>Ga0179593_1272954_pt1 | contig 14293 bp, 13 predicted proteins | sample CZODoug2_1_08_16_FD_185931 | JGI IMG/M metagenome (GOLD analysis project Ga0179593, IMG submission 185931) | Vadose zone soil fungal communities from Angelo Coast Range Reserve, California, USA - CZODoug2_1_08_16fungal (PacBio error correction) | ecosystem: Environmental > Terrestrial > Soil >...
GCAGTTGTCAGGCGGCGGCAGGACCGCTGGGAAAAGGAGCCTTTCGAAGCGAAGACATTTCTCCTCAGGAAGCTGGTAGAAGGCTCGGGGGTGAGAAGGGCCTCTCGCATGAGGAATGGGATACCCGGAAAAAGGAGTGGGGAACGGTCCAGGTATAAGGCAAAGGAAGATAGTCAAATAGGGGGGAGCAAAAACAAGAATTTGGGAGAGGCACACGGGGAAAGAGGGCTTGGGGAGGACCGACATGGAGGGAGGGGATTGGGGGATGCCAAATACGACAAAACGACGGGTACAGCCTTTGGGGAACATGGAAGAAATGACGGGAGACCGGTGTTCCAACCGTTTCCGCCGGAGAGAGTCAAAAAGTTGGGTATGAGAAAGAAAATAAGAACTGGTGGGAGTTAAGGGGAAAGAGGGTCGACTCTCAAAAAAATTCCCCCTCATGAAAGCAGAGTTGCTTGTATTATGAATGAGAAAGTCGATAGGGGGGGACAAAAAGGTCCCGTTTTGACGACCGGATCATCTCGCTCTTGGCAGAGGGCAAAGGGGCGTTCAACAGGGAGGATAAAATTCTCTTTAAAAATGGGTGCGGCCAGGTGGGCGTCTGGGAAATCCGGACGATGCGCGTAATCAGAATTAGTCTGCAGACGGGAAAGAGGCGGCGGAAGACTGCATTTGAAAATGCCGGGTGGAATCTAGAGCGGCTCCACAGGAGGCTGGAGGGCACGAATGTGCGAGGGTGAAGGGAAAAAAGTGGCAAATTGGATTTGAAGGATGCCCATATCCACCAGTCCCACTGGCGCGCCATTCGTGGACTTGGCACCGGTTGAAAAAAAACAAGACAGACACGAGAAATGTGGATCCCTATCTATGGTGCTAGTAGAAGGAAAGCGAGGGTGAGAAAAATGGGGGGGTCGTACACGTGGATGAAGAGGGTGAAACGTAATAGTGCAGGAGGGGGTATATTTCTTCGGAGTGGCTGGTATGAGGAAAAAAACTAGGCAATCAAACCAAATTGGATCCTCTTAGGGGATAAGGCAGGCTGGAGGAGGTCATCCATGTTACTTGGGACTTCGAGATGGCCGGCCAGATTGAAAGTCCGTGGAAGACATCAAAGACGACCTGTCCTATCGCGAAAGGGGCGGAAACCAAAGAACCGGCTGGCCAGATAATCGCTGGTGAAAGGTGAAGATGAATCCGCAGCGAGCTGAAGGTTTGGATCGTAACCAGGGCAGGCTGGTGATGAACCGTAGGTGGGAGGACGAGATTACGGGTCTGATTTTGATACTATGCAATTAAGGGAAGGGAGCGAGTATTTAGATAACGCTGCAACACTCGGGCGCAGAATTCGTTTCGAAGAATGAGGGACGAGGTCGGAAAGGACAGGGTGAGATTATCGAAATTGTGCAGTTTCCATGAAAAGCGAATGACCGGCGCGGGTAATCAACAGCTGAAAATCGGTTGAAGGTACACGGTGTGTTTGTGGTGACTGATTAGCTCCAGGGCTTCCAGGGCTGGAGGTTCAGGGAAAAAGCTGCGTGCGCTGAGAAAGGTAAGGGGAGGGAGTATCTCTGGTCGAACGCAGTCTCACCGCCCACATAAGTCTCCGGAGACTGAGGAAACGAACCGGATTTGGCTGAATTGAATAAAAATAAACAAAGGAATATATTCGAAAAGCGGATCTGTTGCCAACGGCTCAATTTGGAAAGGAGTGAGCCGTAGCAGGTCGGCCGAGAGAACGCTGCTGGCATGAGGGTGAGCAGGAAGCGGTTCGTAGGAACTGTCAAAGGGAAATGACTGCAGGAAAGCATGTGGAGGGGTACCAAGGGAAAGGGGAACACGCGAGATTCAAGAATGGGATAAGCGCCGTGATCCTGTCTATGCTGCATGGGGACGTAGAATAAACACAACAACGGGGGGAGACAAAAAGAGATCCCTGAACTAAAACCGACGTATAGGACCGAGCGGAGACTCACTGGGCATAAGGTTCAGCTCGCTAGTTGGACTGGCCAGTGGTAGCAAAAGACCATGAGGTTCCGAAGGAATTGGGGAAGATCAGAAAGTATTTCCCCAGGGAAAGAACCTCTCCACGACATCGCTGTAAGATCCTTGAGAGACCGATCGAGCAAAGAAAAGTCAACACGGGGAAAACAGGGAGTCCGTAAGAAAACAAGGAAGGCAAGGCGGCTCGCACAAGGAACGGGCCAGATCCCTTTTCGGAGCCAGCTAAGCAAGAGTGGCAGCAGCGTCAAGGGGCTGCCCATAAAGAATCGAACTCACCTCCAAAGGGGGAACTTGTCTGCAACTCCACGGAAGATCGGACTAAAAAAACACTAAATTGGCCACATAAAGCGTAACGATGAGTTCACCTGCTACGGGGAATATCTCCCTTAAGACATTCAGACTCAACATCTGAGCAGCCGCGGACTCAAATGATAATGCCGGAACGCATGCGAAGACATCCGAAAGGGCGATGTTGAAAAAAACGCGCGGAGAAAATTCCTTGCAGTCCGTAATAAAAATAAATCAGCACATTCAGCCCTAATCAGGGGAGAAGACCGAAGGGCCAACCGGGGGGGGGCAGGAGGGAGCACCTCAAAGCTCTTGACATCTCCCCAATTCATAGAGACTGCGGAGAAGAGGAGTTAAACGATTTGGGCTCCAGACGGTCAAAGATCGTCGGGGCTAGGGGGCGAAGGCGTTCGCAGGGGAGGGAATCTGCATCCTGGGGGACCGGCCATGGCAAAGTAGGTCAATGTCCGGGAGGAAGGGCTCTCCTTGAAGGGGGGCCGATGATGGCATCTGGAAGGGTTGCGTGACGGGAAAAGTAAAAGGAAAAAAAAGTAGACAGGACAAAAACCCCCAGGAACGACAACGGTTTACAAAAGTCTTCAGGACCCAGGGCTGCAGTCAAGGTCCCCAGTCCAGTTCTGTAGGAAAGGGATCAGGCCCGGAAGAGAGCACCTTATCATAAGCAGATGTGATGGGGGAACCCTGTACGCAAGGTGTGAAACCTGGGAACACGAAACAATGGGGGGGGGGGACTCTCCCGTGAGAGGGAAGAAAAAAGGGAAAGAATAGGGATTTCATCAACCCCAAAAACCGCCGCACGTCCGGGTCGGACCGATATCAAAAAACAAAAGAATTCGATGCAAAGCATTGGTATCGGCAGAAGGGTTGGAGCGGGGGCACTGCTACAGCGCCTTGAAGAGCAATCGTCGTGGCCAAAAATGGTCCGCCACCAGCAAGAAGAGTTGAATCCTGAAATAGGCATCGGGCAAACAAGATGGAACGCAAAAGAAGACAAACCGGGTGGAGTGGACGTGAGAGGAGGGAAAGGAGGGGGCGAGGAGGGAGGAAGGAAGAGGTAGGGGGGGATGGGGGTGCTGGGCTGCGGAGAGATGGAAGAAAGGGGGGGTTGGGAGTGTGGAAAAAATCCAAAGCGAAACCTGAAGAGTGGGGCGATCGCGCAAGGGAGGATCAGGAAAAAGAGAAAAAAGGGCCGGGGGATGGGGGAGGAGGGATGGAAGCGGCGCGAGGACTTCCAGAAGAGGTGGTACTCGTAAGGGGTGAAAAATGGCGGCCGAAGAGGCGGAAGGAGTGGGAGGATGCCGGGGGGCAGATAGCGCAGGGCGTGGGGGACGAGCGAAAGGGTGTAGGCGTGCGCGGAGACGCAGCCAAAGGGCGAACGGGGGGGATGAGAGTAAAAGGCGTAGAAGGCAGAGAGAGGAAGACGTGAGGGAGAAGTGGTGGTCATTCTTCAGAAGATAGAGGGAAGCGTTGCACACGAGAGGGCACGAAAACAGATAGACGGGACTTAACATCACACAACATGCGTTTCCCCTCAGAGAAGGCCAAAGAGCTAAAAGAACCAAAAGGGGGGGGAGGCAGGGATTGGACAAATACAAATTGTCTAAAATATCCTCCTGGCTGAGGGTGGGACAAAAAAAGGGGCTCGCCTTATCTGGATCGGGGAGGCCGAGATAAGGGGCCAAAAACAGTTTGGGGGCCAGGGTGTGTCACAGGCAAAACTCCAAATAGAAGGGGGAGACTCAATCAGGGAAAGGGCGGAAACAAAGACCCTGAGGGGGATCGCGATGCCGCGATCAAGGGGGAGAACCCTTAATAGTCAAAACGGGGAGAGGACTGGAATACTGTCCATGAAACGTCGAAAGGGGGAGGCCCGATTGAGTACCCGATACCAATGAATAATCTTGAAAAGACAAGGGGGGAAGAACAGTAAATATTTTCCAGGGGGGGGGCACAAAGGGGCTCCGAAGTGAAATAAAGAAGAAAAAACAAAGGAGGGGAGGAAAATGATAAGGGAAAGGGGATTGTCTTCTTCCCAGGCAGAAAACTAGCTAACTATGATTTACTGGGAAGGAGAGGTAGCATGGGGATAGTATAACACAGAGCTATCGAAATCTGGGGGGGCAAGTGCAAAACTCCCACAGCTGGGTAAAGAAGAGTATGATAGGGGGTCTGAGGAAAAAAATACGAAGAGAGAGAAGACCAAAATCAGTGGAGAGCACTGGAGGGGGAGATGTCTCCGCTCACGGGAGGTTGAGGTGCCTTGGGAAAATACAAAGACGGGTAAGATATAGTGCAAAAAGAAATTCAGGTGGGAAATCCCGTATTGTGGGGGAAAAAGATTTTCCCAGGAGACGAGTGGGGGGGGTGGAGGAAACAAGAAAAAAAAGGCTGTTCGTTCTAATAGAGGGACATGCCTCGTTCAACGCTTCGGGATGCTGCATAAGAAAAAAGTAGATAGTGGACCTGCCTTAAGGAAGGGGGAAGAAGGGGGCACTCTCTATCGTGCGAGGCAAAAGGGAGCCTCATCCTAGTAAAGGATTAAGAAAAGCAAAAATGGCTGAGTGGATCCCCCACCCATTAGGGAATGAGCTGGGACAAGAGAGGGATCCTTAGGCAAACGGGAAAAGAAGTAAAGGAAAATGCCTCGTAAAGGGGAACATGCCTGGGATCGAGAGAGCCTTAAGAAGAGGGGCGATATCCTTAATTTTTCGTCAGAGGGGTAGGGGGAGGGAATGAACTGGGTGCGCTTAGGCAAACCAGAGAATTATCAGAAACGGGCCCTGCTGTTGACGTAAATATTGTAAATGGGGGAGAAAGAGGGGCAACGGTCTCCTATCTATGTATCTCTTCCGACCGAAGGTAATAGTGGCCAACTGGGGAAAAGGCGAAAATGCAGCTGGCCGAAAGAAAGGCATGGGGAAGGAGGGGAATTTACGGACTGGAGGGGGTGGGGAAATTGATCCACTGAAACTCAACTTGGGGAAAGAAGTCGCCTCAGGGAAGCGTAGGTCAGAAGACCGACTACGGGGGGAGGGAGGGTGGTAAATTTTTGCAAGGGAAACGAGACAGGAAAATCAGGAAAAACTTAGATGAGAAGAGCCAGATCAACAGAATTCCAGGAGAGACAGGGACATTCCTATTCAATAAAAGAGCGGAGCTGAGTTTGAGGAGATCACGCACTAGAGGAATGAACGGCGTGGGCTTAAAACTGGTAGAAGGAAAGATGCGTACTGTGGGGATGATTTAGGAACGGGCAAAACCAGTTCAAGGGGGGGAACTCGGCTAGCGGTCAAAAGATCATCATCGGGCACAAGGAAGAGGGCAGGGGGGGGTGAATTCGGGGGGCTACTGAAGAAATGAAACCAGTTGCTGCTTCGAGTTCGTCCTTGTTAAAGAGTCCATGAAAGAGGGAACAACCACCTCCCCAACACGAGGGAACGCAACTCCTTGAAAAGGTTGGAATCCAATCGCGGAGGGGGGTATATGAGATCGTAATTCCGCTTGAGGCAGCCCCTCGGAAAGGGGGGGATTGGAAGGGAAGAGTTCTATAGATTTTTCAGCGAGAGACGAGAGAAGACGAGTAAAGTCCCCTGAATAGGTAAGAACCTGGGAAGATGGCGTAATGTGAAAGGGCCGCAGAAGGAGACGGAAAACTGTTGAACAAAGGCTCAAGTCGGAAAATGAAGGGAAGCTAGGGATCTAGTAAAAGGGACAGGGGGAAAAAAAAGAAGAGATCTTGGAGCATTTGAGGTGGAGCAGTTACCAGGATGAAAGGGAAGGGAAACCATTCTCGGCAGAGAAACCGAGAAAGGAGAGGGACAAGGGGCAGGGGACATTCACAGGAGGCAAATCAGAATCAATTGGGAGAGGGGAAGGGGTCCGTCCCTGGGGGACGGGGGACTGAGTAATGAGAAACAACCCAAGAGTATGTAAAAGGGGGACAAGAAGAATAAATGCAATAAACTTACCACAGGTAGACATTATAAAGGGGGGCCGCTTCATTCGGGTCAGGCAGAGAGAAAGGGTGCCAAAGGATGTTTCACCATCTCAAATCGAGGAAACGTCGTTCGTAAAGGGGGGAGGCCTGGTCTTCTTCGACCGCAGCGAGAACTTCAACAAGAAATGACGTACAAGAGGTAAGCTCGGAAAGGAAAAAAAAAGAGAGGACGCACCTTCCACGGAAGAAAGCCGTGGAACCAAAAAGGAGGGCTCGCGCACCATGAAGCCAGATCTAGGAGAAGAATCAAAAAGGGACTCATCTTTTCGAGGGACAGGGACAAGAAAACTATAAAAAGCTAAAAAGAGAAGTCATACGAAAGCACTTGGGCGGCAAACAAAACAAACAAAAGAGATCGCGGAAGATAAGAGAACATCTAAAAAGAGCCGCTAATTGGAACAACGAACGCGTCCAGAGGTCACAGACGGAAGGAAGGTGAAGACAACTCTTCATGGGAAAAATGCATGACATCGGGAGAGGGCCAGTTCGTAATCGATGCAATTCAAAGAACAATTGGGGGGGGGGGGGGGGGGGGGGGGGGTTCCTCACCGAACTGGGGAGAGGCGAATCTCCGCGAGGGATGGAACACTTTAGTGGGGGTTTGCAGGATCGCCATATAAGGGGGTAGGAACGTGAAGGAAAAAACATTTTAAAAAAGGGAACGGCCGAATGAGGCTGGGAAAATAACAGACTAAAGCATCAAAAATGGAAGCTGGAAGGACGCTACATACTCACCTGTAAGAAAACTCTTTAGAACAAAGTGATTACGGAGGTCGCGGGGGAAAAGGCGAAGGGGGGCGGAATCAAAAGGACGGTCCTCAAGGGAAGGAGCAAGCACAGAAATCCAACGGGCATCATTCGGAAGCGAAGTAAGCCAGAAAAAGATGACTATGCATAACAAACTGGGGCGGGGGGACGTGCGGGTAAAGGGTAGAAGGAAAAAAAAAAAGAAGCCAATGGAATGGGGTAATGGTCTCCATAAAGGGGCTCTCTTTGTCCCAGAAAAAAAGGGTGGTGATCAAGAAGGGGACTGAACACGGCCCTCGATCAGGGGCTAGGGGGAACCCTTTCGGAACTCCCGAAGAAAAGAAGTGAGGAATCCGGGCTACTGTGGACAGCCAGTAAAAAAAAAGCAGAGGCGTGCCACATCACTCAGCGCCCACCCCTGGAGAAAGCCCAGCAACGCCCGGACTGGAGCGATATTCGGAGGACTCATGGTGAAAAATACAGAAGAAAAGGTGCAGCGGCGAGTAATTCAAGAGGCGCTCCTGAATTCCGCCGAAGGTAACCATACCTCATTCCGCCACAAGAGGATGTGAGTCCCTGGAGGCCTCAGCGGAAGGGCCGCTCCTAGAAGAGGAGCTGCCTTGGCGAGTATCGTAACAGTCAAAGCAATATGGGACTTGGGAACTGCCTGGAGAAGAAGGTAAGAAATCCGGCGGGGGGGGAAAAGCGTGAGGGCGATAAGCTGAGGAAGGGAAAATCAACAAAAAACGGTCTTCTCTTGATCCACCATTGGAGATGACCACCTAAGGAAAGAAAAAGCAGGGGTCACCCCCCTAAAGTAGGAAAAAGATTAAGGGGCACGAGAGGAAGGCACAAACAACTCTACCGGAGGTTGGTATTTTTGCGATCAAAAAAACCTGAAAACCAAAAAAAACGGAGGGGAGGGCGCAAAGTGCAGCGAACAACTGACTGGGGGAGGAATACAGTATGGAGAGAAAAACGATAGGGGAGATACCCAAGTGGGAGCCGCTCGTGCAGAAAGGGAAAGAGCCGGGGGTCGGGGTGCGAGGGGCGAGGGGGAGCCATTGAATAGAACGAATCCGCGAAAAGAAGGAAATGCCAAATGTGAGGCGCCTAAATTTTGGACGGGGCCATCCGTCTTCCGACGCAAAAAGGCTCTCCCTAACAACCACGGGAGAAGAGGAAGAGAGGGATACAAAGGGGGGGAAAAGGGCGAGGGGAGGCCATCCTTCTTAACGGGGGAAATTTAGGCGCCATCATTAGAAGAGAAGTGAGCGGATGGGGGGTCAGCGTTTAGAAGGCGTCCCACAAAAAAAAAAAACCAATCGAAGGGGGCAGGGCCTATTCAAGAAAAACAACCAACAAACCAACACCACACAAAACCTCAGGGGCCCCCAGGGGAAAGGGGAGCTTATATGTTCGAGAGAAATAAAGATCAGGCTTCATAATTCCGGGGGGTTAGCTACACATTGATTTAAAAAAGCTTAGAGGAGGTGGAGATTAGAAAGGGGCATAGTTATCGGAGAACAAACCGACGGGGGGTAAATGATTGGATGGGGGCAAAACTCACGATGAAGGAAAAAAATCTTTCAGCAGGAGGGGTGGTTCCCCACACCATAGGTGTTCCGCCGGAGGGAAAAAAAGATCCCGGGGGTGTAAAAAGCAACCCGTGGGAGGGGAGACAAAGTCGAAAAAAGGAAAGACGCGTTTCCCCCGAGGAAGGTAGGGATTCACATAAGAGAAGGGGGCCCAGTTGGGCGGCAAGAAGGTCAAATCGGCAGCTGGCAAAGGGGAGAGGCCTCAAGGACCTGATGACGGGATCTAAAAAAAATGAGGAAGGTGGCTGGACTCAGGGAAGAGGGAAGAGCTATAAAATCTGAAAAGAGAATCCGGAAGGAAAAAGGTCGCAAAAAAGGGAGCGATTGGGACCATTCCTTTTGAGGAATCCATCTTCAGGGAAGGAAGGGGGTGGGGGGAGATATCAGAAGTGTTGCTAGCGAGTTAATGCGATCGGGGGACTGGGGGGGGGGCAAAAGCGGAAAACAAACTTTTCTGCGCCCAATGGTGACATAGAAATGGAAGTAAAGGGGGGATCCAGGGGAGGCTGTAGGACTACAGGGGGGGAGTCCTCGCGAGCCTCCGCAGGGGAAGATGGACCTTAGGGGAGGAAAAAAAAGGGGGACTTTTACCAAAAAAAAATTCTCTGGGCAAAAGAAGAAAAGGGCGGTTGAGGGAGGGGGTTTGGGGGGGGGCTTCGTCCTATAAAACACTAAGTCACAGCAAGAAAGCCTAGGGGCATAGAAGGAATATTCGACCGGGAGTGCAGCCAAGGGGAGGAAGTGGAACTTTCTTTTCCAGGTCCCAAACAGATGGAACATGCGGCTACGGGAGCCTGGCAAAGCCTATCAGGGGGAGAAATCGCCGGGAAGTGGTGGCGAAAACCGTGATGGAAGAAGGACCGCAATGGGCAGGAGGGAAGAGAGAAAGACTCTTCAGGTTACACCAAGGCAGGGGGGAGTTGAATTACTTAATTGTGCTGCAGGGGGGTAAACGGTGGGGGAAAAAGAAAGGTATTCTCAAGGGGATTAGAGGAAGAACGGGTCACAGGAAAAATGGAATTGGAAAATCGCGGCTCACCTACAGCGAGGGGTCGGAGAATGCGTGCTTGGCTGTTGCTTAGAGGGGAAGGACCGCTCGAAGAAGAGAATTTGTTGGACAGGCCATGGGGGAAAAAAAAAGTGCCGTCTCGGGGGGAAAAAGCAACTCATCACTCAGTTCTGGCCAAGTCTGATTGGGGGGTTAAAGTTATATCTGAGAGAGTCACGATTTATTTGAAACCAAAAAACACTGGAAGGCGTCGGCATGGGCGGGATTCGAGGGGGGATAAAAGGGACAAAGCGCACGTGATTCCCCTTAGAGTCTATAACGAAAAAAGAAAAAAAAAACAAAGCTGGAACCGTCAAAATGGTGCGATAAAAAAAGTTTTAGACGTCTTTACTACCGGATCAAATGTCACTGGGAACAAGGGGGGGGAGGACGGGCTTGTCCGTAGAGGAAAGGCCCATGGATTAAAGAGGCGGGGGGAAGGGGAATTTCGTGGAAAAAAGTTCTCCCGGGGGGAAAGGGGGAAAATACTTTCAGGAGCCCATTAAGTACGGAACGATGAGCTCGGGTAGGCGGTCCAAGCCAGGCCGATCGCTAAAAGAATCTATTTAGAAGGGCAAAAAACAAAGGGGGGGGGGTTCACTCAACTGTCTGCAGGGCAAGGTACCCGGCCGGGGGGGGGGAGCAACTCCCCCCCCAACGGAGGGGGCGGCCCCTCTCTCGATACCATGGGCCGACCTTCAAAAAAACAAGAGAAAGGATCAGGGGAGGGACCATGCGAGAAACTTAGATTCAGGTAGTAGAGCTGGAACTGGAAGTGGTAACGAACATAACACGTGTCTCCGGATGAGGTATGGGTCCGGGGGGAGGAAAGGGGATCGACATGGAGATGGACCTCCTAGGTAGGGTAAACGGCTCCCACGAAAAACAAAAGGGGGATCGCAGAAGGAAGATAAACTTCTTCCCTTCAAAAAGGGAAGACATTGAGCTGTAAAGCCGGGAGATAGGAACTACGCGAACAGGACGGGAAAGGTAATTCCGAAAAAACAGGCCGAGCATCTTTTAGACACGTTTTCGCAAGGCCAGAAATCGCAATACAGAGCCGGAACCAGAAGGCTTGTGAAGCAAGAAAAGGATCGATCCGAATACAAAACAATCCCAGACTATGGGGGGGGCCAACGTCAGATGCTTTGAGGGAAAAAAAAAAACAATGAAGGCGCCTACGAAAAGGAGGGCAGAAATCAAACGTCGAGAGAAGAAGAGAGGGCAAAAATAATATTTACAAGAAATCTGTCCTCCCAGAGAGTAGGGAATAGGAGACATCAATGTCAATGGCGTGGAAAGATACTAAATACAGGGCACCGGGAGGGAGGGTCAAAAGGCGACACCGGTACACCTTTTAGCACAACTCGTAATGCCGGGGGAAGGGGGGGGGGGTCCGGAAAGAAGGCAACCAAAATTCCCGCTAGTAAGGGGGGGATCTAGCTCCCGGTAAAAAGACGGCCAGCCCCAGGGGGGGTTGTGGGGCCGGAGAGCGCAGTTACTATAGGCGAACGGTTCTCCGATCTCGACGCAATCTGGAACGTTCCCTTGCAAAGGAAAGGGGTCACAAGTTCACCGGTAATGAAGGCGAAACTCCGACAAAAGGAAGAAGGACACCAAGCACGGGTTTTCGGGGGAAGCCAGCGTAAGCACAACAGAGTCACCCTACAGCAAGGAAGGTTCAATTACTTACTCAAAGCCTCATTCGGGGGGGGGGGGGGGGGGGGCGCCACCTTAAAAGGGGCCTCAGTAGGGAAGTTCGGGCAAAAGGGAAAGAGGAACTAACACCACCTCAGGGAGAACATCGTTCCTTCTGGGATGAACCAGTTACTTGGAAGTAAAAAAAGAAAGGGACGCTAAAGGGGGGGGAGAATCATTCTCTGGCAAGGCTCACAAGATCATAAGTCAAACGAGACGCACACTTAGGGAGACAAAGAAGAGCTGCGGAGAGGGCACCAAAAGATTGAGAGAAAAGATCTATCATATGTGCAGCCGAAGAACGGCACAGGAGCTCCTTCATCAAAATACTTCGGTGCAGAGGGGAGCCTGGGACAACAAGCCAGGGGCAGTGGATCTCCCCGGGAAGGCGGTGTTCTGCAACCCAATCTCCGAGCGGCAGATGGAACTTCAACGTCAGGAAAAAGCTAGACTACGGGAGGAAAAAAAAAGCAGAATAACGAGATCATTCAGGGGACAAAGCGAAGAAGGGGGGTGGCGAATACGGAAATCACCACGGTACGGCTGAGTAGCACTCAACTGGGGGGGGGAAAAAGCGTTTCAACCTAAACTATGGAAAATAACGATTGGACAAAACAGCTTGCGGCACAGGGGCTTTCGAAGAGTTCCACTATATAGGAACTCTTGTGAAGTTGAAGGTAAAGGCAGGGCCACGAAAGAAAAAATTTAGACAAGACACAAGATGAAATGCCTCTAAAACCGGATTGTGTTCGGGGGGAAGGGGGGGGGGACTACCGGAATAGTTTTCATAAATCAGCGCATTCAAACGTTGCCAATGGAATCGGGGAAAGGAAAAGGGATTGCTAGCCATTTGACCCTCTATCCAAGCTTCTGTCGCGGAAAAAATGGGGAAAAATAGGAAAGCCAGCCGGCAGGGGGCAACGGGAAAAAAGGAAAAGTGGTGGCCAATTGCATTAAAAAACAGAGGAGGGAACCCGAGTCTCGCTTCCCGGGGCCGTGGAGCCCCCGGCGGGAAAAGGGAAGAACAGTTCAGAGGACCTAAATTCAAACGTGCCCCTAAAGGGGGTAGCATTGGATCGCGGTAACACTTGACAAGAGCATGTCAGGACGGGATGCACCGTTACCCCGAGGGGTTTCGCTGACCGTTTCTCGACGATCCTTGCGCGACGAGACAAAAAGTTGTTACGGAAAAGGGTGGTTCTCCGAGTCGGGTGGGTTCTATTGGGCCGTGCGAAGAATACAAAAAGAATTGGAGATCTTGCAAAAAAAAAAAAAAAGCTCGCAAATCTCGGGGGGCAAGAGGGGGTGAAAACTCAGTTGGAAAAGAGGAAACGATCGACAGAAAACCCTTTGCTGTATGAAAAAGCAGAAACCGGGGGGTCATTGATCAGATAAAGTTAAAAGAAGGTGAGGGGGGGGGAGGACAGGGGACCAGTAGAAGGTCTGGGGAGACGTTCAGAGGGAATCAAAGAATCGGAAGAAGAAGACAGGTTCTCTCCCAGGAGGAATAGCCAAGGGGAACAAAACTCGCGGGAGGGGGGGGGGCTGAGAGAGGGAAATAGACGGGAGGGGGTAGGTAGCCATGCTCAGAAGAAAAGCTTCTGGGCAAAAAAATGACTAGCAAGAGTGGTGACAAAAAAGTGTGGGGGATAAATTTCAGTAGCTGATGGGGGGCGGGGAGGGGGAACGGGTTTGAGCGCGTGTTAGTGGCTATCTTTTACGGGGAGGCAGCGGGTCTTAGGCATCAGCGCTCAAGGCGGGGTGTACTTCCCGGGAAGGTAAGGGTCCTCCACAGGAAACCTGGAATCCTCAGGGAGTTCCGTGAAAAGAAGGGAAGGTAGGGCGAACCTTGACGGGGAACCAACGAGAGTGGGAAGAGTAGACCAGGAAAATTAACAAAAGGCATGGGGCTGGGTTTTTTCGGTGCCTCTACCACGTCAGCCCCACAGCACTGTCCTCATAGAAGAAAAGTCATCCAGGAGGGAGACTCAGACAAAAAAAAAACATTTTACGTGGACTGTGCTGGGACGCGTCCAGAGAGAGGGCCTATACTAAGGAGGGGGGGAAGAATCTAGAAATCCTCGATAGCAATAGAAAATAAATCTGGAAAGTAATCACTATCTCACAGCTTCCTTGGGGGGGGGGGGGTCTCGTCACGGCCCAGATCTATGTCATTCGGTGCTGGTTCTGCCACCTGGGTAAAGCCTAAAGAGCTAGACGCACTGGGGCGTAGGGCTGGGGGCTCCTCTATCCCAAATGGTTCCTGACGTGTCGAGGGGGGGAACTATACGCAGCATCGATGACGAAAAATTACTTGTGGGGAGATTTGGTCTACGGGGGCGGCGTCCCAGGGTTCTCTGAAGAAGCGGAAAGGTTAAAATGAAGAGAATTCCACCGGCGCGGTCTCAGACTCCTCTTAGCGTGGAGGGGGACTCTGCGGGGAAGGGGTTGGTGGTTAGATGAGATAGGGAGAGTCATCGGTGGGAGCCCAAGGGGGGGGAAGGACGGTCTGAAGATTCTTTCGGTCTAGAGGAGTGCAGACAGGCTCACAACTTCGCAAAAGATTCGGCAGGTATAGAGGGGGGGGGACGGATAGGGACGTAAAAAGTGGGGTGAGAGGAAAAAGAGGTAGACAAACTGGGAATGTTATAAAGGGCTCGTGTCTTTCCTAGGAGCTCAGGGGGGGAAAGGAACGGAAGAGAAAAAAAATATCCCGACTGGGAAATTAGGATTGGAGCTGTCGGGTATGTATAATACTTTCTATACCAAGGTTAACTATTAGGAGGAGATGGGGAAGGAAAAAAAGACCGGGGAACAAGTCGCAGGGAGGCGCGGATCAGAATTGAGCCACGCAGCCGGGGGAGAATTTAGACGGGGCCGGTACGGTAAGGA
>Ga0179593_1336213_pt1 | contig 14293 bp, 15 predicted proteins | sample CZODoug2_1_08_16_FD_185931 | JGI IMG/M metagenome (GOLD analysis project Ga0179593, IMG submission 185931) | Vadose zone soil fungal communities from Angelo Coast Range Reserve, California, USA - CZODoug2_1_08_16fungal (PacBio error correction) | ecosystem: Environmental > Terrestrial > Soil >...
AAACCTATTAGACAGTTGAAAAAAAGGGAAGAACGGGGGGGTGGGATTATTTGCAAAAATGCGTATCCGTGAAATCTGTTGAAAGGCCAGGAAAATCCGAACGAACAATTGGGTCAAGGTGCTGACCATATGGGAAGAAAAACAATAAGATGGGGCGGGCGGGGGGGTCGGCCGATATGTAAGGCCAAAAATCAGGAAGAAAGGGGTGAGGCAAGGAAAAAGAGAAGGAGGCAGAGGCAGTAGCCGGAGAGCCGATTTGGGAGGGATAGGGAAGCGGCTTGAGTTTCAGCGATACTTGGGAAAGGTTACAGCGCATTGGTTCACCCAACGATCAAGTCGAGACGGAGAAAAACGGAAAAAAGGAAAAAGGATGCGTATAGGGAGAAAAGACATTGAACCTAGAGTAATGACGAACAAGGGAACTAGCTTTGGGAGGGTCGGGTGACGGCGAAAATCACCAGCGATACATCATCGCGCGAGCGGCAATGAGGGGGGAAATGTGGAGCTAGCAAAACGAAGCAGACGTAGGCATAGTGGGGAACATGGTATGGGGCAGACCAGGATTACGAGGGGAAAGAAGCGAGGCCCACAAAGATTTTGATGTGATCGACGCGGAAATAGAAAAAGGGACAAAGAATTCCGTCAAAGGCGAAGGGAAGCTCAAAGCAACTGAGCGGGAGCGCGAGGGGAATATTTTCCACACAAATTTAATTCATGGGACAACGAATATGTGGTTGTAAAACGACTGTCACTTTGTAATCACTGAAGGAACAGTCGAATGTCAGAAAAGGGTTTTTCTGCTTAGGCCTCAGAAAGAACCCTAAGGAGTACAGTTAAAAAGATATCTGAAAAGAAACTCCCTTATTTGGGGATGGGAAGGCAAAAAAAGGTCGACGAGAGCTATGAGAAAGAAACCGAAAAGGCCCCTTTACTTCTTGGGAAAAGACAAGCAGAATGGAGAGCCCTACTGCATCATCGACAAAAACGAAAGCTCCACAAAGACAAAAGGGTAGGCCACTAAGGGGGGGGGCGCAAAAAAAATGAGCTGAATTCCTGAATTTTTGCAAGTGTGGAGACCCTAAAGGGGACTAACGCGTCCAAAAGGAAGCAAAACAGACAGTCCTAAAGTTTAATGTTCACGAACTAGAAAGGCCAGCCATTCCCAAAAGGGACTCGGGTCAAAGGGGTTCAGGCGTGCAGCGAACACAGCATCTGCCCCAGGACATAAACGATGGAAGAGAGACAATCAACGGGGGCTTTCCACCAGAAGGATCGAGCAAGAAGGGGGACAAGGATGAGAGTTCGCAGCCGGTGGCAAAGGGGAGGGAAACTTTACAGAAAGGGGGAAATGAGGGAGGAGAAAAAAATCCAGGTGCGGCAAAGGGGAAAGAAGGATTCCAGAAAGCAAGGCATCAGGGGTGTCGCCCAGCGACGAGGTTGAAACCTCTCCAACATTTCCAAGAGACAAGACCGGTGACTCCTGGTCACTGGAGAGAGCTCAGGTTTTTGAAAAAGCACGGAGCCAAAGAAACAAACAACGGAGGAGAACGAGAGAAATGATCAGGGCTCACGTGGAGGGAAACCTTATGCAAGAAAAGAAAATAAAAGGCAAAACCGCCAAGTGGCGGCTGGAACAATGCGATGTTTAACAACCTCGCCGCGCAGGGCCGCACCTCGGCCGGCGGTGCTGTCGGCGGCAGGAAGAATCCATCTTCCGCACGAGGAGATACCCCTAACACAATCGACGACAATAACAGTTTAGAGGTGACAAAAGGTCGGCTACCGTGCAAATCGCCACGGCGCCTTGGATGAGAGAAAATCAGGGGGGGCCCCCCACCACACCCGGGTGGAACATAACTCTCTCGCGATGCGATAAGCATCGGGAGGAGGACATGGGCCACACTTCTTTTGCGGTTCGACAAGGCGATGCAAGCGCAAGAATGAGGGAAGAGGTCGTGAACAAAAGAGAAAAAAAGAGGAGAGTGAAATCTCTGGGGGTGCGAAATTTTTGGAACTCTCGTACTATGGTAGGAAAAGGGGGAAAAGCATCCCACTCATGGTGGGGGCCCAGAAAAGTGGGGCCGGGAAATTTTTCCGAAGGGGCGTGTCAGGGGGGGATTGGTCCGATGCTGACAAAGGGAGAGGAAAACATTCTGCGGGACCAATCTGGGGTGGGGGGAATGCGTCCATTGTCGAAGAATAGAGCGAAAAAATGGGGGGGTTTGGACACTGGCAAAAAGAAAAAAAGGAGGGGAGTTATAGGCAAAGGGCTATGAAGGTCGGGGAAAGGGGAGTGCCAGCGCAATTAAGAAAAAAAAGTTAGCGCGGCAATGTCAAGAAATGGAGCAGTACAGGGCAAACTCAAATCTGACAAGAGAAAAAAAGGAAAGGGTAAACTAAAGTTTGTGCATCAACACTTCCAAAATCGCAATCACAATAATGCCAGCCAGGGAATGAGGGAAGGATCGGCAAAAAAATCAGCCGTCCGTCGAGAAATCATCAAATCGGGTGTACCGGCAGTTAAGGCCTGCTTTAGGGGAGAATAGGTTCCATTGGAAAAAATCAATTAAAGAGAACTCCACGGCAGGTGGCACGTAGAAGCACAAATTTCCGCGGGGAAGTGGGGAATGATTGCTAGCGCTGGTTGAGGGGAGAAGGGTAGATTAGCTCAAACCAGAAAATTTATGTCCCTGACGAGGCTGCGATATCCTGAAGGAATGGTCTTTTTGCGAGAGAGTCAAGTTTCGGACGTTGCAAAACAGGTAAATCGCACTTGAGGCATCTGAATAAAAAAAAAGGAGCGGTCAGCAAATCATCGCTGAACAAAAGAGGCATATTTTCCATCCCTGGCTGACTCTTCCCAGAAAACGGGAGCCCATGATTATACACTGATTGTTGCAAAGCCAAGAAAGGCATCCACTTGCATTATCGGAGGAGGGAAAAGAGAGAATTACCACAGCAAGCCACATTATTTGGAGGCCTGAAAGACGATAAAGGGGGGGTTCTATTCGGGGACAAGGGGTCCGGAATTCACAGAGGGAAAGGCTAAAGAAAATAAGCAACCAAAAGCATATTGACTGAAAGATCAAAACTGGGGACCGTGCTCTCGAACAAAACCGGGTAACCTTAGGAGGAAGGTGAATCATTGAAGGGAGATGCGGGGTTGGCTTTGGACATGTGCGGGATGAGACAGCAGACTGAAAAAAAACAAAAGAAACGAATCAAAAGAAAAAGGTATCGGTTGCGGAAAAAAGAATGGGCAAATGGAGGCGGGTGAAATCGGAGATATGTACAATCATCAGTGCTGAGGGGTGGGTTGGGAGGGATCCATGGTGCAGCTAACTATCGGGGAGAGGTCAGGAAGAGACCGATGCAAAAAGGGGGGAAAATATGAAGCCGTGGACAGCGAAAGTTGGGACTGGACCTTCGAGATCATAAACTCAGTGCCGACTAAACGAACACAAGAAAATGGTAAGTTGATTAGCCAGAACAGGGAAAAAGAAGCAAGGAAAGGTACGAAGAGACTCCTGATGTGAATGGTCAGATCCGGGGCATCACCAAGGGACATCCCTGCGCAGTGCGGAAGGTTTTGAAGAGAAGCTAAGGGTTCCGTTTTGAGTTTTGCAGGGACCATTAGTACTAGGAAAGTAGGCGAGAAAAGGAATGCCAAAAAATTTTGATGGAGACTCTACGAAGTCAAAAGGGGGAAGGTCCGAATATGCATAAAAAGGAGACGGAATTATAGAAGGGTAAGATTTCACCCAAAGGGAAGGCTGAAAGGGAAAAGAAATTGAGACTGTCAGCAGTGCGACAGGACTGCCCTTGCGCGGCAGATGGAGGTAATGCTGGCCGCATGACACCGTGAAGAAAATCGTACCGGGGGGGGGCAACAATTACTATGAAAAGGAACGAAACAAGGAGTTTATTGAAATTGAAGGCAAACAATGGGGGGGGGGCGACGAGAAAGGAACCAGCGCAGAACCTCCAGACTTGGTGTATAGCATCCAGAAAAATGGGCGATCCCTGTCAGAAAAAAAATGGCAAAAATCAGCGAAAAACCGGGAACAAATTTTATCAACACTGTTTCGCTGAAAAAAAAAAGGGCGCTTGATTCCGCTCTGGAATTCGGAGAAAGAGGGGGCCACTAAATAGCAAAAAACGACGTCCGCCGACAAAAAGATTTTAGGAACGAAAATGAAGCCTCCTTGAGCAACTAGGGAGCAATGGTGAGCGGAGTGCCAGGAAAAAAGCCGCCAAACAATGATGAACGCGATAAATATCCTCAGGCTGATCTAGGGGGGAGGGGGTTCCCCATCAGGAGGAAAGAACGCCCGACGTTTGGCGATGAGGGGAAAGGGAACCTGTGTCGAATTATAGGCAGAGGAGATCATGAGGAGGGGGGTCACAAAAACCAAAGAGGGAAACAAGGTAACAGCATCTGCTCTCGCAGAACTCACGAGGACGAGGTAGAAAGCGGGCGGTTGACATACCACATGTCCTAAAAACCGAAAGGAAAGGGGAAGAAGGTAAAGCCTTGGGCGTGGGGCCGAACCGTAGACTTATATTCAAAAAAAAACGTAGAGGAGAAAAAGAAAAAGGAGATATCATGGGGGAAAAAAAAAAAAAAAAAGCCTTCTTGACAAAGGAGCCAGGGACCAAATCACTTTTCTCCGGGGGAAGAGGAGGGTGTCCCAACACGAGCTGGAACCGCAAATCTGCCGAGTCGGGAGAAAATGCTTACCAATTTCGAATTATGGAGACCATAACGAAAGAGGAAGCAAAATAAAGCTCGCCCCCCTCGAGAAAACTGAGGGAGAACCTCATCGCAGGAGCACCGCGGCGTCTACCAGAAGAGGGGAACGAACTCTCGCTCTGAAAAAGGATATCAATCGACATGGACCAGCGTAAGAGTTTCGTTTCAAGACCCCGAACCTAAAGGCTAACAAGGAAACGCGAGCTGGTCGTGAACCCATAAATCGTATTGATGTTTAGGAAAACGTCTCTGATGTTTGGGAACGCGAAGAAAAATCATGGGTCCGAAAAGGAACTGTCCCCTCTTGTTAGGAAAAGAAAGGGAGGGGCCGTTGTGGGGGGGGAGCTTTGGTTTGCTGATGAAAAGGGGAGGGATAGAGATGCGGACTGAGTAGCCAGAAAGTCGGGAAAAGGTCGACGTCGACGTAAGAGCGCGGACGCCAAAAGGGGGCGCCAGAAATAAGGAAGGAAGGAGGGGACTTGATATTAGTTGAGGGTACTATTCTTAAACGGTGATGTGAGACGCAGGAAGGTAAGGAATCCTGCGCCTGGCAAAAGCTCACATGCCGACAGCGAAAACAATAGGGTGCAGAGACGCGTTGGTTGGGAGACAAAAGACATCGACTAGAAAAAGCAGCGACCGTAGAAAAAAGGTGCTATCGGATCGCATGATCAGCACACTCCCCATAGGGCGTTGGGTCTAACGTCCAACGTGGGGGCCCAGGCATGGGGACGTAGCCCTACCTTTCGGCTAAAAAGGGGGCAAACGTGACGAGAACTCCCGCTAATGGTTCAGAAAAGAAGAAAAATTCCAGGCTTGCGAAGGGAGCAGCAAAGAAGTACGAAAGCGCTGGGTATAGATAAAAAACACCCATAAATTTTCACCGGATGCGGAAATCCGAAAAGGGGGTTGAAGCTGAAATCACTGGAGTTGGTGTCTTGGGGGAAGGAAAGCGAACTAGCACTTGAGACTTGGATGAGCAGGGAAACAAAGTGAAATCAGAAGGAAATCGAAGCACTTCAATATTTTCAAGAAGGAGCAAGACTCTCCGCAAGGGACCGAAGCCACGGGGGGAAGGCCTTGTGCATGGCGCAAAAACACCGCAAAAACATGGGGATCGTTATCGGAGTGGGGGCTTAAAATCGATCACGAGTACCAAAGCAGGCAATCTTGGAGGCCCCAATCTGGTCCGACAACATAAACTGGGGAGGGAGGTCGGGTGGGGCAGTTCTTGTACAGAGGAGAATGTCACGCTATCCAAGCACAGCAAAAGGAGCCCCACCCCCTATATTAGTTCCAATATGAAACTGACCTCACTAGGTTTAAAGAAGAAGAAAAAAAAAAACGGGAGGAGGAGGAAAAAATGACCTAGGGAGGAGTTGAAAGCTTTAAAGAAGGAACGGGGTTGGAATAATGCCAGGATTAAAAATCAAATGTGAATGCCGGACAAAATGGAAAGAATCAACGAAACAAGGGATCGTTGCTAGATTGGCCGAATAAGAAAATTATAGGGGGGTCGGTATTTAAGCCAACTACAATAACTTCGAAGCTGGACGTGTTAATAAACTCTGTGCAGAATAAAAAGGGAGGATCGTTCAGTACGGAAGAAGATTGAAGGGATGAGGTAAGCGGTGGCAGGTTCACGTTGCTTCGTACTTCAATGGAAAAAAAACTTAGCGACATGGGGAACGATAAACGAAACGACTGGCGGCCACCCAAAAAAAAAGTTGATTTATTATATGAAGACGTGACCTAAGGATTGGCTCATCCGTGAACATAATCCTTGGATTATGGTATTGGAAAGCCCTTCGAAAGAAAAAAAATAAAAAGAGATAAGCGAAACGGCAATCGGATGGGAAGAAACACTGGGAGGGAAGAGTCATTGATGTGGAGACCCTTAGGCTCGAAAAAAGAGGCTATCCGTAAGAAGGCAAAAGAATGGTGTTTGGGATGTGATTGCAGGACCAAGGAAAGAAATGGAGTGAACGGGCAAAAGGCTCGGGCACCGTATGCTGCGGTGCGACTGGGGGATTATTACCACCAAGTTGAAGGCATTGATGAACACAAAAAGGGTTGAAGTAAGGGGCCACTGGACTTCTCAAGAGCGAAGGAGACTGGTTGGGGGGGGCAAAGGAAGTGACGCTTGGCCAATCATCACAACAAATCGGATGTTAAGGATGAATATCGGGGGAGAAAGCAAAAACCAATAGTGATTGGAAGCAAGGAAACAATTGTGGCGACGCTCGATATTATGGCGAAACGGGACAAAGGCAACAGAAGAGTAGACTCAAAATGGAGAGATCAGAGCCCTGGAGAAAAAATCAGAAATCACCAGAAAGAAAAAGCGTACATTTTAGGCCACTCTGGTTCCTGGACATCAAAAAAAGGGGGGGAATTGAAAAGTGGCAACTGTTCGGAAAATCAAGATTGTCCTACCAGAAAATGCAAGAAAAAAAAGCAGACGCCGCCCGACCGATTTTTGAAGGGGGTGACACGCCCAGAAACTGGAAGAAAGTCCTTAGGACAAGCACTGTTGAGAATTAGTTGGAGGGAGGGGGCAAAGAAACAATCGTGTCACAGAAACTAAAGCGAGGCATCCGAGGAAGCGACGGAGAAAAAACGATAGAAGCCGCGTCCGGGGAGAGCGATGATGTCGCCCGAATGGGACACGAGGGGGGGAAGCAGCGGGAGGCCGTCGATCAGATCGTGGGTCTCAATCAGCGTTCAAATGGTCGCATATAAATGGAAGAAAAAGCAAAAAACCTAACAGCACGCCGGAAGAGGAGCACGAAAAAAATCGGACAGCATGTCCTCCATCCAGCCAATGCCTTGCGCCTGTATCCGGTGACCAGAAAGAGGGGGGGAAGAAAGGGGGGGGGGGGTGAGCCCTTAGATCAGCAAAAAAAAAAAAAATGAGAGACTCATGCCTCACTTTGAGTCAAAAACTGGATGCTGGGAAGCAAGGATACCAAGAAACGGAAATTGATTCGGTGGGGAGAGCTGGCGAATGTTGACACAACGCTCCGAGAGGGAACGACAAATCATCGAAAGGGCAAAATAAAGGATGCGGAAAAGGGTCCGGCACTCAGGGAACCCAAGACATAAATGATCGACTAAAAACCGGCAGGCAATCAAGACCCCCAACATAGGGGACAAAACATGGTCTGACGAAAAGCGCAACGTCGCCAAGGGCGCGGCGGTCGCCAAGAAAATTCTGGTTGTAACCAAAAAGAGCTCCTGGTCGATGCGGGATAGCGGCGCACTAAGTCAAAACAATCTGGAAGGGTTCGAGGCAACCAACACATGGAAAGAGGAAGTGAGACAAGGAAGGCTTGGGGGAAGTGAGGGGCGTAACCCGGCATAAAAGAGAGTTTCGTTCTTACGGGCGCTTGGTGACACATTTTGTACGTAGGACAATAGATGGGGAAAGAGGGAAAAGACGACTGACCCCGCGCATTTTGAAACCAGAGAAAGAGGGGGGCCTAAACTTTTGGGGGTGAATGGCCGCTTGCTAGGGTCAATGTGTCAGTGAGGTCTCCATCGATGATATACAACAAGAGTAAGGAGGGTGAGAAGGTCCGGGACGAAATAATCCGGACAAATGGTTGCCTCATCCGGGGAGGTGCTTGCAGATATTCATCGGTTGACGATGAAATGAGGTCAACGTGATGATGAGGCAAGGAAAGGGAAAGGAAAACTCTCTGATCCGGCATGAGCAGTCTGCCGTCAAACAGGGAGTCGAAACAAGGGGTTTCAACATAAAAGAATCAATGCAATCATCCCCAGTCTCGCAGCAGAAAGTTGCACGAAACGGCAAGGAGGGCAAAGAAGAGACTCCCATCTTGCAGTGCGAGATAAAAAGAAAAAAGACGGGTGGCCATTTGTAACGGGCTGAAGACTTTCGGGAACGAAGTGGTCCATGCAAAACTCAAGGACGAGAACGCCGCTATAGTCAGCGTAGCACAAAAAATGACCGCAGGGACGGATGCGCGAGTATGCTATCGCTGGATTGTCAAGGAGCAACTCATCCAGCCAGAAGTTATTTGACCCGCGGGAGTCCAGAAGGGGGTAAATGGCGGGGCATATAATCAATGTAATAAGTTTCGGGGGCGGGTTGCCGCCAGCGTACCGAACTTTGGTCAGTATGACCCAAAAGCGCTCCCTCAACAGGAAAATCGCGGAAAAGAAAAAAAGACTCATCTTTTCATCCCTGGCGGCAATACTCCGCTAAGGGAAGAGGACCAAGATAGGCGCTGAAGAGCAGGCAAAAAACCCCAAAACCGCAGCACTGATGAATATTTTGGCCTTTACATATCGCCAAACGATGAAAAAAGAACCAAATTATTTCGGCCACGGGCCGCAACACTGGGGGGTGTCGTCTTCGTCGCTTGCACATTCACAGAGGACGTCCAAACGCACAGGAAAATAGCCCCAAAGGAAGAAGGTCAAGGACTTCAAGGGAAACAGAACTAGGCATTATAGAAACAAAAACACAGATGAAAGAGAGAGGGGACCTAAGTGAGTGCAGGTTAAGTGGAACGGGTTGGGGGGGGTGAAATGGGCGTTGGATTGGGCCGGAAACAAAGAGGGGATGCCGAAAAAAAAAAAAAAAAAAGGAAATGCAAACCGATCGAACGAACACAGGGGGGGAAAAATCAGTTGCGGAAGTTGGGGGACCGAACAGGGGGCGGCAAACGTGTAATCGGGGAATATGAAAGCCAACTACGATCAGGGAGAAGGGGGATTCGTTTTGTGAGTGAAAAAGAAGGGACTATAACCTGTGGCAGGAATCAGGTGACAGAGCGAGAAATTTGCAAAGGGGGAAAATCTGAAAGCAAGGGAGGTCATGTTGCCAGCGTATGCTAAGACTGAGGAATCCTGGTTTACTATGAAGAAAAGACGCAAAAAATGCGAGACGCAGGGGAGGGGGGAAACCCCCCACACCAAACTGTATTACAGGTATGATAAAAGAAGGGAACAGCAGGAATGGGAAAACACGAAAGAAGGGAGTGGATGGTCTTGCTAAAGATACGTGAAGAAACATCAATCAATAGCAATCAGCCGCAGGGAGGAACCTCTGCAATTCGGAATGTGTGACCCCTGCAAGCTCAACGTAGCGTAGTTCAAGGGAACGGCATGGAGTTTGGCAAAGGGAACCAGGAGAGGGAAAGTGAGCAGAGCCTAAACTGCCGGGCAACAAGATGTTGAAAAGGGGGAAAGGTCTCTGAAAGACAAGGCCAAGAAATGAGTTGAAGCAGATGCCGCAGTAGTGCACGGTAGCGTAGCGCAAGGGGGGGGAAGGGGAAGGATCAATTGAGTGGATTTTTAGGACACAAAAAAACCTATTTGTGGAGAAGTGAGGCCGTGAAGCGGTGGAGCACTGACTGCTCAGTGGAAGGCAGAGAGACGTTTTTTCTGACGTGAGCTGGAACTCATTGAAAAGAAAGAAGGAAAGTCACACGATATAATAAGAGTGAAAATAACGCCCTAAGTGATTGGCAAAAGGACGGAGAAACGAAGCTAGAGTCACCGGACCAGAAAAGGCAAAGAAAAAAAAGTCTGGATAAAAAAGAAGGGAAGAGCCTCCCTTAAGCAGCGAACACCAAAAAACCCAACCACCTCGTACAAAAAAGGGTCTGAAAACACGTTTAAACTGGGGGGCATACCATGCGCGGGGAATGGAAAAAAACTCTTGGGGAAAGGGGGCTCAGCATCCCCCGGAACTCGTCAAAAGGACGCAAAAAAAGAACACTCCGCCGTCCATCCATATTTGATGGATGGGGAAACCCTAGCTCGGTCGGTGAAAACGGCCGAGACTAGTTCGGCAGGCGGGGAAGAGGAAAGACAGCTGGGCCCGACAATAGACGAGAGGCGATAAAGATAAGAGTGGGGGGGCTGTTCAAACAGAAGCAAGATTCGAGAAGAGAAGGGGCGAAGGTCGGTTGAGGTCGAACCCGGGAACGATGAGGGGGCCCTTAGGGGAGGGGGGATCGTCGAATTGATGAGGTGGGGGTCGAAAAGCTTGCCGAAAAAGTCAAATAGAAATCGCCGCCCATAAAACGCGGCCGGGGAACCAGCGGAGGGGAGGGGAAGGTGTCATTTAATCCAAAAATCAGACACTTTCCGGCAAAACTTGTGCCAAGCATCCAGTGGGTGGGGCAGCAAAAGGGGGACTATCTCTACTCAAAACGGAGAGGGGGGTGAGGGAGATAGATATCTCAGTGCTCATGACGCAAAAAAACGAGAAGTGGCATACAAGGACGCCCCCAAGTGGTCGATGGAAAGGGAATGCTGCGAAAGACGGCAACAGGGCCTACACTAAAGGCGTTTCTGGAGGGCGGGAGAGAGAACAGAGAGGAAAAAGGGGATCACGAGGGGCACGACCCAGCTCATTATCACGATCATAGGGGGAAAGCCCCCCCGTGAAAGGGGGGGGGCAACAGGTGGCGACTAGGCCTAATGCGCCAACGCTGCGTCAAAGACTGCTGGTGGAACAGAAAAGAAGGAATCGGAGGAAGAGGGGGAAGATCGAATCATCGTATGGTAATGGGCAAAAGGCATCACGTGGGAGGGGCACGACCTCGACTAAAAAAAGGAGGGGGTTCGCAGGTGGGATATGTGCGTGAAAAGAATAAAATCGATGGACGGGGCGCGTCCTGCTTGGGGCTAAGGGGGGGGGAAACCGGAGCGGACCGAGAGGGACGAAAGGAAAGAAGACATGAACCGCAAGGTTGATGAAACCGACAAGTTGCTAAAAAAGGGGGGACTATTTTCCGCTTGGCGGAGTGCATTTGAGGGATGCTGACAGTGCGGATCAGAAGTCTGCGTATATATAACAAAGAAAGGAGGGGACCTGAGTTCCAGGGTCGACGTAATAGCAAAAAGTCAGACAAAATTGTGGTCATGGAAGGGAAGCAACACCTACGAATTTATGCTTGCTCGGGTCGTTGACGGTACGAGCGTAGGGGGGAAAAAGGGGGGGGTGAATCGAAGACGCAAGTATAAGAAAAAAAGTGTTCATGAGAAGTCAAGGGGAAATACAGGCCGCAAGAGACATGGACAAATGGAGGTGGGGGTGGGAAAGAAAAGCGACAAGTTGAAGACATTAACAACCATGCATCGAACTCACGAAAATTCACGAGACGGCGAATGATCGGGCAACTCCAAATCTGGACCGGTCTCGTCGAGAAAGAAAAATAAAGAAGAGTACTGCTCAAATCCTAGGAGAGACTAAGGTCCAGTGGAAAAAAACGAAAAAATGAAAAAGAAACAAGGACGTGAGGGGTAGTCGTAGAAGAACAGTCAGCATTGCTCGATGTGAGCTCGCAGGGGGGGGGGGTATTCTATCTCGGGTGATGGTCAAGGTAGAACAAAGACCATCCCAAAAGGAGGGAGGGTCCCCGGCGGACCGGCCATATACGGGATAGGGTCATTCCTTTGCGAGAATAAAACAACTGTAAATAAGGGTCTTGGTGGGAAGAAATGAGACTTAGGCGTATGACAGGAGACGAACCGGGGGAGAGGGGTCGCATAGTCGAAATCGATGAAACCGATTCAGATGTTCCATCCCTGGGACAAAATCGGCTAACCAAACGAACTGAACCCCACGAAAGGCTCTCAAAGTATTCTTCCAAACAAACAGACCAACTGATCGTGATCGTTTTTTGGAAGTTGAGCAAAAGTACCCAAAAGCAAAGATATCGGCCAAGAGGGCAGACCAAACTGTGTTAAGTGTCAAGAGTTGGATTTCTTCCCGGCATTCAAAGAATGTCACGGCTAACAAAAGACAGGGACATAAGCCCCAAAGAATCTTACTTGAAAGTGCTTCAACGTGACCACCTAGGGGTGGCGAAGAGAGAGCAACAACGGAAAGGAGGAGGAAAAGGAAAAAGGGAAAAAGTCCATTGACAGATGCAGGGGGTGTGGGGCTTCATTTGACAAGGGGGCGGAGCCGTGACATCTGGGACCAGGGAACAAATGGCAAACGAAAATCCTGAAAAAGGTATCGTGGAGGGGGAAAAAAGGGCAGAGAAGAGTGAACTTGTTAAAGAGGGATAGTACCAACTCGATCAATGCCTCGTAAAAGTTGGGCTCATTAAGCAGTGTCAGCTAAAGATCTGCCGAGAGTGCGACTGAGGGGAAGGAAGGGGAGGTAAAACGAAAGGGAAGTGAAAGGTTGTCAGCTATTGCTCTTACTCTGATAAAGCAAGGTTTCGCTATCATCAACAAGTGCTAGGAAGCGGGAGGAAAAACGCCACCGACGGGGTAAACAGTGATTGAAGAGGAAAAACCGAAAGGGATGGACGAAAAAGGGGGGAAAAAATACTCCGGAGTGGGAAGGGGTTCCAAGACCGGGCGACCAAAAACCTCAATAGCCATCAGCTCCCGCGAACAAAAAAAAAAGACGTCATGCTAATTTTGGGCAACTACGCTGAAGACGTAGCGGAGTGCCTAAATTGAGGGGGGGGGGAAAATGCCGGATAGAGAAAGGCCGGAGAGCCGTACACTTGCCTGAACAAGGGGTTGATGTTGATTTCACTAGACAGGCCAGAAGGGGGGGAGGTGCACTAGGAACGTCGCCGGGACAACTAGCGGGAAAGACGGGGGGGGAAGGGATTGACAAAAAAGTGAAAGGCTTATGAAATCACTCGTGGTTGGGGGAACTGTCATCTTTGGAAAGACTACTGATACAGGTGAATGAAGACGGTTTTTTTGGCTTACGGGGAACGATGCCCAGGGGAATGAAGAAACCGTGCAACTAAGAAGAGAAACGGAAATTAATATCGGAAGCAGAAACCCGTGTCTGGTGCATCAGGGCAAAAAGTTTTTAGGCGAGTACGGGGCCGGAACCGCAGAAATGGGGGAGGGGGGGGGGGGGACTTCGGGTTGTATACATAAAGACAATGGAGAGATCAAAATACTGTCAGCATCGACATAAGGCCAAAGCCACCAGCGCAAACTGCGGACAAATGTAGCACTCTGTTTCGCTGGGCAGAACAAAAAGGAGTCGTGGGAAATGGAGATTGGAAAGGGTGGACATCAAGTAGCCAACGATCGAGTCCAAATGGAAAAACACAGAAAAAGTACCGCCCGAAATCATAGGATGGGGTTCAGCCAGATACTTCCATCCGAAGGGCGCACGGCTCAAAGTTGAAACTTGTAAAGGGAGGGAGCGTCAACAAAAAGGAAAGGAAGGGAAGGGGGACATAGAACGCGTATGCGAGGGACGCGAGGCGAGGAAGAAGTTTGCTGACCATCAAGATGCTAAGCAAGGCGCCCAATATAAGTGGAACCGGGTTTGCACGATGAGGGGGGCGATCCCTTCGGTAAAGGCGGAATCAAGGAAGGGGGTAAATTCGGGGCAGACCAAAAGGAAGGGGAAAAATGGATCTGCCTAAGAAAACGAAACCACTAAAGGCCGAGTGTCGGCCACGGATGCAGGGAAACATCGCCAGCGCTGGACGAAAGACAAAACTTGTGGGAAAGGGGAAGAAACCAAAAAAACAAAAAAAAGAAGGGGGGGGGGCGCAAAGGGAGAAA
>Ga0179593_1372702_pt1 | contig 14293 bp, 19 predicted proteins | sample CZODoug2_1_08_16_FD_185931 | JGI IMG/M metagenome (GOLD analysis project Ga0179593, IMG submission 185931) | Vadose zone soil fungal communities from Angelo Coast Range Reserve, California, USA - CZODoug2_1_08_16fungal (PacBio error correction) | ecosystem: Environmental > Terrestrial > Soil >...
AAAAAAATCAACTACAGGAGCTGCTCACAAAGTAATCGAGGGTGAATTATGGATGAAAATTGCGGAAAGAGACCAGGACACGTTCGGGGAAGGCAACTCAGGGAACGCGAACGAGCCGATTGCAGGAGTCCTCATTTCTTGAGTGAGGACGAGGTACATCCCTGGTCGGGCTGGAAAGAGGAAATATGATGCAGCAGAGGAAGGAGGGAAAGTAACCCTGACAAAAAGAACTGATCGTGTGACTCAAATTGCCCGTTTATCGTAGCGGGCTTATGTGGTCTCGAGGAAATCTAAAGGAGAGAAAGAAATCAAAAAAAGCTCGAAAAACGAGGGAAGGATGGTAGATAATCGGAACTGGAAAGACCGGCAAATTGTGCTGACGGGTAGCCGGACGCAAATAACGAAAAGCAAGGGTCCGACAGAGGGAGGGCCTTCACCAGAAAAAGGAAAAAAGCATGGAAGTAAAAGAAAAGGACACCAATGAATTTACATTTTCCAGAAAGGCATGACGGATACTTTACATACGGAGGGAGGGGGGGGTGCGGTTGACTCAGGAGAAAGAGGGGACATGTATCAGGTAATAAACGACTCGGGAATGGAAGGGGAAGAGAAATCGCTTCCGGAAAGGGGGCGGAAGCCGCGATGCCAGTACAGGGAGACCGTTCAGACGGGGAAAGGAACAACTCAAACAGTACGGGAGCAGAGAAATGCCAGTCGGGAATGCTCCAACGCAGGAAATGAAGAGAAGAAAAGAACTTGTGTATCGGTTGGAGATGGTCTGGTAGGGAGAAGCCCGACGAAGAGGGGTGATCTTCAAGGAAAGAAAGAGATGTCTCTCGGGGAGAGGGGACGCTCAAAAAAAAAGTCGGGAAAAAGGGAAACTTGGGATAAGGGAATGCAGGGCCGTTATTGGAAGTTCCCACTATAGAAACTGCTCAGCCACTGCTTAATGGTAGTATACGTTACTAAGTCTTATCGAATGAGAAAAACCGGAATAAAAAAGGAGGGGACGGTTCTACAGTGGGTACTTTGGGGGGACTTGAATGAAAGGAAGAAAGAGGAGGATGGTCGACGTTCTCTTTGATAAAGGAGGAATTCAGTCGGAACACGGGGAGGGAGAAACGGGAGAAGTCATTAGGCCCCCCGGTGAAAGGGGGGATAGTTCGTTCGAGGCGGAGGGGGAATTGAGGTGAAGTCATGCGAATCATCAGCTTACTTACAAGAAACGGGGGCACGGCACGCCGTGGAGGTATCGAGACTTGGCAGGAGAACGAAGAGGAACCTACGCAGTTCGGGAGAGGGTCCTACAAGAGACGAAAGTATCGTTTTATGGTGGAGAAACGCAAGAGAAAAAACAGGGAAAGGAGGTGGCAGTGAGGCTGGTCAACAGACCAATCTGTAACTATACTAAAGACGCGGGAGATCGCCCTCGGAAAAAAAATATCAGGAATCAGGGTTTCGTCAGATTGAAAAAAATAAGTCACCCTCTAGGCCAGAGCTGCAGAAAGTAATTGAGAGAATGAAAAGCAAAAAAAAAAAGATGGGGAAAAAGAAGTGATTGGCCGTGAAAAAAGGGAAAGGGGGGAGACATAGTGGGGGTATCGCGCGGAAGTGAATATAGAAAAAGGAAAAAAACACCCAAGCAAGTCCACCGAAGCTTTAAGAAATTCTAAGATGAGAGGAGGGCTCCAGAAGACAGTGAAAGGAGGAAAGGGAATGGCGGAGGCCGCCGACCATGAGGAAGGGGAGGAGGTAAAGGTAGGAGCTCCCAAGATAACAGGGGGGGGGAACCAAGAGAAAAATTTTTTTAACGGTACGTCAAACGAGGAAAAAACGCTTGAGGCCGAACAAATGTAACGAGCGGATCGAGGGTCGAAAAGCCTAACAATGTCCGATTGGGGTGCAAAAATAAGACAGGAAAGGAATTGTACGCACGGCGTGGAAAAAGAAAACCAAGAAAAAGGGGGGGGGAAGTTACGATGAGTGAGGATAAAGGGGGAAAATGGGCGAAGGGGGGAAAACAATTCAGAGGACGTGGGAGGAGAAATCGAGATCCTCAAAACAACGAGAAAAGAGATCATGACTAAGGGGAAAAAAAGGAGAAAACTGTATGGGGACGAGATTAGAAAAGGGGGAAAAGAAAGGACATATAGAACTGCCAAGTTGCATTTGGGGTCGAGGGAAGGGGGGTTCCATCTTAGGGAAAAAGGGAAGGGGTAACAAGTGGGAAAGTCCGTGTGTGCGGTAAATGGCGAAAAAATCGCCTAGAAAGGTGTGGTCGCTTAACCCTTACCTGTATATGTTCGCTGCCGGGGTAACCAATATTGGGAGCGAAAAGCTATGTCATTGGATAAACTCCGCAGAGAGAAATGGCGTCTTCTAAAGTCTTTCGAAAGGGTCAGACTAAACAAAACGTACGAAAACAACACGGGGTCTAGCCACAATACTAAGACGCAAGCTCGAGAGACTGAAGGGAGGACCTCGGGCTTGTTAAAGGGACAAAGCGTCAACGGGGGAGGAAACTAGTCACACACGCAAAATGTGGGCCACGAAAAAAGTTAATTCACAAGCATGGCCTTTGGTAGGGGGCTGGTCATGCTATGGCTCCCTCGAGCCGAAAGGGTCAGCGGACTGGGCCCGGAAATAAAGACCTGAGGAGAGGTCGATATGTGGGGCGAGACTTTAGGCTAGGGGGGGGCGGCGGGAAAGAGAAAAGCCATCCACCACCAAAAGGCCAGAAAGCGCGCGTCGGAACAAAAATAAAGGAAGAAGAAAGGGAAAAAAAGGAGCTGGGCGTCGTCTCTGAACGCCATCGAGCCGGAAGAGGGAGCAAGTCCCCGGTTCGCGCAGAAAGAAGTACCTTACAAAAAAGCGCCGTTGAGACGAGTACCCAGCAAAAAAAACTTGAAAAAGTACAAAAAAAAAAAAAAAAAAAAAAAACAAAAAAAAAAAAAACAGTCAGGCAAGAAAGAAGAAACCAGAGTCCCCCATTTCCAAAGGAATGCCGCGATATGGATTCCCTTTTTGACAAGGAGAAAGGATCAGCCATAGCCGAAGACGAAAGTAAACGAGAAAAGTTTTAAACAATGCAAAGGGAAAAATAAATTAAAAGACCGGAGGCCGGCGGTGGAATCTGTCCGTACTCGGGACGACAAAGGCCACGACAGAGAGGGGAGAAAGGCAACCATACGCTCTGATAAAAAGGAAACCCCTAAAACTGGTGCGGCGGTTGAGAGCGGAGAAAAGGAGCGATTCACAACAAAAAGGGAAGAGCCACGGAAGGAGGAGGGGGGAGGCCATTAGTACTAATACCATAAGGTTAGAAATAAAAAATAAAGATCACACGTCTGGGGAGCCCCTTACGGCGGGAAACCGGGGGGACGCCAAATTTTTCAGGGCGATATCAAGGATGTCGCGGGAGGGTAAAGCAGACAAAAGTGTGTACTGAAAGACACGGAAAGGGCACAAGAATACGGGAGGGGAAAAAGGGGAATAATGACCAGACCGGGAGCGAGACGAGAAAAAGGTACAAAGGAGACTCGAACCAAACAGCAAGTACTGAAGAGCAGGACATCCCATGAAGGGAAAAGAAGGGGAAGCCGCATTGTTGCATTGATCTCCGGAAAAAAAAGATGGGGAAAAAAGCAACGCGCGGGAGGAAAAAGGACGCTAGAATCGCAGTGAACCCAAGGGGAAAATTCCCAGTGGATTAAAGGCCAGGGGGAAATCGATGGATCCCCTAAGAAGAAATGGATTTCGGGCGCTCGGGCATAGACCACCACCGGAGGAATGAATACAATGGCCGGGTTAGACGGAACCGGTCCGATCATGGATTGGGACGGGGGGGGGGCGGAGGTCGATTCCCATCTGAAAGCGAGCACCGCCGACCAGGAGTTCAAACACTAGAAGACACGAAAGGGAAAGCACGACTCGAGGGGAGCAGTTCTGAGGAAAGAGGAAGCTTCTGCCGAAAAGAGGTTTGGAGGGCGGGAAAGGGGAGCCCCAGCGACCAAAAGCTAGGAAGAAAATTAACAGAAAAGGGGAAAAGAAAAGCAAATCTGTATTTTCAGGCTGACTCAGGAGCTCTCACAAAAACACATATTCTTGGGGGTCACTTAAAAGAAAAAGAGAAAGTGGCCGAATATACTGAAATCAATGCTCGCGCGTTTTGGCCTGGGGCTGCCAAGAGAGGGGGTTTTATTATGTTGAGAATTGAAAGGAAAACAAGTCCCCTAAACAGTTCGAGGGTCGAAAATAAGCCTGACCTTACGTCTATCCTATGAGGAAAACCGCGTCGGGGGGCATGGGTCTAGTATACACATCAATGCTATGTTTCTAAACGCCAAAAACCCCCCCAAGTTCAGAAAGAAGATCGAAAACATCGATCAATAACCCGGAAATTAAGAGAGTAGGTTCGCTACGCCTTTAGCGATTGACAGGTAGTAGGAGGGGTTGGGTTTCTCTCTCCGCCCGGCGAGAAAACAAAAAGCACACAGCGCGATCTTAGGAGGATCATCTGATCCCACTTGGGGGGAAGGGAAAAACACACTTGGGGGAGGAAATTATCCGAAGCAAACGAGAAAGAAGCGAATCTTTGACCGGCGTGAGTTGGCAAAAGGAGCACATAGAGAGCAGGGGAGCTGAGAAAGCACCATGACGAGAAAGAAAGGGGGGCAAGCTTGGACGGCGTATATTCTAGCGGAAGGGGAATAGGGATTGTTCTGGGGGAAACCAGAAGAGGGGAATAATGCTCAAAACCAGGCCTGGTGGGAAATAAAGAGTCTGGAACTACGACCTGGAGGAAGTTACAACCCTGGATCAAACTCGGAAACCACCGCCGAACAACCCTAAGGGGAGAAATCAGGGAATCTCAATGAACCATGTTCCTTCTAGGAAACCAAAAGGGAAAAGGAAGAATGATGTTTCCTCAGAGAGGGAGTAGGAGAGGAAGCCTAAGATAAAGGGGTCCTCGGAAATGAAAGCGCAGTTTTGAGAAAGCGAGAGGAGGCTCTCTCAGGCTGAAAAAGTTCACTGTTGAGGTTAGGAGGGGGGACGCATCTATGAGTGGAAGGGCCTTGCCTCGTACCTATCTCGAACATCATAGAAAAGGGGGGAGTTCTGGCTGTCAATTGTGAAAAAAAGGCGAAAAAAAACGGGGGAGAAGGTAAGCCTGTTCTACAGGTTTAAATGGGAAAGGAATTAACTTCTCAAACGTCGAAGAGACTTGCTTTAAGTGCGAGGAAAAAACGTACCACACAAAAGAAAACTGGGAAAGAAAGGCGCAGATTGGAATGGTGACGAAGTGGGGGCTGGTAGAGACCTTCGGTAGGGGTGACGCTTTTTAAAAGGAAAGTCCAAAAAAAGACGGAGTGAGGAAACAGGAACGGGGATAGGCTATACCCAGGCAGGCTCACGATAGATGCGCTTAAAACGAAATACGGCGGCGACTAAGTTACCTTTGGAAGGGGTGTGCGAAAAGAGAAGGAGGAGAGGGGGTGTCGGGAATTGGTGACGGGGAGGGGGGATACCTCAGAGGGATGAAGCTCGCAGGAATACATTAGGGAGAGAAAATAGCTGGGCTCATATTGTTCAGATGGGACAAAAAAAGACACTGGAGCGCGTCCTTAAAATGGGAGGGATCTCAAAGGACAAAGGACCCCGTAGAAAAACGGGAGAGGGGGTACACGAAAAGCCGAAAAGTAATGGACCGGGCAACACAAAGTTGATGGGAAAAATCGTAGTTATCAAACCAGGTTGGGAGAGTTTGCCTACGTAAGAAAAGCCCACGAGAGGGCCGCAGAGAACAGCTTAAAAAGAGCGGGGGAGGGAGGAAGGGGGTCTTCAATTGTAGGACGAAAGGGAACCGGAATCGTTCACCTCAGTATGGTCGAAAGGTTTGAAAGAAAATTGAAGCCCAAATAGAAGGATAAGCTCGAGAAGCAACATTTGGGAAGAGGTGAAACCTCCCTCCCAAAGGGGGGGTGACCGTAAAGAAACATCTAAACACGACGTGTCCCTAAAAGGGGACCTAATTCTCGCGTGGAAAGAAAAACGCCAAACCACCTGACGGATTGGGGACCGTGAGCGAATTCAAAATCCCCAAACAGAAAGCTGCGAACCACTAACGGATGAAAAAGCCAGTTTTGGTGAAAAGGTCTTCCATTTGAGAAAAATTCCCATCGGGGGAGGCCCGAGGCGTGGCTAATGTCCCTAGATGAGGGGGAGAGAGACTCAACCACCAAGAAAGAGGAGGGAAAAAAGCTCGAATTAGGAGGAACGAACGGGCGCTGAATGGACGAGGAGAGAAACTGTCAAGAACCTTCAATATCAAGCGGAAAGGGTGCGATGGGGGGTACATAGGGGGTGGGGGAGGACACTTGCGGACACAGGTTCGGTGAAGATATAAAAAGTTTAAAAAATCTGCCGGTTTTGGGGGAAAAAAACATCTAGAAAACGCGAAGGGTTCGAGGGAAGAGAGACTTCTATGGAAAATACTAAAATAGTCTGATAGGGAGTAAACTCAACTGTTGAGAAGGGAAGCCTTCGAATAAACGGGGAAAAATAACGCAGACAAACGGGTCTCAAAAGCCCAGAAATAAAAGCCGCTTTGGAAATTCGGAAAAAGCAAAGAAAAAAGAGAAAGCTGGAATCTCGCTACTGACGGGAACGCGGTGGGGGTGCTGGAGGATAATGCTGGGCACTCGGCAAACGGGACCCGACGGGCATGAAAAGGGGGGGGCCGGAAAGGCGAATCTGTAAGTGAGGAGTCTGGGGAGAAAGTGCAAGAGGGTCAATATGCACTATCCGAGCGGGGACCTGAATCTTCTCAACAAGGATTTCGCCGGATGGAAGGCTGGCCGCAAACTCTTGAGTAGGGAAGGAGGTGTAAACAACAGAACATCCCTCCAAACAGACATCGAAAGAATACGGGCGTTGCTCACTCAGAGGTACATGAAGAGCACTGGGGGGAAGAGGGGGGAAACGAGAGTAGCCCCAGATGGTCCCAGAAGGCCCGTAAGCGATCATTCAAGAAGGACGGGGGGGAAAACCGAAAACAGCATCCAATGGCTTGAGTTAAGGTACACGAAATCTCAAATTGATCAAGCACATTGAAACGAACAGAAATATCCACAGCATCCCCATGGGCCCAGACGCCGAAATATCAAACGTAAGGTAACTAGGTAAAGCACGGGATCAAGCTAATAGAACGTTCTAAAGCGACGACTGAAGAAGAAGACCATTAAAAAATTAAAAGCAGGAGGTCGGTTAAAGGATTCTTCGTTGAGGAGGCTGAAAGTGAAAGGAGGGAAAGAAAATGAATCAATCTCTCCTATATCTAGGGAAGGGGAAAAAAGCATCATGCATTTCGTTCCGGCACCGAAGAAACGCGAAAGTAAAAGTGAAAGAGGGTTGGAACAGAATTTGAGACCCATCGGGCGGTAAAAAAACCTATGAGAGGGAAGGTCTCTAAAAGCCGAAGGGGAAAGGAAAACTCCCAAATAAGGAAGAAACTCTTGAACGCAGGTTATCTGGAGAAAACGGACCATGGGGGAGGTAAACAAGGTTTCGGGTCTTGAGTTCAGCGGTCTATTTATGGGCTCATATCTCATAGTTGTCAGACAGGCGACGAAGAAGAAAAGGATAAGCGGGGATCACAAGGCTGAAGGAAAAAAAAAAACTCGTAGGAACGGCTTGCGGAAAAAAAGAAAAAAAACAGCAAAGTCCTTAAAGGATAATACTATACGCCCTGAATTCGGAAACCGTCTTGAGAACCCGCAGGAGAAGAACAGCGAAAAGGGGTACGACTGCAAGTCAACAATGAGAGCCCTTTCTTTCAGTCATCTACCCAACAGCCCAGTGCCAGGTCGAATCGCCAAAAAGTACGAAGAAGAGAAGGACAGGAAAGAGTTGGCTACTTGTGAATTTCGGAAGAGCTCCTATGAGAACCGCATCCTCCAGAAGGAAGCGGGAAAATCACCAGGAAAGGGGAGCGCATGGGCCTAGTGATGAAGTCTAGTACGGGCAGGACCGGCGTGCAAGAAGAAAGTGTAAGAGTCATCACCAAGGAAAGGTTAATCGTCATCACTTCGAGACACGAAGGAGAAAAGAGATTGAACAAAGACAAAGTCGAAGAAAAAAGCTTCGAAACAAAGCCGGGACGGGGGGGCGAAGGGATCCGTAAAAAATAGTTGCCAAAGGAAACAGAGCCACTCCATAAATCATCTTGATTTCAGGCTGACAACTGGACCTCTAAAAAAAAAAAACGTAGGAAAAGATGAATTAAGAGTCATCAGAAGAAGAAAAGTCTACTTCTAGAGTGAGCTGTTCTTGGCCTTACTTTTGGGAATGGGGAAGAGAGCGCGCCAGGGAGATGTTCTCAACAAGCTGCACGAAGTCGAGCAGATCATCGAGGGAGGGTTCAAGAGTGTCTATGATGTGACACTTTAAAGACCACTGGACGGCGGCGGTTGGGTCAAGATAAAGCGGACCGGTAACGTATCAACATCAAGCATTATAGGAGGTGCGCTCGCGTTGGGCGATTCCAGCAAAGGGTGCAGGGAGGGAAAGCAGGCGATCGCACCTAATCCACCAAAGACGCTAAAAGGATCCGGATGGCAAGCAGAAGGGGGAAATCCTTGTGCCTGGAGACCGGAAAGATGCAAAATAAAGCTGCGAACGAGGACGTTCAATCTTTGATTGGGGAGGGACACCAGGTACTAAATGAGAGTCTCCCCCAAAAGTGCGGAGTCGCAAGGGTGTCCCCAAAAATGGGAAGATTTATCTTCTACTTTGGGGCAAGATGTTTGTGTTGCCCTTGTGCAGGAGACTGATGCGCTAATACGAAGGCAGGATTGAGGCACTCTGAGGAAGAAGGGATACGAAAAGCAGCACAGGAGGTGACGTTTCCACGACCGCGAACGCACCGACACAGTTGGACCTCGAAAGGCCAAACAGGGAGTCAAAAACAGACGACAAAGAAAAGGTGGATTCTTTAGGGGTTCAAATTAGCGAAGCGGTCGACTCTCAGTAATGGACCTGCATTCCTGCGGTGTGACTAGGAAAAAGGAAGCTGGTCCAATAGCACTCAGAGAGGAGATAACACAACCAGACTTACCGGTGACGGCGGTCTTGAGGCTGTAGAAGGCAGATCGAATTATGGTTGGGAAAGACCCCCTAAGAGCATCTCGGATCGAAAAAAGCTTCGTTAGGCGGGATAGTAATGCGTCCTCTCTGAAATCCAACCGAGGACAAAGAGGGTCCCGACCAAAAATCTAAGGGGTAAAGGGGGCCTGAAGGATCACCTGATCACGGATCAGGTACCTAGGAGCTTCGGGGGCTGGAAGGAAACTGGCGAAAGTAAGCAAATAGAAGGAGGCAGAAATTCTTTAAAGGGTAAACTGCAGGGTGGAAAAAGAATCTTGACGCATAAAGGGACCTTCTAGGTTGGGGACCAGACGAATGAACGACCGGATGTTTAACGGTTCAAAAGGATGGAGGCGCCTACTGCCTGGGGCGTCGCTCTTCAGTAACCGGGACTCTCTGACTCCCACTGCTCGGCTGCGGGATATGCACTTTATGTCGTTGTGGCTAACAACCGGAACCTAAATGATGGCTGGCGATGGCTGGTTTGCAGGGTCAAGAAAAAAGGAAAAAATACGCAAGAAGGGAGGGCCCAGCACAGCCTAGGAACACACAAAATAGGTAGGATTAAAAAGTGGGGGAAACCTATCCTGAGGGGGAACGAGAAGGGAGCCGTAGAGGGCACGATGACGAGCTTAAACGCAAAAAAAAACAGGCATTTCCCGAAAATTCATTTAAGGGGGGAAAACAGTGCAGTGGCAAGGAAGTATGGAAGTCAGCTAAGGGAAGTTGAAAAAAAAGCAAATGGAGGGAATAACAAAAGCCAAAACCTTCAAATCAGATAAGACGAGCTGACGCGTATTCAACATGAAAAAAGCGGTGAAAAGCTACGCAGAAGCGACCGGAAGTGTCGCCTGGAAAAAGAAAGGGGTTTGCGAGCAGCGTTAAAAAGAAAGATCACATGGACATAGCGTTTCCAGCAAGCCCAGATCGGGGAAACCAACCAGACTAATCATCTACGGGTAACTAAGAGGGGGAAGAGGAACGATTTGTGCAAAAAAACCGCCAAAGGAAGAGGGGGGGGAAAAGAAGAAAGCTAAGGGAAATCGTTGTTCTCCGAAAAAGTCACCCGAAAAAAAAAACAGGGTTGGGGGTTCGAGAGGAAAAGCTTCTGCCCTAGAGAGGGAAAAAATACATCGAAGGAAAGAGGGGCGGAATTCAAAAAGAAGGGAATCGACACACAACAACGAAAGGGTAGGAAAAGAAGAAGCCGAAAATACGGGCACGCTCGAAAGTGGGGAAGTAGGGTAAAACGCAAATTCATATCGAAAGGCAAAACTGGGGCCGATTTCAAAATGGGGGGAACCATCGCTTAAAAGGATTAAGGACCACGTTAGTGGAAACAAAATCACCGGGGGTCGGCGGGGGAAAAAAAAATCTCGTATATTTGTAGGGTACACGGAGGGGCGAAAGGACTAGGTGCGGCGTAACGACAAAAAAGGGGGACACGCTAGGTTGAAAGGGGGAAGCGCATGAAAAGCATTGACAAAGAAAAGCTTTGACAAAGTCTAACAACAAGTAAAAGGGTGGCTAGTGCCAGGAGACAATCTATTGCACGGCAGAATAAGCTTCAGCTGCTCGGAATGAGAGAGGAGGTGGGCGTAGGGGATATATGCCAATGGGAAAAAAGGCGCTGAAGGGAAAAAGAAAAGGGACATTTGGGGCACTTAACGAAAATGACCAATGAGGTGTGTTTCGGGGGCAGGGTTATTGGATTCGGAGGAGACGCCGAGGGGGAAAGAGATCGAAGGGCCCTCTCAATCAGTCAAATTCGCGGAAGGGGGGGAGAGAGGTTTTACTCCAGGATATCAGGGGAGAGCAGGACCAACAGCAACCACCGTAAAAGGAAAAAAATAAGAGAAGAGAAGACGCCAGAAAAGGAATACTAATCTCTCTGTGGCGAGGAAAGAAAAAAGGGTTAAATGAGAATCAAGGGACAGTCATACTGAACACAGGAAAAAAAAAAGACAAAAACGAATTGATGCGGCGGAAGATACGCAAAACCACATTAGAGAAAGAGGCATTACAGAAAGAACGAACAGAAAATCAAAAGGGGGGGCCTAAGGCCCTGCCTCTCCCGAGGCCAGTTTTGAAGTGACAGAGTGAAACAAACCATATAAAAGAGACGAGACAAGTCCAGCTCTAAAGTTTAGGAGGAAAAAGAGGTCAAATAAAGTAAAACAAAAATGACATGCGGGGTGTTAGGGAGGTCACGTTAAGGGAAAAAAGGCTAGAGTTGGTACGGCCCCAGGGAGGAGGAGACTCTTGCCTATCTAAGTATAGCGGCAAATAGAAAAAGCCCATTTCTATTCCCACCCCGACAGTACCGGCCATATGAAAAAAGAGTTGATAAGAAAGACAGTTGTATAAAACGGCTAGTCTGGGAGGGATATTTAGGAGTATGCCGAAAGCTCCTCAAATGTTGCCATCACAAATAAAGGGAAAACTTTGGAGAAAGTGGCTGGGGGGACTGCGCGAGATTTGGCATAGAGAAGCGTAAAGGGGTCGGACGATAAGACCGGCTGCTGAGGGGGCTCTTCAAGAGGGGAGCCAAGAAGCCCTAGACCGAAGTAGACAAATCCAATGGCCTTCCTTCGGCCTACTCAGATAATGTGGAAAAACGATGCGAAGGACCAGCCATAAGTCCGTAAAGGTCAAAGCCAAAAAAAAAGGGGAAAGAATTGGGGTGCCCTCTTAGCCACTATGTGCAAGAAAACCGGCAGAGATTTAAAAAACAGAGCGGAAAATCTTCTCTCTGATTGGTGAAAAAAGAACGCGGGAACACGGGGGAAAGGGAAAGGTAGGATAGACCAAAAGTTTAGAGGCCGGGTTGGTTCGTTTCGAGCGCTAAAAAAAGGGAGGTCCGCTGCACCACATAAAGGAAAGAGAGCAGGGAAAAAACGAGCACTAAGGCGAGGAGGAAAGGACGAGGCCCCAGAATCCTGGCCGAGAAAAAGAAAAAAACGTTTACATCGTCATGGAACAGGAATCGAAACGGATGCCTCCCAGAGGGGACGCCGATAGGGGCGAAAGGCCAAAAACCGGGGGAGGGAGAAGGGGAAAACACATCAAGTCCCCATGGGGAAAAAACTAGGGCCCAAAGAGCAGCTCTTTCGAAGGGCGGACTTAAATCGAGAGACAACAAACCGTATTAGAGGAAAAAAAAAGGAAGGGGACGATAAGAACCAAAGTGGTCCTCAGGCAAACTCAAAGTTCCTCGTGGTCCCATCAGGGTGGGAATGGATTCAAAGGTTCCAAGAAAACCGTACCCTGAACAAAGAAAGGCAAACGTCCAGAAAGAAGAGGGGCATCGAACGAGAAGGAAAGAGGCCTCGTATCTGCAGGTAAAAAACTATTGCTGAGTAAAGGAAATAGTCCAGGGGACTCGCCTTGGCAAGCAGATGAACTTGTGCTCCAAAGTGCAAAAAAGGTTCCAAGAGAATGGGTGTAGAGAAAAACGGAGCGCCCGAAATCAAAAGGCGCAAAGAGTACTTCTTCTGGGGGAAAAAAAATAATGGTTGCCTGCACCTGGCAATGTTGGCCCACTGGGGGAAAACGATAAAAGATTAAACAAAGCAAGGCATTGTAAAGAGGAGTCATTAGCTGACGCCCCGAAGGAAAACATACTTTACATCAACAAACGGGGGGGACGGCCTTGGAAGACCGGAAAAAAAACTTTCCTAGTGACGGTTCGAAAAAAAGTGTCACATGATGACTAAAAAGGTCCGGCCGGAATGAAGTTGTACCTGAAGAAGAAAAATTCAAAGAAGGCGAACCCGAAAGTACAAACCGGGTCCGAAAACACCGCAGACCGGAAAACTGCAAAAAAGTCAAACGGCCCAAGAAAAAGCGTCCTCCCGGAAGTGAAGTAATCAAAAGTGTGGCTTTATTTTGAAAAGGACTTGTAGGAGACGGAGGCGTAACAGGGAAGACAGGAGAAAAGCTCGGTGGCGAAGGAAAGAAGAGGGAAGATTTGTCTAAAGAGATCTCGTGGGAAAAACTCTCAAAAAATTTCTGCTTAACGGCGGGAACGTGGCACGGGGGAAAAGGTTAGGGCCTATGGTGAACGTGAACGCTACAGAGGAGCCCCAGATCTCTCGTACAAAAGGCGTCTTCATACGGAAAAAGAATTCTCAAACTCCTTAGAAAACGGGAAAGAAAGTGACAAGGGTTAAAAAAAAAAAAAAAATTGGTGCATACTTTACAAGAACGGGGCGCTGTAACGCGTTGGAATCTTGATATGAAAAAAACCCAAAACCTGAATGGGGAAAATACAACCTCATGAAGAAAGGGATCGAGAAAAACTGTACACTTTGGGACCTCTGGTATTCTGTTCCGATTCTACAGCTGCTTGGAAACGGCGAGTTGTGACTATGCCGGAAAAGGAAGCAATCGTTTGGAACCAGGACAGTGGGTATGGATGCAAAGAAGGAGACGGCTGCAGGAAGGAACGTGAAGTCAAAGCCAAAGTATAAGAAAATAGATGAACTTTATGGGGAAGGGGACACCCTCTTCTCGTGTCTGCTGGGCGTGGCTGCTTTTCAGAGAAGAAGGTAACAATAAAGGAAAAAAAAAGGGGCACACATCCTAAATCAGGGGATGATCAGATTGAAACATGGATGTACCAAAATAGTCTAGGCTTCAGATCAATGTCAGGATGAACCCGTAAAGACCCCGCAAAAATAATCGAACCCGCACTTGGGAAAAGGGCCCACAAAGGGAAAGGGGGCCTCTTAAGAAACCTGGTTTATCTTGTGAAATAATGAGTCAGTCCCATCCCAAAGAGAGTCCGACGAAGACCAAGCGGTGATCTTATCTTCGGAAAATAAGCGACGACAGCGGGGAACAGGGCTTTATGAACCTAAATTGTGAAAAGAAGGCATCGTTCCTTCGGGAGGAAGGACATCAAAAGTTCACGTCTAAAGGGGAAAAGGTCCTCACACCATCGAACTAAAAAGAGGAAGAAACGTACAAAGCCAAAAGTAGGACTCCCAAAGAAACCCCAAGGGGGGGGGGACATGAGGATAGTCTCATCGTGTAAGAACCAGGAGTAAAACACTACGAATTACCAATCTCACAGGGGAGAAATTAAGGTCGGCGTTTTAGCACGTAACAAAACCCAGCATTCATCTCTGGAGGCGAAGGAAAACCA
>Ga0179593_1454853_pt1 | contig 14293 bp, 19 predicted proteins | sample CZODoug2_1_08_16_FD_185931 | JGI IMG/M metagenome (GOLD analysis project Ga0179593, IMG submission 185931) | Vadose zone soil fungal communities from Angelo Coast Range Reserve, California, USA - CZODoug2_1_08_16fungal (PacBio error correction) | ecosystem: Environmental > Terrestrial > Soil >...
TCCATGGGAAAAGAACAAATAGAGGAAAAATCACGCGATCACGCAAGAACAGGCAAGCCACTGTAAAATAACGGGAACCCTATGTAGGAAAACCGTCATATTGGGGAATCAGGAGCGGGGGGGGGGCCAAAACTCACTAAGAGGAGAAAGAGAGCAAAGCACGGAAAACAACCGTCGAAGGGACATGCACGGAAGGGGGAAAAAACAAAATCAAGAGCAGAACGGGGACAGGGGGGTTTTCGTAAAGGGAAGGGATGAAGCGATACAGATCTCGGGAGAGCAAGAACAGGTAAGCAGCAAGCAACGAGCAAAAATCAGCAAAAGTCTCGGGGAACACGAGAAAAAAAGGGGCGAGGCTCAGTCCGTTGCAGGAGAGTGGAATCTTGATAGGGAGGCACGAACGGAAAATTTGGGAGAACAAGATAAAAAGAAGACGGCAATCGCAAAAAAGTACCTAGGGAGATGAGGGAAAAGAAGTCAGAGGGGGGACTAAGAGACAATCTGCCCGATTCGGCCCGGCTGATAGAGAGGCCTTCAAACAAGGGGGGGTTTGAGCAGATCCTCGGAGCGTGAAAGGGGAAACCTGGGAACGAGGCAATGCCAAAAAAAAGAAAAGGGGACCAAGGCAATAAAACCGAGGAGTGGTGGACCATCGCAAGGGGGATGAGCTTAAACCTGGTTTACGAGAGAAACAAACAACAGACTGATCTTCTTAGATGAGAAAACGGGTGTTCGTTTCCAGAAGAGGCCAGAAAAAAACAAAAGGGGCATGTCGAATCTGACACAAGTGGGAACGAGCACGATAAGCGCGAACCCTCAGAAGTTCCAAAATGCGCAGCGTGGAAACACCGCTATATATCAAAACCGAATGGGTGGGGGAAAGGGCCTACGAGGCCGGGACCCGGAGAGGATCAAGGGGGTTGGCCGGCTATGCCAAAGCTAACTAAAGCCGGGACACTCAGTTCCAGGTTGTGAAAAGGATGAACGCGAAAATCGATTAGCGGGAGGGCACATTTGGGGGGGTTTCCGGTCGAAATAGGAGGGACCAGCTCTGGGGAACAGAAGGGGCGTGGGCTGATTGAGAATCGGTGTTACCGGTGAACCAGCGCCTACGAAAGGCAATGGGGAGGAATAGTTTCCGGCTCGGCGACACGAAGGAAAGATTGAGAAACGGCGTCTAACAAACTTCTAAGGCATGACGAACACGCCCGGGAGGGGAACTGATTGAAAAGGGAAAAAAAGTGAAGAAACAACACCCTCGAGACGGGCGGGGATCTCGAAAAAGGTTTAGACGAAAAAAATTGACAGAAAGGCATCGTGGTTGGAGCGAACCCAAGAATTTAGCCACCTACAGTCCGTGAGAAAAAGATTCCGTAGAAAAGAAAGGGGTGATTCCCGGGGGAGAGTGGAGGGGAGGGACGTTGACTGGTAGCCTGGTTGAAAAACCTTGGGGGCGGGAAAAAAAACCGGCTCACGGTGTAATGACACAGGCCAGAGGGTGGTCTCCGTTTGGTGGAAGTCGTGGGGGGGATATAAAAAAAGAGAGTGGCGGGGTAAAAAAGAGGGGTAAGAGAGGGGGAGGGGGAAAAGGATGGGGAGACGATGCTGCCTGGTGACATCACAGCAGCTGAGAAAGGGCCTATGAATTTCTAGAGTAGATGCTAGGGACGGGATATGGGCAAAGTAGAAAGGGGGAGACCAGGGGAAGACTAGGGGAAAAAAAGCTGTACTAATGTCCCTCGGAATTGACATCTAGCAAAAAAAGGATTTATAGTCGGAAACGCGACCCTCGAATCGTCGGAGGAAGGGCCAGCAGGGGTTGAACCGGAGAAATGGGAAAAAACGAGAGTAAATGCTCAAAAAGCATACATGGATATCGAAATTGAATCGCGGGCCCGAAACGCGATGTCTTCGACCGTCAGAAGACGGAAAAAGTAGCGCAAACGAGAAAAGAAAGAAACAGAGGCACTCAGGACTTGGTAAAAAACGCACGGTATAATCGGGGGACATCAACGCATCTACTATAGAGAAGCAAACTCTACGATCAGGGAATGCATCAAATGGATGTTACAGAAAACTGGAATTAACCGACGGAAAGACTCAAAGCAAAGAAAATCCACTGGAACCGGCTTTCCTCCAAGACGAAAAAAAACAAAAGAAAAGCAAAAATTAAGGTTTAAAAAACAATAGAGAGCGGCGACGGCCGTGGGAAAGAGACTGTCACATAACCTGGGAGAAGAAAGAAAAGGGCAGTTCACAGAGTCACCGCAAAAGACGGAAACTATTCCATGCGGAACTAAGGACACACCCAGGGAAGCGGAAGCATTGATCCGCTGCACCAATCGAGCCGGTCAAAAAGGGATAGTTCACAGGATTTGGGGTCCCGGGAGGTCTCCGCAGAAGGAGAGCCAAAAAAAGGCTGAAACGAAAATGAAGGGATGTCGAAAGGCTCTGAAATCTAAAAGGAACGGCTGCGGGACCTGCGAGTCTATAAACACGTATTTCAAAAAAAGAGGGGAAAGGCTAGCAGAGCACCCACAAAGCAGGGAACGGTCGAGATGCAGAGCAGTTCGGACTGGACGCACAGAGGGAATGACGCCTGGCAACCGTGGAAAGTGACGGGAGCGAGGGGGAGCGGGCCTAACGAGGTCAACCGGATCGAGTAAAAAAGGATGTCAGGGGCCTAAGGGGTTGAGGAAAGTTGATCAGGGAATAATGAAACAGCAGGGGGCAAAAGTGCGGCAACTTTGACGAAACCGGGAATCAGGCAATGGTAGATCGCCCTACTGACGAGGGGGCGGCGAGGGAAGAACCGTTGGGGTGACGGCAGAACCAATTGATGGGGGGGTGGAGGGGGGTTTCTGAGCACAGGAATCAGGGGAAAACAAAGGAGACTAACAACAACAACGTGAGAAAAAAAAGAGATATATGGAACGCTGATGGGGCAAATGGGGGGTCCTACTAAAGGGAAGAAAAACAGAATTTTTTCGGGGGGGGGGGGGTTTGTGGGGGGGGGGGGGGGGGGGGGGGTGGTGGGGGGGGGGTGGGTTGGGGTGGGGCGGACTGCAAAAAACTCGGACCTAGCCGCACCCTTTCTAGCCTTGAAAAGTACGGACCTCCATTCAATATAACTCTTGGAAGTAGAAGTCCTTCTACCCGTCTCCGAAAAAGGCAGAGGCAATATAGTTTGGAACTCTGAATAAAAAAAAACACTGTGACTGAAAGATTTTCCGCAAGAAGAAAAGCGCCCAAAGCCCAGTGACATCAATCACAGGTGAAAAAGGGATGTTCAAGGAAGATGAGGTGCGCCAACAACAAATCGCGCTGGAAAATCCGGCATCGAGGGAGGGGGTGGTCTTCGAAACAGAGTTTACCTGGAAGGGGGACAAACGGGAGGCTGAACAGGCCGTAAGCGGGCCAGATTTGAACGAAGATCTGTCGGCGAAAAAATTCCGAGCAAGTAGTTAAAGTCAGGGAAGAAGACGGCGGGAATGGGTCAAACTAATGAACAACAGAAACAGAGTGGGGAAATGCTAAGGTATTAGTCAAAAACGGGGGGAGGCTATAGAGTCACTACGCATTAGGGTAAAATGGGCGAGAGGGCTGTTGGAGAGGGGAGGGAGTCTAAGACAAAGTTTCTCTCCCAAGGTGAAAAAGAAGAAGGCAAAATGGACGAATCTCTCGCCTCTAGTCTATCTGGGTCATTCCCGCGGAGGGGAGGTGGGAGCTCACAGAATTGTGGGGGGTGCTTTCTCGCAGATATGGCGGAAAAAGGGGGGGAGCAGGGGAAAAAAAGGAAGGGGGGGGGGGAAGGGCGTGGGGGTCCACCAAAAAAACCGTAGCTCCGCAAAACTGAGGAACAAAAGAATTTTCTAAGGAAAAACTAGCCTTGACCATTGTCTGAGAAGAGGGGAACCTCCTTTAAAAGAGGCAGGGAAAGTCACACCATCGGGTCGGAAAATCTGAGGAGCGATGTGGTCCGAAGGAAAAGGAAAGTTTGGAAGAAGAGGAAGGGGGCAGAAAGACAAAAAAAGGGGTAAGGTGCCGATAAGTTCAAAGAAAAACCCGACTAAGATACGCGGCGGACTGGGCAGGGGGTCGGGGAAAGGGCATATCTACAAGAGGGGGGAGAGCGGCTGAACACTTTCCCAACAGAAAAGAGAGATGGGAAAGGGAGGGGAAGTAAGAGGAACTCGGCGCTTACCTGAAGGGAAAAGGGTCTTAAAACGCCGAACATCGTGGAAGCTGACTCGAAAAAGGCGGGATCAAGGGAATTACGCGGCATGAACAAGAGAAAGTGCGTAAAAATCGTCGACATGAAGACGAAGAACATGGCCTCGGTCTGCGAATGTCTTTACAAGGGGAAGATCGTAAAAACTGAATCAGGGGATCGCTTAACAACTACGAAGAGGAATATTCGCAAAAAAAACGACATATCGCGTTGCTTAGAAAAAAAAAGTAAAACAGTAACACAGTATTGATGACTAAAATATAAGGGAAAAGGCAAAGATGAAAAACCAGGGCAACACGACACCTACGATCACAAACTGGAAACGATCCATGGCAAAGGAAAACTATTAACTGAAAAAGGGTCGAGTCCGGAGGGTGGCGCGGGGTAGAACACTCAAGGACCCACGATCGGCAGGAGATCAAAGGAACCCGAAAGCCCGTGCGAAGATGAGAAAAACCAGGGTCATCAAAGAAGAAAACAGGACAGGGGTCAATTTTCAGGGAGGAAGCGTAAGCGCGTAAGATAGAAAAGATCGTGGCAAGCGGTGGGGACCAATCCGCGGCGGCACAAAAAGTCATCATGCCGAACTGCGGAGGGACTTGGCGTTCAACGGGGTCACCTGAAAAAGAAAAAAGGAACGGGGATTTCAAGAATCGGGAAGAGCGCGATGAGGCCGTGAAGGAACGACAGAAAAGAGACGAAAGGAAATGCATTCGGCAAGTCAGAACAAAAGCAATAGAAGAATCGAGGCGAATAAAGCTGCGGGATGGTGAAGGAAAATACTACTGCAGAGCATGGGATAGCCCCTAATGGAAGACGCGGAGGTACGGGGGGGTGAAGAAAGAGAAAAATCACAAAAAAAGGGGTTGCAGACTTCTCGAAGGGGGAAAAAAGCTGCACCTACGGATGGAGGCGTCGCGGAAAAATCGGGGGGGGGACATCCTGACCCGGGACCAATGTCTACGAGAAAGTTGGGGACAAGAGAGCGGCCTCAAGGGGAAAAAACGGAACAGGAATAACCAAAAAAAACGGAGGAGGCGGCAAAGTAAAGAGAAAAGAGAATGGTTGGTCCATGAACGTCCAAAGGAAAAAAAGGGAAACAGGCCTATAGGAAAGTGGAAACGGTAGTCTAGCAGGACGCCGAAGGACCGAATAAAAGAGGGGGACATTTCGCCGGGGACAACCGCCCAGGGGTGCTTTCATAAAAGGTAAAAGGGAAAGGGGACTCGGGCATATCCGGTAGAAAGAAGGAAGTCCTTAAGGAGATCGAAATCAATCCTTCTATTGGTCAAGAGGGTGAAAAAAGACGAAGGGGTTCAGGGGAACGTGAGAGGGGGTCCGTGTGTGCTAAAAAGCGATCCCTACTTCCGCCTCCTAATGGGGGGATTTATCAGAGGTTTTAAGGGGAAAAAAAAACGCAAGATTCCTGACTTATGCCCGGGGAGCGAGGCTTTCCAACGGCACGAGGAGCAGGGAGAAGGACCGAGAGAGTGAGGGGAAAGGGAGAGGCCAAGTGACGAAACAAACCTTAGGAGGAAGGGAGAAACGGAAAGTTGAGATTCGACGTTCTGTCGGATCGTGCTTTGAGAAAGCACACAAGGAAAATCAATCAGTTTGAGGCCGCGAAAGGAACAAGCAGGAACGGGAGACAGGGGGAAGTTACATAGTGGGTTTTGGCACAGGCGCTTCGGTGTCCAGCTGAATGGCGCCGCGTTTGGGGGGCCCAGGGGCGGCGCCCCTAGAGAAATGCATGTAGGAAGGCAATGGCTCTTTTCAGGACTTGGTTGGGGAAGGCAGGGTGATATCCGCAAAAGCGAGAGGAAAGGGGCGCAGACCGTCGGGGAGCATGATCGTTAAAAAGCTTGCGATACATTGGAGGTAAATTTGGACAATGACATATAGCGCGCGCAGGCTCGTATCAGCGGAGTCTTCCACGATGAGTGTCAGGAAGAATGCCAAGGGGGGGACAACACCCATTGAGGAGAGAAAAAGGACCAACTATTGGATGAAGAACGAACTCATCTCTATAAGTTAGGGGAGGGGATCGGGGGGAGGAGCACTGAACCGATCCGAGCGTGACCCAAGGGTTGGGCCGTTCCGGGGGGACAAAGCGCTGGGACCAACAGAAAGGGCGTGAGTATCAAGGAAAAACAAAGGAAAGGAGTGGCATAGGGGGAATACCTGATCGGGGGCGGGGTTACAAAAGAAACCGCGAGGGTTGGAACGGAAAACGTCAGCCGCGTAAAAAGGAAAGCGTCAGGGCAACCTGAAAGGAGGAATAGACGAAACGCTTTGGTTGCAAGCCAATGAATCTAAGGAAGAAACCGAGGGGGAGGGGAAGAAGCGTAAACCAAATGTCGCACGAGGCCGGGGATCCAAGTCCTCAACGTGGATTTCAACCGACTGACGTTGAGGGCGATCAACAAAAAGATCGCGAATTAAAGAAAAGTAGAGACCAGAACAGATGCCGGCAGAATAGCGCGCGCAAGCAAAACCACCTGAGACAGCAATCCTTCCTCCTGATGGGGGGAAGAGGAAATAAGAGGGCAGAAGCGATCTTTGTGAAAGTATGTTCCGAGGGAAGAGGGGCACAATTTGGATGCGCCGCAATACTCAAGTCAGAAGTAAAAACGAATGCGTTGCTTCTCTACACACCTGTCAAGAGGGAGAATCATGAAGAGGAACTCTAAAACGAGGGGGAGTATTCCGGAGGACAGGCAAAAAGTCGGGGGAGCGACAGCAAAGGCGCAAGGCGTGCAATGAACGTTAGGGGAGTAAAAGTGTATGATCAAAGATTTGCTGGGACCAAAAGCCGTGAAGGAAATGGAACCTCAAAAGCTCCTTCAGAGGCCTTCGCCCCGAGGTCAAAATCGGATGGTGTTGTTAGGAACGAGCCAATCCCGGATGCGGCTCTGCAAGGAGGCATATTTCGTGAGGGGCTGGGGAGAACCTGCGTAGATTTAACACTGGAAAAAGAAAAGACACCTTGTAAAAAGGGGAAAGTGGGGAGAATAAACGCATATTGGAGGCAAGGAATAACGAGGGCACGTGAGGGGCACGATTCCGTCACAGAAAATATTGGAAAAGAATCCTCGGGACGTGAGAGTGGTGTAGCGTAGGATCAGCCTTCAATCAATATGGAACAGCGCGCGTCAACCTGGGGAAGCGGGATAAAGGTTAGGGGGGGGAGATATTTAGAAGCAGAGTTGTGAAAATGGAAAAAAGTAACCGAAAAAAAATGAGGGGGGGGAGGAAGTTTGGGAGGTTCGAAAGACAGAAGACGGGGGCACTATCTCAGAGAACAAACAACCAACAGGTAATGAAAAAATGGTGTGCAAAAAGAACTTCTGTCTAAACTCCCAAGAGAAAAAGTGCACATTGGGGAGGGGCAGGGCCGAATCTTTCGAAAAAGCGGCGAAAAAAAAGCTAGGATCCGTGTCTTATCGGACCGACTCAAGGGGATGCAACAGGACCGTGAGGCGGAAAATCGAAAAAAGACAGAGGGGAAGACGCTATGTGGGTCACCGGAGATAATCACGAGCTGATCGTTCAGAAAAGTCTCAGGGCTGGGGGGGTCCTTTCTCAATGGAATTTTGCCAGTTTCAAGGGGGTAAGGGGGCATAGGTTGCTCCTACCTAAATCTCTCTGCAGAAAATGCAGGGCCGCGCGGGCGCGGCGCTCTCAGCGACCGACGGTGGACCAAGTAAAATGGACGAAGGGAAGATCATTCAGAAAGAAGTATCTCACAAAGGGCCGAAAGAAGGAGACTAAGAGGGGCACTTAAAAACATGAAGGCCTTAATGAGAAACAAGATCCGACCTCTTAATGATCAGGGGGATTGACTCGACACACCTATAATGTTTTCATCGCTAAGGATTCGAGGGAGGTGCTGGAAGATCAATAACCGAAAATGGGCTCAAGTTAACTCGAGGCGTGTTTAAGGGCTTTCAGAAGAGCAGAAGTCAGTTGGAGGTGACTGGCCATTCTGCTTAACTCCAAATCTATCGGAGGGCAACATTTTAAGTTGATGCTCGATTGTGGCGGGAGGAAGGTCTAGGGAGGAAGCCGGTGACTGCAGGGGCGAGTGATTCTTGGGCTAGATGAGTGCACGTCAGAGGGGTCAGAAAGGGGAGGGTCTGGGAAAACTCCTTTGATGAGGGAAGGGAAAAGCGGGGGTTGCAGTCCATGGCGCTAGGAGTACTATAGAGGGGTGAGGAACGAGCAAGTCCTGGCCATCAAGAGGGGCGAGAAGAGGCAGAGCAGATGTTCGAGGAAACTTTCAGGCGGAGGGAGGAAAAAAAAAAGAGGAGGTCATTGGAAAAAAGAATCATCCCCGAAAAGCAAAGAGAACCTGCATATGCGGGCCTATCGACGAGAGCGTTTTGGCCAACTACTTCACGAAGGGAAGGATGACACAGCCCTAGATAAAGCAGCAGCGAGGGTGCCTGATCAAAAACCCCTATTTCAAGATGAGCCGTCAAATGGGTCATCACATCCGACGGAGGGGCAAGCAGAGGGAGCATTGTTCGATAGTGGGCATACAGCAAAAAAGCATAAAGAAGGCATAAAGCTCGAACAATATAGCGGAAAGGGGCGCATCTCTCAGGTGGTAAATGGACTTGCCAATCGTCGGGAAGGGAAAGGGTAATACAGCGCTTAAGACAAAAAGGGTGGAAGCCGGAGCTCGGATGCGGGGTGGAGCGGGTAAAGGGAGAGTCCCACAAAAGGGAAACGGAGGCAGGGAAGAAAGACAGTGGGAGCAGAAGATTTGAAGGCAAAACAAGGCAAAACCTCCTGAGCATTCCAAGCGAAGTCAAAGGACGAGACCGCCAAAGACACTAAAAGAACTTCCCCTAAAACTAAAGGACATGTGGTAATAAGGGAGGATTTTGGCGGCAGGAAAAAACAAATAGGGGAATTCAACAGGGCTGAAGCAACCGAAAAGGACCCGAGAAAGCGAAAGATGATTATAAACGTACGGGGTGAGGCATCAATCACGCGAAGTACAGGGTTGACAATTCGAGAAAAAAGCTAGAGAGAGGAAAGTCAGTATCAAGATACTGTCCTCGTTGGACGCATCATCCTCGAGGAAGATAGGGTAAAGGGAATGAAAAAGATGGGAAAAGTTGAGTCGCACCTGAACCAGTCCTCTCTTTGCGAAAAGAAGAAAGGAAGGAAAAAAGACGGGGCGGGGGAATGGTGAGAGAGACAGCAATTGTAAGAACATCCTCTGCCTTAAGGAAAAAGAATAAAAAAGAGGCACCATCGGACAGATAGGGCCTTACGTCGAGTGTCTGGGAAGGGAAAGAACCTGTCCGGAGAAAAAGTGGGGAAAAAACAGTGAGACTTCCCGAATTCCAGGGAACGGAGAGGGTGAGCGGAGCTGCAAATCAACAAGGGCGGGTGCTCAGATAGCAGGGGGAAATGGAAGCTTAGCTACTGTGAGAGGGTCGCGATCAGCATCACGGGACTTAAAAAGGGGCATGGAACCTAAAAAGGAAAGTGGTGCCGCTTTTGGACTCGGGGTAAGGGAAAAAAACCTCAACCAGTTGATCTAGTCAAAAAGCACCTGAGAGGGGGAGGGGAAGAAAGGGGGATAACTGGGGCGGTTGGACAGACGACGGCCAGAATCGTGTCCACAAGTAATAAGGGCTATACGAAAAGAGGTTAAGCGGTCGGATGCTCGAGAGCGGAAAACGTGACGTCCGTCCCTGACAGAAGTGACAGTCACGCCGAGATAAGAAGACCAACCGCCCTTGGGTGTTGAAGGTAATATAGGAGGAATACCTGAGCAGGGAAAGGGGCTAGGGAAGAATCCATGAAAAAAAAGTATCGTGCCGGAAACACTAAATCCCTCAGACTCAGAATGAGAAGGGAAGGTCAAAGATGTTTTCGGGATACTTCTCAAAGAGAGGGTCTTGTCTGTCCATTGTTGCCGGTCCTCGGGCAGTAATATCTCAAAAAAGGTGACAGAAAAACCCGGCAATTTTCTTATGGGCAAGCGGTGTTAGGGTGAAGCAAGGCAAACCCGAAGGTCCGGAATTTGACGAGGGGGGGGGCGCGCGCGACCCAGCGGAACAATGCTCTTTGTAATAGAAGGCGAGCGGAGCGAAAGAAAAGTATCTCACAAAGGGTAAACGGAACCGGTCCAAGTCGGCAGGGAAAAAGTGAACTTACATTTGATATAGCTGAGCGGGTAGGTCTAGTGCTTTAGACCCCTGCGAAGGACTCGGGGTTAGGACGACAATCTAGACAATAAAACCAAGAAGTAACGGTTTACAGGGGGACGTAGACAGTGGGATTTCCCAGAGAAAAGGGGGGCTCAATCAGTGTGGAGCAAGGTTTGAAAGGGGAGCGCCAGCGCCATGATGGGAAATTTGGATTCACCAAGAAGAGATGGTCTCTTGAACGGGACAGGTGCGAAGATGGCGCACGCCAGCGAAGGCAGGTGATCGATCCGCCTTGAGAAAGTTCGGAAAGGGGAACATGTAGCACGCTGCAGCCACCTCTGAGAGGGAGAATATGGAGAGGACAGGGTTCATGCCGGGATGACGGTAATTTTGGGAGCGCGAAAAAAGGGAACTTCACTGGTCGGCTAATGAATCATCGAGCAGAATGGAAGGCGTACGAGAACGAAAATCCAAATCAAACCTGCAAAATGCTGATGGGGGGGGCCGCATTGGCGACGCAGGGCAAAAGAGGTCTTATAGGGAAAAAAAAGGCCTCGAAGAAGAGTCACAGTAAGGGGGATATCGACAGGGGGCTTCAACAAGGAAAGGAGGTCGCGAACTCAGCCCCGAAAAACACTTAGTTACTGGACGGGCCACCAAGGAACAAGTCCAGCCAATGGTTCAGGGCTTCACTAAGAATGCACCGGGGAGACATACGAAAAAAGCCCTGCGAACGGCAAGATTGACGAGAAGGCACTCTGTACAAAGGGGGGGGGGGAAGGACGAGGGGGTGGTTCGGTTCTGGGCCCTACACGCAACGGGATCTCTCCGCGGAACGGAAGAGAAGAAAAAGTCAGAAACCTTCTTCCAGAATACCTTTCTCAATCCCACAGTAGAAGAAAAGGGCAGGTAACATGGGCCTGCACCCAGAATATCTCGGTCACGGGAGATCGGAGGGATCTTGTTGGGGTGAAAGAATTCGAACCTTGCGCGAATCTGTAAGAGCTGCGCAACGGGCAACCGCCAAGAAAAACCTGGAAGAAGGTTGGAAAAGATCGCAAAGAAACATTCACATTCGGGAAAAAAGGGTGATCCAGGAAACAAACTCTAGGAAGTAAATGTCTCACATCCCGAGGTAGAAGAGTAGATGCAGAAAGAAAGGCCGCGGCTTCAGGCGGGCAGACCTGTGAAGGAGGGAAAAAAAAAGGGAGGATGGGCATTTCGGAACGAACTTCTCTGCTCGTAAGAGAGAAAAGGAAGGGTAAAAAAAGTAAACGGTAATCTCGAAAAAGAACGATCCCCTAATCTAGTGACGTACCAAAGCACTGTCACGCGGGGTTACGGCTGGACGCCCCTCTTTTACAGGGACATACCCCATGGGAAGCAGAGAGGGGGGGGGGTTGAATGCAGCGAAGTATGTTCAGAGGAAAATAGATGGGGAGAAACTGACGTGGCTAGGAGCCGAGGATCAGAACCAGCTTGCTCATTGCAGGGGGCGTACAGTGAGAAAGGGGGGGGGGGAATCAGGGGGATCTGCCCGAGGGCGGAAGGGGGGAAGATCCGACACGCTTTTGGGGGGACGTGAAGAAAAAAGGACTGGGGAGAATTAGACACTGAAACTGGACCCTATCTAAGAGAGCAAAAAAACACGAGGAAAAAACTAGAGAGGGCAAACGCGAGCGCTGAAAAAAAAGGAGAAACAAGAAGGGTGGGCTGGGCTGCCATACACAGTAGACCGCGCGAGAAAAAACATTCCAGGCTGTCTGTCCTCCCTGGCGCACTTCAAGGAGAAAGCTGGGAACAAGGCTTAGCATGCGGCGAATCGCACCGCAAGACATCTGATTTTGTCTTAGGAGGAAAAAAAACTAAGGGGGGGGGGGGCAAAATGAAAAGCGGGTCCCGAGACAGAGAGGTAACGGGAAGGCAGGTAACAGGGGGACAGTCTTCAAGGTCCGCCACAGAACATGAAATGTTGGAGGAAGCACGGGGGAGACGGCTCTGGAGAAGAGAGGATCTACCGCATGGGGGGAACTTCCTAGAGAGGAAGAGAAGGAGCATCGAAGGGTAATCTACTCCAGGTCCCAGGGGATTGTTTCAATGGGAAGAGAAGAAAAAGCAAGGGGTGGGCGCTCAAACTACGATGGCCGCGGGGGGGAAGGGAGCCTAAAGCAGGAAAGGAAGATGGGGGAGACAATGAGCGGAAGGATGAGGTTCAGACGAACACATAAAGACAATGGGAAATCGGTCACGTCGAGAGAGCAAGGGTACTTGGTCAGAATCCGTATATGAAAAGGGGGTGGGTTCTCACAGAAATCAGGGGGAAGAGAAACCTATCTACGTAGAAGGGGGAGGCTATGCGGCATTCCTCTATTGGCTTAAGGAAGTTGCTGCTGTAAAAAAGTTGGGAGGGAGAACCCCGATGCGCAGCAAGTTGAGTTCAGCTCGATATAGGAGTGAAACGAGGGGAGGGCGTTTCCGTGTCCTGGAGGTAGGAAAAGGACACACTTGAAGGGACAACCTGAGCGGTCTGAAATGAGCGAATCGTCTATGAGGGGGAGCGAAGTCTATGATTCCGGGCACACGGAGGTCTCGAATAGGGAGAGGGCGTATTGGAACAGAGGGGAAAACGCGAACGGGTGGACAGGTAGGGACGGGAGAAGAAAACATCGAGGCGTGAGATGATGGCTATCTCCGAGCTACGGAGGCGCGGCTCGTATGACTTTCCGGAATCCAGAGAACGGGGGGGGGGTTCTCATCTCTCCTGAAAAAACTGTCCGTCATATTCATTCTCATAGCGTAGAAGTGATGAAGGAGGAAGAGAAAAAAATACAGACCTCGGATCAAAGAGGGCAATTCTCCTAAATCTTTCATTGGCATATGAGCGCAAGAAAGAAACAAGGGCATGAATATTCATTAATATCAGGGTCGAAGAAGAAAAAAGAGCCGCGCGAGTCTCAGAGGATGCTAATTAAACATGGTAATCATCTGGAGAAGAGAAGAAAGACTATAAAGAGTGAACGAAGACTCGGACCTGCACATAGCTGAGCGATTATAAAACTACTGAACCACCAAGAGAAAGCGGGGGGGCATAACAAAATTCCATCATGTCGAGGATGGTCGCTCCAATTGCAAAACCAGGAGCCAAGTCAAAAAGCAGGCGAGCAAAAACCACCCTGCTCGTGTTTGAGTTGGGGGCAGTGGGGGAGGTAGTACCTCTCTCCATTGCCCTCGCCACTATGGAGAAGGCCAGAAGGTAGGACCGGGTCCTGATTTGGTGTGAAGGTCGGTCCTACATACCGACGATATTCATAGAAAGGAGATCAAGTACTATAAACAAAAACCGTCGAATGAGCCCTGGAGAAACGGGGACTACAGAAGACAAAAGGAAAGGGGTGAGGGTAGTTAATAGAGCTCTCTCTTGTCTAAGAAAAAAAATACGGGGAAACGGCCGTTTGCAGAAAAGCGGACCACTTACATGCGAAGGACAGGCGGCTGGGACAAGGGTAAACCAAGGAGGGCTTCTATAAAAGGTTCCAGAGAACCATAATAGGCGAGACAAGGGAACCCCAGGTGTAACGACAGATCCACGCTGCCTTATGAATAAGTTGCACCTCGGCACCACCTTGGAACATCCATCGGGGGGGAATATCTCGGGACTTTTCCGTAAAGAAGAGGGGTACAATGTATCATGGCCACGGATTCGGGGCAGGAAGAACCAAGGGTGCTATCTGCCCTCCACAGGACCGTGGTTGCTCGATCTCGGAACTGTCACCTAGCATTGCAAAGAGAACGTCGGAATGACGAAGCATAAGCAAGGGGACCACATCCTATTCAAGAAAACGGGCAGGGGGGCCGAGGGGCCTGGACGGGCGGCATGAAAACAGTTGGGGGG
>Ga0179593_1628797_pt1 | contig 14293 bp, 15 predicted proteins | sample CZODoug2_1_08_16_FD_185931 | JGI IMG/M metagenome (GOLD analysis project Ga0179593, IMG submission 185931) | Vadose zone soil fungal communities from Angelo Coast Range Reserve, California, USA - CZODoug2_1_08_16fungal (PacBio error correction) | ecosystem: Environmental > Terrestrial > Soil >...
TCGGGGGGAAAACCTAGGGTTTTGCCACAGGGGCACGGGGGGGACCACGGCTTCTTGGACCAACAAACTCTTTGGGGGACACCAAAAAAACGGGGGGCGCTCCGGTGAAAAGCGAGAATGATACACATAGGTATAAAAAGACAGTTTGATGAGGTTGGGAAAGAAGTTTAGCATGGAGACGGTCGGAAGCGACAAGAAACAGTGTATTTTAAAGCTTTATCAGTAGGTTGGGAGAGGGGGCATGGGGGGGATGTTAATTATGCTGTGACGACAAATTTTACGGGGCCCCAAAGCTCCGAGAAGGCCCTTCCCCCCCCTCGTTATTTGAACTTTTTTTTTTGAAGGGAGAACACATCTAAGAAGTTTTAAATGGCCCACTTCTACTGTGCTGAGAATCTACAGGTTTAAAGTTTCCCAGGAAGGCTCTGGAGCTTTTTTTGCTTCCAGTTGGGGGGGACTGAATTGAGATAAATACCCCGAAGGACCAGGAATCTGAAAAATAGGAAGGGACGACAAAACCACGCCCGGAGAAAACCCCCAGACGGGGGGAGAGGACTCGGCCCCCACCCAATATAAAGGGGTCAATCGTTAGATTTTCGCAAAAAACGGGTTGATGGAACAGGGTCAACCCCGGGCGGCGCGGGGGGAGAAAAATCTTTTAAACATGGTTAAAAGAGGGGGTTTTAAAAAATGAATTCAAGTGCCCTTGGTGGAAACAGCCAGTAAAAAAAAAGTAAACGTGTGCCCGCTAAAGGCCCCAATTAGAGAAAAGGATACCCCAAAGATAAGACACTGTCCAAAAACCACAAACAACCTAACAAAAAGGGGCCCTGCGTGTTCGCCAAACGTATCCCCCCCCCTCACATCCCATGTCATGGGAAATAAAAAAAAAGGGGAAGGAACGGGAGGGGGATCCCCAGCATTAATGCAATCATTAACAAGGGGACCATGACTTATGGGTGTGTCGGTGATGGGGGGGGGGGAGTACAGAAGCCTCGCTGGGGGAGAAAGGTGTTAAATGCGTAGTCGGTGATGACGCAGTAAACAGCAAAAAAAAGAACCCCGGGCGAAAAGGAAGAAGCTGGGCTCCGTTGGGTGCCACCACAAACTTCTTACCAAGTGTAAAACACCACCTGCCCGGGCAGGCAGACTTCCTCTTTCCCACAAAATCTGGGGGGGGGTCCGGCAGAGCTTAGGAGGGAAAACGATGATGCCCTTGGAAGGGGCAAGAGGTGGGTTGACCCAGACCAGGGTCCAGCACCTACCAAAAGTCCAAGAACAAAAGAAGTCCGGACGTAAAGAAGAAAACGCAACACCCGAAAAGAAAAAAACGGCCGGTGTCCCCAACAAATGAGCCAAGCGAGGAGCCCCAACCCACAAACCGGAGGGTCGAACAAAAGGCTAGGGTGCGTCAAAAAAAATGTGTAAAGATTGGGCAAGACCTACCAAAAACAAATAGGGGGATACAACCGCCACACCTGTCTTTTTACAATAAATATGACACGAAACGACATAAAAGAGAAGGGTTGTAAAAAAAAAAAATACAGTGAACGTTGGTGGGGGGCGGGGGGTCGACTCCAGTCAATGGAGGCCATGCGGATCGCAAAGGCGTAAACAGGAATTTATGAAATGTTGGAAGTGACATACAGCCCCAACATCGACACACCCCGCAGCTTTCTCCAAGGCCTGAAGCCCCGCTACGATATCCATTGCCAAGGTGAAAAGGGGTGGGGATAACTGGAAAGAAGAAGGGCAGGAAAACTAGAGGGATCAACTATAGGTGGGGAAAGAATTTAAGGGCACAAAGATCATGTTGCCCCGCAGTAAGGCCAAAGGGGCAGCAAAAAAAATAAGGCATGAGAAACGACCCTTAAGGTTTTTTATAAAGGGGGGATAAAGACAAGAAAAAAAAGAGTCCAACCTCGGCTAACGCCCCAACATTTGTTCGGGGGGGGAATATAAAAGGAAGCCCACAACGCGCTGGAAGAGGAATCCCCCCCCCCCGTTCTAGTATTTTAACTCAAGCAGAAATATTATGAAAATTGAAGAAAAAAAGTTCTGGGGAAACAATGCATGCAACAAGACAAGAGGGATGAAAGGAGTAACCATGGTGGTCGTTGACAAAGGGCCTACATTTTTAAAAAGTCAAAGGAATTAATTTTAAACGTATATTGCCCTGGGCCCAAATTTCCCCGATACAGAGGGGCAAGCCCCGGGGTGAACCAGGGGGTGCACAGGAAAAGAACACAACCCACCACCCCCGGCGGGGATATTCCCCCCCCGAGTCTTCCAACACGCTAAAAGGGTTTAGAAGAAGCGACTTATACGTCCGAACAAGCCCCCCTCTTTTCCAAGAAGGATTTGTAGAGAGGTGGTTCTTTGGTGTATCTACGCGCGGGTTGGCCTCCCTCGGTAATGGATGAAGGGAAGAAAAAAAAAATAAGGCACAAAGTCACCAATCTAGCGCTCACCTTGACTCCTATCGGGGAGAAAGGAGAAAAGGCTCTAACACCCAAGAAAAACAAACACCCCCCCATGCAGTGGGAAGAGGAGGGAGGGGGGGAACAAAGCTCTGGGGTTCATCAGTCTTGCTTAGACATGACACAAAACAGTAATAGGGGTTACGGGGTGGCTTTTTTTTTAAACCATGTGGAAAAAAAAAAAAAAGAAGAAAGAGGCAAAGGGTTTGCTTTTGTGCCGCCCACCATTGGGTTGGAGAGAGACAAGAGGGGGGGGAAAGGTGTTTATGTGTGGGGGGCGAAGGTTGTGCCCATGCAGGGGCAAAGAAACGGGGTCGCAAGAGGTTGCCGAGATATGGATCCGGCCGGAAGTCATTCGATATCCCGTGAAAGGCAAAAAAAGGGGGGACGATGCACTGAAACACGTTTTTGTGTCCGCTGGAAGGTTTTCAAAAATGAAATGTACAAATGTCAAAGTATTGATTTTTACCCCTCAGATCAAATGAAAGGGGGGTCCACCCTCTTTTGGGTCGACAAATAAGTGATGGGGGGATAAAAAAAAAAGAAAGCAATGGCAATCTAAATCGCCCACTTCTAGACAAACGGCCTGAGGGGTGACACGTAAGATGAACACCAAACCCTAGGTCGGGGATAGAAAGACCCTTCAACTTCCGAAGGAAACCTAAGAGGAGATGTGGAATGTTGTCAAATCCAGGTAGGGTAAGGTTGAGGGCAACTCCCCTCAGAATACAAGAAGAAATTAAACCGAAAATAAACACCGACGACTGAGTGGGCAAATGTCTTGAAAAAAACCACCGCGCCCACTTTTAAGGGAGGATGGTAGAAAAAAGGGTCCCAAAAGTGTACCGAAGTCCCGCAACCAGAGAAGTTCCTGCCGGCCCATGCTCCCCGAGGGGTGCCGCCCAATGCTGACAAGCAGATAGGGGGTCGGGCCACCAGAGAAACCCAAAGACCCCACCGAAACGCCGAAAGAGAAATAAGGCGAAAGGGCACACACAGAGTGATTTACAGCGGAGGGTCCCTTTAACGAGAGGCGATTGCTTTAGAGTGGTAAAAAATTTTGAGGCGTCGGGGGGTTGTTGGTGTGAAGGGTTTGAAATAGAGAAGTGTGAAATGGCGCCTCCGCAGGTGTTTTTTAAGTGGGCCTGAAGGGAAGTGTGGTGGGTAAAAAAAGAGGGGGAAAAATGTAAGGGGGGGTCCACGGTTCAGCTATATAATCCGTAGTTTAGCCCCGGCAGACAAAAATAAAGGGGTCCTCCAATTGGCGACAACACATAGAAAAGTAGGTCTGTCCACTTTCAAGGGGTATAGAAGGGGAGGAAGGCGGCGCAATCGTGTAAATCGAAAAAAGTAAGGGCCCCAAGTCCCTAAAGAGGGTATTGTGGGTGTCCCACTAAAATGAAATTGGAGGGTGGGGGGGGCGTGACCCAAAAAACCAGTGGGTTGGTGAACAGAAGGTTTACGGGAGGGCCGTCGAGGGACACTCAGGGCAGAAGGAGGAAAAGTTTTTGTGATACGGCAAAAGAGCCAAGAGTTCTGCCAAATTTGGAAAAAAAGGGGGAGGGGGTTCCCAACACCCGCAAGAGGAATAAGACCATGACAGGGATTTTATGGGCATAAGGTGACGATGGGGATGAGGGACAGGACCACAGGGAAGGAAAGTAACAGCCCACCCCATGGTGGGTGGAAGAAGAATAAGTTCTTAAAAAGGGGGTGGTGGAAAACTAGCCATACATAACGAAGTCTTTGGCGACCAGCCTTCCTTACCAGTTGATCTAGGGGGGCGAAAACACTAAAAAGTTCAGATACACAAGGACAATCGTATTTGCTCGGGAAGAAAGGGGGCTTGGTGAGAAAATATACCTTAAAAAAATGTAGGCCGCGGGGAAACAGGAAAAAGGCCTCGGCGTGTTAGCCGATCCTGCAGCAGAAAAGTCTTTTCATCCTTATCCGATTAGCAGGAAACCATATACTCGTAAGAATAAAAAACAAACAACACAAAAGTTTCCAATCTTTTTTCAAAACGGGCGCTCTGGATAGATCAAGAAAAAGAACACGTGGCGGGCAGCAGGGGCTTGAATCTTCCCCCGCGCCTGGAAAAGGAATACGTCACACACACCTAAAACGTGATTTGTGGTCCATGTTTAAAAGGGCAATCCCTGTGGCGAGGGGGTAGGGATACCGGGTTTCATGCAATACACGCTTTTGTTTCGCTCGGAAGGCAAACGGGGGTCCCTAAAGGCTGGACATGAACAGGAAAACACGCCTTCAGAGTATGTGAATAATTGGCGAGCCTCCAAATGAACGGAAAGAGGGAGGGAAAAGGAATGTTGTACGGGGTAACTGGGGATTCCAAACAGCGTACTTGCGAAAGGGGAAACTGGCGATCGGAAAGAAGCCTGGCGCTTCAGACAGTTGGTTTTTTCTTGTGGTTTGGGCGGCCCCCCAAAAGTTTTTTCGTTTGGCGTTTACTTGTACAGCCCCCCCTGGTCCCCAAAAAGTCCTTCAAGCCGCAAAGGGATCGCCTAAATCGCGAAGGACACCCCACAAAAAGGGTGACTCAAGGTTATCTTTAAGAGGATGTATCGGGGGAGCTTGGGGTTTGAAGGCGGGCCCCTGAAGGGTCCTGGGGGAGGGCTTTCCCCAATTGGCCCAAAACAATAAGGGGAGGGAACGCCATCCCCTATGAAAAACGTGCTTTTTTTTCGGATTTGGGGGAAAACGTTGTTTGGGCCCTTGGATCTCCTTCTTAGCGGCTTTTGTTTGTTAACAAAAAAAAAGAGGTGACACACCCCAACCCAACAAAACCCCAAAGGACGGCCGACGATGGAAGAAGTCCTCCTTTTGGGCGGGACCCTTGGCCAAATCCTCCGGTTTCTTGTGAAGAGGGGGTCTCTTGGGGAACGAAACCCCCAAAAAAAAAAAGAAAACCCCGAACAACGACCCCAGGGGATGCTCCTGCGAAAAAGTTCCGAGAGAAGTTTCCCTGAATGGAAGTGACGTCCCCCTTTCCTCATAAAGAAATGGTTTACCGCCTTAAGTCGAACCTTCTTGGGTGTTCACTGTTGAGACTCTCCCAAAGAGAGAGACTCCTCTTTCTCACCCAACAAAAAACCAACTTATGAGGGGGGGAATCCCCAAAAAAGGGGGGTCTAATATCAGACCGGAGGTCCCCACAATGAAAGGAGAGACCCTTTCCAAGTAGGGGGGGTTGCGGTTCTATCCCTCCAGGTCCAACAACGGAAGGGCATACCTCCGCCAACGCCGACCTCGGGCCACCATCCTCTGAAAGGTTTGAATCTTTTTGGAAAAGCCCCGCCTCACGGACCAACCTTTACCCCGCCCCCAGAAAAAGAGGAGCTTCCCGTCCCCCGGGTTGTGGGGAAGGGTTTGGTGTTGAAGGAAAAATCCATTGGAAAAAATATGAATACCGTCCCCACCAAGAAAATAAGACGGCGGTCCGGCATTTGAGTTTACCTGACCGGGGGACGCGGCCACAAAAAATTCAAATGGTGGTTTTCCACCAACCTTGCGCGAAGAAAAGAAGCTCATAAGGGAAAAAGTGTTTCTCCTCCGAAACTTGGCGGGGAAAATAAACGCGTTTTGCCGTATTCCTTAAGGGGCTAAAAAAAAAGAAAAGCCTCCTTAGAAAATGCCCTGCCTGGTCCTCTAAAACCCCCAGTGGGCATCTGAAGGAACCCCGCTGAGACACCCTTTGTGTCCCCCTCGGGGGGGGGGGGGAAAAAGGTCTTAGGAAGAAAAATTTTCACACTTCGGGACCACTACGAAAAGGGATGGACTGTTGTCTAGCCTGAGGAGCAGCCTCCATACCAGAAAAGTGGGGGGAGACCTTCCTCTAAAAAGGGGACCTTGTTGGAAAAAAGATCTCTAACCCCGTGAGAACTGTAATCAGGGAAAGGCCTCGTGGGGGGGGTTTTTTTTCGTTAAAAAAAAAATTTTGTTGCCAAAGCCGGCCCCAATGGAAAAGAACTCTACCGGGGGGAAAAAACCCCCCCCAGGGGAAATTATGAAAAAAAGAATGGGGGAGTAGGGTCGAGGAGTTGTTTTGGGGGACTAGCGGACGTTCTTAAAGGGGAGAGAGGGGGGAGGGTCCTTTAAATCCGGCAACCAAAGCCAAAAAAACGCACAAGCTCAACCCCGGTGGAAAAAACTAACCCAAGGGGGAAGCCTTCCCCCCCTCTTGACAAAAAAAAATGGTTTCACCCAAACCTTGGCCGGGGAAAAAGAAGGTCTTTCGGAAACAACTTTGTTGTTTTTCAGAAATGGAAAACGAATCCCTCGGAAGGTCCTGTGGAAAAAGCGGAATGGCCTATCCTAAGGACCTCTTTTTTTGATTAAAGAACCTCCCCTTAGAAAAGAAGAAAGGGACAAACTCTAACGGGGGGAAAGATCTCCTAAAACGGAAAGATGCCATGGGCTGGAGGAACGTCCCAATCCCGCGAGAAAAAAAAATTTTTTTTGGGAGACTGGAGAGGGGAAGGTGGTGAGGGGGGGGTAGGGTAGAATAGGGAGAGGAGGGCGGGGTGGAGGAATGTGAGGGGTGGGGGAATAGAAGGGGAGATAGGGGGGGCGGAGGGAGGGAGGCGAGGGATGGGACAAGAGTGGTAGGAGGGGGGGAGAGTTAGGAGAGGCGGGGGGGAAGAATAAGAGGGGCGATGTGTGGGGAAGAACTTATTTTGACGGATGGGTAGGGGAAATGGGAGGGTTTCAAATGGGTGGGGAGGATAGCGGATCCGGGAGAGGCGTGGGGGGGAAGAGGGGCTGAAAGGGGAAGGATCCAAGGGAGGGTAGGGAAGGGAGTGAGGGGGAGTAGGGCGGTTGTCCCAATTTCGGTGAGCGGGTGCGAATTGGGCCGGGTGGTCGGCGAAGAGCAATGAAAAGCTCCTTCCCGAAAAAAAGGGGGAGTCCATTCCTCTAGAAAAAAAAAAAGGCCGTGTCTTTATAAAAAACTCTACTGTTGGGGGGCTGGGGAAGGAAAAGAGTTCCCCACCCATTTGAAGGATTTTTACAACACGGGTGTACAAGGAAGGGCCCTATCCAGGGGAAGGAAAAAACCCATGATCGACCGGAGGCCAACTCTCTTTAAACTGGAGAAAAAAAAACTCAAAAGGGGGAAAGCAAAAAGGGGAAGGGGCCTTTTGGACCCCCTAAGAAAAGAATTGGAAATATACCTTGTTTCAAGGAAATTTTTTTTGGGGTGATTCGGCCCAGGGGGGGAAACATGCCAAATTTACGACATAACCCCCCAAAAGGTGGGGGGGGGGGGGCCGCTTTTTTTTAAAAAGCAAAATGAACGAGAAAAAAAAATGCCCCGTATCGAGGAAGACGTGTTTGTGGGACTGCCCCTACCCAAAAAAAGGAATTTACAAGTACCGAAAGCGGACCTGGTAGTCCGGGAGGGGGCTGGTCCTACCTTCCCCAGGAAGGGGGGAAAAATAATTGGGGGGAAAAGGTGGGGGGAGCCTCATATTTCAAAAAAAGGCTAATTTTTTCCTCGTGGAAAGGATCCATCTGACGCGAAAAGGCCACTCAAAAAAAAAAGAATTTCCCGGGCAAGGGGAAATATGCGGGAAAATTTTTTTGTAGGGAAGAGACCCCGGTATGCCGAGGAAAAAAGGACCCCTCAAACATTCCTATAAAAGGGGTTCCCCCTCCCCCACGACCGAAAGGGGGCAATTGTTTCGGTTCAATTTTGGGGATGGGCAATTCAACAGGAAGCGGAGGTTAATATACCCTCAAAACAACGCAAAAAAAAAAAGGAGGAGATTCACAACATATATAATGAAAGGCCCTTCCTCCAGTTGGGGGGGAAGTGGGACCCACCTAATCATGGGAAAAGGAAATCAATTGGAAAAAGAGAGAAGGAAACGTCCCCCCGGGTTGTTTTTTTTTTGGAATTTTTTTTTTAACAAGGGTTTTCTTTTTCGTTGGTTTTTTGGGGGAAATAGCCCAGAACGGGGGGCCCCCCTCCTCGCCGGAAAGCCCCATCGAAGAGAGGGGGGGCCCCCGGGAGGTTTTCTAGAAAGTGTGTTTTGCCCGGGGGGACCCGGGGACCGCGTGATCCTTAAAGCGAAAAAGGGAAACAAATTAGCGGGAGGGCCCCCCCCCCTCCTTCCTTGGAAAGTTCCACATATTGGAAAAAAAGGTGTGGAGAAAAAAAAAAAATTCCACACCCACAAAAATGGTGGCCCCAATGAGAATCCATGGGGGGGTTTTGCCAAAGGGAAAAACCATCTGGCGGGCTCCAACACACACGGGAAAAAGCGGGGGGAAAGCAGAAGTTTGGGGTTAGGGGGTTTTTTTTTTAAAACAGCAGAAAAGTCCCCGGCGCCCGGCCAACGCGGCGGGGCAAAAGTTCCCCACACACCACGGAGGTTTGGAGCAAGGCAACAAGAATCCCCTTCCAAAAAAATCGAAATCATCCCAATTGTTTGGGTGTTCCCCTTTGGAATTTTCCCGGAAAGAAGCTTTGAAGAAAAAAAAAGAGCGGGCCCGTTTTTGAAGAAGGTTATTTGACCGTGGGGGAAAAGCCCGGACACAGGGGCCCAAGGAAACAAGCATCCCTTCCTAATTCAAAAAGGGGGGGGTGCCGTGGCAAAAAGGGCAAACCTGACATGGGTTTTGGACGACACAAAAAGGGAGTTTTTTTTTTTTGGGTTTTTGAGGGGGGGGGGTTTTGGGGTGTGTTGGGAAGGAGAAGTTTTTTTGTCCGGGGGGTGGGGGTTTTTTTTTTTGGGTGGGGGGGGGTTGGGGTTTTACTTTGGGGGAAAGTTCCCATGCAGGGATCCAAAGAAGGGGGGGGGGGGTGCGAAAGCATGGGGTGGGGTTTGGCGTTTTTGGAGGAGCGGAGGGAAATGCTGAACCACTTGGGGAGGGGGGAAGGGGGGGGGGGAACCGGAAAAAAAATCAGAAAAAGGGTCCCATTTTTTGGCAATTGTCCGAAAGGAATGGGGGGGGGAGGGGAAACGTGGGGTGATGGGGGAGCGGGGGGGAGAAACGTCCGCAGGGGTAATTGGGGAAAGACCTTCCTCCGAGGGGGGGGAAGAGGGGAAACGGACGGGGGGGGGGGGGCTTGGCCGGGGTTTGGTTTTTTGGGAGAGGAAAAGTCGTTCCTCCAAAAAGATATGCCCCTCCAGAAGCGGGTCAAAAAAAAGGGGGGGGTTTTGGGTGCAAGGGGGGGGTTGTTTTTTGGGGTTGTGTTTGGGGGGGGGGGGTGTGGGGGGTTCTTGAGGGTTGTGGGGGGGGGGTTGGTGGGGGGGGGGGGGGGGAGGGACGTTTTGGGTGGCTTATTTTCCATGGGGGCGTGTGGTGTTTAATTTTCGGTGTGGGAGGGGGGTGGGGGGGGGGGGGGAAGGTGGATGGTCCTCGAAGGGCCAACCCCTGGGGGGGCTGCCTGCCCCCGGGGGGTCCCTGGGCCAGATGGTGGGGGGGGAGGAAAAGGGCGGGGGGGGGGGGGGTGTGTGTGGGGGTGTGTCTGGGTGGGGGGCGGTCTCCCTCACAAACACCACCCACGAGCCCGAACCCTCCTGATAATCAAAAACAGGAGGGGGCCAAGAAAGGGAGGGCGGTGCTTCCTCCGGAGAAGAGGTGCCTCCCGCTTTGAAGGCTGCTTTCCTGGGGGTGGGGGGGTGGGGTCATGAAAATTAGGAGGGGGGGGGGGGGCGTGGTGGGTTGCCTCAGTTGGGGGGTGGTGTTGGTCAAAAGTATGGGGGGGGGGGGTGGCGGGGGTGTGGGGGGGGAGATAGTTCCAGGAGCATGTCCAGGGAAAAGGACTTGGGGGGAGACCACCATGAACTTGTATCCTAAAGGGCCTTGCGGAGGAGTGCCCTGTATTTGGGGGGTAAAAGCCTTTGGGAGGGGGCACAATGAGGGAGGGTTGGGGGTTGAAAGGGACATGTGGGGGTGGGTGGGGTTTGGGTGGGTGTTTGGAGGGGGGGAGGAGCCGCGGGCCTTCCCTTGATTTCTTATTGGAAGAAATTGAAGGGGGGGGGGGGAGTCCGCGTTACCTGGCTTTGCCCTCAAAGGAGGACCAAAAGAAAAGGGGGGCCGAAAAGGGGGTGGGCCGGGCTTAACTAAGGAGCCCCCCAAACACTTGGGGTTGGTTGCCACTGTTGAAGGGGCTTCTGCAGGGTGGCGGGGGGGGGTAGGAAGGAGTTCCGGTGTCGTGCTGGGGGGTGGGGGCCTTCCCCGACACAGGAGGTGTTTGGGGTTTGGGGGGGGAAGGGGGGGGTTGGAGGGTGGGGGAGGACTTGTTTGGGGGGGAGAGCTGGTATCCGGAGGGGGAAAGATGGGGGTTCTGCCCTGTTAGAGGGGGAGGGGGCCGGGCTAAAAGAAAAAATAACACCTTCCCCCCTTTTTTCCCTTCCTAAAAAGAAAATTTGGGGGAAAAGAGCCAATCACCCATCTTGAACAGGGGTACTTGAATCTGGTCCCTTTGACCGGTTGAAAAGATAATCCCCCCGTTGGGTCCCCGTGTTTTTCCGAAAGGACTCCTGCACGGGGCCATGGAAAAAACAGGATGCGGCGTGAATGGGGGGGCGGGCCTTGTGTGGAGAGGGGTCTCTAGATTGGGTTTGGAAAACTGGTGGGGGGAGGGGGAGGCCCTTCGCCGACAAGGGAAAAAAAAAAGAGCGGACCTTCCGGGAACCCCCCTTCGAGCCGGGCCTCCTTTCCACCGGGGTAGTGGGGGTGGGTGCGTGTCGCGATCAGGGGCACGCCAAGATCAACTTTCCAGAGCGCAGGGAGGCCAGCCGTTTGGGGGTGTTAACCGGGAACCGGCCGCGTGTCCTGAAAAAGACCAATGTTTGGAACCACCGCGGGGGTTAACGGGTGGCCCCCGCTGGAACACCCCTGTCCCAGAGTCCTGCCTAAACCAACAGAAGCTGCAAGAGGGGACCCCCCCGAAAGCCCCCCCCAGAACAGGGGGGAGGGGGAAAATTGTTTGAAGGAAAAGGCGAGGAATTTGTGGGCAGAAAAAAAGGGGTTCCCATAATGGGGCAAGTATATTGTTTGTGGAAAGGGTAGGGGGGGGGTGGTGGGATTGTTTTGCCCGGAAAGGCATCCGTGGGGAAAAGAAACGGAACTGCAAGAGCTCTGCGCGTTTTGTGGGGGTGGGGGTGTGGGGATCCAGTGGGGGGTGGCGGGCCTCGGGGCGCGGGCCACCGAGGGCGGGGTTTCGGGCGGGGGGAAGGGCGCGGCGAAGGGGTTTTGCCAAAAAAAGGGGGGGGTAACCTTTGATAGGTGGATGGGGGTTGTCCCGGAGGAGGGGTTTTCGGCGCGCTGCCTGTGGTGGGGGCCCCCCGAACCCCTAAGGTTCCCTTCACTCCGAAGGGGAAAAAATCACTCTTCAGACTCCCCTCCCCGTAAAGGAAGGGGCTTAAAGTGTCTTTAATCTCGGGGGGAGCCTCCCGGATTCCTTTCTTTGGGGTTTCCCCTTCCCCGGGCACCAATCCACGTCCTCAAAGGGCCCTTTTCCCTTTTCCGAAAATCGGCCTTGGGGTCTACGTTGAAGCTTTTTGGTTTTTGGGAACCCAACCATTGTTTTTTCAGCTCTCTGGAAAAAAACCACCCCCCCCCAGGTCCATTCGGGGAAACCCCGAACCCCCCCCCTTGGTATCTCTCAGAACTCTTGAGGTCCTTTTTTGGGCGTTGGTTTTGTTCCCTTGATTTAGAAAAACCCCCGGTGTCGGGTTTGTGTGTGGGTTGAGTCTTTAAGGTTCTTCAGCTTTTCGGGGCTTTTTGTTGGAGGTTTTTTGGATCCCCCCCCAACCTCCTAATTTAACCCCTCCCCCATCCCCCCAGCAAAGCTTCCTTCCTCATTATGTCCCCTCCTTCTTTTCTAATCGTTGGTATCTTTGGGTTTTTCTCTTTCCCCTCTCGTGTTGTGTTTTTAAGAAATCGAAACGATCAACCAAAACAAAGAAAAAACCAAGGAGGAAATTCTGCCCTTGCCCGAACACTCGGGGTTTGAGGCCTAAGAACAAAAGTAGGAATAAAAGGGGGATACTCACCGGGCCTCCCAACAACCAAACAACTTATGAGGGGGAGATATACTTAAAACAGTTGAACTTACCCAAGAAACCCATATGGACCCTTCCGGGGACCCTATCTCACCACCAGGACCGAAATCTTCTTTTTGAAATTTGATATTTAGGACTCCCCCTTTGAGACCCACTGCCTGAAACCCCGGTATTCCATCCCTTTTCCCAAAAGCTCTTTCGGGGGTAACGTCTTATAACGGACATTTGGTGTAAAAGAAAAGGAAAACTTCCAACCCGCCACCCCAACGCCCAGGAACCTCCACCCCCAGGATGTGCTTTGAAAACCAGCCATTTAGATTAAAATGGAACCATCTTTTTACGAGGTCCTTAAAATTTCCCGCCGAATTACCGCGTCCAAGCTCTCCTCAAAAAAAAAAAAATTTTGTATAACTTATCCAGTCCCCCAAAACCCGTTTGTCGCGGGGGCAGCCCTTTCGTTGCAAAAAAAAAAAGGGTTTTGAAAAGGATTTCCTTCTGGGCTCCAAGCGAGAAGTGCACCTCCAGCCCAGAGAGTCCCTGCGCCCCCCAAAGGGGAAAATCTCCCTACGCGAACTATGGCGTCCTGTCAATTCGGCTCCCGGAAAAAAAAAAACGGGCTTCCCCACAAAAAAAAAAGAAAAAAAGGGATTTAAACGGGGAAGGGGCCTCCCGAACGAAGGCTTGGTTGAAGGCCTCTACCGGAAGGAAGGCAACACCCCACAGAAAAGACCATCGCGAACCGCAAAATTGTGGGGAGTTTTTTTAGGTTGGAGGCAGAAACCCCATTGGCAAAGAAGCCCGCCCCGTACTTGCTTGGAATGAATGCCCAAACCTTAAAAACGTTTCGGGCCGAGAGAGACGTCCCCCCCTTCAAAGGACGGCCCCTTCCTTCCAAAGAAAAAAAACAATGCCGAAACCCCGGTTACCGCCTAGGACCCCAGCCGCTCCAAAAAAACCGCGTGGAACAAAAAAAACCCCTGGCGTCCCAACTCTTGGCGGGCCAAAAGTTCCAGTACTGAAAAAGCAGCCCCGTCCCGGGGAAGGACAGAAAAAGGGACCCGACCTGGACTCTTTTTTTGGGGCATTTCCGGAAAGGACGGCCAGCTCGCCCAAAAATGCCGGGGGGAAGATAATCCCGAGAAGGTGAGATGCGGCGCGGATGGCCGAGGAAGACCCCGCTGACCAAAGCTGGGGGTTGTTTTTTTTATTCCCATTGGCTACAAGAGGGGGGGCCGGAATCTAAAAAATCGGCGAGGAAAAGCAGGGGCCAATCCATAAAATTTGGTGGAAGGGAGGAAAAAAAGCGTGTGGAAATTTCTTTGCCCGCCCGAGGGAAAGGCTACCCCGAGGGGGAATTTTTAAATTCTTGACAAAAAAAGGTGTGTTTTGCCTACAAAAAGGGGAAGGAGGGCGGAACTTTCGCAAACCCTGAAAGGGAAAGGGAAGGATCCCCTCCCGAAAATTGTTAAAAAAAAAAAAACTTCACCGTGGGTTTCGTAAAAAAAAAAGGGGTTGTGCCCGGAAAGCAATCCCCCAAGGAACTCCTTTTTAACTAGAATGTTTTGTTTTGGTTCCTTCCCCCGGCTTCCGCCGGGGAAAAAAAGACGAAAGACGCCCCCCACGGGCTTTCGCAGGGAACATTACTGGAAAAAAAATGACCCCCCCGAAGGAAACCCCCAAAAAAAAAGGCCCGTATTAATGCCGATGGCCCAGGGAAGGTTTTTGTGGTGTGCCTATCCCCCCGTCCCGAAGGCCCAGAAAGGGACGGGGGCA
>Ga0179593_1475703_pt1 | contig 14292 bp, 11 predicted proteins | sample CZODoug2_1_08_16_FD_185931 | JGI IMG/M metagenome (GOLD analysis project Ga0179593, IMG submission 185931) | Vadose zone soil fungal communities from Angelo Coast Range Reserve, California, USA - CZODoug2_1_08_16fungal (PacBio error correction) | ecosystem: Environmental > Terrestrial > Soil >...
CAATTAAGAAGTCGGGGAGGTCAACGTAAGCTTCAGGGGGTGGGGGGGAACGGACATGCCCTCCCTGAAAGGTTAACGCGCCACTATCTCACGAGAAAGTTAGAGTTGTGACTCGAGAGCTTAGGGCAAAGAAAGGCTCTTAGTACTTGCAGCGGGGCGAGATATTCGATCCGTCTTCTGAACGCGAACTGACAGATGAAGGGCAGAATCTATGACTATGAGGGCCGAGTGGGGGGAACACCGTCAGAATTGTGCTAAAGTATTATCAAACAATCAGAACAGTAGTACAGTCCCTTGTAAACGGAAATCAACCACGAGCGGATTCACGGATGATCCTAAGAGAGACGGATCTGATTATCAACTATGAGAAGAGAGCCTCCTCATCACGAAAAAAAAAAAAAAAATCCTCCAACTTCTGACGTTAACCTGAGAACATAGTTATGTCATCGGTAATCGATAAAAAGCGACGTGCTCTGATTGACAGGAACGAAAGGGATATATCACTTTTGGGGGCGGGGGCAGCAAGTAGAACATCTCCAGGGCTACGATGGGTTCGAAGCTCGAGAAGAGAAAATCAGTCAGCAATAGACCAGAACCCGAGGGATCACGACGGTAGGGGGGGGGGAAAAAAAGCCCCGGGATCCGATGAGATAACGGGTCCGGAGACCAATAGAAGAAGAGGGAGAATCTAACGGTGGAGACGTACCCGGGCCGGACCCGATTGATAGAGGAACCGTGATTCTCTATGCTGATGGCCACGCGCCAAAGGGAAGAGATAGCAACTAGGCGACCGGGTCGCGAAAAAAAAAAGATCGAGGTCGATAATGAGGGGGGAAACTCAAACGTAGCACATCGAGGGTGCCGGTGCAGGCAAAGAAAGGAAAATATCCCTGCCACTGGAGATGCAGAATATCAGTAGCGGGCAGGGGAAACCAACTAGGCAATAATTCTCGGGGAGGAATACGTGTAACACCCAACAGTGCCCGAGGAAGAGAGTGGGGAGGACCGATGGGTAAAAGGAATGAACGGGTATAAGGACAAGGGACTTCTTATCTTCAAGGCAGCCCGACTGAGCATTCGAAAACCTCAAAGAAGGGGAAAAGTGGGTGGAAACAAAGACTCCTCTGGCAGGAGGAAATAAGGTACCATCGGAAAAAAACGAGGAAGGGTATATCACAAAATCGCTGAAATGTTGAAGGGGAACCGAAGGTCAGGGGGGGAAAAGGAGAAAATGTGGGACACTACTATATAGGCTAAATGAGCGTACGTAAGGGAGTAGTCTCCCCTGAATACAATCAAAAGATTCGCTAAAAGCAGAGGGTCAGTCAATCTCGTATACTCCAAGTATTCTCATCTGGGAAAAAAGTTGAGGGAGAACCTTTATATAACGGAGAAGAATGGGTCGGCGAATGGTGCAAAGAGTCTTCTGTACTCGTAAAGTTCACTCAAATGAAATCTGAGAAAAAACAAGTCACGAGAGCTATCCACTTAGTCCTTCGAGAGCAATCCATGGGTCGTTTGAACAAGGGGATAAAAAAATCAGAGAGGGAACGACGTCGGCTCCCGCAGGAACGTGCAGAATTCAACGGGGAACATCCTAACATGCCAGACTATCGGAGATTGGGAGCGATAGAGTCTAGTTCCCTAAGTTGCGAAAAAGGAGAGAGGGAAAACCAGAAAAAGCACAATGAAACAGGTGACGACAGAAAGGCCCCGTGTCAACACTGCAACGGGACACTCTTTAAAAAGAGGGGCAGTCCCTCAAGGAAATTTACGAATCAGCCACCAGAAAGCAAGAAAGATAGCGAAAAAAGGCGGTCAGAGGTGGTGAGACGGAATCACCCGAGGACGGTGCGGGGCATAGGCAACTCTGATCGGTGAAACTCAAGAAAGGGGCAAGGCCGGCGGACCCAGGTACCTTCCGTTAGAGGGAGGGAAGACGGGCAAACTCTGTCTATGTAGGATGACATCGAGGACACCGATCGTCTCAAAGGATATCGGCCAGGCCTAGCGGGCGACTCCACCAAAAAACCCCAAACCAAAAAAACCACCCACCCCAAAACCCAAAAAACCCAAAAAACAAAACAAACCAAACCAACCCCCCCCAAAAAACCTCGACCCAGACCTCGAGGAGACTTTAATCCGAAGTAAAACTCGAGAATCGCGCGAAGAAAGTCGGGGATAATTAATCCTATAGGTCGGTGAGATAGGTAACTCACAATATGGGGTATTGAACGAGCTTGGACCCACATCAAACAGACTTTCTGACTCTAGGTGTAGACGAACTAAACAACAGCGGGTCGAAAAAATCCAGGCTGGTAGACAGAGCAGGGGAAGGAAGGTCCTGGAATTTGCCGGGACTCTGGGCTAGTGAAGAGAGCTGTCACAAAGCAGAAATGCTGCTTCAACAAAGGATCTCTCCTTAATCTCTCGAAACAAAAACAAAAGGGTAGAATAAGGCGAGTAGCACTAAGCGTCCGGAAAAGAATCCTAGAAACCCAACGAAAAAGCCATACTATCCTTAGAGAGTAGAAAAAAAAGATCCTTCGTTGCTCCCTAGAGGAGCGGACGGATATACACCGCGCGCGGATAGTAGGGATCTGTTGGGGGCAACGAAACAAAAAGAAGAAAAGGAAACACATCACACCTACCGAAGCTCGGGGAAAGGGAACCGCCTTCAAGCGAGATGGATCGGCGTCCTAGACTAGGCCTCACAGCTTCGCCGGTAGGGGGGAAATCTGGGAAAACCAAAGAGAGTCAGGTTCCTATCTTGAACCAAAGGGCTAGCCTTTCCCTAGAGAACGCGGAGCGCACCCAAGGGGGGGGGGGGTGTGGTCAGGTTAATGAGCGAGCGCAGGAAAATTAAATACTGCTGTGCCGCAGGGATCTCAAGGTCAAATCTAAAAAAAAACAAATCGGAGCAAGAAGGACTAACAGGAGGGGGGAAGGGCAGAAACCCGATTACCGCTTTTGAGCTAAGCAAAGGCAGGGCTCGCGTACTTATTTCATGCAAAAAGTGTGGCTATCCGATGCGAATTTGAAGGGTAAGCGAAGTTAAGGAAAAAGTCCCTAAGGGGCAAGTCCAAGGGGAGGAAAGTGAAGAAAAAAAAATTACGAGGTAGTCCTTTATCTAGACGCCGTGTCGCCAAACTCAAAATAAATAAATACGAGGGGAAAGAGCCGGGTCGTCGTTACGCTAAAGTTCTGAAAGTGCAAACGGGTTATCAGATCCTGGGGGAGGGCTGAGCGAGGAAGCGGAGAGAAGAAGGAAGGGAAATGACCTCCAGAGGAACGCAGGATGGACGAGTAGGAACAGGGGGTGTTGGTGGGAAGAAATTAAAAAGAACTCTGAAGACCGACGGAGATCCAGTCCTCGGATCACTTCTCCGACCCCAAAGCTAAGGCGGCAACATTGAAGGTCATCGATACTGAAAAAAACAGTCTTCACTAGGGGCGAAGAGGCGGAGATAAACCGCGAGCTAGAGTCGCGCCTAAGAGGGGGAGGGTCATGATTCCACTTAACTAAGACAGCAAAAAAGTATAAAGTCGAACGACAAGCTCATTTCAACCTCATCGTCCCGGAAGCAGAGAGGCAGCGCGCTCCTAAAAAAGGGGGGGCATACGATCAGGATCCCGAAGGGACTAGAGAGTGAAAAGGCCTCAGAAAGGCGCATGAAAAGGGGACACACGGACCAAAAAGCGGGGGGCTGCTCGATGCCTAAAGCGTTACCGGCAAAAACTCTCACTGCAATAGGGAGGGCAAAAAAAACCGGGGGGGGGGGGGTCCGCATTCTTGTTAAAAAGGGAAGTCATCTTCAGAGGGGAGAAAAACATCATAGGATCCAGTCGAAAAAAAGGGTTGTTGTAATCACGTAGAGAAAAGGGCAAAAAAAGAGTTCTCCCTTAGCGCGGGGAAAGGGGAAAACCGGGGGGAAAAAGATAAAGTAATATAGGGAGTGGCACGAGGAATAGGAAAACGACTTTCGTTTGGGACGGTCTAAGTCGGCCAGTCCTGAAAAGCTACTTTTCATAGAGGGAGTGAAACATAAATTAGTCTCGAACACTAGATCTCGGGTCCGCAAAAGAGTCCACGAGACAGCGGGGTCCTGATCATAGGGGGTCGACTTCTAAAATCAACCTCTCTCCCAAGGGGCGAGAATGGGGTATAACAAACCTCCGTGCTTCGTACTGCTCAGTAGAAGATGAGGGATGGTATCCACCGGAGAGAGAGGATCTTGGGGGGGAAGGGGAACACAAGAAAACAACTGAGAAGGTCGGGGATACTGCCGAAGGCTGGTCATCTAACTAAGTAAAGGAACCCTTAATCGCCTCCGCGGGGATGTTCTACGGGTCAAAAGAAAAAATTCAGAGAGAATAAAAAGGAAAGCGCCTTCTACATACGAGAGTCAAGGGAAGGCGTAACCGGTGTCTCATTAGAGAAGAGGGGAGTCCATTCAAAAGGAACGAGCATCTAGGGGGAATAAGAGAAGGAGGAAATCTCGCTCGAGATGAGGAATCCTACGTGAAGGAAAATCGGGTGTGAGAAGGAACCGGCCTGTAAAGGTCTATACCTGTTGATTCAAAAACGAGCCGTCCAGAGGACGGGGAGGAAAGCGGACACTACCTCTTCATCGCGGGCAGCATGAGAAGAGAGAGGCACAAGATCCATAATCCTCTACGGCCCCCCATTACTAGGGCAAGCGGACGGCAGTATTGGCTCCGGAAGAGGATCGGAGGGGGGAAAAGAACTTCAAGAAAGGCTCGGGGGGCACACGACGTTATTTCCGGCCCGGACAAAACTCAAAAGACGAGCTCCGGGTCATCTCCCGATATCTTCAGAACAACCAACATGACTATAGAATCTCAGGAAGGGGAGGATACACGGTGTAGAGGAGGTATAAGAGGACGACCGAAAACTTGAGGGAAAAGGGAACCAAAAGAATTCGATTCTTGTAGAGCCAATCGCGTCGCCTGGAGAAAAACGCGTCACTTCCTCTTCGAGGCTCTGGGCCTAAAGGAGGACGGCAAAAGGAAAAGCATGAGAAGAAACGAGCTGAGGGGTAGCGCTTTCCTACAACCAAAAAGAGGACGAGATTCATCTCCATCCGCAGGGGGTGACCAGCGCCATTTACCGGGCCTAGAAAAAAAAAAATTCACGGAGCAGACAGGAGAGCAGGGATCTGGGAAAATAAAAAGAGACTCTAAATTCCAGGGGCGAGACTCTAGCGGGACCGGGAAAGCCCAGCCTGTATGGCCCGAATTGTATTCTCCAATCTGCTAAGCGTGTGAATAAAGCGGAATGAAATTATCGTGGGGAGGGGGGGTTCGCACTATCCAGCGAAAGGAGGGAAGAAAGGGGACGAGGTTCTAATCTCCGGCGACGGACCAGCTGGGGGCGAGGATCTCCCAACTAATTCGCATTGACGTGGAAGGGGGGAATAAACGCTCCGAGACTAGAATTATAAGTCGTCAAGAAAGATTGAAAAGGAGAACGGTGAAAGGATAAAGGCCCTACACGGAGGGATTTAGATCGTCTAAAGCGGCTCGGGCTTGATTGAGAAAATGTACTAAACAATCGGCAAGTAAAAGGAAAGGAGCGCGACCGAAGAGAGATTGCACGAGGGTCATCTGGTTCAACCTGCTCCCAGTCGGGAGTGACGGTGCGCAAAAAAAGAAAGAACACGTGCCGGGTGACGAGCAAGAGGACGGGGGATTCTAAAAACTATTCCCTTCAGGGGGAATAGGGAACAAGGGGGCGGGAAGAAAGTGCCCGGGGGTACACCCAAAAGGCCAGAGGCTTTTTCGTAACGAGAGAAGACAGGAAGGAGGAAAAGGTACGAAGACGCAGAACGATCTGAACGTAGATCGACGAAGGATATGCGCTAGCTGCAAAAACCAAAGAAACAAGGATCTCATGCTCCTGCTGGGGAAAAAACACATCGAAAAGGGGGAAACCATCATGAAATACGCAGAAGGGGGGGTAGAGAGAGGAGGCCATCCGCCAGCTTGAAACAGTTGAAGTAATGGTCGTTAACTTCGCGGTTTCAGACGACAGATAGAAGTAAATCTGATTGGAACCGAGTTCCTCCTTCAACCCGCGAGGGAAAAATAAGAGACGCTATTCACAGAGAGATTACGAGGGGAGGCAAACAAGGGTGAAAAAAAACAGATAGAAGTGAAAAAAAGAAGTGGGCGGGGATAACGTACACGACAGTGGGTTCGGTCTACTTGGTCACTAGGCGGCCTGAAGAGGTAGGATTTATTGGAGGATAAGGGGAAACAAAGCCAGTCCAGACAATCGGCGCCATACAATCTGTGAAAAAAAAAAAGACGAGAAGATCGAGTACGACAGGGGAAAGCCACAACCAAGGTTCTAATCCCCCGTGCAGGAAAAAAAGAACAAATCGTCCAACTCGAAAAGAAAGTGGGGTCGCTAGGTAAGTAAAGGGGGGGACACGAAGGTGGGGGGGATAACTTGCTAATCTGATAAAAGGACAATTCAGATCCGAAAAAACGTTACGGAAAGGAACACCGTTAAACTGGCACAGGAAAAGCAAGAGGAAACCGATAGAGTAAAACAGAGCGCAAATAGGAAAGATCCACGTGGGGGGTGTATCAGAATAAAAACGAGAGCCTAAGAGCGTACAGGAGTTAATCTGGAAAAAACCGGAACTAAAGACGTCGTGGAGAAACGAGGATCTTGTTTGGCAAAAGAGCCAGTGAGGCGGAGCGGCCCTCAGGGAGCCCGGGATCGGGGCGGAGAATAGCTCCTGAAAAAACTTCTATGGAGAGACGAAGATGGAGCAAGGGAGAGGAGGGGACCTCGGGGCGTCCATGGCAGGGACTGTTTTCGGGAAGTAACAAAGCAAGCCGCCCAAACTCTCCCGAGGCGGAAAACAACTCGAAAATAGAGAGACAGAATGTTAATCCTAGGGGCGGTCGGGTGAGAGCATTCTTCTGGCAGGGAGGGGTTATACTAAACTTAAAAAACCTCACCTTCTCCTCAGAGGATATCGACGCTGAAGGGGGGAAATAACGGCAGAAGGCATCGAGACCCGCCGGCAAAGGGTCCATTGGCGAGCGAAGAAAGGGATAGGCTGTAATGGGGCAGGGCTCGGGAGATCTTCCCGTTGCGGAGGGGGGGGAGCGAAGCCGCAAGAAAGTTGACAGGTAAAACCGGGGCGAGAGTACGCATCTATATCAAAAAAAAAATTGAGGGAAGAGAAGGAATTATCTGGTTTCTGGAAAAACGTGGCAGGAATCGGACCGCAAAAAAAAGGCCGGAGCCCCTCTCCTTAACATCGCCAGCGAGCTTCCTGCTCTACAAGACCCGGAGACAGGGTACTCCATTCTTCTCTAGAGGGCGTAAGAAACGAAGGAGGCATCGCGAGAGGACGCAGGGGATGTTGGGAAAGGATCGTTCTCACCCGCCCTAACGAAAAAAAGGGATCAGGAGGAGAAAATTCGGCACAGACGGCCTGGCCAGGGGATCAGAGGAGTGAAGCGGATGCAGCCATGAACATAAAAAAAGGAGGGGTCGCTTACTTCCTAACAGAGAGAAGGGCTCTCGATAAAAACACGCTATCATGGGGTCTACTCTTAACATGGTACGTGACGAGGAAGAAGAGACTACGAGAAGATAGGTATTAGTTCCGGGCGAGCGCCACGGGAAAAGAAGTTCCCCACGATGACGAGAAGCATCCGTCCCGAGGAGGTCCGTCCGCCACAGTACCGGGGCTGTCAGGAGATAAAGTGATAGAGGGGGAATGAAAGGAGGGGGACAACCACGGGGGGGGGAAGCCGGGACTTCTCTGGGCTCGAAAAGTGGGGAAAGCGAAGTGAATCGTGGTCCGCGTTTTTCAAGGGGGCAGTGGAAAAGGAAGGAAAACGTCTGACCTTGCGGCTAAAAGTACGAGAGCCGGGGAAAAGGCGCGTGAGAAAACGGCGAAAAATCGAAAGAGAAGAAAAACTCTAATTAGGTCGGTTGAAAAGAAAAACCGATGGTCGAAATACCCACTGGCGCCGCCCGTGACTTGAGTGAAAAAAACTTAGACTAGGAGGAGCCGAGGCGGAAGATTCCGAAGAAAAAAAGAAAAGCGGAAGACGAACGATGGGGGGGTGGCCGGGACCAACACTTGTTATAACGACTCTAAAAAAAAGCTTCACCACGAAGGGGAAAAAAAGTAGGACGAATGAGGCAAAGGGGCTGCTGGATAAAGAGAACAGGAAGTGGGGCCAACAGCGACTACTGGCTGTACATGATCAAACCGCGCCTCGCGCAAAATCAGAGGTTACGTTACTCGGAAACGAGGTAAGAGACGCGGAGGAGATGACCCGAGAAAGTTGGCACGACCTCTACATAAATGAAACCTGTCAAAGGCGCTGGCAAGGAGACCAACCGTACACACGAAGGGATTAGAAGATGGGTACAGTCGAATATTCCGCCGAAAGGCGCATTAATTATAAAAAAGGGGTAGTGAGTGGCGATTCTTCGCCGGGAAGCGGACTACCTGAAAGCAGAAGATCGGACAGGAAAGGGGAGTCGAGGAAATGGGTATTAAAAAAAAAAGGGCATTCAGAATCTAAAAAAAGGGAAGAAAATCGCGACGAAGAGGGCCAGGTGGGTGTTACAACGGTAAAAGTGGCTGCAAGGTAAGCACCTTAAAGCGGCACGAGGGGGGGAGAGAAAGTGAGAAGGATCGGGGAAGAGGAATGTAACTGGGGGACAAGGGAGGAGAAAGGCACGCCCGCCGACTTGGAGGGGTGAAACAGAATGATCTCGTCGATCTAAATGTACGACCGGAGCACTCTTCAAACCTCAGAGAAAGAACTGAGAGGGAGGGACTGGTCGAAAGAACAAATCACGGACGGGAAAGTACAAGGGGGGGAGGAGGGGGGAACTGCGCACCTTGCGAGCTCAAAGGTGCTCCAGCGGAGAGCATCGTAGATGGCCGTGAACTAACGGCGACAACGGTCGGGTAGCGAAGAAAAGAGGGGGGAAGGGAGAATAGGTAAGAAGATCCTCGCGTGGAATAAAGAGGGAAAACTCCCCACGATTCAGGCATCGGGAGAGAAACTACCCGGAGTCCTGACGACTCTACCAGGAAAAGGATGGAAAGTGGAAGGAAAAAAGGTACTACTGCCTGGAATAAGCTCAGAAGTGGGTAATCAGCTCGGATCCCAAAAAAGAGAGATATAGGAAAACTCGTGAAGAACGATCGTGGAAAAAGTGCCGGGCCCCGGAGGTGGTAGCGAGACCTAGATTCTACAGAAGCTCCTCTTTAATGGGGGGGAGAAAAAAAGGATCGAGGAGACCCGATGCGGTTTCGTAGGTCGAAAGATCTAATCCTCTCGAACCCAGTCGACGCGGACTAGGAGGGTTCTCCCCCGTACCCCGCTTACTTAATTCCTCCGGGAGCTAGTGGACTAATCAAAGGGTTTTTCTTTTTCCAAAGAAAGAGAAAGAGAGAAAAAAACTACGACCAGTATTCCCGGGAGGACGGAAAAGAGGAGGAGGAAATAGGAGATCTCCTGGGACGGGGAAGAAGGAAAGGGAGAGAGATAGATGTCGGGGGAACGACCACCTAACGGCTTGCTTTCGCAAAAGAGAGACCTTAGTAAATGACGTAGCCTTGTGACTCTCTAGAGGGAGGAAGAGAACAGCGGAACCCGGAATGCGATTCGAGGATGCGGGGAGGCGAATAAAACTCATGCTCTGCTAGCTTGCGTAGGACGCGGGGGAAGCCAACGGAGAAAGCGTTGGGCGCCAAATTCCCTTTCTCGGGGGAAGGGGGAAGCCGGGGGCCAGGACAAAAGCTCAACGACCTCACGATTATAAGAATATCGTAACCGATGATCGATGAGAAGTAACTCCTAGCTCTAAATCGAGGAAGAGACGATCGGTAAAAAGGAACTCTCCCCCTTGAGGCAAAGAGGAGGAAACCGCCGAGACGCAAAGACTTGAGCCTGGATGAAGGGACCTTTAGAGGAAATATGGGGGGGCAGGGGGGAACCACCTCAATCTCCCCCTCCTTATAAGAAGGAAGAGAGTCGTGCGGAAGGAAAGCCACGAAGGAAAAGGGAGCAGTTTAACCGATCCCAGCTCAGAGGAAAGATCCTGCCCGTACCATCGTAAGAGAAAGAGGAGATCTCGACCGGTTCCTGCCGCCGTTAGAGAGGGGAGACCCTAAGATTATATGCCGCACAGGGGAAAGAATCGCAGATTCTATTATGCGAGGTCGGGGACCACGATAGGGTAGGGAGCGATTCCTCTTGTAAAGAACAGCCTTCTCAAAGGAGGTCGTCTTTCCGTCACATTAAAAGAACAAGGAAACGGAGATGGTTAAAACGAAGAAAGTAGGTAATTTCTAGCGTCAACAGAGGGGGAAGAGTTGCCAGGAGTAAACAGGGGAGAAATGTGGAAGATCAACGTGAATTGACAAAACCTCGTACATATTAAAGCTATGTTGAGCCATATTCGATCAGGGAAACTTCAGTGGAAAGCCCTAATGACGATTTGGGATCGATCTGAAAGGGAGAAGAAGGGGAGGGAATGGAACAACGGCACATGAATCCACTCGAAACGGGAAAGAAGTGTCTCACGCGAAGGATTAAAGGCTGAGCACCGAGAAGGGAGAAAACTTCGAAAATACCGCGGCCGCAAGGACGGGGTTTGGAAGGTCAAAAGCCAAAACTTATGCCAAACGGGAACGAGAGGTAGGGGCCCCATGCGGGTCAGCGAAAGGGTGATGCGTCCCAAACACGGAGCACCGGTGTCCGGGGCAAAAACTCCCGGACGAGGCGCGAAACGCGGGCATCAAAAGATCGTCCAACAGTCGAACCTCAATGGGGGGGACCAACGCGGTACGGAAGGGATCAAGATGAAAAACGGCAGACTTAAGCCTGGACCATGGGTCAGGGCGATGGGGAATCAAGGGGTAATCTCCTGACATTGGAGAACATGCAGGGGAGGATTATAAGGCCACAAGAACCGGTCGGAGCTCATCTACCAGGTCTGGAGTCCTGCGTTCTCTAATCTACGCCTGGAATTATTGCATGGAGACACGCAAGTAAACCTTTGTCGGGAATCCTAACCCTCTGAGTACTACTAGGAAGTATTGTTCTCGTATGGCGAGTGTTGCACGAGGGTTTTAAAATGCTAAAGATAACGGCAAAATCCAAGCATGATCCCGCTGATCAAAGGGACAAAGGCATTGATGTCGGAGGGAAAATAAATAAAACCGAGAGTGCCCACTCATCGGATAGCAAATTGGGTGGTAATCATGGGTAAAAAAGAAACATCACATCTGTTCATCGGGTCGGGTAACGGAAGAAAAGAGGGAAAGTCGATGTTCGATAATCGTGGCAAGGAGCCGTGCTCTCGCGCCTTGAAAAGGACAGGGATCGGGCTAAAATACCGGACCAAGAGCTATTTCTGCATGAAGGGACCAAGAAAAGCCGTTCGCGTCCTCGAATCGAGGGCGGGAAGGAGGGTCACTCCACACTACGCCCTATGCGAAGCTGCAGTCTAGATGAGGTGGTGCCGAGATTCATTACGGCTCCATATGGGCACTTGCCCGGGTGCTAAAGCTATAAATTACTTTTTCGAAAGTCTTCCTTGAATTCTTTGAGAGGGCCACGAAGCTTCCGAATCACAGAAAATGATACTAAAAATTCGACACTAAAATCTTTAGTCATCTTCGAAAAAGAAAGTACTGAAAGCGGGAATCACGTCCAGGGAAGGAGCTCGCAATAAATTTTATCCTTTAGAAAGTTAAGTTCTCGGGTCGAGCTCATAGGGTCGGATAGACGAAGGGAAAGCCAACGGTCTTCTGCAGTACCTAACGAATCGAAGTACCACACAAAACCTAGATAGAAGAGAGATAGGGGGGGGGTACAACTGACGCGAGAGGTCGGGAACTCGGATTGGCAGTCGGCGAAACGAGAAGAATAGGTTCCGATCTACACTAAACCGTCCACATGCCATGACGGGCCCTGGCGAATAGAACCCCGGAGGACCTGGCGGTTGTCGCACCGACTCTGGGTAGATCCACTCTAAAAATCTAGGACTCTGATGGAGTCAGTGAGGGGTGAAAGGGAGTGCCTCAACGCCCTCGGAAAATGATAAAAAGGACAACTACAAGCTGATGTCTCCACGACAAGTCCTGGCGCTCGGATGAGAGCGGCGTGAACTCGAAAGAGGGGACCGAAAGGCTGACGGGAAGGAGGGGAGCGGGGACGGTCAAGGAACCCGAGGACCATGGCCGACATCGACAACACGCCGGGGAGAACTCGATGCAGAGGGACAGAAGAAGCGGGACAAAAAGCCCCGACGAGAGCCCGCTCGGGGAAAAGGACAGAGGAAAGAAAAACACGGCCTCACCACGAGACGAGCCCTCATGGAAACGTCCCGGAATTGAGGGTCCAAGATACCGGAGGTCGATCAGAGTGCGGAGCTAAGGTGGGAAAAGTGTTATACAACAACGGGGTGCATCCTCGGGACTGAGAGGGTCACCCGAGGTTTGAAGCGGAAATTTCTCTTGTCCCTGTTGGGGCCGGGCCAAGGGGGGGTCCATGCCGTAAACCTGGTGTGTGCGGACTAAGAGTTACTATTAGGAACCTGGTAGAGAAAGGGGGTAGGCAAAATGCTTCACATACTAACTGATGAAAGAGAGGGCGTCTTTGCCTCCGAGGGTTCTCCGCAACAGGGGGTCGCTCCCGTGAAAGCGAGGGCAGCTCATTACGTCTCGAGCGTCGGCGGTCAAAAGTTCTCTAGCAGGACGAAGCGGGGGAGAGAGACAGGGGAACGTTTATGGCCGTCTTCAGCCTCATGGGCAACAGAAGGTGGGAGCACACCCGCAAAGCAGCCTCATCGTAGCAAAAAAAGGGAAAGACCCCAAGGTCAAAACGGGCTATGAGGGGCTGCAAGTTCTCTTCTCGTCGGGGACAAAAGGAGGGCACAAAGTCTTGTACTCGATGATGATAAAACTTTCGCCTCGCGTTTCAGTGAAAAGGGCAAGGCGAGAGAAAAGAAAGAAGGACGAGGTCTCGTCGACCGAGCAAGGGTTGACACGACCTATCGTTTTGCAAACTTTTACAACCGGCTGGGAGAGGGCTATCCCGGGGGCAGATCGCGAGTGAAGGAGGGTCAACGAACTTTCAGAGGAGAGTTCAGAAGGCAAAGCGCGGAAATTATCAAACGTGGGACAAATAAGTAAGTTGCTGCATGAAGCGCCGAGCAAGGTTCGCTGCTCTAAAAGTCTTTCAAAAGGAGGGCCGGAGGATTGGCGCCGGGGTTAGAACATCTGACGATGTCGAGGACTAACAGGGCGAAAAAATTCCTCGTGAAATGTTTACACGGTCAGTTGATAGGGGGGACCAGTCCCAATGATAGCGGAAGGTAGGCAACGGGGTAGAGACCATGTTACAAAGGTCTCTCCCGGTGCAGCCGGTGTCCGCTATAATTCACATGCACGCAAAGTCCGACTGGGGGAAGTGAGAGTACCAATGAGAATCACGCGAACGAAGAAAAGGAATGTCGGGTCAATCTCCTCGCCTAGACCGAACTGCAAAGGAGGGGTAGAAAGGGTCAAAAAACCCAAGATACGCCGGTTAAACGAGATAACGGAAAGAAGGGGTACCGACAGGAAGGGACAGGCGAGGGCGACTTATTGGTCATACGAGGAGGGAGCAGCGCGTAGGGGGGAAGGAAGTAAGACGGGAAAAAAGAAATTTCGCACCTGCTCAAGCAGGGTCGCTACGAAAGGCCGAAAAGCAACTCCGACAGGGGCGGGGGAGCTGTGTCCCAGCCACAACGAGTTCATCGCAGACGAAATAAAAAAGAGAGGACGGGGGCCGACGAAAAAATTCACCGTTCAGGAAGGCTGCGCGCAGGTTGAACGAAGATAGCAGACTGCACGGGACGCAAAATGCGAAAAAAATAGTTCAGCTGTCAGAGCCCAGAAAATCGATATGACCTGGAAGAAAGATCAGGGGGGAATTGCAAACGGCCACGGAACTACAAGGGCTAGACCGGAGGATGGCGGCAGAACGCCTGGGCTTACTCTTAGGAAAAGGGGTCAAAAGGCTAAAAAAAAGGAGTCACTTGGACATTCGGGTAACGACGGGCCGCGATACTAACTCTCGCCAAAAGACCTTGACACTCGGAGTAGCGTTGCTCAGCCTTATAGTACCCCGTCTACTGAAAATTCCTCCGTGATCTCGGGGGCGAAGAAAGAACGTGGGCGGAGGTTCAAGAAAACCTAACATCGAAGGGAAAGGATTCCGTTTAGA
>Ga0179593_1490276_pt1 | contig 14292 bp, 19 predicted proteins | sample CZODoug2_1_08_16_FD_185931 | JGI IMG/M metagenome (GOLD analysis project Ga0179593, IMG submission 185931) | Vadose zone soil fungal communities from Angelo Coast Range Reserve, California, USA - CZODoug2_1_08_16fungal (PacBio error correction) | ecosystem: Environmental > Terrestrial > Soil >...
AAGACGGGAGGGAGAAAAGAGGGGAGGGGGGGGGAAGGATGGGTGGGGCGTAACGGGAGGGACAAGGGTGGGAAAAGGGGATAAGAAGGGGGTGCAATGGGGGAAGTGGAGAAAAACAAAGAAGAAGAGGAGGGGAGAAATGGGGGGGAAGAGGCTAGAAAGAAGGGAGATAGAAAGAAAATAGAAGAAGGGGAGTAGGTACAAGGGTGGGTAAATCGAGGTAAGAAAGTAAAAGAAAAGAAGGGGGTTGGACATGAAGAAGGGGAGCATAAGGTGGGATGGGAAGGTAAGAGCAGAGAAGAGAAGGCAGAGAAAGGGAGAGGTCAGAAAGGGGAGAAAAGGGGGGATAACACAAACGGAGAAGGGGGGGTGGGGACGGGTGGAAATTAAAAGAAAGAAAGGGGGAAAGGAAAGGGATAGTAGGGGGGCCTGCCGAAGGAAAAGGGGAGGACAGGGGAGAAGTGCAGGGCAGGGGAGTAGAGTGGGCGGAAGGCTAGGGGGAGTAGTGTTGATGAGAAAAAGACTGGAGAGGTCAGGGGGGAACACACAATGTGTATGAGAAGAAGGAAGGCCGGAATAAAAAAGAGAAGAAGGAGGAAGGGGGGGAGAAAAAAAGAAAAAAGGGAAGGAGGGAGTAAGGATGAAGCAAGAAGGGTACAGGGGGGGATCAAGAGGTCAAAAAAAAAGGGAGGAGGGGGGGGACAGGATCACGGAAAACGCGACAGGAGCTCCCAGGAGGGGGTCCGGCTCGAGTCTGTCGATATAAATTAGACCAGGTGTTGCAATAAATGTCAAGTGCGAGGAGTGAATTTGAGGCCGGCATCTGCGTAGTTATGAGAGGGTGCTGGGACAGGGAAAGCAAGAAACCGTCCACCTGGAAATGTTGAACTGGAAATGACCCATCGACACTCAATGGGAGTCTAAGAAGGAGGAGGCAAAGGACCTGACCGATTAATGACCATGAAAGAGTTAGCAAAGAGGCTAAACAAAAACAAAATTCCACATTTAGAGTGGGAGATAAGAGATCGGAGGCGCATGAAAGAGCATCGGGACCGAAGTTAGCTTGCACAAAAACCTAGAAAACCTTACTAGGGGAAGAGAGGAATCAGGGTCTATACAGGGGCGATGACTGCGTCATAGGCTGATTCGGGGGAATACTGGAGATACAGGGAGATAAAGGTTAACAAATGCAAAGCAGTCCATGCTTGAAGGGGGAAGCTACGTGCATCCGATTACGTAGAGGAACTAAAACACGATGGGACGACAAATGCTAACGGAGCGGAGCGATGGTTGAAGTTAAAGCAAAGGCAAATGCTGGGCTCTAGAGAGCGGAGGAAAGCACGAGAGGGGCGCGAGCCGCGCAGGGAGCGAAAACCGAGGCGAGGATAGTCAACGGAACCACGAAGCCAAACCCGACGGGTATGTGAAAGCAAAGGGGTAGCAGGTTTTAGAGGTAGGGGCCAATTAGGAATTGCAAAGATCAAGATGTGGGTCGGGGTGATGTGGAAAAAGAGGGGGGAAAAAACTCAATAGTGAAATTAAAAACGATAGGCTGGGTTGGGTAAGGTCAGGACGGAAAGGAAGGCTGCAACGTGTTCGGACAAATAAAAAAAAGAGGAGGCAAGCGAGGAACGAATCCAAGGGAGTGCACGAGTCGCACAGAGGAAAGGTCATCGGCTGAGCTTGACTATAGATCAAAATAAAAATGGCACTGGGGTTGGCTTGTTACTGCCTGTACATACTCGGCGAGACCTAACAAATAAAACAAGGGAGGACGCGAGGGGGGCGCAGATCAACCTGGGCCAATGGTAAACTGAAAGTCACTGGGGTGTCCGTAAGGTGCTGTCGGTGGCTGGGAAGAGGGAGTGCAAAAAGCAACAAACACAAAAAACCTCTGAGCGCGTGGTGTGGGTGGTCTGAGAAAACGTCCGCTCAGAAAGGGAGGGGGAAAAATCCAACGGGACAAAAAGGTGTGAGAAGGGATTTAATGCCAAAAACCCGTGAAAAATGAAAACATTCGAGGAGAGAGAATGGGCACGGGGGGCAAAAGGGGGGGGTAGGCGGAGGGGGCCGTCAGTGACGGGAGAAAGCTAGAACAAAAAAGAGAGTAAAGAGCAACCGGGTGCAAGGGCGAGAGGATGTCAAAAAGAAAGGGGGGTAGTGGGGGAGCGGTGACAAAAAAAATAAACGATGATACTAGTTACCACAGTCAAGCGACGGCCATGGCTAAATTCGGGGGACAGAAACAGAAGCGGAAGAAAGGCTGATAAAACTGCCGCGGAACAGAAGTATCTGAAAAGTGGTGTACGCGTGTATGCTAAAAGAAGACGCTTCTCTAATAAGGGGGAAAAAGTCGGGGAGCCAAAGCGGGAACGAGTGCGTATAAAGAAGAACCAGGCGGAAAAAAAGAAGCGCAGCATTGATCAGATAAGGATCTGACAAGGGAATACAGAGTAGTCAACTAACAAACCAATACGTTCAAAGTGTAAGGGCTCAACGTTGCTAAGCAAGAGAGGCGCAGCGTTGGTGGGTAGAAACGGAGGGGGGGGGGAGGACCTGGGAGTGTCGCTTGGCCGCAGGGAAAATTGACGTGATTGGTAGGAAAGAGTGCAGGCTGGGGTACAACAGGATAGAGCGAAGGGGCGAAAGGGGTATGCATCGTGGGGAGCGTAAGGTTGAAAAAATAACGGCGCGGGGGGGGGGGTTGTGCTACTGGCTGGATAGGCAAGGGCAGAGGTCGCAGTTAACAGGGGATGAATGCGGGGAGATGGGGAAGGAAAAATGGGGGGGATGGAAAAAAAGGAAAGACGCGCTCTAAAGGTAAGGGTCATTGCTTTCTAGGCGAGTGGGAGGGATCTAGGGATAGAAAAGACAAAGTCCGGGAAAAAAATCAGGGGAAAGAGTACCAAGTAATCTAAAGAGAAATCAGAAAATTAAAGTGAGGGAGGTGAACAAAAACGTGTGAAGGGGGGGAAAGGGCCAAAGGAAAAAGAAATATAACGGTGACCTGTAATGAATGTGGAGGTGAATGAGGTCTAGCAATACAAAAATAAATGCAAGACTCTCAAGCAAAATCAAAGAAAGAGAAACAAACTAGAGTCGGAGTGAACGCTCCTAGTCCAAAATGCGGAAAAACGATGAAGCGCAGAGGTGGCAACTGGAAAAATCGGGCCCGTCGGAGCCACAAGCGATAGGTAAAAAGGGACCCGGAGCACGCGACTCCATGCGTCAAACGATCAGCAGCTGGTCGCGACTGAAAAGAGAGTGGAAGACGAAAAGAAAATATACTGAAAATTAGTATAAACTAAACGAACGAAATTGAGACGTCGGTCCGAAAACGAAAAACACTTCTTCAGGAGAGGTAAATCCCAAAATATAACAAGGAAAGAGCCGTGGGGAAGCAGGCGAGGCTCAAGGCAGGGGACAGGAGAATCGTGGTCTGTAACGCGGACAGGAAAGGCTAAAGCTCAGCAAAAGACTGACAGAGACAAACAAGGAAATACCGGCAGGGGTCGAACCAAAACCTGTGAACTGGTGTAAAACGATGTACCTGGCAGGCTGAATGTGACGGCCGGAAGGAAAGGGGTGATACCGAGGGATTTTGGTGCATAAAGCAGGGGAAAACGTCAAAAAAACAGGGGCGCAATGAATTCACGGAAAGGTCCGACGGAGGTGAAGTCTAGGACGCGCGAAACTGCCGGAAAATTGTCGAGAAAAATTGAAAGGTCACTGCTGTGGGCGACGGGGGGAGTGGACGAGGGGGGGGCTGGAAGCATAGAGGGTACGATCATGGACATATAATCCCGTTCTTTTACAAAAGGAACACGCGACAAGCGGGGTGTGTCAAGGGAGGAAAGGAAGACGCGAGAAAAGAGGGCAAAGATGCACCAAGAAAAAGGGAGGGAAAGGCTCAAAGGGTCAGTCTGACGCTTCAAAAGTTAACTCGGCATGCAAAAGCAGTTCAACGAAATCACCGAGACGGGGGCGATAAGGCTCGTCTCCGAAAAAGGTGAGGGAAGAAAGAAGTAGCAAAAAATGGGGTTCGCTCAGTCAAAATCTGTGAAAATGGAAAAATGCTTTTAAAATAGCGGGCTGACGGGGCGTTAAGAAAGCAGCGGAAAGGAAAGAGCTTCGAGGAGGGAAAAACAGGACTGGGGAAGACAGCTGTGGGGGGGAAGGGGGAGAAAAAGTGCGGAACGGAACAAAACTAGCCTTGTGAATCTAAGGAAGACAGTCTGAATAAAAAGAAGGGCGTCTTACTAAACTTGAGAGGCATTGACATGCCGAAACAAGATAAAAAGGGGACACGGGGGAAGCGGAGAAAAAAAGCAGAATCGAAATGGTACTTCAATTCACAGTGGACAGGCAGTCGATGAAGGAAGCTCCCTAAAAGCAGTCTCGGGCCGAAAAACTAAAGGGGAAGGTTCAAGGGGGATGCAACTAGGAAAGACACAAGCAGCGATACTGCATGAAAAGGCCAAACAAATCATCAGCGGTAGAAGAATCGTGGAGAGACAAAAAAGGCCAGGGGTGGTCTGTGCGAGACTAACGCCCATAAAAATCTGGGGCTGTTCAAGAAAAAAGATTAAACTGGCGAACGGGGGCACACCAAGGAAGACCGACAGAGGGCGGATAAGCAAGAACCAGGGGAAAGGCCGAGTGCGGTATGCCAATGAGGGCATGGAGCGACAGCCGCGCTTTTAAACATGGGGAGTAGGGCGCTACAAAAGAAAAGAAAAAATGGAAGAGCACAGAGAGGCAAATAAACCATCGAGAAGCGGGTGGGGGAAAAAGAAAGAGCCCCGAAAACTTGTGAAAGGCCCTCGGTTCCTGGATCTGTTCGTACTTGCCTTGTTCTCCCGGTATTGTCAGAGAAAAAAAAAGAAAAGCAGCGCCGACGGGGAAAGAGCGGGGAGAGTTTGAGAATAACGACGGAACTGGTAACTGAGGCACGGGGGAAAAGGGGATCATCTGCTTCCATAGGAAATGGAGGGGGACGGCAGCGCAAGATCGAAAAACTGGTAAAGAGGCGATGACAAGCACGGTGGGTACGGCGGGCCGCATTGCCAGGTGACAGGGGAAATAAAACAAAAAAAAAAAAAATCAGAAGGACGGTGGTGCGCGCGAACACGAAGGGAACGAGGATACGCCGCGCCTCTCGAGGAATCGGTAAACGTGAGAGCTACAATTTCAAAGAAATCAAAAATGTCAGAGGGAAAGGGGAAAAAGAAAAAAAATAAAAAAAAAATAAAGCGACTCATAGGAAAGTGACGCCCGTACTCGGGTCGAAGACCACCGCAAGCGTTCGGAGAGAGGGTGAAAACGGACTTTCGAGGGAGAAGAGAGTAGAAAGAAACTAGCGCCGTCGGGGGAAAAATACATAAAGGGGGAGCCGTCCCCTGAGCCGGCTACTGAAGGACAGACAGTCTTAAGAGAAAGAAAAAAACATCGCAGCCTAGCCGGCTCGGAATAGGGAGAACGAAGAACCGCCGAAAGAGAAAGGTAGCCAATGCAGTTCCCCATCTTGACAAAGGAAGATCCTTCGAGGAAAGGGCAGGAAAAGATATCAGCAGATGGTCATAAGGGGCAGACGATCACACAATGAACACGGCCTAAAAGTATCACTGTCGCGATATCTCTAATGGAAACGCGGTGGGAAATTCGGAGAAAACATATCCTTTCTTATGAAGGCGAGACCAGGCAAAAAGTATTGCGCCGGTGGTCTAAAAAAGGATATCGGAACTACAATCCGCGTAGGTCAATTTCGCAACCCGCTGCCTGGAACCGACGGAGCGATGGTTCAGGTACGAGATCAAGGTACCAAGGGGGGGGAGCGCGAAAAGTGGAAAAAATGGAAACGCGGAGACTAAAAACCGCCTTCAGTTTAAAGAGTCGTAGGGCGCGAGGACCCGGAACCGAGAAACGTGACGAGGCAGGTGACAGATAACAGGACGCGGGCACGTACACCGCTGAACTCTATAAAAAAAATAACTCAAGGGGGGAGCAGGTCTGCGCGGCGATTCGAGCTTGGTCAGAATCAGTCCGATTGGACTGAAACAAGCGGCACGTAGTGCGGGAGATAGAAGCGAACCGCTCAGATGACACATTCGCAGGTGGTGCGCAGAGGTGAGGAAAGGAAAATGTACAAGGACGACGTCACAAAGGGGGGTGGTGCTGTTGGGACTACCTCGACCCGAGGTGTTTGGAAGAAACCGGAAGGCAGAGCTGCCGGCAAAGCAATCCAGGTAAACGGACATCAGCTCCGGCTTGGAGTCCCCAACTGCTTGGTAAGGGTCCTGAGTAGCGGTCGGCGTGCAAGGCGAGGGAGCGGTGGGTGGACTCAGTAATCAGGAACCATTAATGAAAAATTTATTTTTGGAAAAACAGGCCGGGAACAGCTCATCCAGGCAAGGTCAGGAACAGGAGCAAACGGCGGCAGAAATCGGTGTGGAGTGGGGACAGACAACCGTGGGGTCGCTCCGCAAAGTAACGACGAGAAGGGACGTTCGGGTGTACAGAAGGGGTCCTTATGTGCCGCCATGAAGCCACCAAGAGTCGAGGGACAGGCAGAAAAAGGGCGCAAGAATATCAGGGCGATGCTACGAAGAACTCTCGGCAGCATGCAGGAGATCGCTGGGCAAAGATATCTCAGCACGACGGCTGTACACCGGGAAGGATGGCAATCGGGGATCAGGAGCTCTCCGGAAGGGTTCATAAGTAAAAAAAAAATTTCAGGGCAGCGTCCGTTGGATGCACCTAGCAAAGGGAGGCCGCAAAGCCTATATCTCACCGGAGAAAAAGAGGGTGACGCGGGTCGGGGACGGGATCTTGGGAGAGGGTCCAAGGTGGGGAAACACGGTCAGCAGGTAAAAAATGGCCTTCGAAACCGTGCCACCGCACAAAGGGTAGGCAAACGGAAGGACAGAAGCGAAAAGAGGGGCTCGGCGTACGCCTAATCTCTAACAATGGAGGAAAAACTCATGCAGGGTGATGACCGGGATAAAAGCACTGCAAGAATAAGGATCGCAAGGCCCTTGGAATATAGGCTCGAAAAGAAAAGAACAACTTAGGATTTATTGAAAAGTAGAGGAATCTTCCAATGGGGCCTTGAGAGGAGTTGAGAGGAGGAGCACCTGGCCGAGGGCCTATGCTGTGAGCGCATAACTGCGGCGGAAAAAATAGTGGCCGCCCTTCCTAGAAAAAAACGAAAGACGATGTGAAGTCGCACGACCCTGGGGGAGGGTCACGGGAGAGGAAAGTAAGAAAGGGGGGAATACAAATGGGAAGAGAAAGAATACAAAGCCGGGAAGGTTACGTTGAGCGCGCCAGAGCGTCGCCACAGCTTGGCAACGAAAAAAAAAACGATATAAGGAAAAAGAAGGGAAATGAGAGACGCGAATCTCGTCAGACGAATAATCACGACGGCTGATGCACGACCAGTTCGGGATTCAAGGGCACGAATCCTAGGAGGGGGAGGGGACAATCGGAAAATCAAGACGGGAAGGGGGGAAAAGGGGACAAAAACGTGTAGAGGGCAACGGCGTGGAAGAGAGGAACGATGCGGGGGGTATTCCATAGCGGAAAAGCAGGGAAATACAGTCTGGGTAGTTACAGCAAAACAAAATCGGGATTCCTATCGTTAGAAGAAACCCTAACTGAACTATGGGAAACAGGAAAAGGTAAAAAGCCGATTTACAGGGAGAAGAATTTTGGCCTGGGCGTGCCTTTCGCTCATGGTGACATGGCATTTTCGTTGCAACTACAACTCATCTTTCAGTAAATTTTTTTCAGCTGAACCCACAAGAAACATCGCAGGGAAACGGCGCGCAAACTCTACCCAGGGGAACAAAGTCGAGGCCCTCAGGAGAGCTGGAGGGATCAGGCCGTCTAAGTTTGGTCAGGATCTCAAGGGGCATAAGGGGAACAAAACAGAAAAAAATGGCATGGTCGGCGCATGGTGCAATCCGGACTTCCAGACTTCTCACCTCGGGTGGGCCCCTGGGCACTTATCGGATAATGCGAGCTTCGGAACTAAAGACGGTAGGATGATAAAAAGAAACATCCTTACTCGGGGGTGCAGAGCTATTAACCCCAATCTGAAGAGAAAGATGTGAACTCGCGAAAAATGAGGCGGAACACTGTTACTCGACAGAGACTCAAATGCGCAAAGCGATATTGTAAAGGGGGGGGGGGGGGGGGGGGGGGTTGCGGTCGGGGGGGTGAGAGAAGGGAGATCTAGAAAGATTTTTAAAAAGGGACGAAATTGACAGAATTGCTGTCATTCCGACTGATCTGCAAAGCGGATCTTTCAACTGAAGAGGGCCTGTGATGACCGAAAGCGGAAAAAGGAGACGGAGAGGTTCACAGTAAGAATGAGGGGGAGTTCCAGGACTCATCAGAACCATCGGAGTCGAGCCATGGCTCCCAAAAAAACGAACTATGCAGGGGACGAAACTGACAGAAAGGAAAGCTCTCTCTGAGGGATAGAGTTATGAAAAACGGACAGATACAGCAGGGATCAACGGGAAATGAAAAAATGGCCTGCGAATGGGGGGAAAGATAGTGCTACCTCAGGGAGAGGGGGGGGGGGTGCATCAGGAAAGACGGTCAATACCATGACGTAAAATTCGATCGAGAAAAACGTGAGGTGGAGATCTTCACATTGGGCAAGAGCTGCTTAGGCACGGAGACAGTCATGGACGGACCCTTGACCACCTAGGCGACCGGGGAGACGAAGGAAAAACTTGACAAGCGGTAACGATGTTTCACGCAAACTGAAGTGTCGTTCGGGAGGGTCAAAGTCATCTCATTCCCTCCAGCGAGGGGCTGGCAGACATGAGAAAAAAGAGAGATGAAGAGAGGACTTTCTAACGCCTCTTCAGGGACGGAGATGTGAGGTCTCGGGGGACGGCATACAAAAGCAAGGGAAAGGGGGAGGGACAGGAGGTTCTTCTACCTGTAGAAATGAATCACAGCAGTATGCGACCCTCATCAACTTTGGCAGCTGAGTTAGTCGTGGGGAGACAGTAGCGGGGGTGGGGGGGGGGGGGGGGGGGGGGGGGGGGGGGGGGGGGGGGGGGGGGGGGGGGGGGGGGGGGGGGGGGGGGGGGGGGGGGGGGGGGGGGGGGGGGGGGGGGGGGGGGGGGGGGGGGGGGGGGGGGCGCGAGGGGTGGGGGGGGGGGGGGGGGGGGGGGGGGGGGAGGGGGGGAGGGGGGGGGGGGGGGGGGGGGGGGGGGGGGGGGGGGGGGGGGGGGGGGGGGGGGGGGGGGGGGGGGGGGGGGGGGGGGGGGGGGGGGGGGGGGGGGGGGGGGGGGGGGGGGGGGGGGGGGGGTGGGGGGGGGGGGGGGGGGGGGGGGGGGGGGGGGGGGGGGGGGGGGGGGGGGGGGGGGGGGGGGGGGGGGGGGGGGGGGGGGGGGGGTGGGGGGGGGGGGGAGGGGGGGGGGGGGGGGGGGGCTCGAAAAGAAGTTGGTCGCTTGACTGGGGCAGTTCGCAAAAAGACAGGAACCGAGGCAGGGGGGTGGAAGCGCAGAGGAAAGCCCAAGCAGCTGACATTTTTCGGCAGGAAAGAAAGAGGCGGTTCGAAGATACCTTCATAGGTATAGGGAAAAGTCCGAAAGAGTCTTAGTAATCCCATCTGTGGGTTAAGGCTGAGAGAGGAAGCAGCAATCTCCATGAAAAATGCGCTAAGAGGCGTCTGACGTGCTTGGGGTAAAGCGCGACGAGGTAGACTAACGTACCAAGCGAGATCAAGCATGTAAAGTCTGAGCAAGAGAAGCACAGACAACGAGAAGAGGAAGCGAGTGAGATCGGGCGTGGAGAGGAGGGGTCGGCTCTGCGACAAAACACTTTTAAGCTGAATGAAAAAGGTTGGGACACTAGTATCGTCGCGGGAGTCCAGGGACCGGGGTCCCAGGAAAGACGGGCTTAAGGAAAAAAAGAGAGAAAAAACTCCACGGTCGCTGGGGGAGAGTAGTGGAAAAAAGTGGAACGTTCTAAATGGACATGGACGGTCTCTCCGGGAAAAATGAAGAGATCTTGCGCACACTTGAAGACAAAAATAAGAGGCGCGTGGGGGATTTGAGTGGGGGGGGGGGGAGGGGAGGGAGAGGTTGGGCCTCCAACATAGAATTGATCTGCAACAATGAAAAAAGTGGGTGCTCTGTCCTTTCGGAGAACTGAGGGGTAGGGGGGCGGGAAAACGGAAGCAGTGTGCGGGGAACATTGCCGACAATAAAAAGAAAGGGCCATGAACTGAAAACGGGGACTTCTTGCTTGGAAGATGTAAAAAGGCAGGAGTACTCGTCGGAAAAAAGCAAAAAAGAAAAAAAAAAAAAAAAAAAAAAAAAAATAAAAAAAAAAAAAAAAAAAAAAAACAAAAAAAAAAAAAATTCAAAAGGAACGGGAAAACCCACGCAGGGGGTCGAGCTCGGAGAAGTGGCAGATCCACTGGGAAGGAGGAAATCATGGAGAATACGGGCCTTGCTAAAGATTGGACTGATGATGCCGTGTCCAGATCAAAAAGGAACCTGAGGCCTAGTGATCTAAACATCGATAAATCAATTCCCGGGGGGTACCCTGGGGACCAAAGCTCTTCCGACAGCAAAAACCTGATGAAACACAAGGAGGTTCCCGTCCAGACGGTGGAGGTGGCTCTCTCTATTGAAGCGGAGCGCAGACTGAACAGAAGGCGCGCACAGAAAGAAGGCAAAGAAAGGATATCAATCAACGACCAGGGGGCAAACGGGAAGGGGGAGGACGCAGATAGATGTCACGATTAGAAAGCGGAGTACTGAGCTGGGAAGCGACGGTAGTAAGGAGAAATGCGTCGACCGATTCAGCGCATCTTCAAAAACCTGCCCAGCATCAGGAAAACTGGGACGGCAGTCGTGGTGCAAGAGGGGGCTGCCGGAAAAACTCTAACGAAACCAGCTGGTGCGGGGAGATGTTGAAATGTATAGACACCTGGCGTGTAAGCCGAAGGGGAAGGGGAAGCCGACAAAAAGAAATCTCAAGCAAAGGGACGGCACGTGGCGAAACATCCGTGGAAGCAATGGTCGGCACTTGGCAGCGGGCGCGTAGAGAATGACCCAACGCTCGTGCAAGACGAGCTACACCGTGAAGGGGATCCGAACGGCAACAGAGCGCAAAAAAGGGAAAAACAGCCTTAAAAATAGGACTCTGAATTTACAGCGTTCGAACACCAGGACCAGGGGGTGGAGCAGAAGGGAATCTGCGTGCCATAAGGAAAAAATGCGCCTGGGAACCAAGACTGCCTCCGCGGGCACGAAAAACCAGCAGCGCTGGGGACAGGCTAGGAATCCACTGACAGGGGGCGAGAAAAATGTCACATAGGCTGGCACCGGCACTCGGATCAAAGTCTCTAGACCGACATGGCGATCCTCGATCATGCCCACGGCACCAGTATCTGGCTCGTTGTGAAAGAAAAACGAAAGGAAAGGGGACTGGCTGCAATAGGCGCACGGACAAAGAAAGAGGAGACGCAGGAGCGAAGGCAGCGAATCTCCTGCCACAAGTCTCTTGTTCTATGACGTATGTCGTAAAAGGGGAGGGGGGTGGCGCGAGGAGGTCACAGAAGATCGGAAGGGTGTGAGCAGCCGACCCTTCAACTCTGTTCGCGACCATTCGCACACAGGGGAAAGAGAGGACTAATAAGCGGCGGACTCCAGCTAACCAAAAGACGCATGCGCGAGGGGATAAAGAATGTCCAAGCGATGACCACCGCAAGCGAGCGGAGGAGGAGGACAGACTGCGACAGGATGCGAGGAAAACACTCTCAACCATCCAAATAACTCACTTAGATATCAAGGCATATCAATGGGAGTCGGCGAAAAAAAGACGAGCGAGGAGATAGATAAGCGACCAGACAGTCGATCACAGTTCTAAAAAGCACAGAAAGAATCACGCACACTGGAAAACTAACGGGAACAGCTTTGGGGACCGTAAAAATAGTAAACCTGAGGAGGTGGCACGGAAAGCCCAACATCTATGACGTGCATCAGCATACCCAAAATTTCTCGCTCATCAAAAGAGAATTAACTGGAACTGAGTTTTGGGACTTCGCGGCCAGAGGTAAAGGGGAAAAAGCTGCCTGCGGAAAGGAAGGTAAACATATCCATTAGGGGGGGGGGATGGTGTGTCAAAAAAGGGCTGTAAGGTAAATGGGCGTAGAACAGGGGGCAATAAAAAGGGGGGCAGGGACTGATGAGGAGTGTCACAGCAGCAAAAAGCGTGCATCAGGGTAGTTTGGATTTCGCATAAGTGGGACGAAGGGACCGCGCTCAGACAGGGGTGGAGGGAAGAGACAACGAGGGCGACGCTGGGGGAATCAGCAAGGGGGGGTACATCATAGAAGCCGGCGCAGCATAACACAGGCCTCCTTGTTGTGAAGACTCGCTCAGCCACAGAGGGCAGAAAACGGCCAAAATCGTACCGGAGTGACAAGTCTCTATCCGACTGTCAGGACTATACACTACGCCAAGCAACCAGTCAAGAGAGCGGGCCGGCGACTCGACAGGGTCGGCCAGTTATCAGGGAGGGTCAATGAAAGAAGAAGGGACTATATTTGGTGGGGGGGGGTGGGGGGGGGGGGGGGGGGGGGGGGGGGGGGGGTGGGGGGGGGGGGGGGGAGGGGGGGGGGGGGCGTACTGTCAACATCGGACAAAAAACGAGGGCCGAAAAAAAGAAGTCTATCCAAAAAAAAAGGTCAAAAAAAAACTAAAGCTTCCACCGGCACACCCAAAAAATCTAAGCGCAAAAAAACAACAAAAACAAAGAAGCCTCTTTACACTAGCAATCCCGGAACGAAATAAAGAAAAACCAACATCGACTCTTCAAGCCCTCAAAAAGAACACTAGACACGCCGACGTGAGAAAGAAAAAATGAAAAAAAAAAAAACAAACCTGCGGAGAGAGCCAGTAGGGCGTGTCCTAAAAATGTAACTGGACCATGGCCGGACGTCACGTGGCAGCTTCTTCACCGAATCGCTCATATTTAAAATACCTGTTGCTGCTGTGGGGGGGAGGAGAGGACCGCGGAAGTCGGCAAACAATCTTCAAGAACGAGCCGCTAAAAAATCAAAATCGAAGCAGGACATGTAAGCTCTCCTTCAAAGTAAAGGTCGGTCCTAAGGACAGGGCGCGGGGGGTTGGGGGAAGAAGTGTTATGTTGTGGTGGGGTTGGGGGGGGGGGTGGGGGGGGCGGGCTGTGTCTCAAGTAGGGGGGGGGGGGGGGGGGTTGTGTGCTTGGTGGTGCGGGGATTCAAGGGGTGGGTTTTGGGTGGGGGTATGTTGGGGGGTCGAGTGGGTGTTGGGTGTGCTGGGGGGGGGCCTTGATTGGCTCTTGTGGGGGGGGGGGGGGGGTCCTGGCGCGGGAGAAGGGGTTGGGGGGGGGTCTGGGTCCGGGGACGCAGGCGACTGGTAGTCGGTGGTGATGATGGGTTACAGGGCATGTAACAAAAACCACATTAGGAAACTATAACATCAGTGTGGGAAAGTTTCAAAACAGACGAAACGTAAGAGACAGGTCCGATCTGCTCCGATGCCGCGTCATAGGTCTGGGGGGGCTGGCCACCTGACAAGCTTGGGAAAACTGGGACGAGCGGCCAAAAAAAAAGGGGCGCTGACACTGACAACGGTGACCTTGCATAAGTGGATCCAACAGTCAGTCAAATAGCACCGGGCGCGCACACCCAAGACCCACCGATAAATACCCCCACCAGCACCACGAAACCTCACACAAAAAAGCGAAAACACAGGCAACACAAAAAAACACCGAAGGGAAGGGGACAAACCAAACAAAACACCCGCTACTCGGGGCAGAAAGTGATAGCAGGGTTAGGAATGGACACGATAGACTGACACGGATACAGTTGCGGGCCCAGGAGACTAAAAAAGAAAGAAGCTCCGTCGTGGATTCCAGGGGGCCGAGCCGCTAAGGGCGAGCCAGACGCGGGTCAACGGAAGGTTCCTAGAAAGAAAAAGGTCGGGGGGTGGAACGAAGAGGCAGTGGGAACGAACGCTCGAACGAAAGAAGAATCACGAGAAAAAGGGGGAAAGGAGGGGAGATGCAGCTCGGGAGCACGTCAATGTATGCAACTTGATATTTACTCACATTAGGAAGGGGAAACCCAGAAACATAGGAATAGTCACAGAGGGACATAGAGCGGACAGAGAGGGCGCAACGCACAACAAGGAAAACCGCAGGCACACTAAGAAACAAAGGGTGAGAGGACAATAAACTAGCAAAGGACATAAGGGAAGATAAAGGGTGAGG
>Ga0179593_1493529_pt1 | contig 14292 bp, 23 predicted proteins | sample CZODoug2_1_08_16_FD_185931 | JGI IMG/M metagenome (GOLD analysis project Ga0179593, IMG submission 185931) | Vadose zone soil fungal communities from Angelo Coast Range Reserve, California, USA - CZODoug2_1_08_16fungal (PacBio error correction) | ecosystem: Environmental > Terrestrial > Soil >...
GGGAAGGGAGAGGAGGGGAATCAGGGGGAAAAAAGTGGGGGGAGGGATGATTCAGGTAACGAACTGAAGACGAAGGTGTAGCCTTCTAAAAAACAGAGGGGAAAGAGAGAGATAAAGCGCCGTGGAACTAAAATTGGTGGTAAACTGGGAGAAGGAAAATAGGGGAAGGTCACGTCAGAGTTCGTTGGAGACCTCTAGGACCAAAAGAGTGAAAAGGGGGGGTTTGGGCCTGAAAAAAAAAAGAAATACGGGCTCTGATTCAGGTGAGGTTGAAGATAGAGCATGACAGGACTGATTGAGTGTTAATTACACCTGATGACGACCGAACGGGTGTAAGGAATTTTGTAAAGAAAAAAAAGGGGGGTTGGAAAAAGCTTGAGAAAAATAAAACCAAAACGGGAGGAGGTAGGTCTCAGTGTAGGAGTGATTTTAAAAGAAAATTCGAAAGACATATTAGCAGGGAGGTAGATGTGCCATGGTCTCAAATAAAGAAGGATGCCTTCTAGTAGGAAGACCAAAAAAAAAGGGGGAGCTCGCACCGCAGACATCCTTGCGTTAATCAAAATTCGCCGGAAAACAGAAAGGGAGCATCGGAGTTGGAAGGACCGGAGGCGTCCCCAAGGAGGGTGTAAAATCAAGAGAAGATGAAGCGGAAAAGGGGGAGGAGTGAAGAGAGAAAGGGTTAAAAAAAGCCTCATTAAAACAGGAAAAACTGAGTCCGGGGCAGGGGATTCGTGGCCGTCAAAACTTGGGATGGGGGGGGAAACCTTCGCGAGTGAGGGTGTCAGGGTGCGAAGTTCAAGTAAGACGCAAGCTGCCCAGTACACGAAAGGTTCAGTGAAAGCAAAGAAAGGGAAGAGCGTGGACGAGTCACATGCGAAGGGCGGAAAACAAAGGGCGTTTTCTCACAGGGGGGGTAAAATTGTTAAAAATGGGATGGGAGGGGGGAACACGTTCACGCGTCCTGAAGAAAGGGGGGGTTGTCCGGCGTCTGTCAAAGTCAATCCAGGGACAAGGTGCGAGGGAAAAAAAAAACAGGCAAACATTCGTCAGGGGGACCGGTGCTTACATGTTCCGCGCTAAATCTAAGAAAGAAAGGAAGGAGAAATTCCCGTGAGGTACTGGCAAGGATGGGTTGCGCTGAATTCTCGCAAAAGATTGGGCGGGCAAAAGGGGAGAAGGGAGAAAGGGGGAAAAGAGCAAAAGCATCTGTTTAGGCCGAGAGGGGAACGTCGAGAAATGTTGTCTCGGGCACATGGGAGGAGTCCATGGGAGGGGGGGGCAGGGGAAGGGCAAGAAAAATTAATTAAAGTAAGCAAAACAGAACTTCCATATGGGCAAAACTAGGACGGGCGACCCTGTGCTAAAAAAAATGAAGCCCACCGTTGTCAAGCGGTAACAACGGTGCAAAAAAGAATAACAAAATAAGAAGGAAAAGGGACCACCAAAACGGCAGGAATAGTCAGGTTGTTGTCTTGGCGGGACTTAGTAAGTCGTAGGGGGGCGAGACGCGCAAAAAAACAAGAAGTACCATCCTCTAACACTTTTTAGAGGAAGGCAAAAAAAGGGGTGAAGAAGCGGTAATAGAAGAAGGGGTGGCTGGGTCCCACTCGGTGGGGGGGACGGGGGGGGAGGGGAAGCAAAAGTCCGAAGAGCAAAATCGCATAGAGACTCCCGGAATATAAAAAAAACATTATCACGGACGAGGGGCAGACACGCCCAGCTTGACCGAGATAATAAGGGCAAAAAAGAGGGGGAAAGCAATCCCGACGGTGTGTAAAGAAAGGTGTCAACAAACAATGCAAGTTTGAGTGGTTACAGGCGTAAAAAAAACCATTCGGCGCTCGATTTGGGGCGTGAAGAAGTAGTTCACCCGGTCCAGGATGAGGCGTAGGGAAGACGGTTTCGACCGAGTGCACGCCCATGGGGGAGGGGAGGGAAGTGTATTTTTCTACTTCCGAATCAACTCGCAGAAAAGATTTTCATCAGGGGCGGGGAGGGGGAGGACTCAGAAAGAATACCAGGGTTTTTTTCGCGCGCAAAGATATACAATACTCCTAACGTCCCCCTCGGGGGGAGAACTCCGATAGAAGGCGCCGGAAGAGGAGAAAAAACGCCCTCCAAACAGGGGGAGAAGGGGTTAATCTCGCAAGGCGGCTTACCGCATGTTTTTTTTCTTCTCTCGAAAATCTAAAAACAGGAAAGGGGAAATTTAAAAAGGGAGAGCCGCGACGAGAAAGCTGAACTCTAGACCAGTTTGGAGGAATTCTCAGAGAGAGACGGCGGGAGAAATAATGGTAATAGCTTCTATCATATCAGAAATTCTGTACGAAACGGCTATCGGAACAGGGGAGCTAGCGTCCAAACTGATTCCATCGGGAAAAGAAAGGGGAGAGGCGTTAGAGGAAACTCAACCCAACTGTCACATGGGAGCTCGGTCTAAAAACCTAAACAATACTCAAAGGATAGGGCTAAAGGTTCAAGCAAGAACACCCGAATTGGGGGAAATGCCATTTCAGTAATCTAAAAAAAAAAAAGAACAATGAAGGGAGGTTGAATCAGACGAGCACGGAAGCGGGAGCACCACTCGTCGGGTGGGATCCCGGCAGCGGGTTGGTGGAGGCACAGCCAGTGCCCTCCCGCCGGCCGAATACTCGGGAAACGACTAGCGACGACCAGCTTCTGAGGGGGGAGGGGAGTGTGGTAATCCGTCATAAGGGTAGAAAACTGGGGAGTCCTTACAATAAAAGGATATTCTTTTAACTCGCTACTTGTAGGGCGAGGAAGAAGAAAAAAAGGGGCAGATGGTTGGTTGGGGGGGGTCTGTATAGCTCGCATTGAACCTGCGGAACAAATAGTATTCATCCTCAATCAATCACTTAAATGGGAGGAGCGAGCTACGGGTGTCTCTTATTGTGGGGGGGGTCTTGGGGTATGGGAGACGAGACACGATACCGCAACGGTGGGACACCGATAAGGGGTCTGAAAGTGCGCAGTTTCCACAAACTTGCGATGTCAAAGGGGCATACAACGCATTCCCTCACTTTTGACGCGATTACGGGGGCTTGCTCAGAAAAAAATTGCAAAACGAAAGGGGGAAAGAGACAAGTCTAAAAATTTGGGACACACCCGAAGGGGCTGCCCAAAGGCGATGGCTTGGGCTAGAGGCACGAAATAGGGGCCGCAAATGGGGCTCGTGACGGAAAAAAACCGAAGGGGTACTTCAAGATTACCGTGAAGGGTCAAGAAGCGGAAGGGGGGGTCGCAGGGGGAGCGATACGAGCATTAACACGAATGCGGAGGCTGGATGTTCCTAGGGAAGGGCAAAAGCGCCACGGGTCTTACGAGGGAAGGCATACCGTGGGGAAGTGCGGGAGCGTTTTAAAGGGGGGACATGGGGGGGGGACAACTTTTACTTTTGACGAAAAGAGCGCCGGAGGGTTACGGGCAAAGGGAAACGCTTCAAGATCCTTGTTTGATGGTGGAAAAACTGAGTCGGGGAAAAGATCGCGGCAAGGGGAACAACGGCATTAAAGCACGGAACACAAAAAAAAAGGAAACACGTGGAAGCCTCAGTGTCTGTATCGAACTGTTTGGGAGGTTATCGGGATGCAGAACAAAAAACCTGAAAAAAGGGGCAATCTTGGGGGGGAAGTTGGGGAAACCACACAAACCACGATCTTTTGGTGACGGGCGAAAAAAAAAAAAAAAGAGCTCGTGTATTTGGGAGAGGGAAGGGCAAATCTAATGCAGGTTTGGGGAGTGGAAGGGAGAGAGCCGGAATTGGACAATAACAAAAGCACGTATAAAGGGGGCTCATAAACATTACTCAGACTGCTAGGACGCATTTTCTTGAAATGAGTTCTCGGTAAAGCACGGGCCCTAAAAATGGTAATCCGCAGGTGAACGGCTGAGGGAAATATACTTAACCCTCTCTTTTCAAACTAAGGGACTACCGGTCTATCAAGGGGGGGGGGGGATTCCATCCCCCGACTCAGCAGGAAAAAAAAGCGACACGAAAGCTTTAGTTCTTGATTGGTGTTTCTGCAACAACTCAGCTTTGGGAAAAAAGAAACGAGAATTGTGGAAGAAAGAAACAGGGTCTATTGTATACGACGACCAGTGGAAAGAAAGGACAAAAAAAAGAAGCTCTTTGTCTCACCAACAAGAATAAGATCCTTGCGAAAACGCCGTCGGAAGGAAGGCTAAATCCATGGGAAAAAAGAAAAAATGATTCACGGGCTGTGAAAAAAAGAGCAAAGTTGAACCAAACTATTGAATTTCTCAAATCCAAGAGTGTCAAACAGTTTGAGACAACAAGAAATGAGTGATAATGGATAAAGAGAGGTGCGCTGGAGTGCAGTGAATTACAAAAGTCAGACTAAAACGGTCGGGGGACGGGGCGTCTTGACACATGGAAAGAATGGCTGTCTCTAAGTTAAGTGGCGGTGCCAGAAGGGGGGGAGAAAGGGGAGATGGACGTTTAAAAAGTTGAAACCCCATGATCGAATGGAACATCCACCAAGGGGAGGGGGGGCTTAGGAAAAAAAAAAAGCATAACACAAACAAGAACAAAATGCGCTTGGAATCCTTGCGACCAGCGTAAAGAGGCGTAAGGAAAGGGGCGGGGGGCCGCAGGTTCGGCGTCAAGAGTTGGGAACTTCCGTGCCCAAGATTGCAAAACGCCTCTGGCGACAGGGGGAGGGGTGGACGCTCTCAGAGATGCGCGCTCCTACCATAGGAAAAGAAACGACCGAATCTGATCGTGGCCGTACAACTGGGGGGGGAACAGGATAGCGATGCACAATTTCGATCCGCAAGACGTAAATACTTCCACCCGTCCACGAAATTTTCTTTCCATCCAACAAAAATTCAGAGAACGAGCGGCACGCAACTGGGGAAGGGTGGGTCAAAGAGTAACAGGGTGTCCAACTTTATTGTCGGTAGGAACGCAAATAGCGAACAGCCGAAAAAGGACTATACAAATAGGGGGGTCACGACCAGCTGTGAGCTTAGACCTTAATTAACATCCAGCGGGGGCAGATGCCAAAGTAGGGAATGGGGGAAGCTCGGACCTATAACATTAAACCCAAGTGAGCAAGGAGGGGCCGAAAGATTGCTTGCAAGCGTTAGGGGGGAGAGACAGTCATTCGAACCAATATTTTTGGGCCTGTCGCAAAACTAGTTCGGAGAGGCCAGCGCATGCGTAAGACAGAAAGTGTGTTAACTTCTTGCTAATGGGGGGGTATCACAATTGAGGGGGTGCGAGCAACACACGTAGTTTCCAAAAAAAGAAAAAAAGAGAGGACTGGAATGGCTGTTCTAGATCCTTTGCATCGCGCAAAACGGGGGGGGGAAGGTGGAGAATGGAATCCATTTCCGGAAAAAGGGGGGAAAAACGTTACCGCCTCGAAGGGCCAGGCGCAGAAAGAACAGAAAGGAGGGGGATGAATTCGCTAGTCCATAGGATTTTGGCAAGGGCGCGAAGAGGGCTGGGGGGGGGCAATGGACAGATCGGAAAAGAAAACCAGTGCCATCTGCAATAACTTTGTCAAAAAGGGGAGAACAGAAAAAGTACGCGTAAGAAAAAAAAAGGAATGAAAAAGTTCTAAGTGGATGGATCAAGGGGGGGTCGGGTTAGGATTAAAAAGAAACCATTCAGTCCCGAACTTCCTCTCTATAGAGAAACCGGGACTACGGGGGAGCGAAATGTCAGAACAACAATGAACAGATATCTCAAACTGATGTCTCACGATCGGGGGGGAGAAGATTTACAGAGGGGTGATTGCAAGAAAGTCTGTGGGTTCAAACCAATTCGGGCGGGCTGACGATTGGGAGAGAAAGAGTTGGGGCCCTTCCTATAGCTCGTTGGGGGCCTAGGTTAGACCCCGACGGGCCAACCGGAATTCGTAAAAATAAGGTGGGGGGGTAAGCGAAGGTCAAACTCTAAGCAAACTATGTGAATATTGGTAGTGGGAGACAAAAATACCGTCATTGCAAGAATAGGGGGAATACCTAGGACCACATTGGCATGACTCCTGACCGAGTAAGCCTAAAAACTTGGGGAGTTGACTCTCCAATATTGGCTGCTCGCCGAAGGGGGGGGGTTGCAAAGGGGGGGGAAAGAAAACAAGGGATGGGGGAGTGAAATAAGAAACAGGTGGGGGAGTGCCTTATTTTCCTGATTGAAATCAAAGAGGGGCTCAGGATCGAAAAAAGAGCTCGTTCGCATGATGGTACGAAAAAGTTGCAGAGCATTCAAAGGATTCTCTTGAACTTTGTATATTACCGGGGGGATAAACAACAACAACCAAAAACGAAACGATAATCTTTCTGGTGGGAAGGGAAGTACGAACACTATCCAGCCGCCGGTAAAGGGGAGCAACCGAGAACGAAAAAAAGCAACAGGAGTGGGCGAACTACGTTTCTAGCAAAGTACAAACGCAAATCGGGAGGGCCCAAGTTGGTTTCTGATCCAGGGAAAGGGAAAGGAAAAAACAGCCGCTGGAGGGAAAAGTTAACCAGCAGCGGAACACCTCAAAGTTCGTGGGGGGGATACCGGTCAGAGGCGGGGGGGTGACGCCTCGCCCGAATAAGCGGGTACACAGACGGTACGATGCAAGGCTCTGGATGGAGACTTGTTGGAGGTGTAGCCAAAGAAAGAAAATGGATTGGCGGGCAAGACAACTAATAGGAATGACGCTACTGGGCACATGAAGGCAGACAAGGGGCGACAAGACGTGTTTAAGGCTTCCTGGCGGGTTTGCACAAGTCTCTTAGGCGCAGAAAAGCCTAATCTTTAAGTACAAGGGTAACAGACAGGAAAGAGACGGCCCGGTCTGTTGTTTGTTGGATTCTGCAGGAGCTAGGGAGAGGCAAACGGTGGGGGAAAGAGCCGGCTCACGATGGGAAAATCAAGCCAGGGCCCAGCCAGGGGTGGAAACCCGCTGAAAGGGCTAAGCAGCCCACTTACCATCGGGTGAGAAAAACGCAGGTTAGGAGCAGGAAGAGAAAAGACAAGTAGAGCCAGTCGAGAGAGGGGGTGATCTATCGGGAAAAAACTCGAGCTTGGTATTTTCTCTTATATAAAGAAGAGCGGTTGTGCTTGCCCCTCAATCCGGGCTCCATTCCTTACCTGCTGAATAAAACCCTTCTGATTGGGATGGTCTGGCGGTCTTCATTCTATAGAAGAGTCAGCGAGAACATTAAAAAAGTTCCGGGGGTCGAAAGGCGGAACATGGTAAAAGGCAGAAGTGCAGCGGACCGGGGAGAAGGGGGGATCAGGAGAGCCGTACGCAGACGTGAGCTATTCCGAAAAGGGAACACATGAAGGGTACTGTTACTTCAGTGCTTCCCGAAAAGAGGGGGGACCGAGAACTAACGTATTGGTTATTAAATAACCCCTTCTTCTGTACGGGGGGATTACGGAGGGAAGCGTGAAAGGAATGAAAGTTTGACCAAACAAAGGGGGGAAGGACACAGGAAAGAGGCCCGTCAGGGGTCTTTTCCTTTATCGACTGGGTGAAGGTTAGTCAGCTGGAAAGAAAAGCGTGAGCTCTTGGGGGGTGAAGAGAGGGGGGGACGCGACAAGGCCGGACCGCCACGATCAGAGCAAAAGGGGCAGAATTCAGCGAAGTGCGCAGGGGGAACGCGATAGTGGGAATGGGGGAACGAAACGGGAAGTACATTCTAGAGGGGGGGGGGGGAAGAATAAGGGTAAGGAATCGTCCCTATACGCGCTAGTCGTGAAGGGATATCAAAGACGAGATAACATTGAATTTAACGGAAAAAAAGAAAAGGTTAAAAAAAGAAATCATTCATACGTTCGAGGCAGGAAGTGGAGAAAAGCGGTAAGGAGCGAGATAAACGAGGATAAAATAAGGGAGGAGGAAGGGTTTCAGAAGACCAAAAGCACTCTTTGGGGTGGAACCTCATAGTTGGGGGTGTCAAAGAGGGGAGGGAAAGGAAGAAGAAGTCTGAGAGAAGAAATGAAGGACCGAAGAGAAAGGCTCGAACAACAAAACGGGGGAAAATATATAGATCCTGCGCCCGTCGTCAGGCGCACAAGGGGAAGATATGAAAGGGGGGGAGGGACTAGGCCATTTGAACCAACCGGGAAAAAAAAGAGTGGTCTGAGAAACAATCCAATACTAAATGAGAGGAGTGTGAGGGGGGGAGTGAGAGAGATTAAGGAATAACAACCTGCGGAACTAGAAAGGGGAAAGGAGGGGATAACCCTTTTAGTGAAGTGAAAAAAGCCATACCGGAAATTCTGGAGGCTCGTCTTTTTTTCTTAACTCAAGCCGGGGGGTTCAGGAGTATAGGTACGCGGGCCACATTATTGAACCGGAGGCTGGATTAAAAAAATTCCCATTAAATTCTAACCTGACAGCAAATGCCGGGAGGAGGGGGCGAGAGTCCAAAACACATCAAGGAAGCTAAAAGAGTGGCGTCCCTCCCTTGATCTTACCACAAATAGAAAACAAGAGGGAGGACAAACCTCGGCGGAGATTGCAGGCCCGATAACCTTAAACCATTCGCCATACACGACCGAGCCGTGGCAACTGACGTAGGGTGGGGAAAAAAGCTTGCGAATTCAGGGGTACAAACTCGCCGAACGACGATTAGCTCCCCCGTCCGAAAGGTAAAGAAAACAGATGCGCCGGTCGAGGGGAGCAAGACGTTGTAACTGGTCCTTGGTATGAAAAAGGGTCACGCCGGAGGATGCAATTCAGAAAGGAAAACTACTCGTCAACATCCATCCAGGCCGCAGAAGGGTCGTAAACGGAAGGGGGAAATCGCAGATGCAGGGGGGAAACAACGACCCAGAAAGAAATGCATTTCCGCTCCTTTAAGTACTGCGGCCATGGGGCGATTCCAGCACTTGGGCCGTAGGACAAGGTAAAATCATCCGCCCATCCCTCGGTCAGGGGCCGCAAAAAAGTTTGGGGTCTGTGGGAAAACATGTTCTTCGGAAAAAGTCCGCACCCTGAGAGGGAGAAGCACCCTATTGGTTATTGAATGCTGCTAGACGGAAAACTAAGCAAGGGGGATATTGAAGAGGGGCACAATTTCTAGTGGCGTACATCGCTTCTAGAAAAAGTCGTGACAAACCAAAATCGCTAGAAGGGTGTCAAAACTGCGCCACAAGAGTGAAATGACGCCGGCCAAAAAAAACCTCAACTAACCCACATTCCATCTTCAAACCTTGGGGCGAGTCAGCAGTGAAAGGGAAGCGTGGGGAAGAAGAAATTTTCCGCACACAGGGGGATGGTTGAGGATTACACAAAACAATTCTCCAGAGCTGCCTCGCATAATACAGGTGAAAAACTTAGCGACAAGGCAAAAAAAGCATGAAGTAGCAAAGACTTTGATACTCCCCTTCGGTGGTACAGGCGCATGAAACTAGCAAGGGGGATGTGAGGAATGGGGCGGAACCAAGCTGCTGGAAGGAATGGATAGGAAAAGTAGTGGCCCTTCCTAGTAGCTCGTGGGGCATCGGGTAGGCCGCCATGGTTAAAAGAGGTGGGGATACGAATCAACTCAGAAGGGGGAAAAAAAAGAGGTTAAAGGGTGACGGTAGCAGCAAAAGAAATACCTTTCGTCGGGCAAGTACGATAGAAATACGAAAGCGCCACAGTGGAGACTACAGTGAAACGGGGGGAAGGGATAATAAGCCAATTGGTAGTTCGAGGGGAAAGGGGGGGGGATGGGCGACCAGCCTGTTTGCAATATCACACCAACTAGGAGGATTAAAAGATATAGATGGGGGAAACAATTTGCAGAGAAAAAAAGAGGGCCGTATAAAAAGAGGAACCCAATGGGAGATAAGAGTCGATCTACTGGCGGGAGGAGGGGGGGGGGGAGCCAAGGAGCGTATTCTTCGCGTACTGCATACGACTGGTAATGTGACGGTGCCTGGGAAAGAACAAGACCAAGGGTCCCATAAAGGAGGTGTGGGGAGACTACCTCAAGGATGGGAAAAGAAGAGGTAACCTCGGCCAACCTATCCCAAGGAAGGGGAACGACTTTTTTGCAAGAAAGGAAAAAAGAAAAAAAGAAGTAACAGTCCTAATAAGCAAACAGAACCAGAAACAAAACGGCAAGGGAGTGAAATTGGCAGCTTTAAAAACAGAAAGGGGGGGGACAGAGGGGGGGAGTCTATCAAGCAGGGGTTAGGCACCCCCCCTTGCACCGCCTTGAGAAGAAGAGACGAAAAGAGACCTAAGGTCATCTGATGTAGTGAATGGGGGGAAAAAGACTCCTAGGACCCTGGCAACGTATGTGCCGTACCAGAAAAGGAGTTCAACAGTCTGTGGTCAAAGACGGGAGAGAAAAGGGGGAGAATGGACTGGTGGTTCTTTTAGGCTCATTTGCCCGAGCAGGGGTACAGGGGGCGAGAAAAAAAAGGAATCAAAGATGCAGGTGGGGGGGGGGGTGGGGGGGGGTTGGCTGCAAAAGGCTACGTAGACGAGTACCGGGAAGGGCAAGGAGAAGATGGAAGACCGACGATATGGTTGACCAAAAGAGAGCTCGTCATCACCAAATCGGGTGCTGCTCGACCCGCTAAGTGTTGGGAAGAAAAGGAAAATGGGAAGAAGAAAACATGTCAGTTTGTTAAAAAAGGGAGGGGGCTTCCACGCGAATGGATTTTCTTATGATTGTATCCCCACAACGAGTGGAGGAAAAAAATCGGGGGCGGGACGAAGCGACACAAAAATCAAAAAAGGGACTTTCGGAATGCTTTCCACTTGGGTGCGTTCCTGGGTTTAGCGGAAGGGGCAAAGGAATGGCTTCGAAAGGGAATTTTGCACGAAGGGAAAGCTCTACGTGGCGACGAATTGGACAGGGAGACGTCGCTACGAAAGCAATTTAACTTTTACAAACTGTTATTAAAACTTTCAGGGCACCTCGTTTACAAGGATCGCAATAGCGAAGGTGAAAGCGGGGGGGTTTGGTGGATAAATAACCTTCTTGCGGAAGATGGAAAAAAGGAGACCGGGAGAGGAAACTGTCAGAGATTCAGCAATCCTTTGTCCCACAAACCAAATTAGAAAAAAGAAAGAGGAACCGGCTCTCGTTTGTCCCCGGGGAGGGAAAATGGGGCGAAGAAGAAGCAACACTCAGGGCAATCGTGGGGGAAGTACAAAAAGATTTTGTTTGGGACGCGAACACATGGTGACCGCAACTAATGGGGACGGAAGGGGAAGAGGCAGGAAGGTCAAAAAATCAATTCTGAGTGTGCATAGTCCCTGGGAAGGGGTTTCTAACCGGAAAGGGGCGAAGAGGGAAAAAGAAGTACCAGTACTCCAGTACTGGAAAAAATGGGATCAGTACCTACCTGGAATCCGAAGGCCGTGGGAAGTGGAAAAAAGACACGGCTGTGAGAAGAGTTAAAGCACCCAAAAAACAACAAAGAGTCTGGGTGGTACTTCAAAGGGGGGACACTCAGTCCTTTCCGAATAAAAAGAAGATTTAGAGGGGAGAGGAAAACATCTGTTTTTTTAACTCAGGGGGGGTTCAATGAAAAGGTGAAAAGACTAGCCTTTGAATCTAATTGGTCTTCACGGGACGAGGGAAAAGAGGGGCTATCGAAAAAAGGGGGGGGGAAAAGGAAAAAAAAAGAAGAGAGAGACCCGAAACCTTCGTCCTTCTTCTTCCAATGTCGCGCCAAAAGGAGGGGTCACGGGAAGTTCAGAGCTTTTAACAAAAGGGGAAAAGACAAGAGGCGGGAAAAACAAAAGCCTAATGCTCTATTGAGTTATCGGGGGGAGAGAAATCATGACCGCGGGGGAACCTGCAAGTGAAATAGAGAAAAGCATCCGGGATTGGAGGGATTTTCCGCTTAAAAAAGCAAGGGAGAAAGATTGGGGGACGTTTGGGAAAAGTTTGAAGACAGCGGCGGATAGGTAAGCGATGTCCACCTTTACTCCCCATTCTCGTAAGTGAACCCGTTCGTACTGAAAGAAAAAACCCAAGGGCGACAACTCTCATTCAACTAAGGGAACCGTGAAAGTTCCAACACCTAAAAAGGAGTCAGCTCTTAGAGTGGCGGGGGGACGCCTTTTGCGCCCAAAAGGGGGTAAAGAAGGCAATTCCCAATCAGGGGGAGTGCAAGGATCCGAGGCCTACCCAGTAGACTACAGGAAGAGAAAAAACGTGGGAGGGATGGGCCTTAGGGGGGGGGGTGGGCCACCAGCTTGAGAATCCGGTGTGGAAGGAGAGTACGAAGTAAGGAGAGGAACCCCGTCCCGCAGGGTTCTTTCCCTAAAAAAAAAAAGAGAGTCGGGCCAAGCGCCGGAAAAAGAGAGGGTTGGGAAAGGATAAAAGTTGGGGGAAAAAACAAGGTTTGGGAACAGAGAGCACAGGTTTACAAGGGATGGCATCGTTCAAGCAAGTTCTCGGTGGCCTCGTCAGGAACATGCAGGGAGGCAGAGAGAAACGAAACGGGTTTATTAGGGAGAAACAGGAACAAAAAGTTTCAATCGCACGAAATTCCCCCGTGAGGACTTGGCGGCGGGGGGCTACCGTGATAAATTTTTCGGAACACGAGGGGGGGGTTGGGGAGAAAGAAGAGCCAAATCGCGTTTTGCGGCAGGCCGCGTGTGTAAAAAACTTAGGAGAATGTGTCGAAGTCGAAAAAGAAAAACAACACAGTAAAGCAACAGAGTGATGAGGGAATTCTGAACGAAAAACGGAGGAAGAGGACAAGGGGGGGCTATGAGCATCTTGGCGAAGGATCGCCCACCTTGGAGAAAGAGAAAAAAAGGCAAACAGCAATAAACCCACAAATAACGAAGGTTGTAGGGGACGCAAGTGAGTAAAGCTTATTTAGGTGCGCCGGCATGCGGCCTCACCCCACCAGCAAAAAAAAACGTTGGAAGGGTGCAGAAAAACGCTTAGAGCCGCTGGAACGACGTTGGGTCAGTGGGTATTAGGATCACTCCACCATTAATCATCCATAGATGACCAGAGCAAGGAAAGGCTCAAAGAGAAGGAGGAAATAAACTCACAGCTGAAAATCAAACCGTTGAAAGGTATAAGCGGTGTTAAATTCTCAATTCACTCCAATGCAGTGTGGGATTGCGGGTGTCGCAGGAAAAGGTTTGAAAAAACACGGGGTCCGATTGACGGAGAGAAAAAGGAAGAAGAATTAAGGGGTACGTTTTTCCTCTGTTAGACCGGGAAAAAGGAAGCCAATGGCGGGAGTGGACTCAGAAATGGAATCGGCAAAGGGGGGGGGAAAGCAGAGGGTAATACCAGAGTCTGCAATTACGATCGAAATACGCGCGGCCCACATTGGAGACGATCATCCCGGGGGAGAGATAGAGAACGGAGGGAGAGGAAGAGAGGGAAATGACGGCCTGAACAATTGGGTAGGGGAAACACGGAAGAAAGAAGAAGATATTGAAAGGGGCTGAGATCCTCCTAGTGGCCTAGAGTCAATCTGACTAAACTCCAGTTTGGGCGATCGAAAGGCGCTGGAAGCGGGGGGGGGGGGACTGGATCTAGTCTTCTATCTGGGGGGAAAAAGGTATTGGTGGATGCTAAGGAAGGAATCGGAGTTGTCGTTTACAGCAAGGGGGACCATGAGGCTCAGTGAGAACATAGGCCAAAAGCTACTCAAAGTAAGGGGCGAACGACTTGTCACAGGAAATCGGGAGAAGAGGGGGGAAACCATTCAATGAGCGACACCAAAAGAAAAAGATTGGGGTGAAAAAAATTGTCATCTGGGAGACTGTAGACCAATCAATTCCGTTTTGGGATATCTGGGGGAGGGGGGGGGGACCGCGTAAGGGGATAGACTTTATATCGAAAAGAGGGGGAATGGTGGGAAGTGGACTCCTAACACCGTCCCCAGATTGTGCGGACAATAAACTTAAAGGTCGGCTGTTCAGCTAAGGGCGCACGGGCGAACTCAATTTTGCAATGGTGGGGAGTTTAGAAGAAAGGGGGGAAGTCTAAAAGGGCCCTCACTACGCTTTACTCCTGAGTAGAAAAGAAAAAAAACAAAAAGTCAAAAGGGGGGGGGGAAAAAGAAAATGAGGCGGGGGGGGGGGGGGGAGGGGGCTGGGACATATTTTGCGAAGAGAGGGGGGAAAACTTTTTTCCTATAAAAGCGCAGTATTCTCAATCCGGGTCGGCTAAAGGGGGACATGGGGGAGAAAAGTACAATCAGTACCATCGTGAAGAGAGGGGACACGAAGGGGGCGGGGGAGGGCTACGAAATTTTAGAGACACCATGCCCGAATTTTGAAAAATAGAGGGGCTGGGAAAGCAGAGGGAGTGGGC
>Ga0179593_1461120_pt1 | contig 14291 bp, 16 predicted proteins | sample CZODoug2_1_08_16_FD_185931 | JGI IMG/M metagenome (GOLD analysis project Ga0179593, IMG submission 185931) | Vadose zone soil fungal communities from Angelo Coast Range Reserve, California, USA - CZODoug2_1_08_16fungal (PacBio error correction) | ecosystem: Environmental > Terrestrial > Soil >...
CCGCGTCAAACTGCCAAGGCAGTGGACATGAATCCTGAAAAATCCAAATCGGAAGCGGAGCGTGTAAAAGGGAAGTGAGGGGGAAAAACAGATCGGGGGAGAAGAATCGACATCGGGAAAGAGGGGGACGGTTTGAGACTCGCCGAATGGCAACTGGGATTGCGAGCCAGATCAGAGGCGCCTTAGCAAAAGTGTGTCGTCGCTAAAGGTCGACCCGGGGCAGGACGGTCGGAAGGGGGGGCGGAAATCGGGAGGGTCTTACCTACAAAAGGAAGCAGGGCACAACTGACTGAGTCCCAGAAGAGTCGGACCCATGAAGGAAAGCTTCATAAGACGGGCTGCGCCCAGGTGGACAAAAGTGGGAATTTCTGGCGCCGAATTTGGGGGTCTTCAGCCAAAAGGCTTAGAGAGTATAAAACAAAGGCCATGACTCACCACTCAGCACGTAGCACCGGCAAAAAAAAGGTAACGACCTGAAATAATGGTACGAAAAAAAAAGGACCAAGGCTGGAACGTCAGGGGATCTTGTCTGTCGTTCTCTCTAAAAAATCAGGTTTCCTGCGAACTTACTCCTATAGTAAAAAAATCGAAAAGTAAAAGTGAAGGGGCGAGTGTTGAGCTCAAATGCGACGGAACCTGCTTATAGGTATCAGATCCTTGTAATATTAAACAGAGGAAATTTGGGACTGCGAAGGGATCGTGAGACCTCCAGGGAAGAGAATGAATGTTAAGGAGAACAGCATGCAATGGGGCCCGGGTTCGAATAAGCGCCGATTGACGCAAACGAAAAATACATACAAACGACACCGGATGGGGCGCACGTAGGGGCCGTGTAGCAGACGAAAGTTAAAGGGTCCGGCAAGGGCAGTCGGACTGGCGCATAAAGATGGGCCGAATGTATACAACTGAAGCGAGGTTGGGGAAAGAAATCGAACCGGATCGGCACTGGTAAAAAAAGGGAAAAGCTAGAAAAAGCCTTCCTATCTGCTGGAAATCGCCATTGGAGCAGGGACTGGAAGGGGGGGTGACCGCTCTTCATGCGAAAAAGGGCGTGGGGGGGGCGCTCTCCCGAAGATGAGCAGAGGCGGTGGGTCATGATGTCTCGCAAAGGAGGAAAAGGAGAAGAGCAATCAATCCTTCTTTCCGCTTGGGTGGGTCGGGAAGAAAGCAAAACTGTAGGTTGCCGGCTGGGATATTCTAGCTTACCTGAAAGGGGTTGAATGACTGGGGGGGGGCAAAAATATTCAAGGGTCAGTGATGGGGGCTACCTGCCAGGGTGCTGAAAAGATCAGGAAGGCACCTAGTGGGAAGGACAGGGCTCCAGTCAGGGGCGGCTACTGGGGTACAGGCCACCAGTGGGTTCATCATGAAAAAGGCAGGGAGCGAAATTTCGATCACAGGCCTAAAGCCGTTCGCCGATCTGAGCGGGCGGGTATCGACGAAGCCGAACAAAGAGATAACCGGGACCAGGGGGGCACCGCCGGAAGGGTCAAACCAAGGGACAAAGGCAGCTATATGAGGGAGAGTAGAAAGCCAGCCGCACGATAGACAAGGGAAGCTGAGAGCCGATATTGGGTCCGGTGTGATCAAAGCGTGGTGTACTGACGGGCTACGTTTCGGGTAACTCCGGGGGGTGGAGCCCTCAGGAATTAATCAAGATACGCAGAGGGAAAAAAAAGCATAACGTCAACCGGGGAGTGGAAAGAAAGAGAAGGCTCAATAAAAGCGGGAAGGGGGAACGCGGGGGCTTTAGGACCGGCGAGACAACGTTCACCCTACAGCCATAACCAGGAAAATAGAGAGAAGAAAAATCTGGCGGAGCGCAAGACGTATCTGGGGCGAGTGCCCAAATCCCAAACATAAGTTTCTTCGGGGACACCACTTGGACAGTCCAAGTACTTCGCAAAAGAATTTTGATCGCTGTTTTTAGAACAAGCACTCCGAAAGGCGAACTCCAGCGCCCCTGTCGCATCGAGGAGGACTCTCATAAAATCTAGGAAAACAGAAAAAACCTTCCAAGGGGGGAACGTGAACAATTAACAATTAGCAGCCCACCATCTACAAATAGGTCGTGATAGAAAAAGCTTTTTAAGTCAGGCAGAATCAAAGACCCTGGGTTAGAAACAATCGAACACCATGAAAATATCATGTGTCCCGAATAAAAAAAGAAAGGGGGATAGAACGACTGATCTGAGGGACAAAATAAGTCAGTTCCGGAGACCAAACATCTACCTTAGTGGAGCGCACGGGCAAGGGACTGGGGTACTGCGGAAAGAAAATCCAGGCTAGCAAAATCGAGCCTGGACCTACCAACGCAAAACCGAGGAGTGCGCGGGAGGGGTTAATATGGATGGTGCACTAAATGGGCACAAGCACAATAGGAAAATGAAAGCAAGGAGAAAGCGTTCTGCCAGTGGTTAAAAAACAGGCCACAGAGCAAGGGGGGCTAAAGGAATGCGACGCGCCAGAATAAGCCGATTAGACAAGGAAAGCCACAACGAATCAGGCCAGATACCTTAGACAAGCCGACGGCCGGGGGGTGGGAATAAGCTGTCGGAAGGGCTAAGGAGCTGACATTAAACGAGGGTGGGGTAGGAACCATGTGTCTTTGGTGAAACAAAATTCGTCGAGCAAGCCAGAGAGCCATGAACAAATGTATATCAAGGGGGACTCAGGAAAGAGTTGGCTGGGACCTGATGGGGAATAGAGACCTGAATTGGGATTACTAGGGCCTTAAGGAGGAATACTATGGGCACTGATTGAAGATCGCGCCGTGGCCGACATGGAAGTCCCCGAGACTAGAGGGTTACATAAAACGGTCGAGGGGCGCCGTCAAGAAAAAGTGCAACTTCTAGGGGCCGAGAAGCCTGACGGAACTCACCCCGGAGTACCTAACAAAGGAGCGTGACAGGTGGGTAGCGAATATCGCTATGTGTGGGAAATGGGGGGGCGCCTCGGAGAAGAACGCAGCTCTTGATTTGAAGCCAAAACCATATCGCCGAAATAAATCCGACAAAAAGATCGTGGGACGCAGCCCTGTCACGGAATCAATCATTGAAAAGGGGACTTTATGTCGTTCAAGTCGGGTGCCACTGCTCCCCTTGGAAAAGCCAGGGTCGCGTTCACCAGGAATCCGGGGGGGCCAAGGGTCTAAGGAGGTATCCAGCAGGTGCCGAGGGCTCGGGGGGGCAATCACCACTTTACACAATGCCGCATCAAAAAGCGGCTAATAAAATAAAGAAAAAAACCAGCCCTTGGAGATTCTTCGCGGGGATCGAGATGCGGTCATAACTTTTGGTAACACGTCCGGAAGAACCGCCTAAAAGTGAGACAGGATCATTTCCATCCGAGGCCTCAAGCATGTCGACCAGAGGGGAAACTGAAAACAACTTATTGGAAGAAGAAAGAATATGACCTAGGCTTTACTACATCTTGGGATGAAATCAGGGGGACATGTATCCTGACCCAGGGCCTCAAGAATTTTAAGGTAGGGTCCTCATATCCGGGGCGCGAAAAAATCTCAAAAGCACCGGGAAAAATAAAAGTGTTGTTTATCTAGACGGAAGGCCATGAGCGATCGACAAGAAAAATGGAACAATATAGTGGGGCCGAAGACGCCGCGGAAAAGGGACGGGCCCAACAAACGGTGGGGTTACCGGGGCAAAGGGATCCGACATAGGAAGCAGAGGAGACTTCTGAAAACCCTGGCTGCAAAAGAACCCGATTGATGGGGAGCCTTGGACTACTTGTCTGAGAGGGGGAAATTCGGGAGAGTCAGGAGGAGTGGGGTGTTTTCAAACAAAAGCGGACGGATGGCTCTAGAAAAATAATCCCACCCCTCCATAATGGCCAACCGGAGTGACCAACGAGGTCGACTGTCTTGCCATGTAGAGAACCCGAATGTCGCAGGCTTAAAATGACAAGTTAATGTGCACGAAACGGAAATGATAAGACACAAAGGATGGCCGGTTCAGGAGGGGGCAGGGACGCCATGGAGCGCTACTTAAAAACCAAGTCAGAGAGGGGTGCAATCAATCAGTATTATAAGGGACCTACAGAAGGGAGCCCACTCCTAGGAAACCCCTCAGGCAAATCGAATAAAAGGTGGTGAGAGGAATCGCCTCCTAGAAGGGCTCCGAGGGCTTCGCGACCGATTGGGACCACCGAAGAAACAATGGCGGGAACTAACCACCTACGACGAGTTTCCCTTCGGAGGAACACTCGTCCAGGGAAGAAAAGGCTAACGGCTGGTCAGACCTCCATTGCCCTGGGGAGAATTTTCAGGGGACCAAATCTAATTGTTGCACGTAAAGCAATAATACTAGAGGGTAATGGCCCAGCGAGCACGGCCAAACCAACGACTGTGCTGTGAATCGCATGGAGCAAAAAGTGAACAAAGAACGGGCCCATGTCATGGATCAGCCGGGTGCGTTGTGAGCGCGAAGGCGCGTATCGCATTGATGTTCTGGGCTTGCCAGGGAGGGAAGGCATTCCTAGGCCAATCAAGGCTTCCCCCGGGTGGGGGGGGGTTCGGATAAGGGAAAGACTTCAGGGGGTGGAAGATCGTGACGCTATCGGAAAACTAAAAGGGAACCACGCCGCTGGGGGGAAAAAAAGAGTCTGAAATTGGGGAGTATCGACTACCGGCCCAGACAGCCCGAGCAGCCGAAGATTTGTACTATAGGCCCCGGCCGCAGGCGGGGGGAAAGTGATCAAGCGGAAGCTTCAGGGAAAAGGCGCACCCGCTGCGAGGGGAAGCACGATTCTGAACGGCCCCGCGATTGTGATAGGAAATCTCTGCGCGTAGGCGAAAAGCATGGCGCATGCGATCAGGGCAGACTACACAAAAGATAAGGGAAAGTGCAAAACCTCAGTTCAGGCGGGGGACAAGGGGGTCCTCACACGCAAAAGATCTGAAAGAGGGGGGGAGCAACGAACAAAGGGCCCCGATGGAATCTGCCTATCTGGAAAACCGTTAAGGGTTGATCTGACTGCAGCAGGGGAAGAATAGTTTCTCCTGCCTAATATCCGCACGCGAGGTTTATTTCACCAGACTCAAAAAAACAAAGAGGGAGGAATGAGAGCTTTAGATAGGATGTCGGATCTTCGGCAAAACGCTTTAATAAAGCAGAAGGCCAAAAAAGGGACAGGGGGAGCTGTACAGACGGGAGAAAAGCCGAAGTGTCTCGGGGCGGCGTTCCGGTCAACAACCATTGTCCCCGGCAGAATAGGGTCGTGATGTTGACTGAAGCCCTAACCTGCCGGCCGCAATAAAGTGTGAGGTTAGCTCGTTGGGGGGGAGGAACTGGGAAGGATGACACGAAGAAAAAAAAGGTGGGGTCTAACATCCAGCTCATCTACTAGGGAAATTCAGGAGAAACCGAAACAGATCCCGGAATGAATAAAAACGTCGAATTGGCTCCTTACTAGGTGCCCGAAATGGCGTTGACTAAGCAGGCACCCAGGGAAAAGAGGGCCAGACTGCATCCGGAGTAAAAACCGGGAGGGAGAGAAAGGAAACCAAAATGGCGACCCGATAGAGGCAGCCAAAGGGCGCGACGGCAAAGACGGAATAAGAAACGGGAAACAAAAAAGAATCTTCCGTAGCAAACGAAGGGGCCTGATGGAGGCGGACATTCAAAGGCCGAGGAGAGCATGAGCACAAAAAAAATAAAATGAGAGAAGCAGGCGAGCGCCGCAAAAAAAACCGCGGGGCGGAAAGGAAAGGATCGTCGTCCATCTAGAAAAAAAAAAAAAATGCGCCCATGGCATGAAGAGAGGGGAGTTCTTGAGAGCTTGCGGGTACCAGGTGCGAATTCCCGGCTGGACGGATGACCGCTGATAGAGGCAAAATCGCCGTCAGTGGGAAGCAATGTGACACCAGGAAAAAGAGAAATTCAGACCAAATGTTCGGCCAAACCTTAGTAACGGAAGAAGCCGGCTTGAAAAGGCCGAGGGGAGAACATCTTCAGGTGAGGAAAACCATGTGGCCCTTGGAGGAAACAACATCGGACGAGCAGAAAAGGGACGGGTGGCAGGATTGGGACAAGGACAAAGGTTGGCACAGGTGATGAAAACACTCTTGGTGTCATCAGAGAACCGTACACTTGTACGCTGGGACTGGAAGGGATGATACATATGCTATGAGAGGGGTCCGTGAAAAAGGTCAGACATGGCAGCCTAAAAGGACACCGTATTAAGAAGGGGAAAAGAAAGGAATAAGGGAACTACCCCTACCCACATCTAACGCACCAGCCTGCTAAGGAAGGCTTCTGGAAGATACATCCTTTTTCCTGCACAGCTTCCTCTAGGGCCTCGGAGGGATAGGAGATGGGTGAGGGCCAGCATTTGTGCAAAAATATCTGGAAGAAGAACGGGCGCGGTGGATGGCCAACAAAAGCCTAGCAACTCGTAACAGTTCAAGACGGGAGGGCAACATGAAACGGGCAACTTCAAGACTAAGAAGGGTCTGGGTGGGCCAAAGGGTCCGTTAATAAGTACTGTTGGGACCTGCTCTGCATTGCGGCATTCACAGACCTGTCGCTACGAGGAAAGTCAACCCAAGCCGAAGGGGGGACTTAAAGGGGGGTCGAAGCTTCGGATACGGCACAAAAGGGGCCAAGGAAGACGACATGAAAAACCGGCTCGACTGGGATCGGGGCGGCCACTGGTGCATTCCTCAGCGCCGGTTCAATAAACCACCAATCGAAAAGAAATTTTCTGGGGATCGTGTTAGCGGCGGAATCCTTCGTGAAAAAAAAGAACGGCCCTACATGAGCACCCAGACCGCTTATCATGAGAATGGATCCGTCGCAAAGCGCTGGTCTAGACACAATCGGGTTCATATCTCTCTCCCACAATGAGATTAGGCGGTAGTATCGGTGGGGGTAAATGCGGTGCCCTGAATGGGGGCATGAAGGGGGACCTCTCTGGAAGGAATGAAGAAAGAGGATTTTCTCAGTAAATTGTTCAGGGTACACTGGGCAAAAAACGGCCGCGTAAGGTCAATAATCGGGTGAGGATTTGTTACAGAACTATCTGGGTGTGACCAAAAATTTTTAAGGAAGGGAAGGTCTTCAAATTCTCAGGAGTCAAGACTTGTGCGTTCTAATACTAACACGTCAAAAAGTCACGAAAACCCCAGGATTCCCCACGGGTTTTTTGATGGGGAGAAAGGATTCTGGAAAAGGACCTAAAAGGGAACGAGTCAGGGTCACCACAGTAAGGAGGACACCCTGTCACTAAACATGATTATTTGGCGGACCCGGGACCCCACAAATAGAAGAACGATCGGAGGTCCGTTAGTGGGATCGCTTATGTGTGTGGGGAGTGAAAGCCAAGTAGGGAGTAACATTCTCTGATCCGATGATAAAAACTAAACAAAGCTCTCCGTACTGGCAAACGGGGGGTCAAAACTTCTCGGCCGAGGTGCTATCAATACAGGTCTGGATGATTAGTGGGAGGGACTCTAAATTACTAGGGTTCTCTCTACGGGATCGAATCTCAGAATTAATGGACTAGTCTCAAAATGAAAAAGGGACGGGACGAAAGTGCTGAATCCAAAAAGGAGCAAACTATGGAATTGTCATACATGGAATAATAAAGGGAAGAAAGTTTTAAAAAGGAGCAAGGCAAAAAAGGAGGGGAAATCGGTTGTATGTGAGGCCAGGGGCGAGAAGCAGGTTAACACGGGAGCGGGACTTAAAGAAAAGGGGGGAACCCAAAATTCAAATCACAGGTCCAACGGACGACGTTTGAAGGGGGTAAAGACCGTGGAAACGCACGGAGCCGTCTTAAAAAAAAGCAAGGACGGGTCGAACAACGGGGAGAATGGATGTTGAGTTTCTAATGCAAGAACCTAAGCACCTGAGTTTTCTCGGGATAAAAGAATCGGGGGAAGGGGGCAGGTAAAAGTGGCCCAGAGGGAAAAAACCAGATCGGGGGGAGGGGGTTCATCTCTTGAAAGGGAGTGGGCCATTTACTAGCAGAGGGGGGGGGGTGAAGCTCCAAGGGGTGGGGTACACGCTGCGCACTTATGAGGGAAGCTCAGAATTGGGGCGGGTCTTCTAAATAGAGTGGGGGAGGGCGCAGAACCATGCTGGCTGGTTGTGCCAAGAGAACCGGACTGTAGGTGTGGCAGGGGGAAGTGAAGCTATGGGCTTGATGAAGGCTGGTTGCCGCCGACTGGGTGAGGTGGGGGCAGTAGGTAGGGGAGGGTTGAGGGGCGGATGGGGGGATAGGTGGGGGGGATGGGCGACTAGGGACTGGCCTGGCGATGCACAGGGGGTACCGGGGGTGTAGGGGCGAAGCCATGGGTTGGAGCAAGGACAAAGAACTAGGCAAACCGCCTTTTAGGATGGAGAGGGGGGAAAGCTGTCAACTTTGCTCAGGCGGCAAGGGGCAGGGGAACCGAAACAAAACGTGTGTGATGGCTCAGGAAAAAGAACAGGTCGAAAAACTGAATTTACTAGAAAAGGGGCTAGGGCGCGTAGAGGAGAAGGGATGGCGCCAAAGGGACGGTCGAACCAATGCTCACCAACCCCGACAGAAAAAAATTTACTTTCGCCGCTGTCCAGGGGTCCTTCAACAGAGACGGTACAGGGGAAGGAGAGCCAGCCGAAAGATAGAAAGAAAAAAAGAATCGACTGGGGACGCGCGCCGGCGTGAGCAAAGAAGAACCGGGTGAAATGAAGGGACGCCGGAAAGATCCGGACTCGAAAAATTGAGATAGCGCGAAACCACAACGGGGGGGGAAGGAACGAAAGAGTGAAAGAAAGCGTACGCGTTCGGATCTGGCGGAACTCCAAAAGGCAAGGCTTTCAAAAAAAGAGGTCAAGTGAGGGAAAGGACAGGAGAGCCGACAATCTACGGATCAGCAGGGGGGGACAGCTGGGACTATCTTTGGCGGTGGGAAAACGAATGATGGCCGCATATAAACTGGGCCCGTTGTACCTAAAAAAGACGATACCAATGGGGGTCGGGATCAGGGGGGTAAATACATACACTAAGCAAGGGAAATCGCCGCTCATCGACAGAAGCCGAATTAGCTAAAGACGCTAAATCAAAAACTTAATTAACATAAAACGTCGCAGGGGACCCCGTAGAAACTGAAGTATTGCCCACCAAAGTGATAATTTTCCTGAAAGGGAGAGAGAGACCTATAAATCGGGCTGTAACTTCAAGGTACCCACCTGGGGGTAGTCGAGAAACAAATCATGAAAAGGTTCCCCTATCTGAAGGCGGAGGTTAACTGCGAATCAATCGAAATGAGGGACGAAGGGCAAAAAAAGGAAAGTAGGCAGGACATCAGACCAAAAAAAGAGAGCTTCACTCCATTGACCGAAGGGCCGAGGTCAAGAATCATGAAAGGGGCGATCGCGCATCCGTCGGGAAAACAACACAAAAGAAACCTTAGTGCGAGGGGCCATCTTCCGGAAAGAGGGAAAATGGAGGAGTAAAATATGGGAACAGGTGCCGGCTGGAAAAAAAAAAAAGCTTTCCATTAGTAAATTGCCAATCCTGAGGAAATCCTATGGTGCGGATACGCAACTCAAAGAAGGAGGGGGTGGGAAAATTAATTCAAACGGGAAAGACATCTGACCCAGTTAGAACCAACTTGCGGTTAATAATAAGCATCTTCTTCAAATAACCCGAAAAAAAAAAGTCTGTCTTCAGTAGGCTAACCCAAGGAATTGGAAAGGGGGTTTCAACCAAATCTAAGAAAAAGCGCGAGACCAGACAAGGGGCAGATGTGTCTCAGATCAAGGCGATGAGGACACTGAAGGGGGACAAGAAGAAAAAGCAGTGCTCCAAGGAACAAGGGGGACGTCTTTAGGGGACTTATACTAAGTATAAGAAAATTCCATCGATCCGGGCCGGGGAGGGACAGAAGCGTGAAGGGAAGTGTCACAGCATAGGGGAGGGAGGTCAAAAGACAATTATTACCTGTCGATGTCGACCGGGGGTCGGAGAAACCGAACCCCTGCCTTGGGGGGAGGCCGCGGACAAAAAGGGGTTCTAACGAAATTAAGACTGAAAAGACAAGTTGGGGGACAAGGGAAGGTTTTCCAAGTTGGGCCAATGTTTTTATGCCATTTCCGAAGGGGAGCGCTCTGCAACCGTATGGTTGGGGGGAAGGAATAAAAAAAAACCCATTCCGGCAGCCCGAAATCAGAAACGACCAGGAAAGAGGGCCGGCGAGGAAGGTAGGACAGGCGACCTCATACCGGGTCAAAAAGGGAAATTTGTCTGTCCGAAGGACGGAACCATCTAAGGGTGTACAAAGAATCTTGGGGAGGGTTACCCGCCGGTGACAGTGTTGGGAAATGGGGGCACGGGTCTACTCTGATTGTGAAGCTCATGCCGAATCGGCACCTCTCGTGGGGGAATGGACTTAAAAGGGGACAGAAACATCCGCTTTTAGGAAAAGACACACACTATAAAGAAAGGCTGGGGGACGGAGTACTGTCAAGGGACTGGGGCCGCCTCGAATCGGAGGGAAAAAAACGTCCCACGGGCTTACACCCTGGTAGAAAACAAAAAAAGGCTGTGTGTCAGGATGGAAAACCGCGTGAAAGGGAGTTGAAAAAAAAGTCGAGGGACTAGGAGACCCTCCAAAAAACAGGTCGGGAGGATGTAAAAGAATAGTAATGTGCCTCGGTCCGCAAGGTCTATTACCTTACGCGGGTATCTGTAGGACTTATCCCTAAGGTGCAAAAGGGGAAGAATGGGTACTGGCGTTTTCAAAAAAGATATGACCCGATTAAGCGTAGGGTTTAGATGTGTGAGAGCTCTCGGTTCAAGTCCAGGAGGCGATCGGGGACCCCAGGCATCCAAAAGGAGATGAGATTTTGGTATGTGCAGCGACGTCGACCAGTGCAAGGAAAACAGTGGATCTAGGGGTTAAAACTAGACAGACGGCGGCTGAAGGAAAAATTGACTCTCATTTCCACGACAGTGAAATAAAAGGTCCTCTTCCCAGAACGGAGGTGCGGGCCTGACAGGGGGGAGGGGAACCCGAGTGGGGACCTAGAGGGCAGTCGATCCTGGGGTGGTTTTCTTCATCAAAAAAGGTCGCATCAAAGGGGGGGATATCCTCTTGGGAAAGCGTTGCCATCCAGCAATACCCTCTACAACTTGCCACATATTAAATCCCGTCGCCGAAGGGTTTCAAGGGGTCCCAAGGAGCGAGTAGAAAGGACGCGACAGGTCACGGCTCCGGAGGGGGGAAAGGTCAAAGAACTATCCGGAAAGGTCAGGAAAAGTCTCTCGCATAACTTAGGGACGATGCGAGTGGAAAAGGCTTCCTACCAGTCGTAATACCACGCCCCTCTGATCGGGGAAGGGTATCAGAAGTAAGAGGAAAAAAAGAGTCAGCAGGCCGGGAAACTACCTTAATGCACACTCACCAAAGGGAATCATGTAAAGATCCCAGGCGCTCAGGGGACCGGTTCGTCTGAGACGAAGGGGTGGACAAAAAGGCAAAGACACCTTGGGTTAAGACTAACCAGGAAGAATGAAGGGGAAAGTACAAAAGGGGCCGCCGCGCGTAAGTGAAAAGGTCCCTGAATTAAGAAGGTACGACACTGGAAGCAAGACTGAGGGTGTACTAAGGGACATTAGACACAAACAAAAAAAACGCGATGACGTAGTCAGGGCAAGAGAACCGGATTCGGGCAGCCCTGGGCCATCGGGAAGAAAAAGGAGGTGCAAAAGGTTCAAAAAATGGGGAGCAGTTGAAGTGGGGACTACTAGTACCGATGGAGGGCTAAGCCGTTTTAATTGGGAACCAGGGCCAGCGAAAGAAACGTAAGAGATCAGAAGGTGGGGGTATTGGTGATGGAGTTCGCAGAAAGTATTGATTCCATTTCCTAAAAGGCAAAAGGCATTCTCTGGTGGCTGAGCTCATGGGGGAGTTTGGCGGAATGTTAGCTAGGAGATTTGGGTTTTCGGCTTTCCTGTTGACGGCTACAAAGGAAAAAGCTTAGTCCAGGGGGGTCAGGGCGAAAGAAAGGTCCATGCTGAATCTGCAAAAAGGAAGGGGAAAAAGGAGTTTCCTTACTATCTGCTGGGCAGTGAAATACTGGGGTACAAACAGGTTTGTTGTCAGAGGGTGCTGGCTCTCGAGGGAGGATAATGTCTGGGGGGAAATATGGCTGCGGTTTCAGAAGGGGCGCCTTTAGGGTAAAACGAAGGGGGCCACCCCTGAGTCACCGACCATTGATGGGGTCCGCTAAAGGAGGTCGCAAGGGTGCCGTCCTAGAGACCGGGACATAAGCGGGCAAAAAAAAAAGCACAAAATGAAGAAAAGAGGAAGAGAGAAGGGGGCGGGACTCGAGAACAGGCTTTCTAGGGGCGGGGACAAGTCGTGTTAAAGCGTCAGGCAGAGGAAATCAAGAAGACGCGGCTTTGGTTCCGCGAGGACCTACACAAAAAAGAGGGGGAAGAAGAGGAAAAAAGAACGTACGTCGGTGGGCGACGGGGGGAGGGGAGACCAAAAAGATTCACCAAGAGTCAAACCAGGTCAGATAAAAAACAAAAGGGACAGAAGAGGCGGAGAAAATCTTGGCCGTGATAAGTGTGATGGATGGCCAGATGCCACGGGAGGATGCCGGCAGAGAGGACGTTGACGCTGACGCCCTGACGTCTTCGCAGGGTGGATCAGGGGGTTGATTAACGCAGGTATAGAAAGAAAAAAGGAAAATGGACTCGAAACTCTCCTCGAAAGAAATGCGCGACTAAAGCACCAATACCGTACAGGGAAAAAAACTCGGGACAAGAGGGCAAGGGAACAAAGAAGGTTGTTCCCGACAGAGGAAGTTTCCCTCTGAAAAGAAGGGCCCACCTGAAAAGGAGGTGGAGGAGGGGGAAGGCTGCTCAGGCAACCTGTGCCGGTATCTAGAAAAAACGGAGAATAACGGGGTGGACCCATCAAAAGGACAACACCCAGGACCGGGACCGGGAGAGACCATATAAGCCAAGAGTCTCAAAAATACTCAGGAGAACCAAGAACGGCCTCCACGTGTCAGGAGTTCAAAATCTAACATGCCCCAGCCAGAAAAGAATCACGAAGGAGGCTCCCTACACAGGTCGCAGGACACTAACCAGGGGCGGCAAGGATTTGTGGAGGCAGCCTACTAGTTCGAAAAACATGCCACAGCGGCTTCCCCATGTCCGGTGGGGGACAGTCCGGATGGGCCCTTTCGACCATTCCATATCCGGGGGGGGGGGGGGGGGGGGGGGGGGGGGGCAGGGATCATTTCCAATTGGATAAGGAAATACTACGTAGGGAAGAAACTACAGGATACAACAAGAACCCAGTTTTCTACCAAGGTAAACCTGGAAAAGGCAAAGGAGCTTCGGGCCAGAAAGAAAACCCACAAAAGGGTCGTCCTTGTTAGGCGTAACCCATGGAAGGGGCGTAAAGCCCCCATCTGGAGAGAAAGAGAGGATCCCCCGTACCCCGGATCATTCACTGTTCTCGATACAGGTGAGGAGGGCTGACGGGTCAACCTGCGCAAGGGGTCACAATTGCTGACGGGGGATGAGGTATACAGAAAAGAACTAGGTATTCAGCGGGGTTCCTGGGGAACGGGTGCTGTTCAAGAATAAGAAGAAAGCACATCCGTATGGAATTGCGAGAGGAGAAGTAGACCGGTCGAGAGAACAATCCCAGCGAGCGACGCCCAAAATGAAGTGGGTACGATTGGCTCCTGAAGTCGAGAGAAGAGGGGACGGAGACAGGCGGGAGAAAAGACTCTGTTGCAGGGATGAAGGGACGAGGGTGGATGAACCCTGGGAAACAAGCCTCGGAATGGGGAAGGGGCGGGCGGTGGCTGCCAGCCCAAAAAAATAAAAGGGCTGGATAAATCTCCTAAACGGGCGATCGGGAGAGAAATTATGCCAGCAGGAGAAGAAAGGGACTGGCCGGGATTTCAAAGGGTGAGACCAGACTTCGGTTGCAAGGAAAACATTCCTTTTGGGCAAAGGGCTGTCGCGGAAAAAAAGAATCAGGGGGCGGGCACTTCGACGCCGGCCATGAGTCGGGGTAAAAAAAAGACTTGGAACAACTGATCGACTGGGAAAGAGGCCGAAACGGTTGCCAGGAAAAAGAGGTCTCGGAAAAAAAAATAGAAAAAATAAGGGAGGTTCTGGAGAGTCATCAAAAAAGGAGGGGATCTATCTGGAACAAAATCCCCCCTAGCATGTCCAAAAATACCTTAGTAAATGTATCCACCCAAAGTTCTGAAAAAAACCTCTTTCATGAACGAGGGCCGAAACGGAGGTAATGT
>Ga0179593_1592875_pt1 | contig 14291 bp, 23 predicted proteins | sample CZODoug2_1_08_16_FD_185931 | JGI IMG/M metagenome (GOLD analysis project Ga0179593, IMG submission 185931) | Vadose zone soil fungal communities from Angelo Coast Range Reserve, California, USA - CZODoug2_1_08_16fungal (PacBio error correction) | ecosystem: Environmental > Terrestrial > Soil >...
AAAGAGAAAATCAAGCCGCACAAGGTGCGCTAACTATCTGGAACGTCCCGCCGATGCCGATGGGGGGGGGAAGAAGAAAGGGGGGGGGAGGTGGGATCGCGAGGTCCGGTTCTGAAGAGAGCCGCCCGTCCAATTCCAAAGCCCACCAAAGCGAGTTGGGGAGGGAAGGGGGGGGGGGGGGAGAAGGGGGAAAAGAAGGCACGACACATCACCCTGAAAAAAGGTGAAGAAAAAAAAGGGGAAGAAAAAGTACTTCCCTTAACTTTATACTAACTAAAATTACAACTTCAAAGGGGGAAAGAAGGGGGAAAAGAAAGAGAAAAAGGAAAATGGCAGCTCTCTTCATATACCTCCACCTCCCCATCCCGTTAAAAGGGAATGAGAGGTCCTCTTATTCCAAAAGCACCTCTTCAAGCTGAGATCAGAGGGGAAAAAAAAGGGGGGGAAAAGGAAAAAGTAATAGAAAGAGAAACAAGAGCCTGGCTCTACCTCTCTACTCTGCCGCCTGGGAACCAGGAGGGGGGAAAAGGAGCACCCCCCCAAGCATTTTTTTCGTGGCAAAATCTCATCGAGGGGGGAAGGGAGAAGAAAAAGAAAAAGGGAGAGAAGAAGAAAGTCTCCTTTTCACCTCAAAACAAAACGGGAACTCAAAGAGCGCATTATGGGAAAGGGGGGGAAGAAGGGGATCCCTCATTCCACCACCTTGGTCGACAAAAAAAAAGAGGAAAAAAGAGAAACGCCGGACCTAGTTCTACATCAACTTCGTCTCTCATCCTGCCGAACTCTTGAGATCACCGGCGATGAGCTGGCCGTGGAAGGGGGGGGGGGAAGAAGAGAAAAGGAAGGTACCAAAGAGGCAAAGCCCTCTTGGTGGTGGCCCGAACGAAGGGGGGGGAAAAAAAGGGGGGGAAAAAGAAAAACACAATCGGAGGGGGGGAGGGTCGGCGATTTTGTGAAGGGAAGAAAAATCGAAAGCGATCGCTGAGCTCTGGAAGGAGGGGGAAAGCGCACCGTCAGCGCTTCCATTCGGAATGCCAAAAGGGATAGCGGTCGGCCCGGGGGAAAGAAGGAGGGGGAGGAGAGACAGAACCTGGGCCCATTCCCCACTTGGACCAGCGCGAAAATGGGCCGTCGGGGGGGGGAAAGGAAAAAAAAGGGGGGACGATGGAGCTTCCTTCCCTCCGTCGAGGGACAGTTTAACGACATTACAAAAAAAGAGGAGGGGGCTCTAGGAGGACTCCTTTCGAGCAAATGGAGGCGTATTCTTGGCTTTGAACATATCAAAGGAAAAGGGGGGGGGAGGGGAAAAAAAAAAAAAAAAAAAAAAAAAAACCAAAAAAAAACACCACACACCCAACCCAACTCCAAACCCACAACAAAACAAACAAACAACAAAAAACAAAACACCCCAAACACCACACAAAAAAAAAAAAATTTTGGGGGGGGGTGGTTGTTGTTTGTTGTTTTTTTTTTTTTTTTTTTTTTTTTGTTTTTGTTTTTTTTTTTTTTTTTTTTTTTTTTTGGTGGGGAACCGCCCACCCCCCCCCCCCCCAACCACCCACCCCCCCCCCCCCCCCCCCCCCCCCCCCCCCCCCCCGCCCAACTCGCCCCCCCCCCCCCCCCCACCCCCCCACCCCCCCCCCCCACCCGAAAAGAAAACCAACCCCCCCACCTCCCCGCCCCCCACGCACCCCCCCCCCCTCCCCCCCCCGCCACCCCACCCCCCCCACCCCCCCCCCCCCCCACCCATTAAGAAAAAGAGGGGAAAAGAGAGACACGGCAACACACATTTTCGTCTATATTTCCTGGGGGGATAGTACCTGGGGAGGGGAGGGGGGGGGAAAAAACAAAAACGCTTAAATCAAATACCTTCATCCCCTTAGTAACCCGCTTCCCATCCATGAAACCTGCTCCGATTGCTTCAAAAAAAAAATGGAGCGGTTTTTGCCCCGGTGGGAGTTTGGGAAAAGCTGGAAAAGGAGGGGGGGGGGGAACCGTTGCGCACTGAAACAACTCTTTAGGAATTCTGGAGCGGGCGAAAAGGGGGAGAGGAAAAAAAGGGGGGGGGGAAAGAAGGTACGTGCCTCTACTACAATACCCACTGAGATGGAAACGCATTAAGATATATGGATTCGGAACCATTGAAAGGGAGGGGGGGGGGGAGGGGGAAAAGAAAGGGGGAGAGGATCGTCTGGGCCCTTGGTAGTGATGAAACGTCTCAAACCTCGTTCCGCGGAGGGGAAAAAAGGGGGGAAAGACACCAAGGGTGACGTTTACGGCTTTTGTTTCAATGAATGGCGCAGGGAAAGGGGGGGGGGGGGAGAAGGAAAAGAGGAGACAAAGGGGAGAGCTAAAGCGTTTCTGCTGTACGAGAATCTCCCGTGTGAACGCCTTGAAAAAAGGGGGGGAAAAAAAAAAAGTTCAGTAGGCGCAGGTTGTAGGGGACCCCAGGTTTTTCATGATGAGTAATACGGGAAAGAGGGGGAAAAAAGAAAAGGAAAGAAAGGAAAAAGAAGGGAACCGAGGGACAATGCCCCTCCCAATTCTTAGAATCCCGAAGGGAAAGTGACTTCCTCCGCCGAAAGGCGTAAAGGGGGGGAAAAAAAAAAAGCTGCCTATCGCGAAACTTCCCAAAAACCGCCTTAACACAACAGAAAAAAAAGAAACGGGGAAAAGAAAAAAAAAGAACCTTCCCTCCCCCCCCACCTCCACCGCCCAAAAGAGGACCCCAAAGGGAAAAAAAAAAGCACAGCCGTGGACTGTGCAGCCGTCGCCAAATCAAATAGACCGAAAAGGCAACCGTCTTTTGCCAATTCTTCACGTTAGGAAAAAGAAGGGGAAAAAACGAGGAAGATATTGGCAACCGCCTTGTTTTGCCGGTGGAGAAATGCTGGCCGACTGCTTTGCACAGGCACACGGCGGAGGGGGGGGGGGGGGGAAGGGGGGAAAAGGGGGGAAGGAAAAGAGGGGAGGCGGCCACGGCGGAGGTCACAATGGGCAGTTTTCGTCGGAGGCAAAGCTTCTGGGAGGTCACCTAACGGGGCGCCTTCGGCCCCGGCAAAGGTAAAAAAAAAAGAAAAGGGGCCACGAGGGGCACTTAATGGCTATGGAATACACATGTGTCTTTTTACGACAACCGACAGGTTGCCCGTCTTAACTCCATCATACAACTGCACAAAAGAAAAAAGGGAAAGAGGGAGAAAAAGAAGGAAGAAAGAAATAGCTTCAGGCCCGTTCACCGGAGAGCTTCGCGTACAAAGCAAGGAAGAGCTCTCCCAGGTGAGCCGTCAGCAAAAGGGGAAAAAGGATTGACCCCACTACCTATGTTCCCCGGGGTGCCGCCCGAACGAAGTGCGGAACGTGGTGAAAAAAAAAAGAAAAAAGAAAGGGGGGGGAAGGAATAGGCGAACCATGTAATGTAGCGGAATCTAACCTCCGTTCAATGGTAAAAAAAAAGTCATCTCTCTCATGCGGGTGTAGAGAGGGGGAAGGGAAAAAGGAAAAAAAGAAAAAGTAGACCGCTCCAAGAATTTTCCTAAAGTGGCGTGCCCTCCAAGCAAGCGCCGCTTTTTCCAAACTCCACCGGCAACCGCTGAATTGGGGGGGAAGAGGAGGAGGTTGGGTTTTGTAAGTAAAGCCGGAAGCAAAATCGAGCAGGTCATGGAGGGTTAACGAGGGGGGGGAAAAGTTCTTGATTAGCGTGTCAACGAACGAAGAGGGGGGGAGGGGGGGGGGGAAGGGAGAAGAAATATCTGCATTGTCCAAACCCGCTTGGCTTAATGATTCAGGGACTGGTCGACCACAAAATTCTTGGGATTGATATGTCAAAGAAAAAAGGGAAAGAAAGGAAGGGGGGGAGAAAAAAGGAAAGCCAAAAGGGGGCCCTGTCGTAAAGCTAACGTCCTCGAGGGGGAGAACGCATCATCGCCGTTGGGAAAAAAAAAAGGGGAGGGAAGGGGAGAGAGCGGGTCCCACGTTCAGTGCCATGTTTTCTGATTCGAGAAAGGCCCGGAAAAAGAAGAGGAGGAAAGGGGGGGGGTGAATTCCGGTGATTGGAAGCCTCCTTACCTCGCGATTATCAAAACTCGTCCAAGGAGAGGGGAAGGAAAAAAAAAAAGGGGATCGTGCATATTGATTGCATGACCCCCGCGTTCGAGCACCACGATTCCTGCCGATGGAAGGAGGGGGAAGGGAAAAAAAAGAGAGGAAGAAAGAATACAAGGGGGGGGAAAAATAGCGTCGCATGAAATTGATGCGCCCGCAATTTCTTCGAGAGGGGTCAGCGTTCCTTGGTTGCGAAAAGGAAGGAAAAGGGGGGGTATGAACCCAGTTTGGATGACGGGGGGGGTGCGATTTACCGTCGTCGATGGGGAAGGAAAGAAAGAAAAAAAAAAAGGGGGGGGAAGGGGAAAAGAAGACGCGAAAAGTGAGAAGAGCCCTCGATGAGAAAAAAAAACCACGAACCATGCTTGGGCCGTGAAGGGGAAAAAAAGAGGGGAGGAAGGAAAGGGGAATACACGTTTGTTTCTCTCTATATGTGCGCCGGGAAAATGTTTTTATCGAGGAAGAAAAAAAAAGAAAGAGGGAAAAAACAGGGGAAAAGGGGAAAAGTCCGGATTAAACTCCCGGCTGCGTTGCGGTCTCTGACTAGCGCATGGAACTTCAAAAGGGGGGAAAGAGAGGGGGGGGGAAAAAAAGGGAAAGGAAACAGGGAGTCCAGCTGCCAATGAACGTTGTACTCGTAATCCCGGAGAAGGTTCCCGCGTTGGGGAAAAAAAAGGGGGGGGGGAGGGGAGGGGGGTGTGGCGATGGCCCTTGATTTCCCAAGTTTTTTTTCGTCGTAGGAAACGAGAGAAAAATAGGAGGGGAGGGGAAGGGGGAGGGGGCATAGAGTGCAGAACTGGACCCTCGCGATAAACGCACAGAACCAGGCCATCTTTCCTTCTCGAACTCGCATCGCGAACGGGGAAGGGAAGAGGAAAAAAAGGGGGGAAAAAAAAAAAAAAAACGGAGAGGGGAAAAAGAGAGAGATATGAAATCAAGGCCGCACAACAAGTGCGAAGAAGAGAAAAAAGGGGGGAAGAAGGTGTTTCTGTGCGTTTTATCGCTAGGTCCCATGTTCTGAAGAGATCCGGCCGAAAAAAAGGGAGAGGAAAGGGGAAAAAGAAAAGACCACCGAAAAGACGGGAATCCCTTCCCATCTCAAACCTACAAAGGGAAAAAAAAAAGAAAGGGGAGGACAAGGCCGCAACCTTCTCTCTTGATTTACGAGTACAAACGGAAAAAAAAAAGGAAGAAAAAAGAGACCTGCCTTACCGAAAGTGTGGTTCCATGCGGACTCGGAGAAAGGGCCAGCAGGAAGTTAGTAGAACACCTCGGGGGGGGCCTCACATTTCCTCTACTGGGGGAAAAAGGGAGGAGGGGGAAGGACAGCACCGCGATCAAGCTGATCCTTCGAAAAAAGACGATACAACCATTGAAGGAGGAAAAAAAGAAGAAGGGGGGGGGGAAATAGAAAAGCTTCCTCCTTTACTCCTTCTAGGGGTAACCCCTTCAACGAAAAAAGGGGAAAGGGGGAAAAAAAGGGGAGGGATGACAAAAAGTACGCGCGGTCGTTCCTTCTCCACAAAATCCGGTTCCACCCGAAAGAAAGAAGAAGAGAAAAGGAACAGTAAAATCCTCCACCCCCCCGCCAAACCCAAGAAGAACCCTTCTCCACCCCTTCATCCACACTTGGGGAGAAAGGAGGAAAGTCGAACCAATGAAACTCTTTACCCTAGGGGAAAGAAACTGCGCATCTCCTGCCAGACGAAGGGAAGGGGATGAAAAGAGAAAAAAAGAAAGGGCAGTGCCTTTTTTTTTGGTTGTTTGACCCGGGCATCCTCCATGAAGCAAGCCGGAAAAGAGGGGAAAAAGGGGGGGAGGGGAAAGACAAAATAAAAGATTGAAGAGCCGGGGTGATACCATCGGAGACGGCGATTTTCCTGGAAGGGAAAGGGGGGGGGGGAGGGAGGGGGGGGAAAAAAAAAAGAAGAGCTCCTTCCCAGCGCTTCCATCAAGGGGGGGAAGGGAAAAAAAAGAGACGGAGATCGTTTGCCGTCCTTTCGGAAATCCAGAAACCTGCCCTGCCACGGGGGAACCAAAGAAAAAAAAAAGGGGAAGGAGCGCATCGACGCCAACGTGCGATGATTGGGCGTCTCCCCTCCGTCGAGGGACGTAGAGGGAAAGGAAGAAAAAGGGGGGGAGAGAGGTCCCGACGCCTTTTCAAAAAGGGGATCAAATCGTAGGCGTGGCGTTAAAAAAAAGAAGAGAGGGAAGGGAAAAGAAAGAGACACAGGGAAGCCAAGCCGGTTTTTGACAATTCAGATATTTCCGAGTCCCGGAAAGGGAAAAAAAAAGGGGTGGGGGCACTTTTCCGATATATTACTTGGTTATTGGAAGGAGAACACGCCTAATCAAAGCACTTCAGCCCCTTCCGGGAAAGAAAAAGGGGGGGGGGAAAGGGGGGAGGGGGGAAAAAAGCGCCGACTTTGCTTGGAACAGCCACCTTTAAAAGGAAAAAAAGGAGGGGGGGGAAAAAAGAAAAAAAGGAAAAAGGGGCAAGGTCGTGCTCTAAAGACCCACTGAGGAGGGGAGGGGGGAAAAAAAGTGAAACGGAGGTTAGATCCTTACAAATTACATTTGGGGGGGGGGGAAAGAAAGTATACCTAGTTCCTAGGATCGTCCTGGAAAGGGGGGGGGGGGAAAGGGAAGGGAACAAACGAAAGGTCTGTCATCCCGTGGTGACGCCTTTGGGGGGGGGGGAGGGAGGGGAAAAATGGGGGGAGAAAAGCTAGCGTTCTTCTGTACGCGTGATCTCTCCCGGTTGAAACGAAGGGGAAAAGGAGGGGGAGGGGGAAAGAAAGAGAGGGACAGGCGCTCAGCTCCCATTCATTAGGTATGTCGCAATGTGTAATGGGGGAAAAAGGAGGGGGGGGGGGAGGGGAGGGGGGGGGGTAGGAAAAGCCATGGTGTCTTCCATATCCATAGGGAACCCTCCGGCCAATTGAAAAAAAAGGAAAGGGAAAGGGGGGAAAAAAAACAGGACACCCCCCTGTTTTCCCTCCAGGGCGCCGTGTGAACCTCCGCCAAGCCGGAGAAGAAAGAAAAAAAAAATCCGCCCGAAGCCTCCCTCCGCCTGAAAAGGAGTGGGCCCACCGCCACCGCCCGGAAAAGGCCACCCGAAAGAAAGACCTCCCCTCCTTGTTCCATAGAGGCCTTTCCTCCAATCATAGAAACCCGGAAAAGAAGGGGAGGGAAAAAATCATCCCTCTCCACAACAACAACTTATTATTATTAAAATATAATATATTGGGGAAAAGATGAATATATTTTCACCTCCCTGGTTGCGGTTCATAGGAGGGGAGAAGGGGAAAAAAAAAGAAAAGGGGGGGGGGGGAGGAGGGTGGACCGGTTGCCCCACGCCTCTCAATACTATGTTCTTCGGGGGGGGACACATGTTCAGTTTTCGGCGTAGGCAGCTTGTTTGGGGAGGGGGAGAGGAAAGAAGGGGGGGAAAGGCGCATGGCGGGCCATTGGGCCGAGTGTCACTATTTATGTGAAAAAATTGGCCTTTTTACGACAACGACTTAAGGGGGGGGGAAAAAAAAAGGAAAGGAAGAAGGAAAAAAAAAAGGGGTTGGAGCTGCGCCGCATCTTCAAGGGAATCAATCGGGAAGGGGGAAAAAGAAAAAAGGAAGCAGAAAGGGGGGGGGAGGCTCCCATTTTATCCTTCACCAAACTTCAAGCGCCATCATGGAAAAAAAAAAAGGGGAAAAAAAAAGAAAGAAACCAACGAACGAAAGAGCGACGTTTCCCAGACCCCAAATGGCCCAGACATCCCTAGAACCTAGGTTAGAAAGGAGAAAAGAGGAGGGAAAGGAGAAAAATCCGTTCAATGTTCCCGATCCAAACTCTCTCATCGGGTGTAGCTTCAGGGGGGGAAAAAAAGAAAGAAGGAGAAGAGGGGGAGAAGAAAAGTACAGCCCGCTCCAGAATTTTTCCTAAGTGTCAGGGGCGCCAATCATTTCCGGCGCTTTTTTTAAAAAAAGAAAAGGAAAAGGGGAAGGGGGAAGGGAAAAAAGGAAAGGGGCTGAATTCCCTTTGATTATCGTGTTCACTACTCCCCACGTCCTATCGAAGCATATCGAACGAAGGGGGAGGGGGGGAAAAAAGGGAGGAACAGGTTGTAGGGTCGACCACAATCTGGGACTTGATATGTCAAATGCCACGGACGATTTGATCCAATTTGCTCGAACGCGTCCGAAAGGAAAAGAAGAAAAGAAAAGAAAGGAAAAAGGGAGAAAAGGAGGGAAGAAGACGCAATCACTCGCCCGTGTTGCCTTCCTATTGAAACATGTCTTTTTTCGAGAAAAGGGGAAAAAAAAAAGGGAGGGAAGGTTTTTTTTTTGTTTTTTCTTATTGAAAGGGGGAGGAAAAGGAGAAAAGGCTATCCCTTTTTGCATTCCGGTTGAAAAGGGGAAGCGCTGACGGCCGAGGATCGCGAAAAAAAAGAGAAAGGGGGGGAAAAGGAATTCGCCGCCCTTCCTTGGTAATTCACCCGGCTGGAGGAAAGAGGGGGGGAAAAAAAAGAGGGGGGGGGGGAGGAAGGGGGGGAAAGGGGGGGAATGGCTTGTGTGCCTTCATTAGGCTAAAAAAAAGGCACGGCCATTTTCCTCATCGCCGGGGGGAGAAGAAAAGGGAGGAAAAAAGGTGAAATGGGGGGGGGGCGAATCATATCATGGCGCGTCGGCAGGGGATGAACCCAAGTTTTGGGATGACGGGGTGGCGATTGTGAAGGAGGAAAGGGGGGGGGGGGGGAAGGGGGGAAACAAGGGATGTGGCGCAATTAACCTACCTCTTCTCATTTTGGGGGAGAAGGGGGAAAGACAAACGAAACATGCCTTGGGCGTAAAGTGAATCGAAGCGTCCATGGCGGCCGAGTGTCGAGCCAGGCTAGGGGGGGGGGGGGGGGAGGAAAGGGGGGGAGGGGAAAGTAAAAAGAGTGAGCGCGGTTTCCTTGCCTTAAATCTTCTTCGAAAACATTTTGGAGGAATTCGATGGAAAGCAAGGGGGGGGAGGAGGGGGGGAAAGAAGGGGAGGGATTCCGGCCAAAAGGCTCAGCGTGCCATGAGGTGTACCTCCGTAATCCCGCTCCGCAGGGAGAAGGGGGGGGGGGGGGAAAAAAAAGGGGAGGGGAGGATGCCCTGGAATTCCCCCGGCTTTATCGTAGGAAACCGATCGCCACTCGCTTGGGGGAGGGGGGGGGTGGAAGAACATTGGACCTCCGGCGATAAACCGCACATAACCTCGGCAGAAGGTGTGCTGCCTCGAACCCTCGGCAATCGCAAGGAAAAAGGGAAAAAAGAAGGAGGAAAAAAAAAAAAGGGGGAGGAGGAGGAAAGAGAGAAGAATATGAAATCAATGCGAAAAGGTTCGGCTAACTATCTGGAACGTCGCGAAATGGGGGGGTGTGGAAGGAGGGGGGGGGGGGGGGAGGATAGGAAGGGTCCATGTCTTAAGATCCTGAAGAGAGCCCCACCAGGAAGGGGGAAAAAAAAAAAAAAGAGAAGGGGGAGAAATCGTTTTCCTTTTCACCTACTACGAAAAGCCTTGGTCCATGCCCATCGCAACGACAGAAAAAAAAAGGGGAGAAAGGAGGAAAAAAACGCGACCCTTTCTCGCGGGCTTACGAGTAAAGAAAAAGAAGGAAAAGAAAAAAAAAGGGAAGGGGGGGGAAGGAAACTACCTTCTTACCTGGGGAGGGGGTCCATGCGCCTTCGGGGAAAAAGCAGAAGGGGCATCGAATTCCTCAAAATGTCTTCGCTGACAAACCGCTTATTCTTTCCGGCCAGCAACCGGAGAAAAAGAAGAAAAAGAAAGAGAGGAAAAAGGCAAAAAAAGAGAAGAAGAGAAACAAGAGTCCTGGCTCGAAACAAACTAGGCCCGCCTGGACGCCCTCGAGTTTTACCTTCCAAAAGGGAAAGGGGGGGGGAGGAGGAGCCACAAAAATTTCGCTCGTTGTCCGGTCCTGGGGGAAGGAAAAAAAAACCTCAAAACACGAAACTCAAAAAAAGAAGCGCATTATAGGGGGGACGCCCATCGACGACGTAAAATTAAAAAGAAAAAGAGGGAAAAAAAAAAAAACAGGCCAACCCCCCCAGCCAAGTTGCAAGGGGGAAGAAGGAAAAGGGGAAAAAGGCGCATGATATGATTCGAACCAAGAAACGCCTGACTCTAGAGAAAAAGAAGAAAAAAAAAGGGAAAAAGGAAAGGGAAAGAAAAAGCGATGAGGTACTGTCCTTTCCGTGGCCGGGCATCCTCTTAAAAGCAAAGCATTCCATCGGCAGCAAAGAAAGGAAGAGAAAGAGGGGGGTGGAGAGAGCCGGGTGAATCAACCATCTTATCTTCTTCTGGTTTTCCTTTCCCAGGTCGAAAGCGAGCCCAAGAAGGGGGAAAAAAAAAAAAAAAAAAAAAGAACAAGAGGGGTCCATTCACGTAATGCAAAATTTATAGCTGTCAGAAAAGGTAGCCGGACGGAGATCGTGGCCGTCCGTGAGAGAAAAGAAAGAAAAAAAAAAAAGAAAAGGGGGGGGAGGAGGGGAGAGGAAATTGAGTATCGACGCCCCCCACGTTCTTAATTATGAGACTCCTCCTTCGAGGGAACGTTTAGCTGTAAAGGAAAAAAAGGGGGAAAAAGGAAAGAAAAAAAGAGGAGCCTGTTCGAGCAATGGACACTTCTATGGGGTGGCTTTTTACAATAATCAATCCCCCAGAGGGGGGGGGGGAAAGAGGGGGGGGGGGAAAAAAAGGCAGATATTTTCGTTTCTTCTGGGTCAACTAACACAGGAGGAGGGGGAGGGGGGGGGGGGGGGGGGGGGGGGGGGGTGAACACGCTAATCAAATAAAAAAAAGCCCCCTTCGTTACCACCAAGGGGGAGAAGGGGGGAGTACGATTGCCTTCCCGGCTGGAGCGTTTCGCAAGGGGGGGAGTTTGTGAAAAGCCGCCGCTTGGGAGGGAGAAGAAGAAAGAAAAAACTGACCCCCGACCTTTGGCACAAGGTTCCCCCGGGGGGGAAAGAGAAAAGAAAAGAGAGAGATGGATTCGTAACAAATTGAACTGAGGTTTAGATCCCGTAAAAAGAAAGGGGGGGGGAAAGGGGAGGACCTGGTCCTTGTTAGTGATGTGAACGGTCGCACCTCGTTCGGCGGAAAAAAAGGGAAAAAAAAGAAAACATCGGTCTGTCCAGCCTGTAACGCTGTTGGGAGGGAAAAAAGGGGGGGGAGAGCTACGTTCTGCTGTCCTCTATCCTCTCCCCTTGGAAAAAGCCTTAATATTTAGTTTGGGAGAAAAGGGGGAAAGGAAGCGCAGGTTGTATTTCCAGTGGGAGGAATTAGTAATACGGTCAACCATTAGTTTCGTGGGGGGGGGGGGGGGGAAAAAAAAAGGAAGAGCCATAGTGATCCCTCGGGGGGCCCCGCCCATGGCTAGATCCCCGCCGAAGTGAAGGGAAGGGGGGAAAAAAAAAATCCGGCCGAAGCTCTGCCTCCCGCCTAACTTCAACAAGGGGACCTCCGCCCGAAGCCGCCTCCCCCTGAAGCCGGAGGGGGGGGGGAAGGGGGGGGGGGAAAAAGCCCGTCCCAACCTCCACCACAAAAGGTCCGCCGTGTGCTGTGTCAGCAGTCGCCCAGCAGAGACCGGCAACCAGGGCGGTTGCCATAAATAGAGAGGTGAAAAGGGGAAAAAAAAGGGGGGGGGGGGGGAGGGGGAAAGGGAGAGATATTTGGACCCTAACGATTAAGAGTATTGGCAAACCGCCAAGGGTTGGCCGGTCCTTTCCTGGCGACGGCTGCACAGGCACCACCAAAGAAGGAGGGGAAGGGGGGGGGGAAAAAAGAAAGGACATTACAAGCGGAGGCCGGCTTTCTGCCTGAAGTTCACATTGCCAGTTTCGGAACGAGGCAGCTTTCGGCCCGGAGGTCCACACGGGGCGAAGGAGAGGGGGGGAAAAGAAAGGGAAGATGAAGACACATGGCTTTTAACTACAACGAGTATGTTTGCCCGTATTACTCATCATAACAAAGGGGGAAGAAAAAAAAAAGAAAAAAGAAGAAGAGTAAGAAAAATCAAAAAGGAATTCAGGCGTTCCACTCGGGGAAGAAGGAGAGAGGGAGAAAAGGAAGGGACAACTTCAAGGCGCCCATCAGTTTAGAGAAAAGAGTCACCCTGCTGACGACCGAATGGTCCCTGAGGGGAAAAGAAAAAAAAAAAAGGGAGGAAAAGGGGGGGAAAAAAAAAAAGGAACAACCAGACGATTCTCTATACCTAGTTTATACTATCCTCACCAAATGTTTAATGTACGATCTAAACGGAAGGGGGAGGGGAAAGGGGGGAGGAAGTGGTAGAGCACGACTTGCCCAATTAAAGTGGCGAGGGTTCGGAGAAAAGGAAAAAAAGAAAAAGAGAGAGAAAAGAAAAAAGAGGCGCCTTTTTTCCAAACTCCACCTTTCAACCAAGAACCAGCCCTGAATCCATCGGAGCGGTCATGGAGTAAAGAAGGGGAGGAAAAAGGAAGGGGGGAAAAAAGGAAAGAGAGGAAGCAATATCCGCTAATGGGGGTCGTTGCCGGCGCCCGGAAATATCTGTGCAATGGGGAAAAACAGAAGGAAAGAGGGGGGGGGAAAAAGGGATGTCAAATCCACGCCCTACGCATTTGAGAGGTCTCGAACGGCCGTCCCGACCGAGAAACAAAAAAAAAGGGGGAAGAAAAAAAGAAGGAGGAAAGGGCATCGATACTCACAGGTTTCCGAGCCAGACGGCCAGAAAGCCTGGTCCACTTGCAGGGCAAAGGGTTCTGATTAGAAGAAAAGGGGGGAAGGAAAAAAAAAAAAAAAGAGGGGGGGGGGAAAGTGAACAGGGGATGGAAGCGCTTACTTCGCTATTATCGAATCTGCATCTCTCGCTTTTACAGGAAAGGGGGGGGAAAAAAGAAGAAAAAGAGGGAAGAAGGGAGAAAAAAGGGGAGGGAGGAAAAAAAAAAAAAACCGCGTTCGCAATCACCACGGGGGCCGATGTAATGCTTTTTCAGGAGGAGGAAAAAAGGAGAAGGAAAGGGAAAAGGAAGGATGCGCCCGCCAATTTCCCTTCTACTATGGGTTCCTTGGTTTCTAATCATATCATGGCAAGGGGGAGGAGGGGAGGAAGGGGGGGGGGGAGGGTCCGTCTATGCCCGTCCATAAGAGACCTTTGAGTTCGTGGTTTTGAGGTGACCAGGGGAGGGGGGGAGAGGAAAAAAAAAAAAGAAGGAAATGGAGAAAAAAAGGGAGCCACGAACCATGCTTTTTCTTGAAAAAACCTTCGAAGCGTCCAGCGGCCGAGTTTGTCGGAGGAAAGGAGAGGGGGGAAAGGGGTGAGGAGAGGATCAGCTTTTGAATCGCGGTGCTGGGGAGGGGAAAGCGGCGTCGAGACATTTTGGGTGGAGGAATTTCGATGAAAATAAAGGGGGAGGGGGGAAGGAAGAAAGGGGGGAAGAGGGTCGATTCCCGGCCAACAGGCTCATCTTTCAAGGGTGTACTCGTATTCCCGCGCGAAAGGTGAGGAAAGGGGGGGGGGGGGGGGAGGGGAATTGCGATGGCCTTTATTCCTTGAGGAGTCCCTTATTAAAACCTATTCGCCCAACTCTGCTTGGTGGGAGGGGGGAGGAAAGGGAAGGGAGAGAAGAAAAGAAAGAACCTCGCTCTTCTCTCGAACTCTCCATCAGGGGACCCGACGTTCCATATATTAGCGCACCTTTGTGCGGACAGGAAAAAAAAAGGGAAGGAGAAGAAAAAGAGAAAAAAGGGAAAGGAAGGAGAAAAGAGAGAGATAGGAATCAAAATCATCCTCCAAGGGACGCTAATCTATCTGGAACGGTCCGCGAAAAGGCAGAAGAGAGGAAAAAGGGAAGAAAAAGGAGAAGGAATCGCTAGGTCCAGGTTCTGAGAAGGCCGCAAGTCGCGCCAAAGCAACAAAAAAGAGGGGGGGAGAAAAAAAAGGGGAGAAAGAAAGGGGACAATACTCCAGGAGGGGGACGCCCAAGCCTGCGTCCACAAAGAACTTCTCTCCGTGAGGAGAAAAAGGGGAGAGGAAGGGGGGGGGGAAGGAAATCGACCTGCCTTACCGGGAAGTTCCCATTCGGAATCGTTCATGACCGCCACCGAAGAAGGGGGGGAAGGGGGGTCAGTAGAATTCCTCAAATGTCCCCTCGACGGGA
>Ga0179593_1675951_pt1 | contig 14291 bp, 12 predicted proteins | sample CZODoug2_1_08_16_FD_185931 | JGI IMG/M metagenome (GOLD analysis project Ga0179593, IMG submission 185931) | Vadose zone soil fungal communities from Angelo Coast Range Reserve, California, USA - CZODoug2_1_08_16fungal (PacBio error correction) | ecosystem: Environmental > Terrestrial > Soil >...
TCCAAAGGGAACGTCCAGTCTTAAGGATCACCGCGGCGTATTCCGAAGCGAATTTGGGGAAAAGATTTGTGGTGAGGTCAGGCGTAGTTGACCAGGCCGGCTCTTCGGCCAGGAAAGGGAAGCGAGTCCGGCCCTTGCGGAAGGGTTTCCGTCTGGTACGGGCCTCACTGCATTGAACAGAAGGAGGATCTAAAATCGGGCTATGAAGGCCGCAGGTCTCTGGAGAAGGGAGAAAAGGGAGAAAGGATTACCGGAAGTCCCGGGCAGAGAAAAAACCTTGCTCTCTGAAAGGCCGGCTGCCCGTTACGGGCAGGAGCGGGTGTGGAGAAGGAGAAATTAACTGAAGGGGTCGCGGGGGCCCTTCGCCTCGAGTTGGACTCTCAGATTTTAGGGAGGAGTGGGGAGGGGGACTCCAATCATCCTCCTTTCAGAAGAAAATACTCTGCAATAAGTCTTGTTATCAGGATCAAGAGGGGAGGATTGAAGGATCTCTGAAGGGGGGCGGCGGCGAAGGGGTGCACCAAAAAAGGGGGCTCGAATCTAAAAAGGGGGGACTCTCAGTGCAACCTTCGTCGCCCTGCTCCCCCCCGGGGGTACCGCTGTGGTGGGAGCGGGTATGAGGCGCCGGCCATCCCGAAAAAAGACTTTGAAGCTACGTTATGACTGGGGGGGGGTTGGCCCCTATTTACGAGTAATCTCCTAGAAAAACGCCCAGAACTGGGAGAATGCTTGTTGGGGAAAAGAAAAGGGACTGTGGAGAAAATCGCTGACCCAGCCTTGCCCACCGTATAAGGCCCCTATAACTTCCTGACCGCCTGGGAATAAAGGGGCCTGTTTTAGTATCAGAGGGTACTTGGAGGAGCTCAGGTCTCGCGGGTCCGGAAGAGGCAAATCTCAGGGAAAAGAAACTTTATCATATCGGCCCCTGAGAGTAGGGCGTGCCTCTTCCGGAAAGGGGGTACACCGTGCTTAAGGTCGAAGCGTCAGGCAAAAGGGGGGACTCAGCCATCAATCTAAGAACCTTTTAGCAGAAAATTTCTGCCGACCAGAGAGGAAAACGGTCTTGTGTATCAGAGGCAAACCTCAAGTCCATGAAGAGGAAGCTAAAGGGGGATCGAGAATCTAACTTCAAAAGGAGCCTTCAGCAGGCCCACTCTGTGGGGCCTCTCGGCGATCCGCCCAAGAACCCACCGGACCTTGGAAAGGGAAAAAAAAGCAGGCCATCGAGATCTGAGCATACCACCAGCTGGGGAAAGCCGCCTCTCTTATGCGAACCACCGTAGCGAAATTAGGGTGGGGCTTACAAACCAAGGGGAGCCTCCGTGCAGTATCCAAAAAAGGGAGGGGGGTCATGGGGACTTGCCATGCTTACGGGAAAGTCCGCCTTTATCCATAAGGTTGACCGAAAGTCGGACTCTGCGCACCCTTCAGAGACTTGACCAAGAAAACCTTAAGGCGTCAGGGGGGTCGACCGATCTTGAAAAAAGGTCGCGAAGTCACGAGAAACGCGACATGAAAGTCAAGAGTTCTTATCTACCAGGAGGGGAAGGCCCCTCAACAAGTCCTCCGTGATGCCGGGGTGTGCCCGAAGGGGCCAGCGACCTTGTACGGTAAGCGGTAAACGGGGCATTTTCCAGGGAGTGGGAGGGACAATTAAAAAGAAAAGATCGCCAACCACTTCGTCCAAAAAACACAAAAAAAGAAAAAGAGCTAAAATCTGGTCCCGAGGAGGGGTCCCGCCGTTCAATGTTAAAGACGACTCAACAACAAAACGGAGGGGAGTCATAAACTGCACGTCGCTAATTATACGGACAAAGGCCCTAGGGGGAAAGTCTTCTTTACCGATCGACGACTCACCATCGAGGTTTCGCGCAACACGGGAAGCAAGTAGCCTTGAACGAAAATCACTTACGAAAGGGCGGGACGAAGGGGGAAAACTGAGTGTCGATCATCCGAAGTATACAGGCTCCTGTTGGTTTATCTGGAAGACGTACGCGCGAGCAGAAACTATTCAACATGGTCCGAGGGTTGTGCCTGGATTGGACGTGTCCCGGTGGGGGTGCTTCTACGGGAGAGGAAGGGAAAAAGGGCGGCCATCCGCGGATCAAAAGGGCGTCTGGTTAACGCAAGCCAAGAAAAGGACCCCCTGCTTACTACCTTAACCTGAGAAAAGAGACGTCTCCAAAGGAAAGATCACCAGCCTCCCCACACTTAAACCCCGCTCTGAGTGGCAGAATCCAGAAAGTCTTTGGGGGAAAAGAATCCTGTTTTCCAAGGATGGTGCTGTCTGCTCGCGTGTGAAGAGTCCGCTTTTGCCCGGCCGGCAGGATGTGAAGGGGGAAGTCATCCTGTCGGAAGACTCCGCCGGGACTGTGAAGACGATCACCTCCTAAGCGCTGGCCGCCTGAAAGGGACGGGATGGGTGGTCGAAAAAGAAAAACCCAGTTCCCCTCTCTATGGGGGGTGGACAGAAAACATCAGGGCCGTCGGGGACAGGGTGTGTCGGCATCTTGCGTGGTGTGTCGCCACCGCATCGGAAGATCAGCATATGTGACGCGCTCTTTCAGGAAAAGACCGCAAAACTCTCTGATCAGTTATAGGCGGCGGACGTGCCTCTTCAGGGACCGCCTTCCCCGAAAAGATGCTTATCTGCTGAGTCACGCAAAAAGAGTCTCCTTCCTGAATCTAACACTCACTGCCACTGGGAGGTCCGGGGGCAAAGCTAGGGAAGGGGTGCCATTCACAGGGGGAGGAAATAACAGTATCATCCTAGCACGCCGCAAAACTATCTTCAAACCAAACGGGCTGTACGAGACGTTGGCCAAAGACAGTCGCCGGGCTAAGAAAAATTCCCCGGGGAGGCATCCCGCAGGCACAGCATAACGCAAGCGGTCCATAACGGCAGGAAAAAACGGCCTGTCTGGGGAGAAAGGTGCGGGCTTTCATCGCGGGGGGGGCAATCACGCCAAGAAACGATCGGCAAGCCAGAGGGATATCAAACAGAGGGGGGGGACTTTCCAAAAAGGGGGGGGGGGAACGCCCGCCATTTCAGCGAAAAAAGGCTGTTTGCTTTAGGAAGGAAGGATCATAGGAAGAAAGTGACCAATCAAAGAGAGGCACGGGGGGGGGAGGCTCGCACAATCGGGAGTTCTTATCATCAACCTCCTTTCAGTCAAATTAGCTGGGGAATTGCAGCAGGGGAACGGAGGAGGGGAAAATATGACCCGCCAGAATCCGGTCATCCGGAAGAGAGTCTTGAGGAGAACATACGAAACGTACAATCACCCGGGGGGAAAACGCGCCAGAAATGGAAAAAACATAAAAGGGGGGGAAGTACACACAAAGAAAGAAAAAGTCTCCTCGCAGGAGGCACATGTTTCCTGAACAGTAGCGCGACAGATACCCAGACACACCTCCAGCCGTCGGCGACAAAAAAGGGAGGGAAAACAGGCATACGAAGAAGCCCTTGACTAAACCGGGCAAAAAGAAGGGGAACAACACCTTGCCGCTCGAAACACAACAAGGAGATTATGAAAAGACAATGCGGGTCAAAAACGGGGAAAGACCCTGCGTGTACATCAAAAGGTTCCTAGGGGGAAAACTACTGTCTGCATGAGGTGGGTGAGGGGAAGAGTGACCCTGTGCCCGGAGCGAAACGGTCCATTAACCTAGACAGAAGGGAAGTAGACAGCGGAGAGGGGGGCGTGTACCGGCACATTTGAAAAGGAAGTTTAAACAAGAAAAAAGAAGAAAGGGCTGTCACGGGAGCGGAAGGTCCGCATGTCGCTGTATCAGCAGAACCGCCTGTGATACATAATATCTAAACCAGGGTTACTCGCTAGGGCACGCTCGGCGGAGGGCCAAAGAAGGACCGACATCACTTCCGGGAGGAAAAGGACAGTCTTTGAGACAGCCCTGATTTTTCGTCTCCTACATCAATTTTAAAGTAGGTCGGGAGGGAGCTATAGGAAAAAGCCTTCATCCAGCACAGAACCCTCTTTTTCTCTGCAAAGATCCGTAGGGATCATATAAAAAGGGAGGATAAAATCTAACTGGGAAAGCCGTGATTTCCGGAAGGGGGGAACATTCGCGCAAAAAAGCCACCAGGAACGGATGGAGGAAAGGGCCCCGCCCCCTGACCCTGCTGCTTACAGAGGGGGAAAAGGGGTTAAAACCTGCCAGGAGCCGGAGCCCTGCAGACGGTCTTGCTGAGCTTAAGAGAAAAGATCTCGTAAATCACGTTTGCCTCAGGTAGGAGGGGTTGGCTGCGGCGAGAAGAACGAAATGGTATACGATCACAATGCCTGATCGAGGGCCCCGACGAGAAGGGCGCACCGGGGCTGGGACGTTGAAAGGTACCTTGACCACGCGAGGCATAAGAAAAACAGCAGGTCTCTTGCGGAAGGCAGGGTCCCACAAAGGGACAAGAGAGAACTTTATCAAGAGGCGGCCCTGAGGGACTTCCAGCAACTCTTCTGTATGCAGCAGCGGCAGCCGGGACTAGCTTCTAGGTCAAGCGAAATAAGATACTGGGGGGGTATCGGAGGCAGTTACCTTTCGAAGCCCTTGCTGTTCCTCAAAAAAAGGGGAGCGTCCATTCCTGAAAAGGCTGCCATCTCTGAGTTGCGTGAAGAACGGGGGAACGGCGCCCGAAGAAAGGCCAAGCTCGGGGGGGGAAGAAGACGTCTCTCCGCACGCCGTCACTCGAAGAATCGAGTCAGCCCTCAAAGGGGGAAAAATTAACTTAGCAAAAAACTCGTTTTAGGAGAACTTAGGGTAAAAAATTCATCTCGGGGACGGGCGGACGTGGGGTGGCGGCCGCTCAGCTCACGAACGCCGGGGGACTTGACCTGTCCTTGGGCAGGGGGGACAGGCGGGACATTGCGGGGGAAAGTGAAAGTCAAAAATGCGAAGGACCGGAGGGACCGCCCGGCCGCTGCAAATAAAAGGCTTAAGGAATCGGAGGGGAACGAAATCCCCTTCACCGGGGGAGAAAATTAAGGTTGTGACTATCTGAAAGGAAACTCTCCCCGAAAAAAAAAAGACTCTCACCCAGGAGACAGTGGAAAAAACCCCTTTGCCTTAAAAAAAAAGGTCGAACGCAGCCGGTGCGAGAAAGGCCGCCGTGGGAAGGACAATCTCATTGCCTCGGAAGGGAAGAGGTGACCGTTTTCCATTGCCGCGAACGAAGGCTCTTGTGTCGCCTAAGCTTTTACGTGAAAAAACGTCGTGCCCCGGCTGTCTGCAAAAGCTGTTCAAAGGGAGACGATTCATCGCTCGAAAAAAAAAAACGGAAAAGAGATGAGATTCTCTTCTCATCCTGATGACAGCAAACACCTACGAAAAAGCCGTTGCCTAAAGTGAGAGGATTGAACATTCTCGGAAAAGGCCCCCTTGGCCGGGGGAAAAGGGCCCATGCTCCCGGTGTCACAAATCTTAATACACTTGGGGGAGGTCTCGGGAACTTGACGGGGAAAAGGTTCTTTGAAGAAGGGAAGTCGGTCTATACCAAGGAAAAGTCACTCTCCGGGTGCGCAAAGGAGGGGTTTTTCTTTTAGCGTGGAAAAGGCGCTACGTCGTCCAAAAATAGGGGAAGGAACTGTAGACAAAGGGACGGGTATTGCTGTCACGAAAGGGGGTTCACTCAAGAGATACTGCGGCTCAAGCAGGCCCTTTCGTAAAGCGGTACCTTCGGTTCTGTTCACGGAAAAGAACTGGACCAAGAAAAAATACCTGAAAAAAAGGGAATCCTGCGGCGGCTCCGGGAGTGATCTATCACCATAAAAACAAAGCAAGCCCAAAGGGGAGGGGGAAAGGAGCCAGAACCTAGGGGGGGGGTACAGAGAAGAGGAAAAAGCTGTCTGATCGGCTGTCTCGCGTGTGGCCACGTCGCAGGGGGAAGGAGGAGTATCTCCAGACTTATCTCGCTGAAAAGCGGGAACGCAGGAGGAGCGCGAGCACCTCAAAAAGAAGGGGACGCAGCGGAAAAAGGAATCCTTATGGTTGTTTCCCCTAAAAAGGCGCCTCTCTGGTCTCAGAATCCGGTAGGCCGGGTTAGGGCTTGGAGAGGGGAGGAGGGGGGAGGGGGGGTTTGTCAAGAGAGCCCTTCTCTTCTTTCCGCGAAATTCAGCACTTTTACCGGGGAGGGACGGGAGGCCGAAGAATTCCTCAGGGGAAGGAGGAATGTTCTGCCCGAAAAAGAAAAGACTTGGCCTGGAAAAACCCTCCTTCCTAACGCCAAAAAAGAATGAAGGCCAGCCTCGCGGTAACAAAATCAGTCACTCCTCAAGAAGAACGACAGCGGTCCGGGCCGTTCTCGGAAAAGGGGGGCAAGGAGGGGAAAGTGCCCCACCAAAAAAAAACCGTCATAACAAGTCTTTATTGTCCGCCCCTTCGCCTTTCAAAGAATGGCAAAGAAGGAGCGCTTAGAGTCTATTAAGAAAAAAGACCCAGCAAAAACGTCTCCTGGGGCTAGACGCCGCACATCTTGCTTCCGATGGCGGTCCCTATCGGAAGGCCATAACACGACCACCCAGGGAAAAAGGCAGAGGTGTCATGGTGGGGAGGTCGCCCATTGCTCTTACAAGCAGGAAATGGGGTCTGAGGACGCGGGAAAGGCGTCAGTCCATAAGAGGAACCTCAAGACCTTTTCCTAGATGAGGGAAGTCTTTATAAAACTTTCCAGCGCCGGGCATCTACACAGTTGTTCCTGAGGGGGGGGGCTGCGTAGTATCTAGGAAACGACATCCGCGAGCAAAACAGGCGAGGCTGCCTGGAGGGGAAATCCATCAGGGGTATTATCATCACCGCCTGTCATGCAAAGCAAAGTGAATTTATTTCTGCAGGAGGGCCGGCCGGGGGGAAAAAGGGGGGAAATTTGCTAGAAAAAAAAATCATCCTGTGATACAGAATTGGGGGGTCTGTATCACAGGAGGGCACGCGAAGGCGGATCCCTCAAGAGGGGGCTAAAAGATGTCACATCAGTATGGGGAAAGGGAAAAATCACGAAGGGTCCTCTGCGCCGTCTCTCAAGGCGACGCTGTCGCAGGGGAATAAAAGCAGTGAAAAATTGTCAAGAGAAACCCTCACATTTCCTCCTCGTCTACACCCCCGCAGTCCCAGGGGAAGGGAACGAACCGGGAAAAAAACGTTGAAAGCACCTTTCCGATAAAAACCTGAGGAGGGAAAAGGATCCAGGTGCTTTTTCCCAAGTCGAGGGGGAAAAGGCGTCCCTTCTTTACCTCACCGAGAATGGAAGACTCGTGACGATTGGGGAGACTTTTTGGGGGTTATACAAGGAGAGGAGAGGGGGAACGGTCCAGGAAAGAATCTATAAGGCTAAAGAAAGTGGCTTTCCTTCAACGGGACGGCAAGATGAAGTGTAAAAGAACGTTAGGGGGAAGCACGGCGCTTTATTGAAGGTAAATTATCGATATAGCTAATTCTGTATAACGAAGTCACCTGGCCCTCTCACGCTTCAGGACTGCCGCCGCCGCAATGTGGATGGGCCAGGACCTACCGCCTGGGAAAGGGAAAAATACCGGCGCCGAAGAGGGGAAAAAAAAATGGGGATATAGTCTCGTCCTGGGGGGGGGGGATTCTAGATGACAAGGGGACTCAAAAAGGGAAAAAAGGGCAGGCGGCTGGAAGGATACTCGGGGGGGGGAAAAAAGGTCCACGGGTCGGAACGTCCGATTGGAATGCGTGGGAAGGCCCACAAAATTCCGAGCACCATGGGAGCCGGCGGGAGACGCCCCCCCGGTCTGGGGGCTGAGTCCAGTTTCTTTCCTGCCGTGAAGGGCGCAGGCAAAAAGGGAATGGGACACTTGGAGAAAGCTGCACTGGTTTTGGGTAATCGCCAGAAGAGTCCATCACGGTTTTCCCATTAGGGATTGGGGGGGCGCAGGCGATCATGACATGAAACCTCGGGAAAAAGGGATCCTGCGCCCCGATAAACTAAAGGAGAACCTTGGCGTGGGAAAGCGACGATTGTTTGTAGGTGACCGCTATTAGGGAAGCAATCAGCAAGGGCTGGTGAAAAAGGAAAGAGCAGAGAAAAAAACTGGAAATAGGAGGACCCGGACTTCTAGAAGGGGCTGTTCCTCTCCTTGAAGTGAAAACGTGGACGAGTCGTGACAAAGAGACAAAAACCGAATAGTCTTAAGAAAAAAGATCTAACTTCGGAAAGGCGCTGCGACCTCAAAGGGACTGTTAGGCAGCCTGGACATTCCGTTAAGGAAGAGGAGAAACGAGGATTTGCGAGTCCAGCAGAAGAGAGTCCGCAGAGAAATCAGCATTCCACTCCTGGATGCATCCGGGCGATCTGCCGCAACACCAGAAGCAAAACTCCAAATATCTAAAAAAAAAGATGCTGGGAAGAAAGGGCCACGACTTTGTCCTCAGGATATGCCACCCGCCGGATAGGAGAGTGGGGTGCTTCTTGTGTGGGAAAAAAATGAAGCCGAGCATGAAAAAAGGGAATTTTCATGTAGTACGTATGTTTGCCGGTGGCATTCTTCTTTCGTGACCAGCCAGAAGGAGGCTGAGGTTGAAAGCTGTATAATCACCTCGAGATTACAACGCGTCCGTTTGAAAACGTACCGGGGGGACTTACCAAGGTGACGTGAGCTATCAAGAAAAAAGGACCGCGTCTAAAGGCAATCCACGCCACCCGCGTCGCGATCTGGGTAATGACCTTCGGCAGGCAAAGGGTTCAACAAAATGGAAATCCACGTCCGCAAAACTTGCCAGAGGGGAAGGGAGTTTTACCCCGGTATCATTGAAAGCTCTAAAAAGGGTGAGGTACCCCCGAGACTAGGACTCTCACCACGGGGGAAAGGGTGAAATGGTCGTCCGTAGGGCTTGCGGGGGGAAGACCGAAGCATAGAGAAAAAGGTGTAAGATAGAAAAGGAAATGCTCTTTGAATCAATGCACTGCTTGACCAGGAAAAAGGGCGGAGACCGAACGCCTCAGCTGTAGTAAAGAGGGGAAGGGACCTCCACCAGAGGCACTTGGAGAAGAAATGCACACAGCGGGACCGTAACCCGGAAACTGCCCTTGCTGGCGGGCAAAAGAAAGGAGAGGGAAGGGTGTACAGCGGGTCTATGCAGCACAGGGGAAGATCCTGTTTTCTCTCCTGCTTTTTTTTGGAATGTATCGTTCCTTCTCCTACTCTGCGCGTCCATACGTCCACACTGGACGGCAGGGTATTGCATGTAAAAAGCGTCCCTGTACTATTTTCTTCTAGGCTGGAAGAGGGAGACTCGTGGAAAGATGGTCCTTGCTCACGGAGGTCCAGGCACAACAAAGTACTATCCTTAACCTGAAGGGAAGACCTGCGGCGGGTCTCCAGGGTAGCTCCACAAAGAAACGAGCTGGAATAGCTCGAGTGCTTCTGATAAATTTTTGGGAAAAATCATGGTGGCCGCCAGAGGAGTGCCGGGTGGAAGGCGGGAGGATCGACGAGTAAGGGAGTCTGAAGTGCAGCAAGAGAAAAGGCCTCCTAAGTCTGCTAGCATAAAAAGCAGAATATTCCTCGCTTGTCCTAATTCTTACTTTCCGGAGGAGTCAAACGCCCTGGCCCTCTCTGTTAGGAGGGAAAACTGTCCAAAAAGGCAGCTGCGGTGCGGGTGGGTTTTCCCAGTCACCGCGATTGGACAGCAACGTGATTGAAGGAAGCGGCCGCAAAAGGAAACTCTCTGAATAGGGGGATCCTTTTCCGTCGAAAAAAGGGGCCTAGTAAACAAGGACGTCCACCTATCAATCTGGGAGCGAGTCAAAGATCTTAAGACCAGAGGCCGTCCTGTCTCTACCAAAAACTGGACTCGCAGGTAAGAGGGCAAGGCCAGGGAAGAATGCTCGGAGACAGCCGTTCTGTTCAGAAAGAAGCCAACAGCTAAATTGGTGGACCAAAACTGGGGCGAGGAGGCTCTCCCTAGGGAAAAATACCTGTCTGAAGGAGATCAAAAAGCCAGCTGCTTCCCAGATTGTGAACCTCACAAGGCTAAAGGAATAAAGGGGGGGTTCAGCAACGCAAAAGCCTGGGGGTCTTCTCATGGTGTCGATGTCGACTTGGGATACGGCTGAAAAAAAAAGGAACAGGAAGGCCTAAGAAAAGTTGCCATCCGGGACAAAACCCATAGAAAGGGGGTCAGCGCAGAAGAGAAAAAATTCTGTTGTCTTGCCTTTCTGGAAAAAATGAGATCAAAAAGTCCCGAAAAAAAGGGCAACAGCAAGGGATTACCAAGGCGAAACAATCAGATCTGTAAGGATAAGGTCAACCGCATAGGAGGGGAGGTGCAGGCAGCCAGAAAGTACTCAAAAAAAAAGATCGCCTCCCGGGAATATATCCGTTTGTATTACCGACTTAAAAAAATCACGGAGGGCCAAACTGAGAGGCGACCTTCGGATAAGGACCAATCCCTAACGTGTCACCTCAGATGAAAGGGGACGGAAAAGACCACGAACACAAAACCTTCGAAGAGAAAAAGTTCCCTGGAAAAAAAGGGCACGCATTGGGAAAACGACGCAGGAAATCACCCACCTCTCTCGCGAACAACCCTTGAGGCCTGGAAAAGTCAACCGGAAAAAGGTCACCCGCGTACAAGGACAAAACTTGCTCTTCGAATTCAAAACAACAACCGGAGTCTTCATGGGGGGGAAGAAGATTGGTCATAAGCAGTCCTCGGCGGTACAAAGGACCTGTGGGGGACCGGAAAAAAGTGTTTGTCGCCAAGCGGCCAGTCTTTGGGGTCGCCGGCGTATGGGGGGAACTTAGAGGGGACATTCACCTAGGGGTACGGGAGGGGGAATACGCGCCCGCGAAGGCGTCGTTGTCGTGTCCTGAAGGAAATAAAAAAAGGGAAACAGAAGGAAGAGGGTAAAGGGCAAGGAAGTCGCCTGGACCTCTGTGATACAGAAATATCTACTTAATCACACAGGAGGAAAAAGTCACACGGGCGCTCTCACCTGGGACCCAGCTTCACGGAAAAGAAAGAAAAAGGACCTTGAGAAGGAACATGCGGGAAAGAAAAAAAACCTATGATTGTGGCCTCCTTGTAATCCCGGCTCCTCGAAGCTCAATTGGATAGGCGGGCTTCTAGGGGAAAAAACCCTGAAAACATCCGTACCATGTGTACTCTGATGAGACCTGATTAGGAGGAAGCGGTTGTAAGGAATTCCACGGGGCGGGCGCCGATTCTTTCCGGAGTGCGTCACCTCTGAAAATTGCGACAGAAAGAGGGCTTCCAAAAACTCAGTACCTGGATTACATTGAGGGGGGGACGGGAGTGCCGAGAAGGGGACTCTTGCTTCAAAGGAAGCGGGGCTGAGTAGGGGTTTCCCGAGGGGGGCTAGAAAAAAGGGCCCGTTGGCCCATGTAGGGAAGAAGTGTGTCTGCGGCTAGGAACATCACGAACTGTTAGCTCCCTCACGAGAGAAAACAACCCAGAGAACGGCCCGTCCCAAAAAAAAAACCGTTTGCTGTGGTGAAAGTGCTACTATGGTGGTGGAGGACCGCGATTCTGGCCTCTCTCAGATGACTTGCAGGGGAAGTCTGTTGCCGAAGAATGCGGAAAAGGGCAATCCCAGAGAAGTCTCGAGGGAGAGAAGCCTTCCATCTCTGTAAACGTGAGCTCTCTTCCCTCATCTCAAAGGATAGAGTAGACCCCCAAGAGACTAAAACAAAATAAAGAGGAAGAAAAATGATTGACCCTTGTCATAAAAGGGGCTCCTTTATGGGAAAAAAGTCTCCACCATACGGAGGGGCAAATTCCTCTTCTGAGAGGAATATTTGCTCTTCTAGAAAGAAGTCTTAAGGGGGAATTAAGGCAACCCACTCGTTTTTAAAAGAAAAAGCCACCACAGAACTCTATCAGCCTCGAGAAGGGGGAGGGCACCATTATCTTAAATGTAACACAAGGACGTGGTGGGACTAGGTAGAGGCTGTGGCGGGAAGAAGGGGGGAGGCTTTGGTTGACTCTCTCACTAACTAACTCACTGAAAGCAAAGGGGCTAATTGTACAAAAATGCTGCGGCTGGGAAAGGGAACCAGAAGGAAAAAAGGCGATAGGAAGGCCGCTGCTCCGCCTTATATCCAGACCAAAATCCGTTAACCTGGGAAAGGGAAAAAAAGTGGTCTCCTAAGGAGCCGATAGAGTCTTCGAAACCACCCCGAAGGGAAGGGACCATTATCCGTTAATGGACAGTAGGACTTCTCGACCGCAGCCGGTGGATTGGACAGAAAATCTTGCGCAAGTTGTAAAAACCGCAAACGTACAGGGCTGATGTTGCGGTACACCGGGAAGAAAGAGAAAATTTCTCTTGTGGGTAATAGAGCCGGTAAATCCGACGCTGCTCGCAAGTCCCGGAGGGGGAGCCTAACTGTGAAAACCCCGTGATATGGGAAAAAACTGAAAAAAACACAAATGAGGAGGAGGAAAAAAAAAAAAAAAAATCCTGCAAGGAGGAAAAAGAATACGGCCAAAGACCAGTGCGGAAAAGGGCCCGAACTTTTGGCGAGCATCGAGGGGTTAAAGGAGCTACGGGCAAATCGTTTTCGGGCCAAAAGGGGCACCAGTAACCTGCTCCAGGAAAAACAACGGCATCCAAAGGTACGTTATTTCATATTTGCTTGGGGAAGGAAACGGAGGAGGTCTATGAAGGCAGAAACGAGAAGAGGGGGGTGGGCAGTTGGGCTCTCGAAGTCTCCAATGAACCCTGGACTTCCTGTCAAGAGGGAAGGGGATTGCTTGTATGCCTCGGAAAGGAGATGTGCTTAGAGGGGAATGCTGCCCGTGCGGACAACCGCTGTCCTCTTCAAAAGCTCAAGGGCGTCTGACCAATTCAAATCCCGGGAAGCTAAAGGAAAACCAGGAGGGAGAAGGTAGAAAAAGAGGGGGAAAGCTAAATGTCACCAGCCGCAACACGTCAGGCCCTCCCGGGGATGGCGGACTACTCTCTGAGTATGGAAAAAATCAGAAGGGGGAACCGGCCAGCTTGCAGCGGTTGGGGGGGAAAAGGGGAATTTTTTGCCAGTCTTGAGAGACGAGGCAGTAAAACTAGTTTGAAAAAAGGAGGGCTCTTCTCGGGGTTGAGAAGCCGCTAGAAGGGTGGAGCCGCAGAGGAATTCCGGAAGGGGGCACCCCGCTTCTCACCAAAAGGGACGTATGCAGCAAAACCTTGTAAGAGAGGGTGGCGGCAGATAGGGTCGTCCTCACGCTCTTAACAGGCCAGGAGGAATCCATCAACTTGGCGAACGGGCCACCACAGGGGCAATTCTCAGAAAAGGCCTGTGGCGGGGCTCCCTTTGCCTTCTCCTCGTGTAAAGCCGGTCCCGTAGATCGAGGTGGAAGGGCCACCAAAAAGTCGGTTTCTCGCGATAGAAACACGTGGATCCTTGCTTGACCGGGCCGTTCTCAAAAACGGAATACACGTAGGTTAAACGGCGCATAACAGTCGTGATTTGTAAAGAAGAATCCAAAGAACATGCACAAGAAGCTTCTCGGCGAAGTCAACCCCGAAGCAGACCGGAGTCTAATCGTCCTCACAGCGGACAGAGGGAAGGCTCAAAAATTGGGAAGGAAGGTCCGCAAGCGGGGCATCCCGAAAGGTCCTTTTTTTCGGGCTAAAAATTTGCTCGTAATGCGGGAGCGTGGAAGTCCAGACAAAAAACTGACCCGCAAGAGACACTAGGACAGGGAAGAATCCTAAACCGCTTGATCCTGAGAAAGTACCATCGTCCCCATTGCAGACGGGGTGGAAGGATGTTGACTTTCTTCGGATGATAGCTACATTCAACCAGTAAAAAAGACATATGCCCATTCGAAAGGAAAAAAGGGGTTACCAATGCGCCAAAATCAATTCTTTTAAGGAACAAACGCTGTTCAGTCATTATTGAGTCGAAGGGCATCCGAAAAAAAGAGTGCAAAAGGCCCGGGAATCCGTGTCCATCAGGGGACAGAATAGATATTCGGAGGACCTGCTGAGAGAAAAAAAAAGTCCCGAACGTGACCGACCCTAAACGTGAGGGGAAAAGAAAGGATTGCCGTCCCCTGGGTGCACTGGACACTCCACTAGGGCCCGCGACAGTAGCGAAGTGTCAGCAAGTTTCAAACCGAAAAAGAAGGGCACCAGTGTAAAGCCGGGAGGAACTCACAGTAATCCAATAGGAAAAAACAATGGAGAGGGTCCCCCGGCAGACGCAATGATGTCCAAGACTCGGTGGCAACCACCTCAAAGCTTAAAAACACCAAAGGGAGGGGGGAATCTTCTCTCAGAGCGGGGCAGGTGC
>Ga0179593_1489161_pt1 | contig 14290 bp, 10 predicted proteins | sample CZODoug2_1_08_16_FD_185931 | JGI IMG/M metagenome (GOLD analysis project Ga0179593, IMG submission 185931) | Vadose zone soil fungal communities from Angelo Coast Range Reserve, California, USA - CZODoug2_1_08_16fungal (PacBio error correction) | ecosystem: Environmental > Terrestrial > Soil >...
AGCAAACGAACGGGGAAAAAAAGAAGGCCGGAAAGCCAAAGGGGCACCGAGACAATTAAACGCGGGCTCGCAACGCCCCCAAAAAAGACGGTGCCATCAGACGAACAACCAGAGGAAAAGAGTGAAAGCCCGAGACTGCCGGAAGGGAAAAATCAGGAAAAGTGGGGGGGCTCCGTGTGAAGAACCGAAAATCAGACATCGATTGGGGGGAACTCACGCACCCAAACCGCGCCGACCGAGGCGAAGCAGGCAAAGGTCCGAAAAAAAAGTGGGTTCCCGGACCCCGACACAGGAGGGGATCGGGCCATAAAGCGGGGACGTTCAAAGTAAAAAGGGAAACCTTTTGGAGGGGGAGCCACTGTTGGGAGTGGAAAAAAAAAGAGCCGACAACCTCAAAGTCATTCCCCGGGAAACCGGGGGGGAAAGGCCTTATCCGTTGGGGTGCCCCGTTCAGGTGGAGGGGGGTCGCTCAAAGAAAAAAACTCCCGACAAAAAGTCACACCCCTCGGGAGGGAGGCTTTCTTCGAGCACTACGTCGGAAAACGGGGATTGGAGCTTGACATGGGACGGACCAGATTCCAGTTCGATAAAAAATGCCATGGCTGACAGGGCCAGGGACGCTGAAAGGCATAAGCACCCCAAACCATAAAAAAAAAATATGATGCTGCCTGCGGGAGAGTGATCAAGTGAAAAATCGGACCGACGAGACGTCGCACACATATGCCATCGGGTTCAAGATTCAAACCTGGTACGCTGGGGAAAAGGGGTCACAGTGGGATGTGCAGGGGACCGTCGAGAAAATCGGGCATGCGGGGGGGTTATGACAACTTAAACTGGAAAAAACCTCCGCTTCCGTAAATGCAGTTGGGAAGAACGGCGTCCCCATGAAGCAGCCAGCCCATCAATATAAACCGGAGCCTGAAAATAGGGACGAGTTAAATAGAAAAGAGATCCATCCCGAACGTGGATTGTTTGGGTCAGGGAACCCTTTCACCAGGGACTGTCGGCTGAGACTCAAAAAAAAAAGGGAGGTGAAAAAGGAGAGAAATGCCAAACAGGTAGTGTGCACCACCGGAACTCGAAAAAGTTGGCTTGGGGGGGAAAAAAAAACATGAACTCGCCGGGGCCGGAATGCCGCAAGAGACGATAGCTGCAGGGCGGGGCAGGGCGAGGGTCATTTGAAAAGCGACCACCAAAGAATCGGGGTGTCGTCTGGTGGGAGTAAAAGGGAAGCTAACGCGTCGGACAAAGGGGGACCACGGGGGGGACGAAATCTGAATAGGGGCCACCAGGACGGACCCCTTAAGAAAGGGTAGACAGAGTATGCGCCATTCAACAGTTGGATCGAATAGGCGGCCGCGAGCAACTCGCAGAGTCCGATATCGACTTTCAGAAACAAGAAGCAAAGGTCAAACCAAAGGAAGTCGTCCGATAAAGAAAAAAAGCCAGGACAGGGAAGACCGCTCAAACAAAAACGTCTTCCTCACGGGATTCAGAAAAAAGACGCAGAAGGCCCGGCGTTAGGTGAGGCCGGGGCTGTGGGAGCCTATCAAAAAAAACAGAAGAAATGTGAAAAGGCTGGGACACCGGCTAGCAAAAGCCACGAAACAGGAAAAACGTTCGGCGGCGAGTAAAAAACCGGTGGGCACGATAAGAGCCAAGGTGTGGAGAACGGGAAGGTCCCAAGAAAAATTCTAGTCGGGAGAATAAAGGTCAGGGACAACGGCCGGAAGACGGAAACAAGGGACCGGAGCGGGCATTGTCATCCCAGAGAAGGGGGGAGGGAGGTCTGTGATAAGGGAAAACCTATGAAACCACTCCTCCAGAGGCGGAGGACATAGCGCGGTGGGGGGGGGGCAAAGAAAACCTATTCAGTGCGAGTCCAGAAAGGCCTGAAGTCACCTCAGAAGTTGTTGGGGGGGGGGCAGGGCGAATCTGGTTCCAGGGGTTTTCGTGGAAAAACGCCGAGAAAAAGGTCTGGGGTGGGCTTTGGGTGTTCGAACAAAAAAAACTAAGGTCGTAGCCTCGAGAAAGGTGAGCGGAACCAAGGGGCAGCGTTACACTTCCATTTAACAAACAAGGCCCGTCTCAACTTGGGGACCGGGCCGGGAAAAAAAAAAAAGCGCGGTTCAACTGTTGAGGAAAAATCAGAAGGGGCTCGAACAAAAGTGCTCGAATACAGGCCAGAATCGCCCTCACCGGGGAGCGGGAAGCAGCGCAAAAGGGTTGTACCAAAAACCAAGTATCCAAACGCCGGAGAGCGAAAAGTGGGTCTGAGTTCGGCCCTGGGTGTGGGTATTATACAGGTAGGGGGTAATAGGGGTTTAAAAACCTTCAGTTGACCGAAGAGCCCCCCTTAAATCAAGGGGTCCATAATATTGTTGGGAGGAGGAAGGTTAGCTACAAAAAAAGAAAAAGCAAAAGGGAGGGGATTTGTGATGGAAATGAAAAAAAAACCGAAGTATGTCGGATCCAAGAACGTGAAAACTCGTCAGAAAAAGGGACCAAAGTTCCGGAAAGATCATCTTAAACCTTAGGCAGAACGGGAAACACTCTCGTCTTTAAGATCAGAAAAGAAAAACGGAGACTACGGAAAACGAACAAACTCACGGACGTGGAAGAACCGCTCCGACATAAAGGAGGGAAAAAGCAAAAGTGCATCGAAAGGGCCGAAGACCTTCGGGGGCAATCCTCCTCCCGAAAAGGGGCTCCCAGCCAAACGATGGGGGAAACAATCGCCATGCCAGTCACCACAGCGCCCTGCAAAAAAGGGTTTGGAGACAGCAGAAAGATCTGTGCGAATAAGGTAATTGGGGCAACAGGTAATCCCCAAAGGAGACAAGCACTTATAAAAAAAAAAGGAACAAAAGCCAAAAAAAAAGAAAAAAGTACACCCATCGTCACACATAGCAAGGTCTAAAAAGACGTAAAAACGCTAAAAAGACTGTCTTTCGCGGGGGGGAAAAGCGGAAATCAGTTGAGAGACAGGAAAAAGAAAACTGAAACTTTCACAGGCGGGGGAGGTACCCCCGCAAAGAAGTCACCAAGACCGAGGGCACGATCAAAAACAGGGAACTCAGTCATCCGCCTCCTGAAAAAAAAATGAAAAGCTAGCCCGTGGGGAACAAGGGGAGAGGTTCGCCCTGCGGGGTCAAAAAAAGGGGGAAAAAAAAAAAAGAATACGTCGCAAAAAAGAGCATTGGGAAAATGGTTTAAACGGCGAAGCCTTTGGGACTTGGGAAAAATCACACCGGAGGACCAAAAAAAGGCAAACCCAAAAGAAACGTCGCGGTGAAGACGCCCTTTGAAGAAGGAACGCTCGGGTCCTACCCCGGAAAAAAAAAAAAAAACCATCCAGGAAAAAACAATAACAAAGAATTTTTTGGGGACCCAAAGCTCGTCGACGATGCGAAACTAAACGCACACTATGCCTAACGGAAAAGGGAGGAACGTATGGCTAGAGGACGCGCTTCCGAGGAAAAAAAAAAAAAAATTCGCGGGAGCGTACAGTAGAAAGGGGTCGAAGAGGTAAAAAAAGCCTCTGGACCCGCTCAAAAAAAGAGGGGCCATGCTCGCGGGACTGGGCCCGCGAGGGGGAAAAAAAAGAGGACGAAGGAGGAGAGGCTCAGACGACAAGGGGTGCCGGCGGGGGGGGTGAACCCGTCACCGCACGACGGGAAAAAAAAAGAAAAAGTGGGGGCTCGGTTAATCAAAAGAGAGCAGGGGGAGGGACCCCCTCAGGAAATACAGACCCTTCCCGATCTAGGAAGCCCGGAAAAAAAAACAAGCGACCGATGACTAGGGCGCACAGCGGAAAAGGAAACCGTTCCCCGGCACAGGAGAAGGCGAGGAGCGAACGCAACAGGGCACTCTACGGTGAGAAACGGCAGGCTGAGAAAAAAGCACACTGGTTCACTACGGGGGAGATGACCTGGCGTAGGGGGGGAGGGGTTGTAACCAAGGGACAGAAAAATAAAAATCCCTTAGTTGAGGAGGAAGGTCATAGGACCACAAAAGAAACACTGGGGAAATTGATGGGGGTTGGACTTCTTACACGGAGTGACAAAAGAAAGAAAAAAAATCGTGAAGGGCTGAAAAATCGAAAAACGGCGTGTTCAGGCAGACGGGGTGTTCATTGGGGAAGGAAGGTTCCTACAAAAAGAGATTCGGGTGCTCTCCTACTCACAAGGCATGCCACACATCAGAACAGAAAGGGACAACAAACAAAGAAGAGGGACCACATAAAAAACTCCAGAGATCTGTGAAATATCTCTAAAAACCAGCATACATCAACCGATACACCGGAAGAAAGAGCAAACAAAAAAATTGCATGGTGTGCGAACGGGGAAAGGTTCGCCAAAAAATGAACTAAACACACAAAAAGGGCAGTGGGGGTCTCAAGGAAAAAAAGCAAGGGCTCGGAGGGCAGGAAAAGCCCTTCAACAAAGAAAGCAAAAAGGCGGGGGAGACTAGAAAAAAAAAGTAAAGACCTGCCGAGAAGAGACAAAACGTAATAGTGTAAAAAACCGGGGCGCCAGGGAAGGGGGACCCAGGAACCAGAGAACGCAAGAAACAAGATCAGTGGAAGTGGAGAGGCAAAGGGTGGTGGGTTTGAGGGGTCATGCACCCTGACGGAAAAAAAAAAAAAAAGAATACAAAGTTCGGGTAAGAGGGTCTTTCAGAAAAAAAGCTCACTCAGTTCCTAAGAAGGGAAAAGGTGGGGGAAAAAAAAAAAAAAAAAAAGCCGCTGGGGTGCTTCCCAGGGGAAAACTCATTGCCGTGGATCCGAAAAAGGGTTGGAGGAGCACAGCTGGTGAGAAGGAAAAATGGTAGGAAAAAACGCACTCCCGGGAGGCGGAGCTTTGCCGACGGGGTCTCCCTACAAGGCTTATGGGGGGAAAACTCTATTCCTTAATCCAGGAACAAAGACTTCCCCAGTACTTTCCGAGAAAAAAGACCGACGAAAAAAAAAGGGACTCCGTCGATATCGGAAAAGAGTCGCTGAGGAATACCTACGCTAACGACGAAAAAGCCAAAGGGGTCGCGCGCTCAGCCCCGAGGAGCTCCCGGTATCGTAGAAAGGAAAACGACGTTGTTCAGGGGGGAAAGGGGACCCAGTCCCTACTACCAACCCTGGGCTTGGGGAGGGCTACGAAGAGGAGTGGGGCTCCTCGTCGAGAGAAACCTTTTCGCTCTGTTTACGAAAAAAGGCTGCTAGAACTACCGCTAAAGACCTCAGCGACCTTGGAGTCGACCCTGGGGGGGGGAAAAGAAGGCTTTCCCTTCAAAAAATTGGGTCAAAGACGGAGGGGGAAAAAAAGCACGGTCTACGAGCCACAAACACAGAATAGGTCCCCCAACCAGAGGACGATCGACAATTCCCAATAAAGGGGTTCAGTCACGCCTGGCAACATGCGAGTCGGGAGGCCCTCTCCGCATAGCCCCATGGTGAAATTCGCCTGAGATAGAAAAGCGCGGGGGAAGCGGATTAACCTCCGACCATTCCTCTGACCAGCGGACCTAGAAGAAGGGCTGGGGCACCCTTCTTGGGGGGGCGTGGCTTTAAAATTAGGTCGTGGGCGATCGAACTGCAGCAACCCTCCCCCGAAAAAATCCCCGGGAAGAAAAACCTGACCCCTTATCTGCCAGAAAAAACGGGAGAACCGCAAGCATACGCAGCGGCTTGTGGAGCCGCGGACCGAGGAAGGGGGAAGTTGTACTTCGTATTTTTAAACTAGAAACGCAACGTATCAGCCACGCTTCAAACACCCACGGAGTCGATTAGGGAGGGGGGGGCGGCTTTCCGTCGGCCAGTGCGGCCGGGGGGGGGAGCCAAAATAGAACCAGGTGAAAAAATCAAAAGAATAGAATACTACCGGCAAAAGACTGGAAAGGGGGGCCTAATCCGTGTAAACTAGAGAAGACAGAAAGGGGGGAGGGGGGCTCCTATTGGGGGTAACGGGGTCAAAAGCCAAATCCAGGCTGTACGAAAACTGATCGACATCATAAAACCCTCCCTGGAGGGTGCAAACCTTAGTGCGCTACTGAATCCGGGAGCTCCAAAAGGGAGAATGGGGGTGTACTATTTATGAAGACAGGTAAAAAACACGCCTTCAGTGTCAACGGAAACAGTACCGAAGTCCAGAGCAGTAAATGAAAAAAGGGGCCGGGGGGATCAGCCCCTGTGTCCGCAGGCACCGGGTTCGCGGAGTGACAAATGGGTTCAGAGCGGATCAAATAGAGACCTCGGTTAACGCCACGAAAATACTGGGGAGGGAAGGATTTCACTCAATTCGGTTAATTAGGGCACAGGGGGGACTAGTAAAGTAAAAAGAGGACTGGGAAGGTCACCTCCCAATTACCGCGGTGCTGATGGTACAAAAAAATGAAAAAGGACCAATCCACGTCCTACTTCAAATCACGACCGGGGGGGGGGGAAAAGGGAGGGGAAAAAGACCCCTTTTCACCAAGGCCTAACCCTCCCAACAACACTACAGGCCTCGGAACCGACTACCAGAAAAAATCCTTTGAAAACAGACCGAGCTCCTTGGGTGCCTCGGCGCCAAGTGTAAAGTGACCACTCCGGAAACCGAACATCGACAGGGAGTGTGCTTTCTAAATAACGCCGACAGTGCTGCAAGGAGTTCTGGCAAGACCGAAAACGGAGAAGAGACAAGGTAAAATGAGAGCAACCGGGTTGCTCAGAGAAAAAGGGGGGGGGGACCAACAATCGGAAGAAACAGTGTCCCCCAAGGGGTGGAAGGGGGGGGAGGCGTCCGTTTGTGAGCAACCCGTCAGGTGCTACGGGGGCAAGGAGCCAAAAATCACCACCGCAGAAAGAAACCGGAATTGCCGCTTGTTGGGGAGTGTCGACGCGGGCACTAAGCCGAATATGACAGAATCCAATGTGAAACGTCCCGGATTCCGATCTGGCCCGTCGCCGTGGCCGGGGTCAAATTTCTGAACTCCTCATGAACGAACCACGATCTAGCCGTCTCACTGGGGGGAGGCATATCAAGGGAAAACTTTTGATCTCGTGAAAGGTCACGTAGGGGAACCAACGACAAACCGGGGGACGCTGTAAAAAAACTCTTGGTACGGGGAAAACTCAAGGTGTGTGTTAGCAGACCGGCAGATGGACCACTCGGGACCGAATCCAACAAAAAAATTGACTTCCGGAGGGAAAAACCCAATGTAACCAGGACCGGCCGCAAGCTATAAACAGACTGAGTCCGGGGGAATCGAAGGCAGAAGGAGATCCAGCAAGAGTGGCGTGGTCAACAAAAGGGGGGGGGAAAACGGTGGGACACCAGGGGTACTTAAGGTCAATCAACAAACAAAAAAAAGGAAAAAGGGGAGGAAAAAAAAAAAAATCATTCAACAGTTGGGGGAACGTGGTTGACCAGGAACATTCGCACAAATTGCTGGGAATCCAAGCCTCCACGATAAAAAACGAGGGAAGCTGCCAAAAGATCAAAGACCGGGCATGGCTGCAGAATGGGCGACGGCGCGGGGAACGGGGGCCGAAGGGGGGTGGTGGAAAGTCACCTATCCACTGAGGACGGGCGGTGTTGGGGGAAAAACCACCTTCCACGTGCACGGACCGGGGGAGTAAACCCGAGGGCAAAAAAAAGACAGGGAACGAAGTTCCTATTTTATCAAGAGAGTTCAGGATCACGGACCTGGAGAGACTCGCCGCGACTCTAGTCATGAGGGGTTCCAGCGGATCAGAAAATAAACAGCGGCCGAACCAGTTCCCGACGGTGCTGGATCGAAATCAGGCCGGACATGAAAAATTAATTCCAACACCAAGCTAGAGTCACTCCCTTGGACGTGGGGAAGAAAATCCTACCGCGGCCGCGTAATCACTGCCTATGGGCGCGAAACCCAGTCACCCTTAAACGGGGGGAAAAAAAAAAAGAACCGGATAGCCGGCCACAGTAATCACAAGGGAAGAAAAATGTTGGAAAAAAGGAAGCCGTGGGCTGCAGGGTGCGCCTAGTACTTGGAAAACCTCGGGGGGCTATTCCGGGTGACGAACGCCTGGGGGGGAAATCTCTCCCGTCAGGGGGGCCCGGGATCCAAACACCTCGGGTGAGTAGAGGGCGGGAAAAAAAAGGAACCACAAAAACCCGTCCCCCCCAAGCAACTCGAGCCAAAGGCGCAAATCAGAGAGGGACACGGGTTGGGCCCCAGAGGGTCAGAACGAAAAAAAGGGCACCGCGAGCGGTTTGGTGAAACGGTCTACCTGAGGTTGGGTGCAAAAAGGGGGGCAGGGGGTCCTCCCGGGCAAGTGATGTGCTAACAATGTCTTAAGAGTGGGTGACGAAAACCCGGGGGAAAACTGAAAAAGCCGGGGGGGGAAAGGATACTGGACGTGAGAAAAGGGGTCCTTGACCAAAACGGGGACAACACCAAGCCGGAATGAAAACGAAAGGTAGAGCCAAGGTGGGCAAAATGGGACTTAAAGGGGAAGAATATCCTCTCATGAGGGGGGAAGAACGAGACCAAAAACGTTCACCCCCTGATACCACCCCCCCCAACCACTCCACCAACCCCCCACCCCCCCCCAAAACCCCCCGACCCGCCCCCCCCCCAACCCCCCCCCCACCCCCCCCACCCCAGCCCTTTACGACCAAACTGAGTTGAATAGCTTTCGCACGGCGGTCAAGGGGTTACGGGGAATCAAAAACGGAAGGTCCTTCGGGAAAAAACCGACTAATAAGGGAGATTAAAAGCCGAAGAACATTTTAAAAAAATAGATTGGGGGACGCGGAGGGGGGGAGTGTAAAAGAAGAAAAACGAGGGGAGGGGTGGATCTTCGTCCAACACCTGGGGGTTGCGAGGAAAAGCACCGTGGAGGGGCACACCGGAACCAGCGCCCCCAAGAAGTAGGATCGGAAACCGAACGGGGGGCCCTCCAGTTTAACCCAACGCGCAAAAAAGTCTTCCGGTAGGGGATCACCGGCGACTAAGGGCGGGAGGCGAAACGAAAACAAACCGGCAGCCAAGGAAGGAAAACCGACGAGGGAGGCAGTCGAGGGTGGGGGAAACGGCTCATCATCAGGACCACCCGCAGAAGTAAGCAGCCCGAGGTGCAAGGGCTCACCAACAAAAAAGGCCACCGGCAAGCGGGAGGCTCAGCACCCGGAAATAGCGGCAAATCAGGGGGGTAGGGGCAGATTCGCAACGGGGGCGACGGCCCAAAAGGAATCGCCAATTTTGCCAACTAAAGCCACACGATGTAACCCCCCAGCCTGGACCACCGAGGAGGAGACGATTGTCCCCATCAGACGTTGGCAGGATGGGCGTCACTAGAAAAAGGGGTGAGCTCAGACGAGTTAACTCAGGGGACAGCGAGGGGCGGAGCATCCAAGAAACAAAGGGCGGAACAAGGCTTCCAAAGGGTGAAAATGAAAATCACCAGCACTCGGCTGAATCCTAGCGGGGGGGAAAAGAGTAGAGGGACCCTGGGGAACCGGCAGCGTATACGGCGCGACCCAAAGAAATTGGACTTACGTGAAAACGAGAGGGGGGTTGCCAGCGGTAGAACCGGGAGGAAGGGAATCGGGAGGGGTTCGCGGAGATCGCCACGAATTGGCCGTCACCGTGTAGAAGAGGGAAACCTGAGAGAAAAGACTAGGGGAGAAGCCCGGCAAATGAGGAAAGTCGACAAAATACAAGCCAAACTAATGGTTTTGTCCCGCCGGGACGAAACGTAACTTCACCGCAACAAAGCCGCCGGGGCAGGGAGTCTAACGGAGCGAGGCTAAAACACTCTTATCCGGAAAAGACGAAAAGTCGGAGGAAGGAGAAAAAAAGGGTCCGCAAAGAGGGACAAAATATACTGCAAGGGGAAGGAGCGCGGGAGGTGCCTCCCCTAGGGGGGGGGGAAACGAGTTCGTCAGCCTGCGCGGGGAAAAACTACGACACCGGTTCGGAAGGACACGAAAAACGAATCAGCATGCGAGTGTTTCAAAAAAAAGAGATTGTAATCCATGTAAAAGGGGAAAAATTACCAACGACGCAGCGGAAAAGCAATTCACACAAGGCTTAAGGGAGCCCACGACAACAAGAAAAGACTTTTTGGAAAAAGACTGTGCACACACGGACAAACCTGCAGAAAAAAAAGAACCGGCGAAGAATCGGAGAAAACTTTTTCTTAAACGAAAGACCCAGACACCAAATGGGCCACTACGATGCCGGGAAGGACGGTGGTGCGACACGGCCAAAAAGACTTAACAGCCCGGAGGTAGTAGCGGCAGTAACCACGGGCGCCGTATACAATGTACGGTGCCCGTCGGCTAGAGGGGGCCCCAAGGAGCAAGAAAACGTGAGCTGAGACGACAAAACTGAAATTGGTCCGTCCAACGAGTGGTGGGGGAAAGGTGGGTGCACTGGAACGTGCCGAAAGAAAAAGGTACCCTCCGAACCATCAGCCGGGGGACGGTCCAGCGCTGGACGCAAAAAAGATCACTCAAAGAAAAAAACGGGGAGGGGGGGAAGAAAAGAAGTCAGTTGTGCCTGACCAGCAAAAAATGAACCTCGGAACCACCAGACAGCCAAGGTGACTGGGGGGCGAGGGGAAAGGGAGGTCAGAACATACCCAACAACTCCGGAGGAATCAAACATCAAAAAAAAGTTTTTTTTTTTGAAAAAAAAGAAGAGGAAAGCCCTCACGGCTCGAAGAAAGGGTTGCACTTCGAAGAAGGAAAAAAAGAGGTGAAAGTACGGGGAGAAGTCCAGGCGATGAACCTGCAAAGACTACTGGAAAAAAAGGAAAGGTTATCAAAGCTGTTTGGCTCCACGTCAGGAAAAAAACCGAAAAAGAATCCGCCGAAGGAAGGTCCGCCATCGGGGGGTTTCTGGTGACGTCCAAAAGAGTAAACCTAGCCTACTGCCCCCGTCAAGGGAAAGAGACTGAAAGGGCCTATCAGGACCGTGCGCAACACGGAAGGGTTGCGCCTAAACGGGGACGGGGAGGAAAGGAGTACTAGTGATCCTGTGAAAAATCACAAAGGAAGGGGGGGGAAAGGTTAAACGTAGAGGGGGGGGAAGACCGCAACATGGAGACCGAACACAGGAAAACCGACTGATCGTCCACAAGGGGTCCCCTCCAGAAAAGGCTTTGGGACCGGGGTTGCCCGCGAATTCAGAAAAGTCAAGAAAAAAAAAAAAAAAAAAAACGAGGGCGGCAGAATCCGATCCAAGAAAGGACGCAAAAGACTGAGGTGCAAGGAGAAAAGGTCGGGGAAGACCTTGTCTCCCTAAAAGGGGAAAGAATGCGGAAGCGGACAGTCTTGTCCTCACAAAACGTCAACTCTAAAGGGGACCCTTGAACAAGGGGGGCTACAGGGGGAGGTAAGAACGCTGTCGAGAAACGGCCGGAAAACACATTGTATGGCGCTAAAGGATGGCGTTTGGGGGGGCGCACTCGCTCGAGAGGAGAAAAATTGGCGCTCGGAAAGGGGAAAACGGGGGCGAAAAAAAATAATACGCCAAAACAAGTCCGACCTTGTCCGAAAAAAATGGGAATGGGGGGGACCACGGAAAAATGAAAACGGGGGGCAAATTCAGGGTTACAAAGAGCGGGGGGCCCGTAGACGAGGAAAACCAAAAGCCATAAAAAGAGAGATTTGGTCCAAGAAGATTGGGGCGGGAGGGACACCAAGATGGAAGGTCACGACCGGGGGGAACGATCGTGTGTACCGAAATAAGCAAAAACTGCCCGGAGGTTAAAAAAAACGCAGTACCTCTCTAATGATCTTCTCAACGAAAGTGCAACCATGCGGAAAAGGAAGAACGTCCACGGGTGATCGCCTGGGAGACGAGGGACAGACAACGGCTGGGGGAAGATGGCGTTCGGGAAAGTTTGCATCCTGTTGGGAAGCCCTCCACGGAAGGGGCCCGGCGGAAGAACCCGTGAACACCTTCCCTGAATCAAAGGACGATTAAATTGGACCAAGAAACCGCGGAATGCCTAGGGGCAGAGTGGCTGCGAAACCGGGCACCGGCGGCAAGAGAAGTGCGAAAAAAAACGCACAAAAGTACCAGAACGCAAAAGGCAATCTTCCTCCATTCTGGGGAAAGGCGGCCCGGTGGACAGTGACTGGGAGGGGAGAATGCACTAGGGGGGGGGGGAAAGCAAAGTGGGGATCAGAATCCTAGACTTCAAACAAAGTGTGGGGGACAATAAGGTGGGAGGTATTAAGTTTTTCAGAGACGAAATCCTCAGAAATCCTTAGTGGTCAGGAGGGAAGGCGGTTGAAACGGGGAGGGGAACTCGACATCAAGGGGCCGAAGATGGAAGAAACCCGCTCGTGGCGTTGGGAGTGGCGTCGGGGGGCTGTTTACTGGGAAAAGAGAAAAAGACGAAGCTCACCAAAAAAGAGAGGGAGAAAAAAAAGTGGACCAAACCAGAGTGGGGAGGGGGACGAATCCGAAAGGCCCCATACTAAAGACCCCCGTAAAGCGCAGGGACCTGAAAAACCGCCAGAAGCACTGAAATGTCTCAAGGGGGGGGGAAATCAGGGAGGGCAACCAGGAACGGGGGCGTCGAGGCGCATCCTGGGAGGAGGGCTGAAAATTAGGGAATAGCCCTGGGGAACACCTGGATTTGAAAGAATAAAACACGGTTGAAACGTATGGGGGGGCAGAAAAGGGGGGGAAGGAAAGAGAACGTCGGCTGGGGAAATCCCGGGGGCTGACCCGCGGCCGGACATAAAACGGGGTACGAAAGCCCGCTAACAGCAGAATCGAGCAAAACGGGTTCGCCACGGAAAAAAAATTGAAAGTGATCCGGAGGCTGGAGAAACAACGAAAACTAAAAGGGGGTGAAACCCATATTGAGGACATTACGACAAAGCACCAAAGTCGACCGAGGTTTGCCAAAGCAGACGACCAAGCACCCCGGGCACCCAGGGAGAGAAAACGACTAGTGGAAATCGTCCGCATGGGGGGGGGTCCTGGTTGTTAAATCGAAAACCTCCCAGACAGCTATTGGATGGGGCAAAAAAAAACCAGCACGGGCTCAAAAAGGATCAAGCCTTGTGCCTTGGAAAGGTCAAGTCGTTAAACCAAAAAAAAAGACCCCGGAGATCGACATAGGAGACTTTTGATAAAAAACCTCAAAAGGGGGACACTGGGGGGGGCTCGCCCAAAGGATTTCCCGAAGCCGTACCAAAAAACAAAAAGTGCAGCCAAAGGTTCAATCTGGGGGGGGGGAAGAGACGGGTGAGGGGTCAAACCCCCGTCGGCCCACGGGGGGGGTGCAAATCCCCAAAAGAGGGCTGAAACCGAAAGGTGCAAAGCGGCCTGGGAAAAGGGAGTAGGACGGGGTCGACGTACTACCCCAGGATACGACGATGGGGTTACAAAAAACGGAGACAGGGACCGGTTTTTCTCGAGAAGAAGGTAGACCGGGGGGACAGGAGGACACTGCCTCCAGAGTTACACGAGGTACGAGCGGCAGGAAGGAAAGACTGTAAACTGTACCTAATCGTCCGCCCTCGGGAAAAATTGTGACTTCAGGGAAATGGAGACCCCCCAGGGGAACCGTGTGGCAGTTGAAGCTACCAGATAAAAGGAGGCCGGACGGTATAAAAAGTCAACCAAAGTAACAAAGTTCCGCCAAAGCAAGGGCTGCGGCCGCCTTAGGAAGGGGGAAATTGGGGCAGGGGGGGCGACAAGATCACGCACGGTGGGGAGAAAGGAACTCACAAAGGTACTTCTGCAGATCTAAGAAAAAAACAAAAAAAGGAGGAGGGAAAAGGGGACTCTTCAAGAAGGGGGATGTGAACGGGAAAAAAGAAAAAAAGAAAGGAGCCCGGTCGGAAAAAAGGGAGAACCTCACGACCATATCAGGAGACCTTGGAGGCTTCTAAGGGACAAGGCCTTCTGAAAGGGGGGGCCTGTTAAAAAAAAGCGAAATTGGGAGTCGGGGATCCAAACCAAAAGGGGGATCTCGCGGTAAAAGGGGAAACCTGCCAAACCTTTCAATGGAAAGCTTACCCCTAGGCCATGGGGAAAAAAAAAACGAATTGGAACATAAGGGGGAGAGGTAAGAGGTAGCGATCACGCCTGAAACTCGCCAAAAAAATAGATAAGAGGGTAGAAGGGACATACAATAACAGAACCCAGGTCCAGGACAGTCGATCATAACTCCCTTACAGGACTCTGCAAAAAAGGACTGACGCCAGGGAAAAAAAACGGTTCGGAAGGAGGAAGCGTTCCGCGGTTCGTCAAGGTCCAACGTTGGTTTGATCAAGGGAAAAAACCTCACTGGATTGAC
>Ga0179593_1494696_pt1 | contig 14290 bp, 15 predicted proteins | sample CZODoug2_1_08_16_FD_185931 | JGI IMG/M metagenome (GOLD analysis project Ga0179593, IMG submission 185931) | Vadose zone soil fungal communities from Angelo Coast Range Reserve, California, USA - CZODoug2_1_08_16fungal (PacBio error correction) | ecosystem: Environmental > Terrestrial > Soil >...
TTCCCTTGCGGTCTTATGAAAAAAAAGAAGAACTCACAAATGAAAAAACCACAGGCTTGGAGCCGATACAAAGAAAAGGTACCTTGCAACCGCGAACTGAAAAGGAGGGGGTTTGAAACATCTGCTGCGAACAAAGGTCTAGCCATACACTTTCACGCTCGCCAAATCAACTCCCCCGCCCGCACAACCCGGTGTCTCAAGTCAAAACACGTCGCCACCGCAAAGAAAAAAGAGCCGAAAATTCTTCCACTAATTCCGTCATCCTCCCCCCCGGCCCAGGCCAAACGATTGAAAAGGAAAACGAAACGACCTAAAGACAAAGATGACAAGAACAGGAGAAAGGCGAATTACGGTCAAGCTCTAAGTCATGAGAAAGCATCAACGCGAAAAGAGGGGGATCGGTAAGCAAGATGGACGGGCGGGGAGGGACCCTATTACTCTGAGAGGCAAGGTGGTGGGTGGGGGGGGACGGTGCATTCTGTCGGAGGGACACTGTGGCCCAGGCATGAGGGAACTAGGGGCCCTCCTAGAGTCTCGCAGCCCGGCAGTAAAGAAACCGAAGAAGCACGGTAAATCTAGGGTGCGACAAACCTCTCCACACAAGGAAAACCAAGCATGAAAACGGGGTAACAAGCGATTGATCGCGGGTGCTCATGAAAATGAACCCGCAAAAAAAGGAGGCAAAGGAACCCATTTGAAAACAACCGGGGCCCGAAAAACGCAGGGGGGAAACCAACGTGGGGGGGGGGGGGCAAAATGTGCAGCAAAAAGCTGCGGGGAAATGGTTAGGGCAGTGGGAGGGTGAAGGTCACAGGAAATTCGGTAAAAAGGTGACATAGGGAGGGGATGAAAAACACACAACACGGGGAGTGGAGCCGGCGAGAACGTGAACCTCCCCCAGCCACCAGAGGTAGTAACAGAAAGTCTCGGATAAAGCTCGTAGGGGACGGAAAAAATACGATCAACAGTACGGTCTAAAGAAAAATCAGGGGGCGTTGGCGCGTCTTCAAGCGGCGCAAATTTGAGAAGACAAAAACAAAAATGGGGGAGTTTAACTAACAATGTGTTTAAAAAAAACGAACATGTGGGGGTTGAGCGGGGGGAAAAGGACTTCAAAGCGCGAGAAAGGCAAACACTGGAACAGAGTAACCTGAATCACGAAGAGACCGGAACAATTGCGAGATGAAACTTTCAACGGCTTGACAAAGAACGAGGGCGAAATCGGGAAATAACGCACCTGGACTTTGAGGATGAGGGAAACGATCTAAAAGAAAATTGAAGGCAAAAGAAACATGTTAAAAAAAGGGTATGGAACGGGTCGGCCATGGAGAGAGCAAGTATGCACACGAGGACAATCAGGGGGTATAAGACTTAAAGAGGTAAAAGGGAAGTAAGCTGATGGGAGAATAACAGAAGAGGATGGGTTTAAATCGGCCAGTTTCTTATCATGTTGACTAAGCTATCAAACATGGCAAATTAGGTAGGAGCGAAAAAGGGGGGGGGAAAAATGGCTACATATTTCACCTCCGCAGAGGGAACAAACCCAGGAACGGCAGAACATGATAGCCTCCTCTCAATGAGAATACGTCAATCTTGTACATGATCCACTGTTTCGAGGGGTCGAATAAGGGGCCAACAGTCAAGCAGAAGTAACGGGGGAAAGGCCGAAGCCGGGCTGGCCTAAGGAAAGGGGACTTCCTACCATGAGTAAGGAAACCCAAAAAAGGGAAATCAAGCCAACTAGCACGGGGGGGGAAGAATAGGAAAAGACAAAAAAAGCGGGGACTGAGGGGGCAGTCAGTGGAAAAAGAGGTAACGGGCCACAAGGTCGATATAAACGCGAAAAACATGCGTTAAAGCACGGGGCGGGGATCACACCTAGGTAGTCCACGGTGACTGATTGGTCCTCGTCCGTAGCCAGGCGATCAGGTCTGGGCGAGAGACGGCATCGTTCGAGCGGGAGGTAAAGCCTGAGCTATTTGGTAAAAAAACTTCGGGGCAGAGGTTTGAGCAAAGATGGCCAAAGGGATGAAGTCAATTCGTGAGTTCAATGAATGGTTCAAAAGTTAAAAGTTACGTGCCGAAATTGGGAAACGAGTCTGATCCGACAGGAATAATGACACCAGTGCGGAAGGTACTAAACTCGGCTATTCATAACAGGGCGCAACCTTCTAGCGACCGAACACGAAGCGCAAGGGAGGGGGTGGGCTTGGGGTAGGACGTTAAAAAAACTCAAATACAGGACCAGGTGGTCCGGTATGTTCAGGTCGTTCGGATTCATAACATGTTCGATGGGATTTTTTCAACAATGGAAAATAGATGAGACCCAACTAAGAAACTCAAGTGTGGAGGGGGGTTTGGGAAATGGCCCGCTAACAAAAAGAAGAATTAAAAGTCAAGCCGCAGAAACGAAAGTCAAGGAGGCGGTCGCGAGAACATGATCAAGGAAAGGGTCAGTTCAACGAGGGTAGTTAAGCGAAATTCCGAAAACCAAGAGGACTCAATTGGGAGACGAAGGGGCGGACCTGGCAGAGACCAAGGGTGAAAGGAGTGGAGAACCTGGCTCAATGGGGGGGAAAAACAATTGACAGTACGAGGACTCCGGAAATGGGTCAAAACGAAAGGGGGGAAACGCGGGAGCGCGTGGTAGGACGGGCCAGAACGGGCCAGGGTCGTCGCTTAAGACGAAATGAAAAAAGATCAGACAAAAACGGAGGAGGAGATAGAAGAAAGGGAGTGCTACAGAGAAAAGGAACCGCAACTGCTCTGCCCTTACCACTGAGAAAAAAACAGGTTCCGTCTTGAGTACCAGAGGCTGAAGGAGGAAAATCACTTGTGTGCCACCGGATGAAGGCCTTAAAAAATCAGGTCAAAAAAATAGAGGGGAAATTAGGGCAGCATGGGCGGGATAAAAAAATGAAGAATCTAATTTGGTACAATGAGGGGGGAACATAGTCAAAAGAGGAGCCGACTATGGGCATGGGATAGGGGCGAATCTCTAAGGGAAAACCGGCACTAAACTGAAAAAGCTGAGGGCAACCATATTCAAAAACAGCCAAAGGGTCTGGTGTGGGCTATCTAGCTACACTTGAAAGGCCCAGCAGAACATTAGACTCAAAGTAAGAAGGTAAAATGGGGATCGACACAGGCGAAGGGGGGAAAGTTAGCGGGTGCAAACAAACCTCGAAACCACGAAAAACCAAATCAAAGAGCGAGTGCTTTAGTGCTTAGGCCAGTTTGCGAACTGGGTGTAGGAGAAGCGGAGAAGACTTTCAGAACGGGGGGAAGCGAAGACGGGGGTTCAAGGAAAAAGAAAAGGGAGGGGCATGAAAGGTCAATTACACGGGAACCAAATTGGGGACAGGAAGGTTAACGTAAGACTCAGTTCCAGCGGAAAACTCACTGGGCAAAACCTGGGGGGTCGGGGGTGTATAAAAAGAGGATTGAAGAGGCGCATCTTTCAAGATTGCGAGTAAGATGCGCACATAACATGATCGGGCTGAAGACGAACGGAAGATTAAGAACTAAAGAAGCTTAAAGTACACCATTGAACCTGAAGAATCTGGAAGGCATGTCGCGTTTGTCGATGGGGAGGGGTGGAGGCGGGGGGGGGGGGATGTGGGTAGGTAGGTGGGGGGCAGAAGAGGGGGGGGTGGGGGGCGAGGAGGGGGCGATTAAGATGCGGGGGGGTATAGGTGGGAAGTAAGAGGTAAGGGAACGAAGAACAAGAGCGGGGAAAGGTAAGAAAGGGCGGTCGGAAGGGGAAGTAGAGATGGAGGCAGGAATGAGGAAGGGTGGGGGAAAAGGGTCGGAGGAGGTGGAGGATTGGGGGGGAGGAAAAAAAAGGGGAGAGATGGGAAGGAGTGGGGGGGGTCGGGGGTGGGAATGAAGAAGCGGGGATGGAGGGGGTAAGGAAGGGAAGAGAAGGATGGGGGGTGAGGAGGACAGAGGTGGGCGCGAGCGAAGGTGGGTAAGAAAAGGAAAGGAAGGAGGATTGGAAGAAGAAGAGAGAAAAAGGGACTGCGGAGGATGGAGTCGGGAGGGGAGGGGGGAGTGAGAGACGGGGAGGAGGGGGAGGGGAGGGAATGTGAGGGAGGGGGAAGGGGGATGGAAGAGAGAAAGAGACGGGGATGTAGGCTGTGAAAGTGCAAGAGTTGTAGGGAGTGGGAAAGGGGGGGGGACTGGGCAGGAAGACGAATGGGACGGGGGGGGGAGGAAGGTTGAGGTATGTGAAATGAGAGGGGGCGAAGGATAAGGTATTGAGTGGAGAGGGGGAAGAATGAAGGGGGAGGGAGAGGGGGAATGTGGGTGGGGGAGGAAGCTAGAAGAGAAGAGAGTAGAGAACAGGTGAACAGGGATGGGAGGGGGTAGGATAGAATCAGCTTGAAGTGTTGTGAAAGTTGGGGGAGGGGGGGGGTAGGTTAGAAAAGAGGGAAGAGAGGGGTGGGGGGAAGGAGGAAGAAAAGGGGGGAGAGTGAAATAAGGGAGTTGGGTAAAAGAGATGGTAGGGGGGGGGAGGAGGAGAAAAATAGGGGGAGAGGGGCACCAGGAGAAGAACAGGGGGAGCTGTGGGGATGGGAGAGAGGAGTGGAGGACGTAGATTGAAGTAGGGAAGGGGAGGGGGGGGCAGGGGTGATGGTGGTGAGGAATGAGAGATGAGGTGTGGAGGGAAGGGAGGGAGGGGGAGGGGAGAGGGGGGTGTAGAGGGGGTGGGGGGGGGGATGGGGATGGGTTGGTGGGGTCTCGAATTCGATGCCTGGGGAATAAAGAGTTTAAAAAACAAGAACCTCCGGAGGCTTATACGGGTAATCAGGAGGGGATCAAAAAAAGGAAGGTGGGGAGGCAATGGGAGGTCAGCAAGGACTCGGGAATTTCACGGGGGGGAGGCCAAAGCACTTAGAGGCGATCAGACACGGGGGGGCGGAAACAGAGGCGCAGCAAAGAAAACCATAAGCGTAGATGGAACAAGAATTGGAAAAGCAGCTTAGGGGAAAAGGGGGCACAGAGAGAGGGCAGGCCGCATGAAAAAAAAAAAATCTGGGTAAAAGCAGGGGGTTCGAAAGGTCATCTTAGAACCTGAACACGAGGAGCAAAGGGAAGCATCTTCAGGGCAAAAATAGGGCTTGAAAAATCAGTAAACAGGACCCGCACTGCGCGAGTTAAAAGATTCTCTGTGCTTTGGGCATCATAATAGAAAGACGCGAGGGGGGGGGGGGGGGGGGGGGTGGGGGGGGGGGGGGGGCTGAAAAAATGAGGCATATCGGGAGAAGAAAGATTTCAAAGGGTGGCATATTCGCGCGAATGGGCTACCGTTCTAACAGGAAAATGGTTTCTTTGGGGGGAAAGGAAGGGGCGTTGAAAAAGCAGGAAAACAGATAAATGCCAGTAGAAAGGAAGACCACGATTAGACGGACTACGGAGTGGGCAAAGAGGAAAGTTGAAGGGATAGACGCAAGTTGTTCATCCGAGAAGACAAACGCCGCAACAGTGTAAAGGCTATAGCGCTTTGAAAATCCAGGGGGGAAAAGAGCCAGGGAGAAGAAATCACATTTGTAGGAACTCGCAAGTTGGGGTCGGCCAGCAAATCGGGGAGGGAGAATCCTCGGGTGACTCAGCCCAACGCCTCAAAGAGGGGGGGGGGGAAAACGGGGAAGACCATACTGGGAATATGATGTTCAACAGAAGGAAAGGGAAAGCGGCAAAGGAGACTTGAGGGGGGATACCGATGATGATCGTGAGCGCATAAAAAAGCCAGTTGTCGGAGAATCCAGAAAAAGGGGGAAAAAAACCGCTTGTCAAAAACTGGCAACAAGGGGAAGACCAGACCGTGGAAAAAAAGAAGGGGACAAAATGTGGGGCCGATGGGGAGGACCATGGGGATAGGGGCCCAGGGTTCAAATGAGAAAAAACTTGCTCAAGGTAGGGAAAATGGGAAAAGGGTGAGATGCAAGCGTAAACTGACGGATAGGGGTTGGTGGAGGGGGGGGCCGGGTGGGTTAAGAAACTGAGAGGTAAAAGGGAAATCAGTGGAGCCCTGGCGGGAATAAACGGAAGGACCGGGAACCGACTGCAAGAAGAAAAGAGCCAAGGAAAAAAAAACACCAACAAACCGGGGGGCGAAAAAAGAGTTGAAGAGCCATCCCTGAGGAAGAATGAAAAAAGGAGAACACCTTTGCAAGGCATGTTAAACCAGAGGATCGGTAGAAAGGATTTCACGGAGGAAGGCGTTCTCGAAAAAGGGTGGTAAAGTGTCAGACGTAACCTTTAACCCGGGGGGGAGTGGCCGAAATTGGTGCGGGGGGAGGTAAGCCGGAACTGAAATTCAGTGAGAAAAGGAAGTTCTAGTTGTGAGGGAAGGCACACTCGGTGGGGTGCGCGGCTGGGAGATTTGGCTAGAGAAAGAGGCTAATAAAGTGGTTGAAGAAAACAGAGAAAGAAGGACGCGGTGGAAGTACATAACCGTCTACGGGTTTGTAGTTGTGGAGTTCGGGTCAAGACCAATCGGAAAAGAGAGAGCAAAACAACAACGGAAGTAAATAAAAGAGGACCCCGAAAAAAGCATGAAAGAAGGAAAAACGAAAACCACATCGGCAAAGCCGCTGTAGGCCACAGCAAAAATTCCACTGGATTATCAAAAAAGGAGGAGAAATAAATTTGGCGCTCTAGCCAAGACCACCCGGACAAGACAAAACCGAGTGAGACAAAAAATCACAACCTCGAACTCAGAAAAGCATCTCCGACGAACGGGATCATATTTCCCGAGTCCTGAGACGCACCCATTGCGCCACAGGCAAAACTGAGGGAAGGCTGATTCGTGAAAAATGGGACCAAAAAGAAACTCAAGGGAAAGTACACGCATTCCTGCCCCAAAAAAAAAAGGGGGGGGGGGGGGGGGGGGGGTGGGGGGGGGGGGGGGGGGGGGGGGGGGGGGGGGAGGGGGGAGGCGTCCCACGTGGCAGTTTTTCAACAAACGGGGAAAAGGGCTGGGCTCTGTTGAGAAAAGTCGGGAAAGCGGGGGGCACGCCAGTTCGGGCAGCAGGTGGGTGGGGTCGATAGGTTCACACCTGGCCTCCGGAGGTCAACTAGGGTCCCTTCTGCGAAAAATCAAAGGGAAAAGAAACATCATAGACTCCGTTAAACAAGGGGAGGGAAAACACACATCAACCAACCCAAAAACTTAAGTCCTGGGAAAGCCATAGGTGATCGGCGGCTCAGAGACAACCCATGGGCCAAGAGACAGAACATGGACTTGGGAAACCCCAGGTTCCCTAGATCACGGCAACAGGGCAAGACTTGGTAAAAAGACTTTGAAGACACGAAAAAAGGGGAGGGCCGGGCTTTTGGAGTCAGTGGGCTGATCAAGTAAAGAAGAGTGAGCAGTGAGAAGTCTTTAACTGCGCCCTATAAAAAAATGCCGATGGGGCACCGGGCGGATCACGAGTAAAGACAATCGTAAAGAAAGTCCTCGTGGGTTAGCTGGTAATTGAAAAGGGAAAGCATCAACAAGGGAAAGGCAAAGGCCAAAAAGGGAGGCCGGTGAAGGGAAGAAAACTTCTTCTTAAAGGAAAATTAATTAGTTTCCGGAACCAAAAGGGGCAGGTATTTACGAACGTGAGTAAAAAAACGTAGGGCAAAAGGTGCGGAAAATTAAACAAAGAGAGAGAGAGAGAGAAGGCGTCGCTCATTGCCCACTGAGATTGGGGTAAAGGGGGGAAACAAGTTGCTATCTGAAAATAAAAAGGAAGGGAACAGGTCAGTCGAAAGAAGTGTGTCCCTCACCTGAGTTATGCATTAGGAAGAAAAAGCGGTAAAAGGACGTGAAGGAACAAAATAAAATAGGGAACGGGCGCAAAGGAAGAAAAATGACAAGAATAGGGCCAAGCACGTTATAAGCCTTATGGGGGGAGAAATAGGGTGCGAATGACGGAGGGGAAGGAAGCGGGGGAGAATAACAAAAGGGTGAAAAACAGAGCATTGCCGGATCATTTAAAAGCGAAAAGGGGGGGCATTTTCAGATCCAGGGCGAAGGGGGGAATCACTCGTTGGGGGAGGAAAAGAAAATGAGAAAGATTCTACCAAAGGCAAAACTTAACAATTACACGGAACCTACAGCAGAAAGAGGAAAATTCGGGAGGACAAAGCTTGTCCATAAGATGTTAGAGAAAAAAGCTCCCAAGAACTGCCCGAGTGTGAGAAAAGCCCGGCGGGAAGGGGGTCTGAACTGGAAAAAAGGCCGAGTAAAGAAGGGCGACCAAACGACAAGGGTAAAGAACTAGGGTTCAAACACAACTTAAGTTGGATTTAAACCTTTAGAGGAGGACCCCAAGGAATTCTAGATTAAAACTGTCGGGAAAAAACATGAAGTCCAGCAAGGGAGAAAGGGAAAACGGGGGGAAAAACTCAAAAGAGGTCTCAGTGCTGTTAAACCAGGGGGAGTATGGGACTTCGCCGAGCCGGGAAGGCGTAGTTCAGGGGAGGGGCTAAGAAGGAAAACGGCAAACTTAAAGGTAGAAAAGATCGAGTTTCGGGTACCTACAACGAGTGGAAGGTCAATGGGGGAACTGATCTGCAGAATAAGGTTCTCGTAACGTGCACTCCAGGGGAATGCCTGGGAAAGTACCAAGAGATTCTAAACTTGAAGTCTAGATAAACCAGTTTATAATCCTCTAGATCGGATTAAGTAATCACGAAACAAGGGGGTAGAGGGACAGCCCCGCACCGTAAGAACGTTGGGGATTGTGTGGGGAGATGTAGGTGAAAAGCTGCCCCCGTTCACAGTCGAAAATAGTCGAAGGAATGGGGAAGGACGAAGAAAATCTCTCACGTGTCAGCTTGTGGAAGGGGTAAATGGGAGAGAGATAGCCACTAAGCTCCGGGGGGTTGAATAATGCCGGACCCAAACGATTCAGTACTGGGAAGCTCTCAGGAAATACTCTTTCGAGGTTCTATCATTGCTCAAATCAGTCCGGGGAGAACTTTCGGGAATCTAAAGAAAGCTTCAAACAGACAGGACTTAGGCTAACGTCACTAAAGGAGGAAAGTGCAGATAACGCTAGTAGTGACCTTGGGGAGTACCGTGAGCAAGTTTAAAAGTAAAAAAGCGCCGCCTCGGGGGTCCTCAAAAAACGGGTAGCGCGCTTTAAGAAAAGGCAATAAAAGGTTTCAAAAAGACGGGAGAGGGAAAGAAACAGCTCGATCAAAAAAAAAAAGGAGAGGAAAAAAAGGGAAAGGGGCTCAGCGGAGAAACACGGGGTGGCCGCCCGGGGGAGCAGAGAAACTGTTAAGACTTGGGGAAAAAGAGGCGGCAGGGTAAGCCACCTTGGTTGAAAATTGACGGGTAACAATCAGTGCACAGAAGGAGCTGAATGGCGCATGGGAAGGGAGAAAGGGAAAAGGAGCGTCAGTGGGGGGTTGGAAAAAAAGGTCTTTCATATTAACGGCTACAGGAGATTGAGAGTAGTAGGGGCGACCTAGAAATGGGGGAACGGAAGCCTTAAAGAAAAGAGAGGGAGCAGTCCATAGTCCAAAACAGCCAAAGAGGGGAGGTTGGGAAAGATAAGTGAAAAGGCAATCAGAACGAAAACGAACTGAACCGGCCGTCTACAATTTGAAGGGGGGGGGGGGAAAGGTATCACTGGTGAAAAAACGCAAAATCAACCCTCAATCACCAAATCAAAGGACGTAGGGCTTCCTAGAGAGGTACGACACTTGGGAAGAAAGGACGAAACTAAAAAAGGGTGGGGATAACATAAAGTTCAAAGGAAAGAAGGATCAAGTAACAGTCACGACAAGGGAAGTGACTCACAGACAAGACAAGGCAACAGATTGAGAAAATCCCGGAAGGTGTGAGAGAAGTTTAAAAAAAAAGGATGGGGCTCGCAAGTTTCAGGGGAAAGGAAAAAAATTGCTCTGGATCTCACATGGGAAGCGGGAAGGTCGTCTAGACGAAGAAGAAATGATAAAGAGCAGGGACAAAGACGGGCTCTAGCAGGGGAAGTGTATCTCGGATAGATATAGTGTTCCAAACTCCTGCCGCAAAGGAGGGGGAAAAACTGATATGGATTCTCCGGCCAGTCAGGGGGGCTGATGCAAGGACGGAGAAAAGAAAAGAAAAAAGGAATTTTCACAGGGGAAAAGAGGACTCCTCTTCACGGTAATTTGTAAGGGGGGAAGACTTGGCGCGACAAGGGACCAGAAAAAATCGGAAACGTCAGGGAAAAAAGTAAGAGCTGAAGCGGGTCTTCAGAGCGGGCTAGGAAGAAAGGTAGAAAGACGGGGGTAGGAAACTGACTGATTTGTAAACTATGTAGGGCGGGGGGGAGAAACTTAACAACGTAGGGATGCCAAGGACGCAGGAACGGAATTTGGCAAGGGCCGGCGCTCAGTCCGGATCAAGCAAAAGAAGGTTTGACAAAAGGAAAGTGCTTTAGTCTTAATGGAAGACCCCTCAGGCACACGTAGAAGGCGTAAGGGGACTACCGCCTGGAAATGGGCTGGGGCGATCCGCGAACTGAGACCCGCACACTGAAAAGGTTTAAAGGGGGGCTGCAAAGGGTTTCCCGCAGTATGGAACAAAAAATAAAAGGAATGCGTGGGAGCAAAGACCCGGACTGAGAAAGGTCAGTGGACAAGGGGGGAAAGAGTTTATGGGGGAGAGGGAAATTGTTCCGGCTTCAACAAGAAGAGGGGGAGAAACATGATGAGACGACGTCGAGCTTGGGAGGAAGGGAAACAAAAAGTCGCGTAAAGGGGAAATTTCGTTAAAGAAGAAAGGGGGGTTGGTCAAAGAAGGTCGAAGAGTAGGACACGGACCGGAGCCCTCCAATGGACTGAGAATTAAGTACTGGGGACGAACCTGTGACATCCAGGACGAAAGTTTCCGGCATACGAGAACTGACTGGGTATACCTAGGGAGACGAGTAGGAAGGTCCCCAAGAAAAGTTGGGGGAAGCAGCGGAAGAAACGAGGGGACCTAAGGTTGACATACTGTACCTCCACTAGACCAGTGCATCAGGGGAAAAAAGTGAAAAAAGATTCTTGGGCCAGGCGGGAGAAACCGGGGGAAAAGCGACCCGTGAGAAAAAAGGAGGCTATAATAAGGAAGCGCGATAAAAGATGAGCCATGAGTGTTTCAAAAAAAGGGAACGGAGGGGTAAAACTTAGGAAACTTGATCAGGCGGAGCAGGGGAAATGAAAAGGGGAATGAATATACCGAAACTGGGACGTCCTGAATGCACATTATGAAGGCGAAAAAGAAACACCATCGAATAGAAGAGGTTAAAAGATAACAGATGAGGTCATCGATTAACATAGACAGCCTTTGAACTTCTGATACAGGACTGATAACGAGAAGCTGGCAGGCGCTGAGACGAAGGGGTGAACGTTGGAAGTGGGGGCTAAGGTAAACCGTGATTGGGGACTCCGCAGGGCGGGGCACGGGGGACAAGAGTTAAACAAGGGTTGTGAGAGTTGGGGAAATTTGAGAAGGTGTGGGGGTAGCAACACAGAGGGGGGGGGAAGAAGGGAAGGGAGAGGATGGTATTTCTAATACCGGGGTACAAGGGGGTGGGGGGGTTGGGTGAGGAAAGAAAGTGAAGGGTGAAGATGAGGAAGAAGGAGGGGTACGGGGGGAAGGTGAGGTGCGGGGGGAAAGAGGCATAGTGTTTCTAAGGGAAAGGATTGCGCGTTTTCATAAATGATTAGAGGGACTGCATGGGAGGGAAGTGGAGAGGATAAAATTAAGAAGAGGGAGAGAGAAAAAAAAACGCTTATAGTAAAAGAGAAAGAGATAGGGGGACTAGGGAGCATGAAAAAAAAAAAAAAAGAAAGACAAAACAAAACAGAAACAGGATTAAAAATCCAAAAAAATTGAAACCGCACAAAGACCGTCCATAAGGACCAACCAAGGAACCATCCATACGGTTTCATCCGAAACTCACCTTCCAGCCAAACCGATGTGGAAGACTCCCAGCACAACCTAAAGCTCAATCTCAAGACTCTCAGACAATTGGGAATTTCCAACCCGAAAAACCCACGGAGAAAAAATCCCAAAAAGTAAGGACGCGCGCGAAATACCGGGAAAACGGGACAACATCCACTGCACAGGAATCCGTAAAAAACGTTTCAGGGCATTGGGGAAAAAAACAGAACGGCCAAGGAGGGAGAATGAAAGCTGCAGGTGATCAAGCAAGCTAGGAAACGAGGCGAGCTCTTTTTGGTTTTGGGGTGTGAGGCTTAGGGAAGAAACTCCGGCCCCAGGCAGAGGGGGAAAACCTAGATCTTAAGAACAGGGAAGCTCCAGAAACTAGCAGAATTTAACTCTAAGCGAAAAACCTCTCCCACAAAGAACCTCCGCCTTCGGACTAAAAAAATCAATAGGGGGAAAGGGGGCTAGGAGAAAAGGCCAAGCGCAGAGGTAGCATATGTGGAGGCCTTGAAAAAATGGGAAAACCAGCATAAAGAAATGTTCAAGGGAAGAGGACAAATGCAGGGAAAAAGGGAGGGCGGCAGTGGCGTTCCAAGGACAGAAATCTTCCGTCAGGTGAAATCGGAAATAAAAAAAAAAGCCGGAAGGTAACCGGCAGGGGTAACGGACGAGCACGATCGGACTAAAAGAGGAAAAAGAATAAGTGGCGGCGGAATATGGAACATTTCGCGAATCAGGAATTATGGGGGCAGGAATAGACAATCTTGCACTTTGGGGCAGGGCAAAAGATCGAGCGGGGGAGATTGCTGAGCGACGAAACCAAAACCGGGAGTGGAACTCAACCCCTGTGCGTGAAGAACATGGAGCGGTCCAGAAAAGGAAAGAAAAGGGCGCGATCGCAGTCTCACGAGGCGCGGAACTGTCGATAGGAAAACGAATCGCCGAACAATTTAGAGAGACAGGAAAGAAACTGTCGCGTGACAAACGAAGAAAGTCGGGTCGATGATCCGAAAACGGCCTTGGATGCCGGGGGGGCAGAACGGGCACAAGGGGAAGGGAAAAAAGAAGTCGTGATGACGGGGGAAAAACAGTAACGACAACCAGAAGAGGCCAGCGACCGGTAGCGCAAGGAAGGAGGGGACAGGACTATGGAAGCAGGAGGAAAGATGATCAAAAGAGGAAGAGAGGGAAACCGGGGTGGAGGTCAATTGGACTGGGATCAAAAACGATATGGAGAATAGTCACGTCCGCCTGATATCTGTTGTAGGAAAGCACTTACAAGGGAGAAAAGAAGGAAAGCTTATACCAACTTGAAAATAACCGGTAAAACACTCTGGGGGGCAAGACTTACATCTTGTCCAAGGGGGCCTCTGGGTAGAGGAAAGGCAAAAAGTCCGCGAAAGGAGCAGCAAGTTGACAACAGGGGAAGCAGAAGAGCAGGCCGGCCGGAAAAAGGATGGAGGAGCAATACCTGTGCAGGAAAAGAACAACGACAAGGGTGAGACGCAATAGAAAACGGACGGGAGAGAAGAGGAGGTGGAAATCGGGTCTGAGACCCAAGTGAGAGGGGGATTACACGCATGGCCTGGAGAGAAGGAAAGAAAGAGACGGTGAAGAAAAGCGAAGGGTTCTTCCTTCTTCCTACCTAATAAAAATGTGGCTGTGCGAAGAATCGGCGCGAAAGCTTTTTCGAACCGGGGCTGCCAAGAATAGGTTCGTTAAAACTCGAGAACACGGAGGGGGGTTGGGACGCAGCTGGAAATTAGACTGAACAATAGCGGAAAGGGACGGGGGGTTCCAGTAGGGAAGGAAGTGCCAACGGTCTGCCTTGAAAAACGGAAGGGGAAATGCCAAAGTTTGATGAAGGGGGGTAAGATCTGAAAGGAGAAAGAAAAAAACCTGCTAAGAGCCCGAAGACAACAAAGAGGGAAATGCTTTGGGGGTTTTCGAGTTAATTAAAAAGAACCAGAATAAAAAGTGAGGTACGGTGCGGGTCGTAAAAATCGTAGTCTTCTGAGGGGAAAGGGGAATGGGACAGAAGGGGATAGAAAAAGCTCCCGAGGTTTGGGAAGGGTCCCCGACCAAAGCTTTGAAGGGAGCGACCGATCATCTTTCGAGTCGCGATAAAGGCTCAACAGGCGCCGACGGGGGGAAAGAGGGAAACGGAAAAAGCCAAGAAAAACAGTTCAGCTAAAAGGAGGAAAGGTCAGAGACATCTATGGGAACAGGGGGGGAAGGTAAAAACCTTCATCGGTGAAACCAATTTGGTGGGACGGACACGGTAACTCCTCATTTGGTGAACTAAAGGGAACAGGGGGAAATTAGGAAGGGGCACCCTGAGGTGGGTTCACGATGAAACAGGAA
>Ga0179593_1671023_pt1 | contig 14290 bp, 27 predicted proteins | sample CZODoug2_1_08_16_FD_185931 | JGI IMG/M metagenome (GOLD analysis project Ga0179593, IMG submission 185931) | Vadose zone soil fungal communities from Angelo Coast Range Reserve, California, USA - CZODoug2_1_08_16fungal (PacBio error correction) | ecosystem: Environmental > Terrestrial > Soil >...
AAAAAACTGCTTTGGAAGGGGTAGTGTCGGGGGGGCTTTTCGCATGATGGACCAGGGAGACTCAATGTAGCAAATATAGTTCGAGGAAAGGAGCGCCGCAAAATGCCGGGGGTCCCTGAAGGGAAGTTGGAAAAACGAAAAACGGTTAGAGGGTATCACGATGGGAGCTTGTCACAGAAGGAAAAACCAAAAGAAGAAAAATAAGAGCACTCAAAGGGGGCCTTTGCTCAGCAAGGGATAAGGCCCCGTCGAGGGGGTTGCAATCAAAGAGGGGGGTTACCTATTCGGAGCGGGGGGGAAAGAGCTCCAGTCTCTAGAAAAGAAAATGGCCTACCCCTCGAATGGGGGGGGAACCCACACGCTGCACCAGAAAGAGTGGGGACAACTCGCACGGGTGGGGCAGGGCAAGTTTTGAATCCAAGAAGGAATCAGTAATTTAAAAGGAAAAATCAGGCCGAAAAAACCGAAAAACTGTCACAAAGGGCCCAAAGGGGGGGAAAAATTAACATCAGACCAACGACGTGGGAGTACCCACCACGAACACCGAGCGGGAAAAAAGAAGGAAGATTGATCAGGGCCAAACGCGAAATACGGGGGGGGGGGGGGGGGGGGGGGGGGGGGGGGGGGGGGGTACGGACTTTGCACGTTCCCCCTGAAAAGAAAACGGGGGGGCGCCATGCGAAAAAGGGAGTGTTTGGGGCTGAGGGACAGGCGCCTCACGGTACCAAAAAAAAGAGGAAAAAATAAACGCCCGGGGTAAAAGAAACATAAAAGGACTTGAATAATGGAAAACCAAGAAACCGCGGCGGAAGCTTCCAGAACCACGGGTACCATTGAGGGAGCGCAAATAAGGGGGACCGCACAAACCCACTGCTTTGGGAATTGAGGGCCAAACCAGGAGAATTGGCAGACTAAAAACCAAGACCGCGACAAAAGACCGGACGGGAAATGCCGCCCCGGGGGCACGGGTGCACCGTAAGCCACAACAGCCCCAAAGACCAGCCTTAAAAGCATCATCCGGGGAAAGTTTCCAGACCGAGAAAAAGAACGAAAATTTAAAATGGGGGGGACAGGGGGGAAGAGAACAGTCAACATCCAGGGCAAAGTTTTATACCAATTTTTAAAGGTGGGCCGAGACACTAGGAAAAAAAAAAAAACCTTTGGTGAGAAGGAAGCTGCTAAAAAAGCGGGGAACCCATATTGCCGAGGGAAGGGCTGTACCATATCGCAGATCTTGCAAAAGAAAAATACTCAATCCATCAGTGTGGCACAATTCAATAAGAAAACGATGACCTCCCAAAAGAGAGCGGGGTCAGGGGGGGAGATAGGAGCGGGGTTTCCCCAAAAACCAAAACCCCGGGCCACCGGGGAGGAAGGGGAAGGTGGCCCAGTGGGTGCAAAAAGACCCAACTTTGGTTTGGTGGGGGTTTGCTGGTGGCGGACCAGGGGGGGGGCGGGGAGCGTGGGTAAACCATGCAATGCCCAACCGGGACAAACCAGTGTGGACAAACGTGGCGCGAGGCAAACCCGCAATACAGGCGCAAGGGGGGACCAAAAGAACCCGGGGTTTTCGGGGGCAGAATTCCCCAGCAACGAAAAAAAAAATCTCATAGGCGGGGGGGGAGGACTGGAACCGTGAAAAAGGGAACATCAAGATAAAAACAACCGATGCAAAGACAGCCAAACGCTTTTTGGTCACGGCAGGACTTATTAAAATACAGGAGGTTGGAAGTCGGGACAGGATTAGGAATCCCAAAAAGGGGACCCTTGGCGAAGATGTCTTTGGGGCGTGGGGAAGTCGCAAGAAACTTGGGGCTAAAAGGGAGAAAAACCATTGGTTGTACGAAAACACCATGGCACGAGGGTAACTGGTTACGGACACGAGCTCCTTCGGTTTTATGAAAAACATGGTGGGGGGGGGGGGGGTTGAAGACTGCAGGGCGGCAACAATTCAAAAAGGGGGGTAGGGGGAGGTGTGGGGGTGTTGACAATGGCCAGAGAAACCAACTAAAATCGGAAAAAGGCTTACGGCAAGGGGACGCAGAGGGGGGACGCGAGAAGCGACGGTAATTAAAAAAAAAAAACAAGTGGGATGTGAAACAAGTTTAAGAAAACGAAGGGGTCGGAGGAAGGTGGAAAATCATGCAACAGGGCCCAAAGGGCCTGCATGCGGTGTGGAAGGGGGGTGGGGACGCCAAACCTGCCGCAAAATGCGGAAAGGGGTGAAGGGAGAAGAACTGCACAATCGAAAATCTAATCGGGACGAGGGTAAACCGTAAAAAGGACCAGGAAAAAAAAAGGAAGTTCTCAAATGACCGAATCGTAGGTACACTCAAGGTGGACAAAAAAAAAGACAAGCCCTAAAAGGACGCAAAACGCCGGGGCCGGGGAAGCACCTGAGTACGAATGCCGGCGAAAGGGGAAGTGGTGGGCCCGGTGAAAGAGGGCCAGCGAAAAAGGGGCATGATACGACCACGGGTAAGGAAGACAGGTGAAGAAAAACAGGGGGGATTGGAGAGGGTGCGGACAGGAGGCTACTCGCAGGAAAGGGGGGGGGGGCGCAGTCACGTTTTATGATAAAAAAAAGGTCATCAAACAAGCATGTATGGTGGGGGGAGGGAGACAACACCGCACTTGACAAAAGATTTCAAGTCAGGAGGCAGAAAAAAGCGGGAAAGGGTCTGAGTTTGGGGGGGGAGGTCGTTTCAATTGCCCATCAAAAAAAGCAAAAACCGGGGGGCTCCATTGTGATAATATATTCCAGGAAGGGGGAAGGGTTGGGAGGACGCGAAAGACCAGGCCTTCAGTGACAAAACGTGTAAGTATTGATGATGGGGAACCCACCAATGGGACGAACAAAAGACAAAACGTTGGGTGGTCGAACCCAGGAAACGCGGGCACCCGCAGCTCGTTCCCACAAAAGAAAAGTGGGGGATGACCAAAACAACCGCCGGGGGGGTTTCGGAAATAGGGAAAAGCCAGAAGACTTTGGGCTGAGAGGTACGAGCCAACCAAGCAAGGGGCTCTACGGCACCACGAAGGAAAGGAAAAAGCACCGACCAGGGGGACCCCAAGCAAAGCATAGATGCCGTTATGAAAAAAGACAAACACCTCAATGGGTTGGAAAATATGCCGGCAAGCAAAACGGGGGGGGGAAAAAAAAAGAGGGAGACTTTCCAATACCAACGGAAAAAAAAAACCGCCTGGGGAAAGGGAAGGAAGCGGAAACAAAGGGTTCGACCCCAAACAACAGTAGACACGCGTTGAAATATCAAATGAACCGTTTATGAGGTCAAAGAGGGTAAAAGGGCTGGGGGGAGGGAAAGGCCCAACTTGACGGAGTCACCCAAGCTTGAATACATTGTTGTTTGGCCTCCAATCGACAGGGTAAAAACATTGCCAGGGACGAATCCGGTGATAACCGAAAACACAAACCAAGGGAGGGAAAGAGACAGAAGAAAAAAAGGAGGGGCAATAGGAAGTAAATTGAAAAAACCTTTCGGGTGGCCCAGGGGAATCATGTAGGCACCACTGAGTCCAGGGTGTTGCCCGAAACAAAAAAGCAAGAAAGGAGTATCACCAGGCAGACCAAGGCCAAAGCTGGTGAATTTCCACAACAGAAAGACGTGTCCGGGAGATTGTGAAACTGCTGTCAAGTGGAAAAACGGGGGGGGACCGGAGGAGCCAAAGGGAACGGTTGACGTGTGGATCGCCGTCAAAAAAAGGCACTGGCGGGACATACCGTTGGTCATGGTGATATGAGGAAAAATGCGCCGCAAACCGAATCTAACCGGCAAAAACAAACTGAGGGGGGGGTAATTGGGTAAAAAAAGGCACATTAAAGTTGGAAGCGGTCCAGGGGGGAAAACAGTGGTCGGATGGTAGACCACCGAGGGGAAACGGAACTGGTGGGAGTGGCTCAGAAAAAAAAAGCATCGCCAAATGGAACAGTCATATCCAGACTAGGACGCGAGTTGGGGGGGTTTGCACACGAACGAGTGGGGGGGGAAGAAACCCTGCGGGGAAAAGCAGGGCCAACTTGTTGGGCACAAACTGTGGGAGGTCAAAGGGGTCAAGCCGTGTGAATCCAGGACATAATAAACAAGGGGGCAAAAAGGGGGGGGGGGGTTGGGGCAAGAGCCGTACCACTGGCATTTCAAAACAGCATTAAAATATACCCATCATGGTGAGTGGGGCTATCGGAAGAAAAACCAATGTGGGCGGGGGGGGCGGATTGGTTCCCTGAAAAAATGACACAAGCAACGCAAGGAGAGGACGCTGACCGGGGGAGCTCCCATTAGGGAAAAAAAAAGGGGAAACGAGTGGTTTTAAGGCGTGGGGGGGAAAAACGCATAAAAACCAACAATTGCCCAGTTCAAAACTGGGAAATGAGGCGATCGAGTTAGCACGGCCAAAAAAGAAAAAAGGCAAAAGCCCACGGTGCGTTGTCCAAAGAGGACCTCGCAGTGTTACTTAAACAGGGGAAGGGGAGACCGAGGAAAAAGTTGGTGGAAAAGCTCGTGATCCAAGGGGAAAAAAAAGGGGAAGATAGAAACGTGTTGAACGCCGTCCGCATCGGGAGTAAGGGAAAAACAAACCGAAGACAAAGGGGCCCAAAGCCGGGGGGGAAAATCGGTAAAAAGGAACCCAACCAGAAATTTTTGTGGGGGAAAAAACTGGGGGCAAAAAGGGACAAACGGGGCAGAGTGAGTCAAAAAAAGCCAGGCCAAAAAAGTCATCGTTGGGGGCAGAAAAGAGGAAATTTTCGGTAAAAAAAAACTGGACAGTGGGGGGAAACATGGGGGCCCTGGTGCGCCTTTTTGAAAAACAACGTCCAAAAGGGAGGAAAAACCCCGCATTTTGGAATTCAGAAAAAGGGGAGAGCGTTCCAAACAGAGCCCGAAGGGACCAAACCAAAGGGGGCCGCCACCGAAAAAATGTTTCAACACAGGGGGGGGGGGGGGTGTTGGCACAAATAGGACAAAACCTCGGGGGTTAAAGCAAATACCCGAAAAGGGGTAGGAAAAGGGCAGTAAGAGGGGGGACAAGGGGTAAAACCAAGCCACTGAAAAAGTGAACTTCCAACAAAAAAATCCATTGAAAATAACTGGGTTGGGGCCGGGAAGGAACAAAGAAAAAAGGGTTTGGAGGTCCAACAAAAAACATACAAAACCAAACCGAGTAAAACGTGGGGTTTCAGAAGAGGAACCGGTGAAGGAATGGAAAGCGACTTCAATCCAGGGTGTGAATCAAAAAGAACTTTTCAACGTTCGCGTATAGGCAGCCAACCACAGCGTTCGCGTGGAACGAAAAGACTAAGAACCTAAAAAAAAAGGGTCCGGGGCAAACGATGGGGGTTTGAAGGAGTAAGGTCGCGAGGGACAAAAGCGGTAGGAGGGGGGAAATAAGCACGTTGGCCAGGAAAGAGGTTATCGGGTGAGGTGGGGAGGACTTAAAGTCGGTGGAAAAACGGAACTCCCAGCCCACAAAAGGGGGGGTGGTTTTGAGGGGTTGAGGGGGAAAAGGGGAAAACGAAAAAAAAAATTGGGATGTTCCACCGCGAAAAACAGCAGGGGAAAAAGCGAGAAGGGAAAAGGGGAAAATACTGGTCCAGGGCGGGGGGTGGCCCTGCAGAAGGGCACCAGAAAACTAGACACTGAGAACGCAACAAAGGAAAAAACAAAAAGGCAAAAAGGGAGGGGGGGCCAAGAAACCTTCCAAATGGCAAACAGGGTGAAAAAAAAAAAAAGGGGTTGGGGTTTCCGCCGGGGGTCAAAAAAAAGGGGCCCAAAAAGCGTAGCTAATGAGCCAGGGGGGGGGGAAAAAAGGATTGGAAAGGTTGAGGGGAACTTCCCTCGAATGAAGAGGCTGGCGAGATCCGGGAAGAGAAAAAAAAAATGCCATACTCAGGAAAAAGGGGGGAAGGATAATTGGTGGAGGGGAGAAACTCAACGGGGTTTTGCTAAATGGGGGACGGGACCATAAAAGTTGGAGAACAAAATGGGGTGTTGACTAAGACATGAGGAGGGTGGGGGGTTTTGAATGGCGGGAAGTGTCAAAATGTTGGTGATGTGATCTGGTCAAAGAGGGGAAAGGAAAGGAGTTTTGTGGTGCAGGCTTGGGATGCGGGAGGTCGAAGGAAGACCCCCGGGGGAAAAACAGGGTTGACAGACACACGGGGGAACCTATGTCGGAGAAAAACTCCATTCGGGGGTGAAATGAAATAAAGGGGGAAGGGAAGCGGACATTTGTTCAAAACAGGGGGAACTACGAAAAACCGGAAAAAAAGGTTCGGGAAAGAAAAAAAACAAAACACAAAGTCACGGCGGTCTGGGGAAGGGTCATCATCAGAAAGCGGCTGTCGTGTTAACCGGGAAAGAATTGAGCTGGCACGTCAAGGAGGGGGGGGACAATCACCGGGGAAAAAAACACCGCCTGCCAATGGAAAAGGGGGGGAAAATTGAAAACCGACAGGGGGGAAAGGTATTTTACTAAACGGAGAAACGGGAGGGGAAGGGGACCAAAAAAAATCACGTGTGAAAGGGGGGGGGGGGGGGGGGGAAACAGGAGGGGGGGGGAGTCTAATAACAAAAATGAAAAAACGTGGGACCAGCCTGAGCAAACGGCTGGGAATAGAACACGAATCTGAAGGTGGAGGAAAGTCCGGGGTTCACAGGGGGGAAAAACGCTAAAAAAAAGGTTGTTCAACGCTGTCCAAAGAAAGGAAAAGGGAAGTTGGTCGGAAAATAGGGCAGACTGAGAACCAAGGGAGTCACTAAAAAAAACCTATGGAAGGGTTTTTGGAAAAAATCAAAAGTTGACCGACAGCGAAGGGAAAAAAAAACTGGCGAAGTGCACTACTTGCAAAGGGGGGGGGGGGGAAAAATGAGACGCCGCGGGGCGCCACAGGAGTGGGGGACCTAGAACGGGTGATGGAGCCGTACGCGGGGGGAGAACTGCATCTCCCCGGAAAAAGAAATTCAGCGAACTGAGAGGTTGCTCAGAACTAAGGGCGGGGATGCTAATACTCAAAACCCAGCGCAGCAAAACAAGGAGAACCACAAAAAACGGGAAGGATCGGGAAGGAAAAAGACGGGAATCACACAAACAAAAGCTAGAAAAAGGGAAAGCTATACGTTTGGATTAACGAGGGGACCGGGGGAAGTTGGGGCTTCGCAAAAAAGGCCCTCCGTGATAAAAGAAATAGGGGGGAAGGAAGTATACAAAGCGGGAAGGGGTGTTCAGCCGAAAGAACAGGGGTGATAACCAACTCAAAAAAACGGGGGGGCGCGCGGGTCGTTCCAAGGGGGGGAAAAACAGCCTTGGGACAAAGAGCTTTTTGCCTTGAGGAGGCACCGTCCGAGGGGGGGGTGGGGGCAACAGAGGGGGTTGGTGTACCGAGGGGGACCGGGGTTGACGACGGAGAATATCACAACAACGAGAAAAGAGGGACACAAAACATTGCGCCCACAGCCAGGGGAAAAGAAAAAAAAAAAAGAAAAAAAAAAAACAAGCGAGACAGGGGTGCAACAGCACCTCAACTCATAAGATTGGGGTAGATAAAAGACGGAAGAAAGGCCAGAAAAGGCAGGTCAAACCGCGCCAGGGGCGACAGCCAACGACGGGGGATTTACCCCAAAGTCACAACGAGGAAGGAAGCTCGAGGTGAAGGTCCAAAGAAAAACATATGGGGACTGCAAAACAGTCACGAAGACAGGGCTGCACCATTGATGGGGCATAGTAAAGTCGTACCACGCTAGTTGTTGAGACAGCTTCACCATCTCCCTGGGAAGAAACCGGGAAAGCCGCGACGTATGAAAACTGCCCCAAGACCGCGGCCGAATCCAGACCTCCTGGAAAAGAGAGGGGGGGTCTGGGAACACGGAAAAAGGAACAATGGGCAAACGCCCCCCTCCGTGGGGGGAAGTGTGCCCATTAACACCCGAGGGGCAGAAAAACGCCAATAAAAATGTGACCAAAGGGGCAGCAAACCGTGGAACTGGGGGCATCTGTCCTTCTAAAAAAGACATCCAACTCAAAAAAAAGGGAAGGTTCAACGCCTCCCTCCAGGGGAAAAAACAAGAACAGCAAAAAAACCAGGGAAATGTGAGGGGAACAAAGTTTTTATGCCACCAAAAGGCGGTCAGTGTGACCCTGTGAGTTCAGACCCAGCGGGGGAAAAAAAACTTGAGCTGGCCAGAGGAAAGACCATCGGAATGAGGCAAGTAGTGCGGGAAGAAGCGCAAGAGTCTTTCACAGGGGGGAAAGGGAAAAAGTTGATCCAATAACAAAGGCTGGGACAAACTTTAAGTTCCTTCCAGGGGGGAAAGAAAAAAGAGCTAAGGGGAGGCCCTTCAAAAAAAGTTATGGAAAAAAGGAAAACAGGGAAACCAAAACACTTTTCCGGGGGGTGACCAGTGAAGGCAAAAGAAATACATTGTGGGGGGAAGGTTGGTTTGAGGTTCGTTGAAAGACGTGGAGAAGAGAATGGTGCCCTGCGGAAGGGAACAACCCTGGGACCCTATTCCCGTGGCGGCGCTTGCCTCCAACGGCCGTGTTCGAATCGGGACCAGCAAAAAAGAGGGGTTTGACGGGGGGGGGTGGGGGCAAAAAAAAAGCCCAAAAAAAAACGATTTCAAAGGGTAGGGGGGAGGTACGTGAACAATATAAATGAACATGGGGGAGCCCAACTGTCACGCCAAAAACTCCACCTCAAAGACCTTGGTGGGGGGGAACTTCTCGGCTTCCAATTTACGAAGGAGGAGGAAAAGGGGTTCAAACGGCTTATTAGAAAAGAAAGGGTATTGGGGCTTGTCGAGGAAAAGGGGGTCACCGGAAACGTTAAAGAAGCGGGAAGTGGGGGGGGGATCATGCAGCCCATTCGGCAAATTCCGAGGACACCCCAACGACTCGGGAAAAAAGTTGAATGACCACACCAAATCAGGGGAAATTTTCTCACAGCGGCAACAAAGTGTTAAGGGGAATGGAAAATGTTTTGGGGGTCGCAACGGGAAGGAAAAAAAACACGGCCAGCAGGGAAAAAGGTACACGGGGGGCTTCACAAAAGTCGGAAACAAGGGGGAAATCCAGTGTAATTGTATAACCAAAAAATGGTGATGACGAAATTACAAAAGGTTGAAAGGGGAGGGTCGACTTCGGAGGGAAGACTCTAACCAATGCAAAAAGGCGGGATCCCCGGATCCCGGGGTTTGGGGGGGGAGGGAAAAAGGAAACAAACCCCCAGGCCAGCGGGGAAAAAGGGGGGGTGGTCGAGAAATTAGAGAGAAAGAACACATTGAATGCTTGGGGGGTTTTGACCCGGAAAAGATGGAGGGGAGGGGTGCTCAACCTTTGGGAAAAAACGGATCGGGACAGTTGGGGAAAAGAAGACACTGGACCAGAAGGGAAAGGGGGTGGGGGGGTACTACAGCAAAGAGCTGCAAAAAAAAAAAGGCGAAAAACTATGTGGGGGTTGGGGGCAATCCGAAGCGCAAAACGGCACGACCACTCGTTTTTCTCAGGGAGGAGAAAATGGAACAGTGCGTGGACGCTAGGGGCTGTCTAGAAAGGAAGCAGGAAAAAACGTGTTGGAATGATCCCGTCAGAACGGGTGGGGGGCCAGGCGGACAAAAAAAACTGAGGGGGTTCAGCACTACAGGTATAAGAAGGGGAGGCGACCAATATCACTAAGTGTGGCTGGAAGTCGTGACAAGGGAAAAATCCAGGCAAAACACCGGGCGGGGGACCAAGGGGGTCTCTACGATAGGATCCCTAAACCAGGGTTGTATTTTGAAGTCGAGAGTTGCGAAGGGGACAAAACGCGTATTGTGGGCCGGGCGGCCCGGGGAGGGCGCAAAAGCCCACCAAAGGGGTTTTTGAAAGGAAAAACCATGAAAAAGGGGAACGCAGAAAGGGAAACACGGCGGAGGAAACCAAAACCACCAAAAAAAGATTGAAGGGGGGGGGGGTCGGAGGAATGATGAGGGGGTAAAGGGGGCTACTGTTCTTGGAGGGGGGGCTTCATCCACCCGCCGGGTCCCGTCTTGCCCCCTCGAGGGGGACTCAACTTGTCAAACCGGCTGTTTCAAAAGGGACCACATCAAGGCAAAATAAGGGTACAAAACGAGGGGGATACAACAACCCAACAGAGGGGGGTGTGGCCTTTGGGCCGAGAATTGGTCGGCGTTCATCTGATTCAGGGAAAAGGGACACGGTAAAAACCGTCCGGGGGGAAACTCCGTCCTTTAGGACCAGGAAAGGTAGCTCTCAAATGAGGGAACACCGCCACAATGAGGAAAAAAACAAGTCATTACCGTGGGAAAGATGAACTGGAAAAACAAAAGGGCGGGAAAAAAAGTGCCCTGTTGTCTCCATCCCAAACGAAGGCAGGTGACAAAAAGTACAAAGGGGGTGGGGGGACTAAAATTCCAGCCATATTTTCACAAGGCAAGGGGGAAGAAAAAAAAACTTGTTTCGGACAAAAAAAAGACTCAAAGAAAAACAACAACTGAAATGGAGTCAAAGGAAAAATTCTTTTTGAACCACTTGCAGGACTGGAAAAAAAAAACCGAGGCCTGTCCTATCTCGAACATTCATTCCAAGGTGGGCAAACATAAACCTGGTTGGCGGATGGGGAGGAGAAAAAACCCAGACAAAAAAGAATATACCATCGTGAAAAGACCAGTCCGAAAAAGTTAAGAAATGGGGGTTTCACCTTGGCGGGGGAGGGGGGGACCTGAGAGAATACGAGGGGAAATTTCGAGTGAAGAGGGTAAGGGCGGGGGTAAAAAGGGGGTACCGTTTGAATGGAAAGATCAGATTCAAAGGGGAACAAGCCCGCAAAAAAGAATACCCGCCAAACAGTGGGGGTGGGTTTGTCAAGGAAGGTTTAGAGAAGAACGGTCGTGACATCGCTGGAAAAAAAGAAGGGAAAGTTTGAGTCCGCGAGGGGGTCAAAGGAAACTGAGTTGGAGTGGGACAGAAAACACAGAACGTAGAGGGGAAAGCCAAGGGCCATATCCCTAACAAAAAAGGGGTCACATCCGAGGGGGGGGTTTGGGACAAACGCAAGGGAGGGGGGGTGGGGAAAACCTGCTGAAAAAGGCATAGACCAGGGAAATGTTTTTGTTGACAAGAAAAAACCAAACCGTGGGGGGGGGGACCTTGTTCGCCTACAAACTTTGTTTGTGGAGGCCAAGACCAATAAATCCCAGGGGTAACTGGGGGTGAAAAAAAACAAAAAAAGGTCACGGCAAAGAAACAAATAAACATCCATGGCGGTTTATGGAGCTAATCGGAAAAAATGTGGCCGCACCGTGGGGACATGGGGGTTTCAAAACCGGGCCAACAACCGGGAAGAGTTGGAGGCGAAACAGGTCCACTTTGAGCAAACCGGAGTGAAACGCCAAAAAGAAACTAGTGGGTGGGGTAAAGCGTGTGGACCGAAACAACATGCAGGCAAATGAAGGGGATTCATAAGAGGGTAACAGCTGAACGGAAGTCGGTCAAAAACAAAAGACTTGGGAACAAACGAGGGGTTGACAACTCAAAAAACCGGGACTGTGAATAAACCCAAACCAACCCCCCCCCCCCACCCCCCCCACAAGTTGTGGGGGGGGTGGGGGTTTGTTGGGGGTTTGGTGGGGGGGGGTGGTGGTGGTTGGTGTGTGGGGGGGGTGTGTGTGTGGTGGGGGGTGTGGGGGGGGGTGGTTGGGGGGTGTCCTATACCATGTTGGGGGGGGGGGCGAAAAATCGGAAGAAATGACATCGTTTAAAAGCAGCGTACGAGGGAGGGGAGGGGTAGTAAAAAAAAAGGGCGCTGTACCCGTGTGCCGTGGATCAGGGTGGGAGTGGAGACCGGATTGCTTTTGGCAAGTGAGAACCGAAAAGGAGGGGAAAGAGTAATCCTTGGGGGTAAAAAAGCCAAAAAAAAAGAAGACATGTCAGGTGCAAGGCCCGATCAGGAGAAAGGGGGGTATTAGCCTACCCTGGGGGCGTGGCTGTGGGAAAAAACAAGAGGAAACACACCTTACGCCGTTGAAGGCAACATTTGATAGTCCAATCGCCAGGAAAAAGAACGTCGACCACCAAAAAAAAAGTAAAAGGGTTCACGGGGGGGGGGGGGTCAGAAAAAGAACGAAAGTGACGGGGAACGCGTACCGATCGGAAAAAAAGACAGGAGCTTTTTAAGGTTGTTGCCCACACGAGTTTCCGCAAAGGATAGCCGTTGGGGGGAAAAAAAGGGCGAAACAAAACCACAAACAAAAACCACATTGAAATAACTTTTCGAGACAGGGGGGGGCAAGCCGAAGAAGAAAGAATTGTTGGTCAGGGGGGCAGAACAAAAATGGGGGAAGACGTGCCGAACGGCGGAAAATCATTGCCAAGGGGGGAACTGAATCCAAAGTGGGTAGAAAAACAAAAAAAAAAAAAGAAAACACACAGTTAGGACGACGGAATAACCCAAACCAATCGGGCCAAGGGAACCCCAGGACTTCAAACCAAAATAAGGAAAAAAAAAAAAGAAAAAAACCGCCAATGTCATTTAGAAAAAAGGCAATTGGGAAGGAGGGGGTCTAGAACGTGAAAAAAAATCGCGGACTGGAGAGCGCCCGTGGAAAGACTTCCTGGTTGGTCTTTGAGTGCTTAAAAAGGTTTTTCCCTGACTCCAACACCGGGGACATTTATATTGGGGGGGGGTTCAACGCACGGTGTCTGGCACACAAGAGGGGGCTTGTCCACCGTCGAAAAAGCAGGGGGAGAAGAGGAGGGACCAAAGGACCTACTGGTGAAAAGGGGAAACCTTGGCAGGAGCAAGGGCAATCTCCAGAGATTTCCAACACTGGAAAAAAAAAAAGGGCAAAAAATGGGCGTTTTGCAAAAAAAAAAAAATTCAACTCAAGGGGGGAAAAAGGTGGTGACGCGGGGGACAAAAAAAAAGGATAATTACTACGAAGAGGCGTAGAAAAAAAGGAAGGCCACGTTTTCAAGGGGGGCAACGCGGGGACTTGGGGGAAAGGCAGGTGAAGGCGTAAAAAAAAGTCAGGCATAACATGTAGAAAAAGGCCCCAACTTCATGAAAGGAGCTTGAGCAGATAAGGTCGGTTGGAAAGAACATCAGGTCACTATCATGGGTCAAAAACGGCACTGGGGTCAGAAAAGGAATAGAGGGTTGGTGGGGAAGTCAATAACAGTCAAGAAAGGTGCAACGTTTTCGGGGCATTGGAAATTCGAGGGAAGGGGGCAAAAGCTTGGTGAAGGAGGGTGGGGAAAAAGCTGAAGGGATCGGCAACCTGCGTTGTCGGAGGGAACCGGAGAAAAAAAAACAAGTAAAGCCGAGGGGAAACGGTGGGGGAAAAATCGCCAAAGGCATGGGGAAAGTGGAAACATTGGTGTTCAAGGAAGAAAAATAAGACCGGGCTGGTGGTAAGACAAAGGAGAACTGGGTTGGGGAAAACGTGGGGGGGTGACATCTTTTGTCAATCTCAGTAGGCGGGGGACCCCCCCGGGGTGTTCCACGGGGTTGTGCTTCCGAAAAAAATAGGGACCGAGGAGGGTACGACTCATTTGGTACTGGAGTGGCAAAAAGGAAAGAACACTCTCGTTGGGAAGAAAATGGGTCGGCCGGAAAGGGACGGTGCAAAAGGGCAAAAGGGGGGGGGGGGTGGGGAGACGAAGGAAAAAAAGAGAACCACCAAGGGTCCACCTGGTGTGTGACGTGGGGGTGGGAAAAACAGAGGGAATTAGAAGGATGAAAAAAATGGGGGGAACGGCCAGGTAGCTTGTGAAAAATTCTTCTCAAATGCCAGGCAGTTTTGGGAGCATGACAAGTAAGTAAGGTGTTGGGTCAGATGCTGGGGGGAAAAAGTTCTTCCGAAGGTGTTGCAGCCTTATTTACAAGGGGGACTGATTTGGGGGGGTTCCGCCCAGGGAGGAGTTAGTGATCACCCGAGGCAAAAAAAAGGAACAAGCCCGGGAAAAAGAATTGCAGGGTGTTGAAACAGACGAGGGGCACGAGATTGCGGGGAATAAAAATGGAAGAGGTGGACCTTTGCATCAAGGTTGGGGGAAGTGCTCCCGGGTGAGCAAAAAGGCAATTACCTTGGGGGGGGGGCAGGCGGAAAGGACCGGCCAGCAAACGGAAGATTGGGGGAGGCAGGTACAAGGGCTACTTTCAGAACAAAAGGTTTTGGCTCAAGAGAAAAAAAAAAAAACACTGCGGAAAAGGGCAGCCCACTACAAAAGCAAAATCAATCACGCAAAAAGGGGAAATCGAATCAAGATCGGCAGC
>Ga0179593_1418804_pt1 | contig 14289 bp, 17 predicted proteins | sample CZODoug2_1_08_16_FD_185931 | JGI IMG/M metagenome (GOLD analysis project Ga0179593, IMG submission 185931) | Vadose zone soil fungal communities from Angelo Coast Range Reserve, California, USA - CZODoug2_1_08_16fungal (PacBio error correction) | ecosystem: Environmental > Terrestrial > Soil >...
GTTACTTCAAAGAATTCAACCGACATGGAGAAATCGTTGGAGTAAGGGGAGGTCAATATCAACACTTGTGGGGGAAAAAAACGTCACAAGTACTCAGGAACAAAATCGCTTCAGTTAGGGGGGAAAGACTTGGGAGAAAAGAACGGTGGACAAGGAACTGCACAAACAAACGGCAAAAAAAAATGAAAAATATTTGATACAGGAATGCACAGAGGATGACGCGATTACCGTGAGGGAGATCGAAAATCCTATCTAATTGAAACCTGGAGTCTCTGCATGGAGAAAGGAGGCAGAAACGCAGCAAGAAATAAACACAGAAGATCAAGACAAAATGCTGTATCTTCAGATGGGTCAAGAGGGTATTGGGACACTATCATCCAATCGTGGAATAAGGGGGGGACTGAAAAAAAAAATTATCCACTGAAGGGGGGAACACAACGAACAAAGTTAGAACGGGGTGAGTCTCAGTGACGGGGAGAAGAAAGATGTGAGTGAGAAAAGAAAAAAGGCAAGGACAGTCCTTGCCCAGAGAGTCAAACGGTAAGAAGGCTTCAATGGCCACTACAGATGCATTATGAGCCGACATTGATCCAGCATTCCGAAAAATTGGGTGCTTAGTGGAGGACGCGGACGCTAAATCTGGAAACTCATCACCTGGACGCGGGACACCCAATCATAAACTGAGGGGGGGAACATGCCCGGCGGTGGGGTCTCAGATAGCAATGAAACGATCGGTTCGGAAAGCATGTACTGGGCACCGATGGAGCAAAACCGAAAAACTCAGAGAAGAAAAAATTTTATCTCTTGTCTCGCATGCATAAAGGGAACCCTCTCAGAAAGAGGATGCGCCGTGTCAGATGGAGGTGGTGTTATGGGGGGTGCGCACCGCTCAGGCAGCCAATCTCAGGAGTGGTGAGGAGTGTGGGCACGGGGCGGAACGCCGCTACTAAAAGGAAGGGAAGAAACGGTCAGGCGTTTCTAGGAGAAAAAATATAGGATATTGGTCAATTGCGAAAGGAGGGAAGTCTCGTCCGTCACAGCTACCGTTCCAACGACACTGGCCCGCGATGGCTAGGAAAACTCCCCTACCGGAGCACCTGGGTGGGACTCAAGGAGGAAATGGGCTGCGGGAAGGAGGGAAGCTTAAGGGGCAGGTTTCCCGTCAGGGCGCGCCCGAAAACGAATCTCCGGGCAGAGCCAACTGGATTTTTAAATACGGACATGGGGGCAGAGGAGGTCAAACTAACCGAAAACGTACCTGGGAAGAGTCGTCATTTACGGCGGGACAAAAATCAACCAGGTTTAGGGCTGAATCGCCAGAAGGCTCACAGAATCAAAGCAGATCTCGACGACTTCAAAAGTAGCGCGGGGAATCTACTGATGAAATGGCACAAAGGAGATTCTTTGAGGGGAAAAAATAGTGGGTACCAACTGGTCTTGCAACAACAAAGGCGAAATCTTGGTCTCTAGCAACAAAAAACAAAGAGAGGAAATGGAGAAGGAAGAAAAAGCAGAGTCAAACTGGACGGCGGTATACAAGTGAAAAAGAAATCGACGTAAGGAAGAAGATAGGAATCCCCTGCGCCTACTAAGAAAAGATTTGATCAGAGCCTGCTTGAGGGACTACGGAGGAAAAAGTGCCGCTGGAGACCATCTGGGGAAAAGGAACCGCCCCCAGAAAGCTGATGGCGACTTACAGTAATGAGACGAAAACGTTCAGACCGAAGACAACCGGCTATCGGAAGTGGACTCATCTGGAGAAGGAAAGAATGGCGCCAAAAAGTGGGTGGCGTGACGAGAGACTAAAGTAGTCACTCGCGAAGGCATCTCTTTTAAAAAACGTCGGAAGCCGGTAGGGAGGTCCCAGAGAAGGGGGCACCAGGGGGAAGTGGGGGGGGGGACTGGGGCTCGGCGGGAAAAATGAAATAACCCAAGAGAAAAGGGGCCCAATATCTCCATGAAACTTGCCAATAGGAAGAATTTTCAGACAAGTAGCGGCCGTCAACGAAAAAAGAAGCCACACTCCGAGGAGTGTCCTATACGGGATCTGGAGGACAAGAAAAAAAAACAATCCAAATCGAAATTCTAAGAGAAGGAGTGACTCGGGTGACCTAACTGCATCGTAACTGAATACAATACTCGGGGGAAGGTAAGAGGGACTCCTTGTGCTCAATCGAGAGTTGGAAAAGTAATTCAGAGAACCGGCTAAAAATGAGAGAGGCGGGTCTCAGCTCAAACGCCTGACAAAAATTCAAGCCTGGGGATTTGACATGGTACTGACCCTGAGAAAGTCAGACTGCTCAAAATCAGTACATATTAAATATCACCAAGAATTGCTAAAGTAGATTATCAAAAATGGAGGGAGTCCGAATATTAACAAGGGATGGCAATACAAAGTAATTATAGGCCCGTACCGAGAAGGGGGTCACAGGGTACTTAACCGGAGGAGAATGAGGCCGTACACTTCACTGGAATAACCTCCGGGGGGGGGCGAAGAGGGGTAGTGGGGGGAGAAGGGGAAACAAAATAGTTGCAGGATAAGGCTTGCGAAGGAAAAAAGTCCACTATGCGATGCAGCCACAGGCCCTAGGGAGGTCAGGGAAAAAAAAGAAAAAAGAAACCTTTGTCTTGTTCGTCTGTCGAGTGCGGCGCTCGAAGACGGAAGGGAGAGAGAAGGTTAATAAAGAGGAAAAAGAAAAGACGGTTCGAGGAGTCGACAGTTCAGAAAAAGAAGAGGTATGGCAATCAGGACCTGATCGAATCGCGAGTCGGTTCACTCTGAAATTGAAGAGGGGACATACGTCAAAACAACACCAGGAGTTAATGCCCCGGTCGATTTCCCCAGGGGATGGTACCTCGAACGAAGGAAAAGGAGAAAATGCCGTGTGAGGAACAGGGGACGGGCAAAAGGAGCTTAAAAAAGAAAGTTAACCTCAACTCAGACAAAAAAAATATCTTTTAAAGACCGCAACACGAGAAGGACCGAAAGGACCGAATTATTCGTTTCGTAGATAGTTCAAAATCCACAGGTTAAGTCGCCACAGGGGGTAAGCTCCGAACAGCCGCTAAAGGGAACTTTTGTCAAGGAGGAAAAAAAGGAAGGGACGAGGAACTGTCGCGCAACCTCGGAAAAAAAAGGAGAGTCAATCCAAGAAGCTAAAAAGGGAGTCTCGGTATGACCAGGGCAATCAGGAAAAAGACTATCCGCAAGTTAACACTCTGGAGGACGAGGCTAAGAGATTCATGCTCAACTGATGGAGGAGAAAAGCAAACCAGCCCCACACGAGGAAAAAAAAGAGGGACTTGGGGTGGATATATCGGGGAACCGAGGGAAGATGGATTTGGGCGTGTCTGGATCAAAAAGTGGTTTGGAATAAGGGGGGGAATCGAAGCCTTATCCTGCACACCAAAGAGAAAGAGAAATAACAAGAGGGAAGTACAAACGAGAAACCAATTTTCGGCACTCTACTTTGAGACTAAACGGGCACGTAGCAAGTGCCGGGGAAAGAGGGGACGGGCGGTGTGAAGGTACGAAGGGCCAAGTCCAGGGTCGTAGAAACTGGGAACATTATCTCCCGATTCGCACTTGTGCTACGACTAAGGGGGAAGAGGAGAAAAGCGCTAGACTCTTAACTGCGGGGCCACCAACATAGAGAGAATTTGGGGGCATCCGGCTTTTGGGTGCGAAGCGTCCGACAGATAGGCGGACGAAAAAGGGAAGTGAATTTAACCGGCCAACGCTGAAAAAGAAAAAAGTTATCACAGGCTAACTCAAAATAGGGAGGGGAGGGCGGACTCGCGCAAATTCGATCAACCTCGCAATCCAAGCGAGAATTCGATTTGTGGGGTTGAGGGTCAGGCAAAGAAAATCAGGAGAAATACGGAGTGTTACGTTGGGCGGAGGGGGACTAAGAAGGGAAGGAGCTGATAGTTGATAAAAGTCCGCCGTTGTTCAGAAAGTCGGCACGATTGGTGGAAGAGGGGAAAGATGGGGGGGGCTCAAAGGCAACGGCAGCGCCGTTCCAAGAAACGGGACCAGAGAGTCAGGAAGAACAACTAAACCGGCTAAAAAAATTAAACAAGACCTTGGCAGAAGAAAAAGATGCGGACGGCGCGGTAAGAGGAATCTATGAAAAGGTCTTCACGGGTTTAGCCTTGACCGGAGGTCCAATACAGCAACTTGATTTCGTCCAGACGGCCAGTGGTTCTCTGTGTCCTACAAAGGACTGAAGAAGGGAGAAGTGGCGTGACGGCAGCGACGCCATAGCGGGCAAAAAAGGGGCGCGTCCGCACACAGAAAAGGAAAAGTAAATCATATCTGTATAAGGACTCAAGTCAAGCGTTGTGGAAAGCGCAATGAGGAGGAGGGCGTACCCAACAGGATCCTCTTTTCTGAAGGGAAAGAAAGGAAGTCTCAAAAATGGGCAACGCCCAGCAGAAGGATAAGCTCGCAGGGGGGCAACTCTCAAAAAACAACAAGGCGGAGAGATTAAGAAAATCCAAAGCAATAGAATCAGTAGTGATAAAGGTTGGATCACCAAGACTAGTGAATACGAAAGTCCGCCCTCTACGAAAGACAGGATATTTTCCAAAGAAGCTTGGGGGGGCGCTGAAATAGGATTGGAGGAGAAAAAATGCTCGGGAAGAAACACGGCGCCTCTAGTGTGGCGTAAATGCAAAGGAGAAAACTGCGCCAGAGAGTAAGGTACAGGGGGGGGAAAAACGACCGCAAATTCCGTCTGGAAAAAAAGGGAGCATAGGGTACTATACAGAAAAAGGGAGGCGCGAACTGCCGTTGAAACGAACTTTCAGACGAGTTCAACCCCAAGCAGCTTCGGTGAGAAAAAAAGCTTGTACCGTCGGGAAAAAGGGAGTCAGCAGAGCATTGAAATTTGCAAGGGGGAGGAGGAAGGTGAGTCTAGAATCCCCCACAGGCAATGAGTGCCCAAATCGGGCTCTGGAAAAGGGCAAAGGACGGAAACGTTTAGAAAAAGTAAGGTAGCGGCCGTCCGACTCTCAGCAAAAGAAAGGGCCACATTGAAGAAGGAAAGGGAGACCGGGTTGCTGCCATCCACACCACCTAAAAATAAGGTAAATGCTCCCCCTTGGAGTGAGGTTAAAACCTAATAAAGAAAGAGAAATCAAGAGGAAGCAAAAGAGAGCAGAAACGGTGAAACTGGCCTAGGGGGAACCATCCTCTTGGTAAAAGGACATCTCCAAGGGTTCAAAGGGGGGCCGCGCCGAAAAGAATGCCCCAAAAACAGACCTGAGTGGTGAAAGAAGAAAACCAGGGGAGAGACAAAGAGCTGCTCTACTACGAATAGAGTAACATTCCTAAGAAAAGTAAAAAGAAAGGGAAATCTGAGAAATGTCTCAAAATCGAAAGGGTGTATGAACCGAAGTTCACCGCACTTGAAAGGGGAAAGGGACAGATGTACTGCCGTTCTCAAGAAGGAAACAAGTCCAGCTTATATAAAGAAAATGAACGGCGTTTTGTCGGCATTTTCTCTAGGGGAGGCAGTACTAAAAAAAAAGTCCCATTGGCGAAAATGGCCGCACGGAAAAAATCTGCCGTGGCCTTTTACATAAGAGGACACTTACGGAAGAAATAGGTTTTGAGACTTTAATGTGTCTGGGAAGTGCATCGAAAGAATAACGCTTGAGATTAAGCGATACAGGAGGTGGTCAGTGAAGGGGAGGGGAAAAGGGCATAGAGCACCATCTGGAGGGGAAAACAAGGATCGAAATCGACAATTCAAATTGGCCGCGTAAGGGGTCTGAAGGAGAGGCCAGAGAAAAGGTCCTTCAGAGCAACACAAAGGGAGGTTCCATTTCGGATTTACCTGGGTAAGGGGAGGTTTGTTTCCCACCGTGGGGAGGATAGAACGTATCAATTCGTGGGAACTGGCGAAAACGAATCAAGGGGGGGAGAGAATAGAAGCCACAACACAGGAGGATGGAAGGGACGGCCGCACGGAAAGGTCCCCCAAAACGGGCAACAAAGGAGGAGGGGTCATTACGGTCTCCACACTGGGAACACGGTACCGCTCAGAGACGCTCAATCAGGTAGTGAAATGAGGGGAGGCCCGGGAATGGGCAACCCAGCTAAACGATAGAGAAAAAAGTAACGCAGGGACACAGGAAAATCGAAGCCAATGCAATCAAGATTAGATTCCTTGGCGAAAATCAGCGAAAAGCAACTTCATGAAACTTAAAAAAGAGAGCGCTGGCTCCTTCTTTGAAAAACGTCGTTCAGCGAGCTATCCTACACAGCACAAACTACAAAGAGGACTTTTCGGAGTTAGAGAATCAACTCAGCAAATGGGTTTCTTGTCCTGAAACTAACCATAGGGGGGTTGTTGATGAGCCATCAGAAGAAAAAACCTAGAGTGCAAATGCGACCAAAAAAAAAGACAAGGAATTCGGATTATTAAAACAGGAGTTCACGTCTTTATTAGAGGGTCACGGAGCTGAAGGGACAAGCAGGCGTTCGGTCACGACGGAGAAGGAGGATTGGCCAGTGCTAATAAGAGGGTAAGTATAAATACGCGAAGACGGTGTTGTAAGGTAAGAAGATGAGAGGGGCTGAATCTTAATGGAGGAGGAAACAAAGAAGTGAAAAAAATTACATTGTTTGGGCAGACGGCGTTTTGAGAGTAGAAACTAAAAGTAGAGAGGAGCAAGACTTTCCTGGGGCCTTAGGGCGCAAATCCCCGTTGATAACATAGACTTCACATCAGAGGGGGGAAGCAAGAGGATCAAAACTATGGCAACGGAGTAAGGTTCAAAAAAAAAAACAAGGTCACACCGGGTAAAAAAAGACAAACAAGGAGAAGGAGAGTTGGTTGTGGCCTCAATGGGAGAACCGCTTCCTTTGGCATCAGAAGAGAATTACGGGGTGGGAGCGCGGGGAAAAGAAAACTGAACTAGGGTGTCCTAAATTCAGGGTGAATCGAAGGGTTAAGGGCAACAGAGAAAAGATCTTTGGGCAATCGGAATCTGGGGGATTCCCGCCGAGCAAGAAGCCGGTTCCAAAAGGGAAAAAAGGAAACTCATGGGCCGGCACATGAAACTGGAAAAGAAAAGTTAGGAGCGGAGTAAGGGGTGAAACCAGCTATGAAGTTCGCACGCAGGCGCAGGGAAAGGAAGGAAAAGGTGAATCTCCGGAAGCGACGAGGGGGAAAAGAAACAAAAAGTTGTCTACTTCTTGGGGGCCAGAAAACACCTCTGGCGAGCTCCGTTGAACAGGAAACACTGTGCAGAGCGCCAGTTGCGCGGAAAGAAACAAAGGTCTCCATAATTAGGAATACGTTCTAAAAAAGGAAAGAAAGACGAGATAATCATTCTTATAAGATGCGGCGGGACAGATCGAGGGGAGAAGGAAGAGTGCGGATCCAAATGGTCTAAAACGACGGAGTCGAATCTGCAGGATACTCAGAAAACAAAAAGAGAGAAGGTCATAAGCAGATTCGCCGCCGTCGGGATTGGGTAGAACACAGAAACGAGGAAACAGGCATCCGGGGTCAAGGAAATGAGAATAAAAGAGGAGTTTGCAAAGACTAGAAGATAGCAAGATCGGCCTGTGGATACCCTGGGAGATCCGCACCGTCAAGAGAAGAAGTGAGGGAGTTCTCCTGCAACGAACGACTGCGACCATCATTCGAAACAAAGACGACCCTGTCCGCGGAAATGCGCTAGAAGAAAGAAGAAAAGGAACGCGAACTGGCCGTGAAAGGAATAGCGTACGATTTCACGCGCACATTTCGGCAAAAAGTCTTTTGGAGCTTCTTCCACCGGAGTCTAGAAGGAAAATGTAGGTTGCACGTGACGGTGCTCCGGAGGAAGAATCAAAAAAGGAAAGAGACAAAATAAGTCTCTGTGGAGGGAGAACAAACTGACAGGTCGTACAGGGAGGGACTCTCTCAACAGACAGAAAAGCAAGAAAGAGATGCCTTGAGTGAAGAGGGCTGCCATTCACACACACCTCAGAGGCAAGAGGCGGAGGGGCAAGGGAAGGTTTTTTGCACCATCAGAAGAAGGGGAAGCAATATGAAAAAAACTTGAGAACTTGTCACTTTGGTATTGGGAAGGGGCAAAAAGGGCTAATGTCGAGCCACATAAAGAACTGCGCCGTCGACCAAAACGACGGAATGCCAACAATTTAAGAGGGGGGAAAAGGGGGTGTGCCCCCGACAGGTGAGGCCAGAGCTCGTCTTCAGTTCGGTACGAGTTAAAAGTACGAAAAAAGAGAGGAAAGTCAAGGTGTCGGCAAAGATATCCAAATGGAATGAACAGTCAAAGTAAAGACACGGCAACAGAATGTACGTGCACGGGGAAAGAGAGAAAAAAAAGTTGTCACCGGCTTAAAAAAGGAATGAAGAATCGTCGGGGTGAATGTCTAAGATCAAGATTTGAATAAGGCTGCGCAGCCATATAGAGGGCTCTGGAACGAAGGAAAAATCTTCCATGCTACAGTAAATCAATATCCCGACGTAAGCACTCTTTTCGCTCAATGGGGAGTGGACTTACTAGAAAAAACTGAGAAGATGAAAAGGCGGGTTAGATTGCATGAGATAGGCGTCCGCGATAAGAGGGCGCAGCAAGAGGGAGAAAAGAAGGCCTGGCGAAATCGCGAAGGTTCGAACAGTTTTTCCTCAGTGCCAGTCAAAGGGTCAAAAAAAATAAAACGAAGCTCTGTGGACCCGGAGCTGGAACACCGGTGGAAGGTCCACGTTGGAGTCCGCGAAACGAGAAAATAATTGCTTGCGAATAAGAAGTGACAAGGAGGGAAAAGAACTCTAGAACAAAAAAGTAATAGAGAAAAGAAAATGATTCCGCAGTACAGACCAGTCCATCAAAAGGCCTGGAGGAGTTAAAGTAAAGTCCCCACTGGGGACTTCGAAAAGGGCAAAAGGGGAGAGGAACAGGGGCTTGTGCCAGGAGGGAAACGGTGTGGTCAACAGAGAGGAAAGAGAAAAGGGCCAAGCCGACAAGCGCATTCAGATCAGGGAGGCCATCAACTATACGAAATGAAAAATGGGCGAAAGGAAAAGAATAGCCATTGAACTGAAGAGGACTATCAAGGAAAAAAAGGTTACAGAGCAGAGACGTACATCCCAAACAGGCAAATACAAAGATTGAGTATGGGATCCTGGGAAAAAAAAAACCTCTTCCTAGTGAGGGCCACATAGATCGTGGGAAGACTTAGCAAAAAGTGAAAGAAAAAGCACCTAGAGGGAGAAAGGAACAAAAAAAGAAAACACGACTGATGCCTAAAAATTAAGGGGGTGGTCAATGCTCAAAAGGTCTGAGAAAGGTGTAAGAAGCTTACGCTCGTCACGGAGACTGAGGGACATTGCCACAAGTGCGAAGAGTAGTGACCGAAGTTCTCATCAGCTCTTTGGCAGGAGAGTTGATAGGTACTCGACGAAAAGGAAATTTTCCTAGGAAAAGTTCGGGACCCCCAGAAACATGGGGGGGGCGTAAGGAGGGGGGGGGAAAAAGACGGCCGGGCCAAAGAGAGAAGGGAAAAAGGATCTCATTTATGGAAACTCAGGGTCGCAAATCCCCGAAAAAAAGTCAACCGGGACAGCGGATTGGACAGAGAGAGAAAAATGCAACCGACTTTTTAGGGGACCGACTTCAAAGGGGGGCTGATAAGCTCAAATTTGATGGGGTTTGGATCCCGCAATGGCGAACACAGCGTCTCAAGAAAGGCAAATAAAGAGGGGGAGGGGGAGCAGCGGACGGAAAAAGAGAAAAAAGTAGTGGGAGAACGGGTCCCGCTTTTCAGAGGTTTCCGGTCAACAGAACCGTGGAAACTGCGTGAGCGATGTCCAAAAACGGAACACTGAGGAAAAGAAGGGAAACAACTCCAACATTTCCTGGCCCTAAAGCAGCTGTAAAAGTAAAAAGATTTCGGGACGGAGGAGGTGGTCTCCAGCCAAATGTACGGAAATCTCGAGCACGAAAAGGCGGGAAATCTCCATAAGACGAGAAGGAAAGTCAGCGAGAGGCCATGGGAGAGTAATGTTTCTCCTACTCTACGGGGGCCATGGGACTGGCAGCGAACGCAAACCAGATTTAAAGAGGGCCAGTGCGGGCTTCAGAGACCTAGGGGGAGAAAACTGCAAAGTCGTATACAAAACTTCCAGAGGATACTATGAAATCTTCAGTGGGGGGGTAGGGAGGGAAAACCCCGCAGGAAGTGCTGGAAGAAGGAGGGGAGGGTCAAACTGGTACTCAAAAGGCTAATAGCGTTGGATCTCAGAAAACAACTGAAAAAGGGGGGATGAAAAAGAGAATCCAAAACAGATTGCGCCTCATCGGGAGACCAGTGGGGGGAGCCGACCAGCTTCAAACGGAAAACAAGCAGATCCTGCGGAAAAAAAAAATCAACTTCAGCAGAAGACAGGGAAGTTAATCATAACTCGGAAGGGCGTACCGATATCTGCAAGTATTAAAAAGAAAGAAGACAACAGGGGGCGCTAGGAAAGCTAGGAGGGTAACTTCTGAAGATCCTGGCGCAAGAAAAAATATTACGGGAGTGGAAAAAACATAGAAACAAAAAAGTACGAAAGGGCCAATGCGGAATACACGAAAAAAGTGGAAAAGGACTAGAACTGCCGTGACGACTTTCGAAAGAAAGGACGCCGCAGCATCCTTCGCGAAAGCTGAACTTCTTAAAAACCTTTCAGGGGAAGAAACGACTGGGCGTTGTCAGGGAACGGAGCTGATGCCGGCGGAAAATCCCCCAAGTCAAGCGGTAAAAATATCGGTCTCTGTGGCCGAAACAGCTTAAAAGAAGGAAAAAGGTCTGACATTCAGGCCGGGAAGGGGGGGAAAAAAGAAACGACATGTCAAATGAGACGCCGGTGGCTATGCCGCCATCCGCACCCACCTCCAAATGCGAAGGGCTAAAAGGAGAAGGCCTAAACGGTTGCATAGCGAGAAGAGGCAAGAAGCTTTGTCCGGGCGGTGAAACTTGGAGGGGGAAAATCCGAAGATGTCATATACTTGAGAAGCCGATGGCGGCCATTCGCGACCAAACACCGGAAATACCAAAAAGACACTGGGCGGGGTGGTGAAAAAGGAAATGGGAAAAGTAGACTGCGCTAAGAGTCTGGGGGCAGAGAAATTCCGACAAGAGATGCGAATGATGGAAAAATGGGGCAGGAAGAGGGCGGGGAGTGTCGGAAAGAGTAAACCTTGACGACGAGAAAAGTAATTAAAAAAGGAAAGGAGCAATAAGGCCCTCATGAGAGAAAAATCCTAGACTCCAGTCGTGGGTTTGCGACTTCCCTCTAATGGGGAAGGAAGAGGGAGCAGCCAAACAATTATAAAAAGAGGGGCCAGCACGGAAAAAATCGGAGGTACAAAAGCGATCCCGAGAAGAACGGGTAGAGAGGCCGGGGGTTGAGGGCATACCTGAAACGAAAAGCGAGGCTTGAAGAGGGAAAGGGGAAATGCTTTTCGATGAGGAGACCAAAGGAGGAGCATCTTGTGCAGCACTTCACACAAGAAGAAGAAGTTGTGAGGTCTTTCCTAAGGGGGCCGCCCTCTCGGGGGAACAAGACCAGGAGGTTCAAGAAGTTGGCCACCAAGAAATAAGGCAGAGTCTAAAGGAAAGGAAAGGGTCCCCTGGGAGGAACCCTCTACCGAAGCAAGGGTCGGGGGAGGGAAGCTTCACGTAGAGAGAAAAGTCTCAGAAAAAAAAAAATGCAGGAGGGGAGATTTAGAATTCAAAGTAAAGTCAGGTGGCCAAAAAATTTCCACACGAATGTTTCAGCCCTCTACCAAAGGGGGGAAAGGCGCAGGGGGCACAAGGTAAGAGAAAGAAAATCAAAAAAGGGAGGAGGGTGGTGGCCCTTCGCACCTAGGAATGGTAAAAAAAAGCCGAGAAGGAAGTCAAACTGGCATCCGCACCGGAGGAGGGAAGAGGCCAATGCCACAGAATCAGAAAAGAAAGATGACCCTTTTCTGCAGCGAACAGAAAAATAAGATGGGTACACGCTGGAGCAGAGACTTCTCTAAGGAGACCTCACGGGTAATGATTTCAATCCAATCAGAACAACAGCAAAACAGAAGACAGAGCGAATTAGAGGAAAAAATGAAAGGCGATTGGTCTTGGGACTAGCCAGAAAAGTTTGGGAATCTTTTGGGGGGGATGAAAAAACTATCCGGCAAATTGATATGGCGACACAATCACCCCAAAAAAAGGGGAAAAAGAAAAACAGGAGGTGGTATCATGAAGGGAAGGAATACTACTTTATATTGGGTAAAAAGAAAGGACTTTCCCAAATGGGAAGGGCGGTAATTCCGTCCGTGCACTCCATTGGCGAATTAAGGAAAAAACACAGTTCGCCCGAGACAGGAAAGAGCGGGGGGTGCGTAATTGAAAAAAGACAGGAAAGTCGCAGCACTGGACTCGACCCTTAAAACACCACAAGTTAGAGGACATTGTGCATTCCGGCAGTTGGTACGGGAAAAACGGCGCCATCTCGAACAGGGTAGCTGAAAGGAACGGGAACGCGGATGCAAATCCAAAAAAAGGAAACCACCGTCACACAGGGGAAATTTGGGGTGAGGAGGATCGAAAGCCAATCAACCGCGCACCTCCGGCGAGAGCTGAAAGGGGGGGGGAAAGGTGGTGGACCGCATGGCGCAACGCGTCATCATGGGAAAGAGAAGCAAACAATCCTCGGGGGGATTCGTTTGGCTGAAGGCCGCGACTAACTGTCGGGTTGGAAAAAAAAAGCCGAACGCTTCAAAAATTCGGAAGATAAAGGGGGGGGGGAAATAAAAGGGGAGTAATCTGTGATTCTTAACTCAAAACAGCACCGACCAGCGGAATTTAAAAAAGGAAAACGGGATGGATCATGAGCCCCTAACGGTCCGAAGGGGGAAAGAAAAGGGAAAAGCCGAGGAATTGCGAGGAAGGTGACTAGTACCGGTAGAAAGGAGGGCGCACCCAGAATGTCGGGGAAGGGGAGCAGGGAGGATGGATTTGCCATACGGCCAGTGGGTCGCAAATGTTTGACGCTAAACTGAAAGTAATGATACTGGATCGGAGGAGGAGCAGCGTAACTCAAACATGGATCAAAAGAAGTACCGGTGCTGAGTTCCGGAAACGCGTGAAGAACGACAACAAGTGACGTAATACTACCTAAAAAGTGGCGCAAATAGGGGAAAAAGCAACGATGCGGCCGGAGGGCCGGAAAAGCAGGCTCATCTTTTTCGGAGAGAAAGGAGCAAAAAGGGTTCAACAAAGGAGGCGAAAACTGGGTATCGTAAACACAAAGAGGAGGAGAGAATCCAAAGCAATTCAACTTCACTTCTTAGAAATTTATCCGAAACAGTTCATTCCCGACAAGAGAACTGGGGAGTAAAGCCCTGCTCCGACATCAGATTTTGACCCTAGCGCCGGGAAGTGGTAGAACTTAAGAGAAGCTGCTGCGTAAAGAGGGGGAAGAAGAAGAGGGCCAACTGGACCATCGTTAAAAAAATGGCATGTAGAGGGGAAGTATGCAGACGCGCCAGATAGAAATTCCGGTAGGAACATATAGCACGGTCAATGATCAAAAGACAGAGAATAAAAGTAGATAAAAGTAATGGCTGAACGTGGACGAACTTTCATAGTCTACTCTTAAGGATTCGGAAAAAAAGAGGGAAAAAAGGTATGCACTAGGGCGAGGTCAAAAAAGGAAAGTGTCATTTTGGAACGGCGCTGAGGGGTGTCTATGCTTAAAATAATCCCAAGATAACAGCCCAAATAGAATCTGTTAGGGAAACATTTCTGACACACCAGCACAGTGCGGATTTCGGGTAGGTTCTGCAAAGAAGAAAACACACGCGAGGAAGAGAGAGGACCTTGTAAAAGGAAGAAGTCGAAAAAAAACACCTCCACAGTCGAGAAGAAATAACCAAGCCGGGGGGAAAAGATGCTAGAAGGTAAGACCAGAAGGCTGTTAAGGAAGGTGATCACGTTGTCCGGGATGTAACCTGGCCGCTGTGAAGGTTCAGTCAGAGAAAGGGAGGCGATCTGCGGCCGTCTCGCGACCAAAAAAAATTCCCACCAAAATCCCATTGTGTGCAAAAAGACAGCCATTGGGCCAAGGATTCTCGAGGAAACTTTCAGTCTTCGGAGTACGTAGACCAAGAGCGGCATGAGAGATTGGACTGGACTGAAGAATATGAAAAGCAAATGGAGTGGCAAACAGGGGAAAAGGGAGAACGCCGTGACCGTGATCACTTAAAAGAGAAGTAACTGCAAAGTTGTACTCAAGACGT
>Ga0179593_1450061_pt1 | contig 14289 bp, 12 predicted proteins | sample CZODoug2_1_08_16_FD_185931 | JGI IMG/M metagenome (GOLD analysis project Ga0179593, IMG submission 185931) | Vadose zone soil fungal communities from Angelo Coast Range Reserve, California, USA - CZODoug2_1_08_16fungal (PacBio error correction) | ecosystem: Environmental > Terrestrial > Soil >...
ATGACCAAACATCAGCACGAAGTCAAACAAGACCATGACAGTACAAGACGGGAAGCATTACGGCTGCCTCATACCAAGGCCGGGAAAAGGAGAGTATAAAAAGACAGCAGGGAAACGGTCGGAATAATACTATGCTTCAAATGCACATCGGCTAGCGGAGAACGACCAAGACCCCGTCGCGCTACAGTCCCGACCAACAACCTATAACCACCTGTCCCAAAAAGGGCGAGTGTGTAAAAATCGAAGAGGAAGAGCTGCTGACACAAGAGCTCCACGAAAGATTCATACCGACAATAACAGTAAGAGTGAAGGCGGCAGGATTCACGAATTAAGAATAGCGCGAAACTATCGATGAAGAAAATAACTCAAAACCGAAAACAAAAAAAAGGAGGCCCGGAAGAAAAATAGCTGGGATTCATCATTCTTAGTCTCCTATACCCAAGTGCAAGCGGACAAAGAGGCGGAAAGGAAAAGGGGAGGAAATTGCCACGGGGGGGCAAATACACTACCACCCCAAATAAAAAGACCCGTCGAAACCGGGGGAAAGACCACAAGAAAAGGACCTGAAAACGGAGTCAGACGAAGAGGCCCTCGACCTCTTAAAACCACACAGCAAAACTCTGGGAAAAAAATGTTGAACTATCCCAGAACTTTCCCGAGTACAAATGGCAACTGGCCCGCGGGGCCCACGGAAACTGGGAAATACCAATCACAGGACCGAGACCGAGCGCACGAAACGTGGTCATTCGATAAGGAACTCCAAACTATGAATAGTGTCAAGGCAACGCCCGACAGAGCCCCCGATACAATACGCGACGCCTGCAAAATAAAAAGCCGTTTTACACCGAACTCCCCCCTCAAACGGAAAGACGAGGCGGGGCCCGATGCCAAGCCTGGAAAAAAGACAATAAACCATAACCCCCCCAGACCGCCAACCAAACCGACCAAACCAAAACACCAAACCCCCAACCAAACCGCAACCCCCCCCACACACCCCCAAGGCCTCCAAAAACCCAAAAAACCCCCCCACCCCCAAAGAAACCCCCCACCACCGCCCCGCAAGACCCCAAACCCCCCCAAACGAAAACCCCACAAAGCCCAGCCACCCCCCAACAAAAAAAACCCTGAGCCCCAACCTAACCCACCCCAACAAACCCCAAAACTGGCCCGGCCCGCCCAAAAAAACACGCCGCCCCCAGAAAAAACGCCAAATCAAAACCCCAAAAAAGGAATTTTGGGAAAAAAAACTCGGACTCAATCTCCGACAGGTCACAATTTTTATCTCCGAAACGGTTTACACAACAATGAAGAGTAAGGCACCTCCCTCTACAAAAGCCGTACCCTGTCAGGAACTCATAAAGGCTGCTAGAGGGACAGACAAAACATGTAAGACCCACAACATCATTGTCACTGCACCCATTTCTGCTCACCAAAAAAGCTTCAGGCCTAACTCTACTGTGAAAGTCAAAGGATCGCAGAACTGGTAAAGGCGCAGAACTAGGAAAAGAGAACACGCATCAAGAATAAACGCCTGGTCCAGGGCCCCGCCCTGCCCACGCTGTGCAACGCCACCCTGCGCAAACTTATAAAACAAACATCTCGAAACGGGATGCACAACGGAACGGTCGATTGCGCTTTGTACAACGACCTTAAAATGCCGAATGACACGCAGTAAGAAGCTAAAAACAACAAACGGGTATGGGGAAAATAAGAGAGAGAGCTGCGAGAGGCAGGCCAGTTCAGACTGACGGCAAGGGCAGAAGGGCTAAAACGAAAAGCTCCTAAGCATTACGCCCAAAAAAAAACGGCACTGGGGGCTCACGCAAAAAAGGGGCAGTGCATCCCCAATCAATGCCACAAGGGAAGAAAATTAACAGGCGGACACACCCAGGACACCCGGAAGACGGAACCGAGCCGAAAAGCCCGCCGGGAAACGGGCCGGCAAGACCGCGCCAAAAGGTTAGCCAGCCGAGGAAAAGTGTTATACGCATCACGAACTAAAACAGTACTGGTAAAAATGCCAGTGAAAAAACCAATGTTTTGGGAGGAAGGAACCATAACAAGAAAAGAACGGAAGTGCTGACAGGGACCAAAAAAGGAAGGCTTAAAACCAAACACACGGCCAAGCTTGGCCATAAGGCTAAAGCACAAAGTGACAAAAAGACCATAAATAAAGCGATGACAAACACGACTGGGACGATGGGAACCAGAAACGTGGTGGGAGTCACAGATAACCAAAAAGTGCACAAAATAAGGAGTGCAGAAAACACACGAGGAAACAGGACAAGAACTGTCAAAACGGCTGTAAGTGTCGCTGGTCAGGGAATCGTCGAATGGTAGAGGAGAGGACCGAGGGCTCCAGTAAAGGGAACAGATCGAATCCATACAGGGCGAGGGACGAGTACTAAACAACATGCTTGACAAAAAAAGGTTAAGAACTTTATTGAGTTGTACATACAAAGGAACCCACCATTCTCCTGGGGGAGTTGTTCACATGCCAGTATATAGACAGGGTAGGTTGACAAGGATACTGGGGACGGATCACCAGTTGGGGTTCACCCAGATTGTCCAAATGGATGGAGGGGTTCCTCGTCTCGGGCACATCGGGCCAGATCACGGGGGAAGGAAAGTGGACAAGAAGGTCAGTTGGTGGGGGGAAGTCCGAGAAGACAGGTAACAGAACAGCGGGGGGGAGCTTCGGGAGATTGCAGGGGGTACACGACCAAGCCAGGGGTTAAAAAAAACACAGGCGAAAAACAGGGCCAGAAGGCGTCACCCAGAATACCTGGTCCAACAACGAGTGAAATGCAGAGGGAGGCCATAATAAAAAAAAGGAAGGAGGAGGATACAGCTTCTGTCTTCCTCATGCAGAGAGCACCAGGGTTCACACAGGAAGATTATTCACTAAGGCCGAGGCCTCGAAAGCACGGAAGACTCCGCAAGAAAAGCTCCGCTGCGTGTACAAGACAGGAAATACCCTGCAAAAGAACGGAAAAAAGACATCGCCAAAAGTCAACAGTCTTGGAGCGCAGCGGGTGGGGAACGAGGGGGATCGAAAAGGGGTTCACAACGCTCTCGAAGGGGATTAAAACAAAAAGTCCCGCCGGCATCCAGGGGTTCAATCCCAGTCAAGGCAAATAGGGGTGTGACCGTCGAGCTCAAAAAGACGGGGAAACATCAGCAAAGGACAAGGTGACAACAAGGCTCAAAAAAAAAGCAATTCATCGTGACTGTGAAGTCAGGGGGCGGGCGACACTAAGTCGCCCAAACCAAAAAAGAAACAACGCTCACGATCAGAGTTAGGGCAAAGGGCCAACGCATGGAAAAAAAACGTAAGAAGTAAAAGACAAGAAAAAGAAACTGGCAAAAAAAGACACAAACCAACAAATAAACTGTCAGTAACGACAAATCAACAAAAATGGGTTTCACAAAACAAACAAAACCAAAACCCAAAAAAACCGGGAAATAAGAACAAATAAAGGGGTGACGGAAAAGTTTCCCTGAAACGGAACCCAACCCAGGCCCTCAACCGAGAACCCGCGAGGGGAAAAGGAGTGGGGCGACCAAATCAGATTCCAATCCACCACAGCCCGAGGGTGGCCCACACCGGACGTTCTCTCACCAGAAACAAGAGGCGAGAACGAAATCCAGCCCCACAAAAGGTCGATGCACACATGAGAAGAATCAAAAAAGAAAAGAAATAAACAAGGGTCCACTCAAGCCCAAAGGGGAGGGAAACACAACAGGTTCCAGCATGAGGAGAAAACAGGACAGCCTCAGATCAGGCAACGGAGTCCGCTAGTTGCAACCAAAAACCTATACAACAAAACGGGACCCGAATCCGGATCCAACCGGGAGGGGTGGAAGAGGGGAGTGAGGGAAGCGGGAAGATAAAGGCTATAACCCCCGGAGCCGGACACCAGGGGGGCCTAGGACCGACACCGAAACCAAAAACTCAGTTTCCCCCGAGGGGAGGAAAAAGTCGATGGTTCATCCCGGGATAGCGGGCCGAGCAAGCAACGCGTTCGGGTTCTGTTGCAAGATGGTGCGTGAGGGGGGAGGTTAGTCACAAAGTTCTACAGACCCCAATCACCACAAATTCCTCAAAAAAATGAACACTCTGTCATGACGTAAGGGGGGGAGGTTATAAGGGGTAGAGAAGAAGGGGGTAAGGGGGAAGGGGGGGGCGCATAATAGGGGAGGTGGGAATGTGGGTGGACAGGGGAGCAGGAGAGAGGGAGAGTGGTGGAGGGGGGGGGGTGGAAAGAGTAGGCAAAAGTGGGCGGGGGAGTCAATAAGGGACAAAGACGCGGGATGGGGAAGGAGAGGAGGGGATTGGGAGTAGGGGAACGCAGGAGGATGGTTGAGAAGGGGGGGTAGGGAAAGTAGGGGGGGGGGGGCTGGTGAGTGAATGGGGAGTGGATGTATGGGAGTGAAAGGGGGGGGGGGGTGAGGCGGCGAAGCGGAAAGGTGGGTAGGAGGAGAGAATGAGGTAGGGGGAAGGGGAATAGATTAAGGAGGAAGGGGGGCGGGAGAGGGGGAGAGGTGAGAGGTCGGGATTGGAGAAGTGGAGGGAGGGGGGTGGGGGGGGGAAAGAAGAGTGGAGAGGGGGGGAGGGAGAAAATGTGGGAGATGAGAGGGGGAGGGGAGAGGGGGGGGGAGAAGGAGAACCGAGGGTACGAAGGGGGGGGGAAAAAGAGAAGGGAGCCAAGGGGAAGGGAGAGGGGCTAGGATTGGAAGGGAGGGGGCGGGGGGAAGGGGGGCAGGGAAGGGCGATTGGGGGGGAAGAGGGAGGGGTTGGGGAAACAAGGGGGGAAAAGGGGCAGGGGGGGGGTGGAAGGGGGTAGGCGAGTGAGAAGGTCGGGAGATAGCGGGCAGGGAAGGTGGAGAAGGAGAAGGGGGGGTAGGAGGAGTAGAAGGAGGGGGAGAGAAGGGGGGAGTCAGGCGAAGAGGAGGGAAGAGAAGGAGAACGGAAGAGTGGTAGGGTGGAACGAAGAGGGGGATGGGGGGTGGAGAAGGGGTAGGAGGGGAAGCCCGGAGAGTGCGGAGAGCTGAAGGCACCAGCGGAGGGTGGGGAAGATTAAGACGAGCCCGTTACTGCTACCAGGTGCAAATCCACCATCGCATTCGGACAGATACTGAGCTTGCAAAAGTTCTAGGGGGGCAAAAAACCTAATCAGGTGCATGCGTTTCCCTTACATTTCGGGGGGGCAAGAACTTATCCGGAGGTAGGGACGAAAAAAGAGGCTTTGGAACAGAGGTCATTATGCGCGGGTCCACGAAGTATCCGCAGGGACGTTTAAAAACATCGAAAGCCGAGGAAAACGAAAAAAGAATTAATACCAAAAAATTTTTCAACTACGGAAAAGAATAACACGTTTAGCAGGTGACTGCGTCGCTGAAATGAGGGAGGGAGGAGGGGGACACACTGCAACCTTACATAGAAATTTCGGGGGCTCCGGATCAAAGAAAAAATGACAGGACCGTTCTGCAAAGAGGGGAGGGTGGGACCCGCAGACCTGCACAAAAAAAAAGAAAAATTGAGAAGAGGGTTCAACAAACTCAGCGGAAGGGCGTAGGGCGGTAACGAGATTAGAGGAAAAGAACATGAAGTGGGCAAGTACTGAGGGAACTCTTTGGAGGGGAGGTACACAAAAACAGTCGGAAAAAGACCTCATCAATCTCTTTAAGTTTAAAAAGTAGACTCAGTCGTCGGACAGAGAACTTCCCAACAGGGCTCAAACTCAAAAAAATTTACCATTAGACGTACGCTTCTCAAAACTTTCGCATTCAAACTTTAATGAAGAAATCTCTCGAAAAACAACAAAAAACGGAGGTTATGAAGATATGTCTTCCTCACGATGCCTACCAAAAAAATGGGCCCCTGGCAATTTGGGCAGAGGAATTGGGGAGCATGGCTGGAACAGAGCTTCGGGAACTCAATGGCTAAGAAAATGAAAGTAACAAAATCCCTCCGCGGGCGGGGCAACGAAACCTCAACTTCAATGGTACCGCCAAGGGGGATACATACCATGTAGACGTGACGACACCCGGGGGGAAGTTGACCGAAAGGACGCCTTCAAACGAAGAAAATCCAGGCATAAGCGGCTTTTGGCACAGGCGGAAATCATTAGAGGGTCAAGGGCAAGCAGGAGCGGCAGAGAATCGGAGGAAGCAGAACTGAGGGAACTGGCCCATATCCTGAAAAGGAACTAACGAACAGGCAGCGAAGAACAAAAATGCTCAAAGAAAAGCTGGGAGAAAAACAAAAAAGCCTAATCAAACAATAAGAGTCCAGGTCGAGTTCGAAACAATGACCCACTCCCTGCTCGAAGAATGCCCAACCAGAAGGAAACTTCCCAAAAAAACAAACTAAGAGATCATCGGAATACACAGAAGATTGCGCAAAAGAATGAAAAGAAGGGCCCAGTACCCTCCTCGGGAAATGAAAACCGCCAAAGAAAAAAAAAACAAAAACCTGACGGAAAACGAAAAATAGAAAATCTCACCTGGGGAAAGTCAACTTGTGGGGTTTGTGTTGGGGTTTGGTTTGGAAGTTTGTTAGGCCGAGCGGGGGGTGTTGTGTGAGTTGCTTTGTGTTGTCTAAGTCTCTTCCCACCACCTAATGCCGTCCTTCTCTCATAACGTTCTGTCTAAACCGCCTCTCCCCAAAGCTGGGAATCCAACAAATCCTCCCACCAGCACGCGGGTTCAACCGAGTCACTGTCTGTACGCGCGCGAGCAACCCTCCTACGAAATACAAATTACCCACTTCGAAAGGATCTTCAGTACCAAGAACGGAGGAAAAAAACCCTCGGCACGGCCGATTTCCACCAAGCCAGAAGCAGCCGAAAGAGGTGTACTAAAAGTGTTCCGGGAGGAACTGACAACCCCAGCGGAGGAGTCGACGGAGTTCTTCAAAAATGACAAGGCCCGGAATCAATCAAGCGAACAGCCTCTCAGCGGAGGAAACCAGGAGACTGGCAAAGGAAGTAAGGATTATGCTATAAAAGAAGGATATGTTAAAAGATGCAGTCCTCCTGACGAAGTAGGCAAGCGTAAGAGAATTGTCACAAAAAAAACAAAGTCAAAAATCGACATCAGCCGGACACTTGAAAACACAAAAGAAACAGAAAGTCAACAAAGCAACCGAAAACAGGGAAATCGAGAAACGGTAAAGAATCAAACATTCCCGGAACTGGGAAAAATTGGTGGAAAAGAGCAAAAGAACGTGACAAGATACAGGGGAGTCTAGAACCCCGGGCAACGGGAAAATTTGGTGCACTTCTTACGGCGACGACGCACTCGCAGCGAGGGAAGCATAGGAGGGACCAAAAGAGGGAAGCTTTTTCACCGGGCAGATACCGAACGAGACAAAAAAAAAATATCAAACAGCTTCGAAGAAAAGCCTAACCAACCAACCCCAGATAAAAGCAACCAGAAGGCTAGGCCGACGCCCTTAAGAAAAAAGCATTCTAAAGAGGAAGGTCACACAAACTTAAAGCGTAAATCTCAAAACTTTAAAAGAACGGGCAAAAGTGGGCGTCGGAAAGAAAAAGGACAAAAAACGCTACTGGCCCGTCACCTAAAGAAAAGAAAAATTTTAACTTCAAAAACCAAGCCCACGCAAAAAAGGCCGGCAGGTCCGAGCAGAACGGTCCTGGCTGTCGACCCTGTCACTTGAAAAAAACTTGTCCTGGGGGCAAAAAATAAGGGATCTCCCTCTCAATGGAGGACTTGGAAGAAAAGCCCCGAATGAAACCAGGGGAACGTCAAAGCCACCACCTGGCGAAAACACAAAAAAAACAACTTAAGGAGGGCTAGCTACTTAAAACTCACCGACATACAAAAGACAGGATGAAGTTAACAGAAGCCTACTCAAAAAATCAACCAAAGATGAGGAAAAGAAAAAATCAACAAAGTAGTAAAGATATCGGGCCGCGTGAGAAGAAGATGAGGCGCCGAAGAGGGGACAGGCGTGGGGAGAAAAGGGGCCGGGGGCTACTAAAAACAATGAAGCGGGGGCGTCACCAGAAAATCCAGCTCAGTCCCGAGACAAAGTACAAAGCAACAGGAGCAACGGCAAAGAACGAAAAGGGGGGGGGGGTTTGAGGGGCCAGCCCGGCTGCGAGGAATACCGGGCCTGATTTACTGCTCCTGTTTGAGCAAATCAGCAAGCTAGAGCGGTCCAGCCATTACGGCAGGAGGCAAATCCGGGCCTTGGTAAAGCTAACTGGAACATCGATAAAGGGTAACCCACGGAAACCCGGAGGACAAAAAAATGACTAACGGGGTGGGGCTAAACAAGAGATCAAAGGAAAAATGCAAGTTACTCCTTAAAGAGAAAAAAACCTCTTCCTAGAAAAGCACTAACGTGCGTGGATGGCCGTGGGTGGCCCTGCGAGCAATCGCTATGATCCTGAACATCAAGGACAGGATCTAATTAGAAGGCGGAAAAAAGATGGAGGAGGTTGGAAGGTTTCGGACCCCAGGGGTACCAACCCGGGGAAAGGGTCTGTGGAACCGAAGGTCTCGCGAACCGTTGGGGGAACAGTTCGGCCCGGAATTGTACGTAAGGGGGGACACGCGGCGCGGGCCGACGGATCTCTGGAGACAGAAAGAGGTCGTTGGGGGGACCTGACGGAGAGGAAGCGAAAAAGGGGGGTCTGGACAAAGAGTGTGGTCAAAAAAAAAAAACAGCCACGGCGGAAGGGAGGGCAAGGCAAAGCCACGTTCAAGGGGGGAAGAGAACCCAGAGTATAATATCAAAACTGAGCAAAAAGGGGATCCCGGCAGGGGCATTAAGGGAAAAAATCACCAGGGCCGTCTCAAAAAAAAATGGAAGAAACCGGAAGAAGAAGAAAGCCAAATGGGGAGTCCAGCCCTGGACAAGAAGTGGAAACAAACAAATCCATCAAAAAAACGGTCAGCGTTGAGTGTAGTGAAAAGGACGGGGACGCGCGTCGATTTGGGCGGGAGAGAACTTACACAAAAAAAAAAAAGGCTGCTCAAAAAAACGGCAGTGAAAGAGATCGTCGGCGATCGGGAATGCCAGAAAGGGCGCACACACAGAGGGCTCTTGAACGGAAGGCGACCTAGCAAAGCGCAGGAAATCTGAGAGAGGGCGGAAACAGAGGAACGAAAAGGACTGGGGGAAACATACAAGGCAGCCATTGCCTAAGGAAGGACAAAAGCGCGGGCGAAGGAAGGGGGGGGGGGTCCAAAAACAAAGGTGTTGAATAAAAATAGGCTCAACGCCGGCTGCAAGCACGAGCGGCACGTTGCGAAACCGACGGCGGGTATATGTCCATGAAAGTCTGGGTTTAGGAAGTCTGGCATCAAAGAGGGCGCAGCGTGGTCCAGTGGGGGGAGGCTCCTCGACGAAATTTATAATAACCAGCAAATTGCAAAACTAGCGGCTAAGAGGGCTACGCAGCGGGACGGTGAGAATAAATAGGTCCACGATAGTAGCCAAAGGGAAAAAAATGACCAGCGGAAGGGCTTAAAAACCAAAAAAAAACATCCGCCGGAACCAAGGGATGTGATGAAAACTCAAACTACGGAGCAGGACTAAAACGACGCTCTTCTCAAACCGGGGTCAAAGCGGCTAAACCATAGAGTCGGCGGGTAGCGGTGCAAAAGTGGCGAAAGCGACCAAAATAGGCCGCAAGTCGGTAACAGAAATATGTAAAAAAAAAGGCGGGCAGGAATGTAAATGAATGAAAAAAGGCGGCGAACTAGAAGGGCCACATTGATAAAAGTAAAAATTCCTTAAAAAAAAAATATTGAAGGAAGAAGGTACTCAGACACATCGGGTCAAGGAGAAAAAGCTCTATCAAACACAACAACTTAAGGAGAGTTTCGGAAAAGAATTATCTTCTCCAGCAGGCGCTACGAACGCCCTGCGGGAGAGGACGGGAGACTGTCTGCAAAAAGCAAAATGCAGAAGGGGGGGGATCTCTATAATGGAAACCGAATCCAAGCGATGGCTGGTAACACACAAAAATGAGGGGTACCGCCGAGAACTCAGTACAAAGAAGCCCAACCCTAGCAACCTCATCAAACTGAAAAGCTCAACTCAACGCTTTGACCAATTTGAACAGAAAAGAAGGCCAATGATCGGGCAACAAAAAAACTCAAAAAACCAAGCAGTGAAAAGGGGTAGAAGAAAAGTATTTTCGACGAAAAACGCAGAAACGGGAACAGAAACCAAAAGCAGCGGGGAGCAACCCTCACGACAAACAAGGTGAGCAGCTTACTCAAAAGGAGACAACTACGTAGGGAAAAAGGTGGGCGGGTGGGAAAAAAAATAAAGAGAATAAAGGGTACCCAGTCCAGTCAGCAATTCCCTCGAACTAAAGTCCTGGCCTCAGACTCCATTAGGACGCAAAAAAAAAGCGAGAAGATTATTGAAAAGTCCTTGCCCATTAAAGGAGACCGTTAAAAAAACCCCGACTACGTGTTATAGGAGCTGGCCCTCGCCTCTAGGATGACTCCTTAAAGAAACGGAGGACGGCACGGGGGAAACCTAAAGAGAAATAAACCAGGAAATGTGTTAGAGTTAGTCCCTCCGTCCCCCGACGATCTCCGACTGTAACTGAGGGAGCAGCGAGAGGAAGGGGATCGATAAAAAACTGCAAATGGGGAGGGGAAAAAGGGGACTTATTAATGTCTTACAAAATCATAAAAATGAATGAAAAACGAAAAATCTAAAAAGCGAACTCCAACAAAAGCGGAGAAGGAAAGGAGGAGGGGGGATAAAGCTTTCAGGGCACTGGGAGAAAACCATTCAATCAGAATATGCAGGACCTCTGAGCAGATCATGGGAGATCCTCGAAAAGCCTGCGCAGGAGAGGGACCCGCCAGATCTGGCTTAAATCTAGTACGATGGGAAGAGAAGAACAACAAGATGGGGAAAATTCGATGCCAGGAAGGGAAAGGGGGCTGGCCCTGATTTAACTGGTCCACAAAAAACAACTTCACTCTAACCGAAAGGGACCTGGAAGGGAAAAACAAGACCTCAGGCAGAAAAACAAAAAAAAACTCCAGCAAGGACAAGGAGCCTGCAGGCACCTACTCAATGAAAATTTAAACACTGGTGAAAAGAGCGCACGAGGGAAAATAGTCAGGAGGCAACCAGGCCCGTCCCACGCAACATGTGGGAAGAAAAGGACCTCAAGGACCTCATGGGCGAGCGAGGCACGCCGCAGGGGGGGGAAAAAGCTCCCGACTAGGAAAAAAGAACGGTACAGGAATCGAGAAGAGACCCATAAACCATCTCTACCGGGGAAAAAACAAAAAACCGGGCAACCACTAAATCCAGAGAGGGGACGGCCGATAAAGTAGAAAAATTGCGGACATGTCAGGAGCGCGGTTGCAGAAAAAGCCCGAGGCCAGCTAAAAGGGGACTGGACTTCTCAACTGTAAACTTCAGCCCAAGCAGAAAGGCAAGGAACAGTCCCTCTGGGACAGCAAGAGACGCGAGAAGAAACAGCAAGAACAAAACGACGTTCCATTCTCAACAAGGAAGGCTGCCTAAACACTGGAAAAAATATGAAAAAGCCCGCGCAAGGAAACGAATGGGAGGGAGGAACTGAGCCCTTGACTGGGTGAAACCCCAACGAGAGGAAGAAGGCCTTCCAAATGCCAAAAACAACGCGGGGACGACCACGCAGTGAAAAAGGCCGCGGCTGGACGAAAAAAAAAGAACCCTTCTAAACTGACGGGCGATTAAGGGACAGAACCTGGCCTGACATATAAACCGTCTCGAAAAAAAAAAAAGACCAACGGAGTGGGGAAAAAGGAAAAAGAAGAGTCTGATAGTCAGGAAACAGGTCGGATAGCGAATCGCCAGAAGGGAGGAAAAAAAAGGTACGGGAAAACCGGCAGGGAACCTCGAAAATAAACGGGCCCACCTGGACCAGGAAAAGGGAATCGGATCAAACTCCTAAAAAAAAAGTGCGCTGAAACTCAACTGACAAACATCGAAAGCTCAGTGCAGCACCCAAGACAGTGGTTTGCGGCCACGAAGAAAAAAGAAACAGGGAAAGAACCTTAGGTGCCTTCGCTGGGGAACGAAAGCCAAAAAAAAAACTGCTGAACATACAGGGAAAAAAAAGCTTTCGATCACTCCAGATGCAGGGGGGGGACAGCAGGACAAAGAAGTTGGCAACAGAAAGCAAGTAGGAAAGGATTCCAGGGACGAAGGTGGTGCCTTGACCAAACAGCCTTGAAAAAAAGACGTCCTGAAGACCCCCCTGAAAAGGCTCCAGCCGGGATAACGGGGGGAGTTTGCAAAAACATTGGTGTGGGATGTCCTGAATCGACGGTAGCGGAACATCGCGGGAATCGTGAAAGAACTTCAGAGGCGCGGGAAGAGAAAAGAAAGGCGACTCGAAAGGGAGCTCTGCGGACGGTTTGAAAAAAAAAGGGGGGCCGTGGGCCGGGAATGCAAGAGTACGGACTTTGAAATGATGGAGTCACCTGGTGGGGGCCAAAGACCGGAATTGGAGAGGGTGACCTGAGGAAAAATGCTTTCTGGCCTAACTTAAAAAAGAACAGGGATGGGGGGGGGACACGGACCGGGAAAGAGTATCGGGGAAGGAGGGGGGGTGAGTGGGGACCAGTTTGTTTCCGGAAGGGGAGACAACTTGACTGCCGCCATTTTAAAAGTAAGGTGGATAGAAAAAGACTATAGGAAAAAATCCTGGCGGAGCATCATGAGCAAGGCAGGGTCGTAGGCTAAGACATGGCTCTGCGCCCAAATCAAGCGCACGATAAAGCCCTTGTGGCCAAGACTCTCAAGCGGAAAGAGCAGGCGCCCCTGCAATAAGTCCGAACCACCTCAAACAAGAGGAGCTTCTCCGACAGGTCGGTGGAAGTAGTCTGATAAGGGGGGGACGGGGGAACAGAAAAGCGGCTTATTGGCATTAAAACTCACGCCCAAAGCTGCTCCGCTCCGCAGGGACATAGGCAGGAATCAGAGAAAAAAAGAAGGCAATCGTTGCGTCGGGCAGGAGGGCGACCGGAGAAAAAATCAAAAGCACGGCAGGCAGCGGTGATCGGGTCTGGCACCAGGGCCGAGGGACCGGGGCTGCTAATAGAAAGTCCAGACCTGTCAAAAAGCAGGAGGAAATAACTGACGTGCCAGGGAGAGGGGTGTTAACAAGGAAAGGTCGCGCAGGGAACAGGAAGGTCATGGGGGGAAAAAGAAACAGGAGAGCCATGGGGTCGAGAAAAACAAGGCGTGGAGGAAGGGCCAAACGCGGGTAGGCGCGAAAATCGGCGAAAAGGGCGGTACGGAGTACTCTCAACTAAGACTTGCGACGTTAACCAGCGCGGTGGTGAACGAAATACGGAGTTAGGAGCGTAACATCCGCGGGAAAGTGTGGCACATGTGTTCCTCGCAGAACTGCTTCAGGTAGTGAGCCCACGCGAAAAAAGGGACAAATGAGTTCTTCTACATAATTGACAGTGGCACAAGAAAACTGGCTTTGCCCCGCTGACTGAGGAACTTAGGTAGAATCCTATCTCAAGGACGCGGGGTAAAAACGGCATGGAAAAGTGGCGTAGAGAGGCAGTTTAGTTGCAGTACCGTTCAACTAAAAAATGAGTGAGTTAGGGCCACCATGTACGGCGGCAACTGTCAAAATGTCGACCTCAGTATCGTGGTCCGGACAAGGCCATCGCGGACCTTGACGGTCCCAAAGGCTCAAAAAGCATTCTACCTTCATAAAGCCGACAGAGTTCAAAAAAAAAAAGACCTGCCGGTCAAAGTTCAGAAGATTATCTCATCTACAATTGCGTTCAAAAACCGCGGCCAGAGACTGAGAGACAGCTCAAATACAAAACACAAAGTGAAAGAGGAATATTCTGCAGTCTAAATAAAGGGGACGAGCTGGGCGCCAGGGAAGGGAAAGAAAGCCGGCAAGAGAATAGGACGAAACAAAGGCTGGCACAGGCTATCTTCAGAAGAGAATCGAGCCGGATGCCCGCCGCTGTCTTGGAGAGCACCGAAGGATGGTGAAAGAAGGAGAAGGCAGAAAGGTCCACGGAAGGATCCGTTTCAAGGGGGAAATCCCTCATCTAAGACGGCCATAAGACAGGCAGAGGAAGGAAGGGACCAGACAGTAGAGAGTAGAAGATAAGGGACCGTCTTGAAACGAACCCTTTGCTTTTCCGAAAAGGACTCCTAACGCCAACGTGGAAGGGAAGAAAAAAGAAGAGGGATAGGGGGTGATATCACAAACTCTCAAAGTCCCGCATGCCTCTCCTGCAAATCTAAAAACC
>Ga0179593_1495681_pt1 | contig 14289 bp, 19 predicted proteins | sample CZODoug2_1_08_16_FD_185931 | JGI IMG/M metagenome (GOLD analysis project Ga0179593, IMG submission 185931) | Vadose zone soil fungal communities from Angelo Coast Range Reserve, California, USA - CZODoug2_1_08_16fungal (PacBio error correction) | ecosystem: Environmental > Terrestrial > Soil >...
CGTTCGCGTTTGATGTCGTGAGTTGTGAGGGGAGAACTGCAAACTAGAGAGGTGGAAGTTCACGGAACACGTAAACGATGGATCTCCGGGGCCGGAAGGTAAACAACACTCCTGACGCGAAATCTTCGGGGCTTGGTGCTGTATTAAAGAAAAAAAAAGGGTGGGAAGTCGACTAGAGGGGTTCGGAGGGCCACATGCTTTAGCGGGTTTCAAAGCCAGGGGGAAACTAAGAGAAGAAGGCTACTGGGCTGTAGGGTCGGTGGCCCAAAGAAATAGGGAATACGGTGAAGGCAGAAGAAAATCCACTTAGAGGTGCGCACAAAACTCACGAACACAATACCGATGAGAAAAAACCTATGGGTGGGATGGGATGAGAATTCAAAAAATCCCAGGCCGCGATCGGGAAAGTTTGCCGCTGGCAAACAAAAAGGAAATACCACCACTAGCCAAATAATAAGACTTGCTATAACCAGGGAAAGAAGAAAGGAAGGAACAACAACTACCCAACCGAAACAACCCAATCACACCGAAAGGGGCTAGGAAAGCCGGGAACCGCTCAAAGACCCAGCAAGCCCCTGGAACAAGAATCCACAATCGAAAAAAAAATTCACATAAACTCAGACCCACGCCCAGAAGAAGGTAACAAATTACTACTTCCCGCAAGAAATCAAGCCGAAAACAAATCAGGAACACACCTTGAAGGAAAGAAATCAAACCCAAGTCCAAAGACGGAAAAAAAAGCTCGGGAAGAAAATGAATAAAAAGGAGAAAGAGAGGTTTCAAGCCACATCTGAGCGCGACCGGGATCTAATGAACAGACACCAGGGACGGAAGGAGCCAGCACGGAAAGTACACCTCGAAACCTTCAAAGTCACAGAAGCATCAATATTCGTAGAAAGAGCGCTCAAGGGGTGACCCATCTCAGAATTGCACTTCCCCCTAAGCAAGGAAGTCAACAAATAAAGAAGCGAGATCTCGGGAAACAGAGAAAATCCGCGAGGGGAAAACGAAGGAACCTCGACTGGGGAAAACGGGCGGCAAAAAATGCATCACTAAAGAATACACAAAAAAAGGATTCCCTACGAAAACGGCAAAAGATGGCTTAGGGTTTCAAAAGTAAAGAGCCTTGAAAAGAAAAAGGAGCAAACGGAAGGAAGCCCTCCACCGAAAACATCCGTTCCACGGAAGCCCAGAGGAGGAGGACGTAAGAGGTCTTCGTCCGACTTTTGGGGCCAGGGGGGTAAATGAAAAAGAAAGAAGTTGGAAATCGGCACTATAAAACAATGTCATGGTCTGGTCCTTTCAGACTTAGGATAACTGATCAAACTATGGCGTGCAGCTGGGCGTCTCGCAATGGAAAAAAATTATTCTTGAGGGTCTTGACAGTTCGCGAAAAACAAACAAGTAGAAAACGGAGAAGAGGACCCAATACCGAAAAAACGAAACGCGCCGCTTTCCCAAAGGGAAAAAATCTATCGAACACCAAAGGAGTCGACAATGAAATACCTAGGAAGGGAGTGGCAGAAGAGGAACCGAGGAAAGTACTGAAAAGAAAAGAGGCAAAAAAATCTATTGTCGTGACGGCAAGAGGAAAAAGAAGAAGGCCGCTGCTGTTATGAGTCAACGACTGAGCCAATGCGAAGCATGCCAAGGTTGAAGAGGAGAGTCTGGGTGTAAGGTGAAAGATGAGAGATAGGCAGTATAGGTTTGGTCACCTGGAAGAGACGAAAAATTGGTACTACCGTGGGAAGGACAAGCCGAGACAGAAAAAAGCCCAGCGCCGCAAATAGCCAGACCAAGGGGAATGGAAAGATGTAATGAGGGAGGAAGGACCGAGTCACGATAAGAGAGAGGGCCCGGGTTACAGACCGGATCAGCGATTGTATTAATAGACTGGGGGGAACAGGTAAGCTGCGAGTAGCAAGAGAATTTCGTAAAGGGTTCGTAACACCGCAAGAGATGCTCATAACAAGCAAAAAGCAACACACAAAAAAAGAGGGGATAAAAAGAAGTAGAGAAAAATCCTTTGTCTCACGAAACAAGTCACATTAGGATGGTAAAATAAAATCAGCGAAATTCGTAAAGAAAATACAACTATATCCTAGGGCAAGCTTGGGTCTGGAAGTCTTATTGGGCCCGATGGCGGCGAAAACGAATACAAATACACGGCTTGGCTTCTAGCGCTAACGGGGGCGGAGGTGGAGACAGGGGCGTCAGGGTGTTGCCTTTAGGGAGAACAATAGGAGATACAGGGCCGTTGCTACATACAATATGCAACGAAGCATAGGGGCACCAGAAAAAGAAGAAACCTAGACGAGATAGAACAAACTGGACAAAGTGAAAAGGGGGGACATGGAAATACGGGTACGCAAATCCAGGGGGGAGAAATGGCAACAGGCAGGAAAAGAAAGCCGATAGCAGGTAGGGAGAAGCTGGCGAACAAAAACAATATAGGCTTGGAACATGGTATGTGAAATTTGAGGGGGGGCCTTTTGAGCCGGGAAGGAAAGGGAAATAGTTCCTATGTCGCAAGGAAAATGGAGGTACAACGAGCAGAGGGGCATTTTGGAAAAGGAACATGCGGTGGGAAGTCGTGAGAGGGGATATGACTACGGGGCAGGGTTTGTGGGTCTTAAGCTGAAGAAAGTGACAAGAATAAGAAGCGATGAAACCAAAGGAAGGAAAAACAGTGACAAGAAAAAGGAAATAGGAAAAACGGAAGAGGGGGGGGGATGCCGAGTAAAAGATAAAGTGATGATGAGCGATAACTATTGCACAGAGGGGGGAAGGAGAAAGGTTAAAAACCAAAAGAAAAATGACAAAACAACACGATCACAGAAACCTACTGACAATCCTAATAATGGACGATCTTTCGGGGGAGGGGGGGCGGTTGGGTACTGAAAAAGGTCGGCTTGGGCGGAGGGGATGTCAGGGCTGAAGAGTCTCGAAGGAACAGAGTTTGTAAAAAAAGAAAAATGGGTGACGGGTTAAGACACTAATTGGGGGGGAGTAGAGAGGGAGAGAAAAGTCGGAAATTGTCAAGGTAGACGGGAAAGGAAAGGTGAGAGAAAGGGACTTCGCAGGAGCACGGGCCGATAGGGAGTCATTTAGTGGAACGAGGAGCGGATGGCCGTAAAGCGGATGGGACAAGGTGAAAGCGGTAAAATAGCCAGTATACTACTTAAATGTAAGAATGCAGGTGAGAGAGGGGAAGAGGTCTATATTGAAAAGAGCCGAGGCCGACGGAATAAAAGGAATACAATGAGAGTTAAAGCTACTAGGCGTAGAAAGATGAAATTACAGGGCCTGGACAGAGGGGGTGGACTGCTCAGTAAAAAATACCATGAAAAAACAGAGTTTGAGGGTGGGGCCATTTGGGGGGTGTAGGGAGGGATAACCTGCGTAAAGGATAATATGAAAAGGCACTGAGGGATTAAACAAATGCAGGGAAGGAAAAAAAGGAATCCGGAAAAAGGGAAATGTGGACGATAAGACGAAATATATTGACTTCACCAGGGGATGTTGGGGGAATTGCTGGGTCAGCTGAATAAAGGGTTTTGCAAGGGGAAGAAAGTAAGATGACAATATGTAGAGTAATGCTTTTCGGGTATATATGAGGGTCGTGTCTGACAAGGAAATGTGCACCGTGATTGGTGGGGGCATTAGCTGGTTGTTGGTGCGGTTGCGGTGGAAGTGGCGGAGGAAGGGGGGGTGTAAAATGTAATCTGGGCAGGGGTGGGAGGGAGAGGGCGATTATGGGGGGATAGTGAAGAACGGAAGTGGTCGGGGAAAATGGGGGAACTGGGGGGGATAATAAAAGGGGAAAAAGGAATAGTCGTTAAGGAGGGATTGGGTTCCGGGCTGACCCTCGGAACAGCTGGGGCCAGAACCAAAAAAGAATGGGAAAATAAAGATTGCGGAGGCATCAGTTTATAGTGGGTCGTGAGGGTTGAGGAAAACCTAGAGTTAAAGTTGAAAGACTGATCCAAGCCCGGGATTCGCCATAGTGGACAATAAGGTGGAGAAAAAAAAGACGGAACCAAGGGGGGGAAAGACAAAACACATACTGCGTCCCTAGTACTGGAGGTAAGGAAAAAAAAGGAATCCCATCGGACAGATAAAAAAGAAGGAAAATTTAAGAAAGGAGAATCCTAGTATAAAGTCTCTCATCTTTTGGGAGGACTTTGGTAGACCAGGGGCTGGTCACTAAAACAAATAAGAAGCTAAAGACCACATGCACAGAAGACATGTTCCCCGTATCCAATACGAGAAAATAAAAGAGTGGGGAAAGGAAATCTTAGTAAGGGAGGAGTCTACAGAGAAAAAACCGGTCAAAGAAGAAAAACTGAGGGGCTTGGGGTTCATGGAGCTGTGAAGGACGTTCACAAATCCCACGACAAAACTCAAAAATAGGCAAGGGACCCATTGAAAAAGGAATCCCCCTCCATCGACCAAAAATAAATGCCATCACACAAATTAACAGAGGCAGGTACAGAGACAGACAACAGAAAAGAAAAACCCAACCCGACAAAAGTCAGACCAATCACCGGAGGGAAGAGGGATAATCATATAATAAAAGGACGGAAAAGATCCAAAGCAAGAAAAACTCAAAAAAAAATTGGACACCGACCACACACGAGCAACTTCATAGATAAAAGCAAGAACAAAAAGGGACTCACAGAACAAAAAAGAAAGGGAATCCCGCACGAAGATCAAGGACCGCCGTTCCCACACTAAAGGAGGCCATGCTGAGGAGGATAACAGAGAAAAGGCCACAAGAGCCAAGAAAAACAATCACGAAGTTCAGGATACACGATGCAGGAGAGAAAAAAATCAATCTTAAGGAACGCACTCGGCGCAAGGGAGAGATAAGATGAGGAAAGAAACCGTTCAATAAGCCGTAAAAACTCAAAAAAATCATATCGAGCATGGAAAATAGCCACCTGCCAAAATGAAAGCTCTCCAGGGTAAGATACTCTCACAAAAAATTGCCATGATCGCGCGAAAACTGCCAAAATCCCAGGAGTCTAAAGGGATTTTAAAAGCAAACGCTCGAATCAGGATCCGGGAATAACGGGGGGACTTCCACCAAGGGGAGAAACCTAGAGAAAATAAGACTAAAGGTGGGGACTTTCGCGTCAGAAAAGAAAAAGGAAAAGGAATAATATATAGCTATAAAAAAAAAAAAGGAAGAGACGCAAAGGGATGAAACCTAAAGTGGAAGGAAACACAATCCAAAAGGGGCGGATCTATGTTTGTTTCAGCTAGATCGGAACCTACAATAGAATAAAGGAAGGGCACAAACGCGGTGGGGTAGGCAAACCAGAGAAAGGAAAAAGGGAAAAAAAGGCGAAGAAAAACAAAGAACACGGGGGAAAAAAAACAAAGGAAGAAAGAAAAGAAGTCCGCGTAGAAAACGCACGCTCCAAATAAAGATAATCGGGAGTTTGTGATCAAGTACGAGGTGTGGTGTTATGGAGGGGAAAAAGGTGGGGAATACCTGCGCCGTAAATAAACGGCCAGCTCAAAAAAAAGGGAGGAGGTCTTGTCACAAATTTCATCACGAGTGGTAAATAAACTGGAAGGATATGCGGGCAGGGGTGGGCTCAAGAGAAAAGTAAGGGAATTCTATGACTTACAGAGTGAAGGTTCAGGACAAGCAAGAAGTCAAAAAGAAAAATTAGAAGAGAGGACAGGGGAGCAACGAGGCGAGAAAAAGCCAAGATGGAAAGGGAACCAAAAAGGGAAAAAAATAACGGGCTAAAAGAAAAAAAAAAATGGGTCGTCAAAGGGCAAGCCTAGGAATTCAACGAATAGTAGTGAAAGAGGAAAACTAAAAAAAAGAAATGAAGAAACACAAACATTACCAGAAAATCAGAAACCGAATAATAGAGATGGGTGGACGGCTCCAAGACTGCCCCCAACTAACGAAACGTGTAAAAAGTCGGGCAAAGGGTAAAGGGAAAACTAAGGCAGAAAATACAATAACGGGAAAAATCCCAAAAGAGAAATAAAGGCAATCCAAAAGATAGAAACTCAAGGAAAATAAAGAAACAGTGTGTGAGGGAGCTCGTCCAGAACGAAGGGTATGGGATTGTGGAGCAAAGATGATGCTAAGTATAGGCGGCAATTATTAACAGGTAGGGGTCAACAAGGGCATGGGAATGAGGGGGCAGTCAGGGTTAGGAAGTGTGACCTAAAGGAGAAAACAAAAGGGGGGAAAAGAAAAAGAAAGACAAAAAAAAGAGCTAATGGGGGGAAGGAACCCGAGACCGGGCTTGTCAAACTAAAAAACTGGAAGAGAAAAAGTCCAACTTGATGTGAACTAAAAAATTATATCGTCACGGCCATCTGGTCCAATACAAGATAATCACATGCCATAATACATACCAGGATAGGGAGAGTTTGGGACCTAGGAGTGCCGAATGTGTCTTCGGTAGTGGCACAAAGGGCAATTTTAAGCAAAGGGAGGAGCACAACAGGAAGGTTTCTCGAAAGCAAAAAAAACAAAAACATTATTATGAAATGAAAAGAGGATATCACATAAAGAAGGGAGAGGTGAGATCAACGCTCAGTTAGCCGTTGGGCTACAAGGGGGGAAAGACAGCAAACCTTAAAAAACGAAAAGACGCCGAGGAAAAAAAAGAGACGTAGGGAAAAAAAAGAACCAAAAAAGGAAGGGACGACTAAGAGGGGACACTAGGACAGGAAATACTGGGAGTAAGCTAAGAATTCTGAGGTAAAATAGGGAAAGGGAGTGTACAACAAAGGGGGATGAAGGCTCGGGTGAAGAAAGCAAAAAGATCGAAAGGATAAAGCTGGTGTGCGGTATCACGAGCGCGGGGGTAAGAGGGAAAAGGGCTTGGATTTATCAAAGGAGATAGATTGGCCTAATATTCGACGGAGACACAATTGAACTTTGGTGCGGCCCAAACAAGGAAAAAAAATAAGGGGAAACGGTGGTAAACCAGAAGGGGCGGGGAGCATAAGAGGTAACAGAAAAAACAAGGGACGGAGAAAAAAAAGGAACGGCACCAAGAAGACATGCAGGATAAGCCAGCATATATTGAAAAGAGGAGGGGGATTGAGAGCACCATTTGCATGCGCGTCATTTCCTGAAGAGATAAAAATAGCCGCGACAGTCTGAGGTTTTAACTTGGCAGGGGTGTCTCACATCGGGAAGAAGTGAAGCGGAAAAGAAAGTCATTATTGACAATTTCTTGAAATAGGGCGATATAGTGCCAGGCCGATTCCGGCTTGTGAGACAAATAAATGAGGAAAGGAAGATTTCGTAACGTCCTGAAAGGATAGCTCGACACGGGAAGTGGCGAGGTGAAAGCGATACGTAATAAGTTAGGCCCGGGAATATATGGTAGTAAAAGGGGGTGCACTTATAAACGGGGGTTCGAACTAAAGGGCAAAAGGGAAGAGTAAGAACGGAAGGGAGCTGACAGTGGAATCTCGCATCGTGTAGCCAGGAAGAAACAGAAGGAGAAGTTACTTACAATAAGAGGAAAAAAAAAAGGGGGATGATTTCACTAATTATAATTCACCATGACGCTTCGTTGACCATCTGCCATAAAAAAAGAACGGACTATCACACCTACTGAAATAAATCTGGGCGGGAGGGGAAGCTGATGTGGTGCTATTTGGGGGCGGCTTCAGTTCTGGATTATGAGAGGGGCTGAAGGGATAGGAAGTAAGCAATTTAAAAAAAAATCCAGTGGCAAGTATTGATCCAGGTGGGAGAATGAGTAGAAAGGGCAGTCAGGCAGTTGGAAGCTCTTTCCGTTTTTCGGTTTCGGGAGGACGAAATGGAGGTCAAACAGAGGGGAAGGAAATTGTTGAACTGAAAAAGGGAGAGGCGGTTGGAAGGTAAAAGGGGATTAGATTGCCATTGAGCGCGATTATACGAATAGTGAGGTGGAAGGCAAAGCAGGGTGTCGATGTTCTGGGGGGTGTTTGAAGAGAATGTGGGGGTTCTTCCGCCGGAAGTTGGAGTGAAGGATGCATTTCCACGAGGGGAGTGAAGAACGGATGGGGAGTGCATCCCAGGAAGTGTCGGGCATTAACCGAGAAGGGGTGGGGTCATGTTGGTTTCCTTGGGGTTTTGTATTGACTTAAGAGAGGCGTGGCGTGAGTGGGGAAAATTCGTCTGGATCTTCGCGGAGTACGGAAGCCTGGGAGGACTGGTGGTTATTAGTGGGAGCGCTGAATGGGTTTTGAAGGGGGGGGTGGAGAGGGGGGCCATTGAGGTTCTTGGCGTTGGAGAGTCATTGCGGGGGGGAACTAAGGGGATGGGGGGGGGGGGGGGGGGCGGGGGGGTTCGTGTGGGGGGTGAGAGGGTGTTGGGTGGGGGAAGGGATTTAGGGGGGGGGATCTGGTAATTGGTAGGGAGTAGTAGGGTAGGGATAGTGGGGGATTTGAGTGGGGGACAGGTACTTAAGGAGAACGATGTGATTTGTGTGAACGACTCGACAAAGCTCCAGCCAAAACCTAAGGGGAGGTCTTTCGTGCAGAACGTTATCGGGGGGGGGGGAAGTTTTGGCAGAAACGGGAAAGGAGAAGTGTTTTCTTTGAGAAAATCACGGGCCGATTGGCTCGGGGGGGGCAGAAGTACCACAACCTCCTGGCCGCTAACATCTTCGGATTTTGCACAGCGCCAAGGCTGGGGAGTAGGAAAAACGTTTTCAGCATAGGAGGGTTTTAGGCTTGGTGAAAAGACACATGCTGTTGCGTTTGGACAAGAAGAGAGAGATATATCAGGGAGACTAAGTCGGGAGGTCTCAAAGGGGCCAACACACAGGAGATCCAGGAAAAGAAGGAAGTAATAAAAACATCTACTTATGCGGAACCAAAACGCCACGAAAAAATAACCAGGGGGATGGGGGAAGAAATACAAGAAGAGGTTTTTTCTGGAGGGTATTGGTCGTTCACGATAAAAATCCGCGAGCGTTCCCTGCGAACACCTGCCAACCAACTCCAGAGGAAAACATAATCCTCACTCTATCCAAGGACATGAGGGGAAAGACATGAAACAACAAACGCAGCACACAACCAAACACCGCCAAAACCGTCGGCCATCTAAGGGCCGACAGTAACCGCCACAACTAAAAGAGAACATCGGGCCCACGATTCCCCATAACGGAGAGAAACATTCAGAGATAAAAGAAATCACCAAGAGAAACGACTAACAGAAGGGGGAACCCAGTAACTTTAACAGAAGAATAGTCCCATACGCTTCGAAAACCAAAGACCTTCGTCGAACCAAAATAACAAAACACGGGGGAAACCAAACGAAAAAAATCCTCTTTCAGATCTCGCAGACGACTTGGCATAAATAGTAGTGAAAAAACCACCCAGCCAGAGAGCGCGCCTGACTGCTGGGGAACGAAACAAGTTGTAGGCCGGCAGCATCAAAATAAGCGAAAGAAAAAAATCGACAAAGGAATTGAGGGGCCCAGGGAAAGGCACTGAGGGGGGGAGAAGAGACTCAAAGGAAAATCGAATAATTCAACGGACAACCGCCCTCTCCCGTCAGGGTACACAGAAGATGACGAAGGGAAAAGAAGGGAAGTTAAGAACTAGAAAAAAACAGGGTAATAACTCTACTTGAAAGCTGCAACTACATTCTCAGAACAGGAGGAAAAAAAATGAGTAACTCCGAAAAAGCCCAAGATGGATCGTTTTGGAAAGTACGAGAAGGAACCAGAGCCTAATCAAACAGAAGGAATCACCTCCACATAGAACACAATCCGCTGAGCAAAAAACAGAAAGAAGTTCATTCAGTAAACGTAGGTGGAGATAAGTTTTTGGGGGGGAAATGGGGGGGAAAACGGACAGGCCTATTTGGGAAAATCTGCCCGAAAAAAGGGAAAAAGGAAGTTGAAGGTAGCCAAAGCTTTATACTGGCTGGAGAGAAGGAAAAAGTGTGAGAAAAAAGGAACTTGCTTGAAGGGAGGAAATGGAGGGTCAGTTCCTAAAAAACAAGCCCGTCACACCGCCGAATCGAAAAAAAGAAAGAAAGAAAAGACAGAGGGAAAAATTCCACTGAGAGACACACAAAGTCGTCGAAAAAAGCTAGGAGAGGAGGGCTGACCAGGAGGAAAAAGAAAGGCAACATTACCATACAGAAAAAACCGAATAACGAGATTTGAAGTCGCCCAAAGAGTGAAAAAACGCTACGGGCCGCGGCTGGTGATCCTAAAACGTACGGGGGGGAGCAGAAGCCAGCCAGGACATTTGAGCGCAGTCCTTCGGGGGGGGAAGTGGGGGAATCAAGGGCGGGAAAGCTCCGTATTTCGTGTTTTCCAACAGGAAAGTGATCGACGGAAGGGGGGATGCAGACAAAGGGGCAAAAGACGTCAATACACAACCAGAGGGAGGCAAGAGCCGTCCAAAGCTTGGATTGATGGGGAGAGAGACGCCACAAGAGGGCAAAAAAAAGGTCAAGCAACACCCGTGCGAACATGAGAAGAGGGGTTTAGATGGGAGTTGACTAAAGGGATGCTTGTAAACGTCAATGAGCGTAGACCCGGAGGAGAGAGAATCAAACAAAAACGGATTATGGTGAGAGGGGAAATAGATGAGATCAGCTGTGTCTCCGCGCATGGGGCCTGGATAAGAGGGAATTCGTAAAACGCCATCTCCAAAAGCTGCTGATCCTGGAGGTAACGGGGATGCTCACTGTTGGGGGGCCAATGGGAGAGCTCAAAATCATCAGCTGTACGGCAGCCGGAGGATGGGAGGGGATCAGGCTGGCTTTTTGCTTTAGGCCTAAAATGCCTGGAGAGAGGTGCCGTGGGAAACAGAATCCTGGCAGATCCGAATCGAGGAAAAAGGGAAAAACAAAGACTGACGCGATCAACGTAAGGGGATTGAAAAGGGAAGTGCTCAATTCGTAGAATAACACCAAGAAGGGGGGGTCGAAGGGGGGGAAGCTTTTCTACGAAAATAGATTATTCGGTTTTGAACCTTTCTTGGGTAATGGGGCGAGTGGTGAGAAGGGATAAAGCCGGGACTAGGAGTTCCAGTCTAAGAAAACTTTGTTCGTCACATAGGGGGGGGGGCAGTTTGGAAGGGCATAGTTTTTCGGCGTGAGGCTGGGGGAGTAAAGCTGGGGGGGGGGATACTTCGTTGTTGTCGGACGATGCAAAGAGGCAATAATAAAAAGCAGGGCTATGAAGACGGGAAAGCATCGTTAGCCAAGAATAAACACCGTGGATGAAATTGAAAATGCATGAATTTTTGGGGGGTGAGAGGACCGATTTTGGAAATCTAAAGTTAAACAAAAGGAATAAAAAAAGAGGCATAGACACACAGAAAGTCCGACGAGATGGCTCTGGGAGGAATGAAGGGGAATGTGTTAGAGGGGAGGATTCAGTTCAGTTGAGGGGTCGATGCATTAAGGTACGACTTTGACCATGCAAGGGAAAAAACGAAGCAGCTGGGGGGAGGGGGATAGGAATCACCTGTGTGACTTAGAATGTAGAGGGAATTTCTAAAAAACGAGAACGGTGTTAAAGTGAGGACATTGCCTTAAGTTTGATTGTCGGAAAGGCCTGGATTTCACGAACGCTCGAAAGGGGAGGGTGGACAACTTAGGAGATTCTTTGTCCGGATAATAGGGGATTTGGGGGAAGTGAGAGGTCAGCAGGTGGGGCTTACTACTGAAGAGTTCGGTGACGGGCAAGTCAGTTGTAGAGGAGGGAGCGATATGAAAGAGGGAACAGGACGGGAGGGGAAAGCAGAAGCCGTAGCGAGAGAGGCGGGACCGAATTTATGGGCCCGAAAGGAGAACGTTCGGGGCGAGATACTTAAAAGAGAAAATGTGGGAGGGTGGGGCAGGTGGGTATTAGGACGGAGGAAAAGGGAAAGGCGAGGTAGGGGGGCTTGATCTTCGGGTTAAGTACTGGGGGGGGGAGAGGTGTGAGGGCCGTTTGTTATTGCGTTTAGCGCTATTGGTGCAAACGGTGGAGGGGGGATGGGGGGGAAGGGATTGGAGCTTTTCATTCTTAAATAAGGAGCAGGAAGTGGAAGGGTGGGGGAGTGGGGTAGTTGGGGGGCTGATGTTTGGGGGAGGGGCAGAGTCTGGACGAGGTCAATGGTAATAGGAGAAGTATTGGGCCAGTGTCTTTAGAAAAAGGGTGGGGAAGGAGGTTGTTGAAAGGGGAACGTGATAAAGGAGATGGGATTTTTGTAACGAAATCCAGCATTCCCAGCCCCAAAGCATTCTGAATGGAAAGATAAAGCGGTATCGTTGGGGAGTGAAGTTGTTGGTGGGTAAGTGACTGCCTACTTAGAAAATTTCTTCTTTTAGCAAGTCACGTCGTGAAGGGGGGGGATCGAGGTGTCCGCCGTACCACACGAATCTGAAAACTCAAGAGGAGGTTAGGGGGCCCATATAAGAAAGAGTCTTTAACTGCAAAACGTTGTAAGAGCGAGGATGTTTGGGGGAAAAAAAGTTAGAAAAGGCGGGTTACGGGGGGTCACTCCTAAAAAGCTAGCTAGGGAGGGGGAAAAGGGCTGTGACTTTGAACCGAGAGTAAAAACGTAATACGTGAAAGGCTAAAGAAACAGCGGACGTAGGACATGTCTAAGAAAAGAAAACAGATACCGATGCAAGAAAGCATCTTCGGGTGGGGTGGGGGTCTTTAGAGGGAGGTCGTGAAACACATCCAAATCCGCGATATGCCGCTCCCGGGAAAAGAAAAAGGGAAAAAAAGGCACACCTCCTCGTCAAAAAACCGAATCCGACTGCCTATACAATGAAAGAGCGAAAATCCATGGAGACAGACACCCATCAGAAACCAAGCGAAACCCAAGGCCAAATCAAACCGGCGGCCAATACTGACATCCAAGTTAACCAAAGAAACAACCTCCACTGCCAAGCGATCCACCATACAAAAAATGGATAATAAAAGCCAATCAACAACTGCCTAAATGCCAGTAAAAAGAAGAAAAGCCGAGATCCACCTGCTTCATCAATAAAGAAGAACTCAGGAAGCGGGGAAGAGAAAAAAAAGTCCCTTATTGTCGCGAAAAAAGATAGTTAAGGGATCTCTCCTGGGAGAAAAGGGAAGCATCAGAAAGAGTGTAAGAAACTCAGATCTAACCTGATAGGGCTGGAAAGCAGAAAGAAAAGAAGGCAGCCTGCATCATCAAGAACCATTCACCGACCGAGGGGGAAAAAGACTTAAGCACCACATGAAGATCTTTGAAGAAAGAGCGCTCAAGTGGGGGCCTATCAAAGTCCACGGCAACCGAAGCCTCCCTTCATTTCAAATCAAAGACGATCGAAGAGGGGGAGACCGTTAAAAAACGTAACAGGCAGGAAAAGCGAAAACGAGAAGATACTGTGAGAAAAGAATCCATTCAGGGGAGATATATAGCAAAGGGGATGACCGACACCGCCCAAGAGGGGATTCTGGTTTTTGAAATGAGGACATTCGAAAAGCGTCAAAAAAGAGCCGAATCATGCCACGGAATGAGCCCGACGACAAGACGGACTGTCACTCACTAAAATATTTTCATTCGGCGGACGTAGGGGGGGGGGGGGAGCGTCAAGAGTTTGTGGGCAGGTTGGGGTACCTGAGGAAAGAGTAAAGATTACGCAGAGCACAGTGTTCTGAGGCTTTTCCAGCTGTAAGCACGGAGGGGAGACTTTCCTCATATGCGTGAAACTGGTCGAGGAGAATACGAACTGGGATGGGAAATTAATGGGATTCTTTAAGTCCAGAACAAAGCCCGTCGCCAAAAGTCGAATCGAAGCCGCAAGACGAACTCGCCAGGGAAAAATTCTATAGGAGAGGGAACCAAAAAGCGTCAAAGCCCTAGACAAGTCATTGACATACCAGGGAGGAAACTGCCCATTAACCTCGACCGTAAGCAAAGTCATAAAAAAGATACGCTCTTGTTCTTCGTCACGAATCGGGAAAACAGAGACGGCCGTCTTCTCGTTTAAAAGAATGCTAGACCAAGAGGACGCTCTCCCTTCCAATTGATGCAGGACTTCGGGGTTGACTTTGGTAACCTCGCTGAGGAGTCGCCAGTATTCGTGGGGGTGACCAAATGGGGGGGAGTGGATCAACGATTTTAGTCAGACTAGGAGACCCGATCCAGAAAGAGAGAGAGAAAGCTTTATTTATTTAGAGCAGCTCCGCAATCGTGGGGGAATCCAAAAAGATCAGCATCAAACGTACCTAAAGGCTCAGCGAGGTTGGAAGCTGGGAGGGGGGACTAAGGTGGTAGGCATTGGCACTTAAATGCGCCGGATACAACCGGGGAGAG
>Ga0179593_1595308_pt1 | contig 14289 bp, 18 predicted proteins | sample CZODoug2_1_08_16_FD_185931 | JGI IMG/M metagenome (GOLD analysis project Ga0179593, IMG submission 185931) | Vadose zone soil fungal communities from Angelo Coast Range Reserve, California, USA - CZODoug2_1_08_16fungal (PacBio error correction) | ecosystem: Environmental > Terrestrial > Soil >...
AAAACAAGAAAAGAAAGGGGGGGTCAGGGGGAACGGGAGGGGGGTACGGAGGACAAGGAGGGTCCAGATTTTAGGAGTTGAAGATTGTCCGAGACCCTAAACAAGGTAAATATAAATTACGGAGGGGAGAGTGGCACGTCGCTGAAGCTCGAGACAAGGCGTTCAGAAGGACTGAACCACCAAACTCTCGAATAAGCACTCAACTGAAGGGTGCCGGCTCTCCCTTTTAGCAAAAGAACACCGCGGTGGGCTCAAGGACTGGAAAAACTGAAAGGAGGGTGGGCCGTCAACCCTGAGGGAAACAAACTCCCATGTAGCCGTGGAGAACGTGGTTGGGTGACTCTGTTCGACTGCTCGGGGGTTTTAAAAGTCTATTAAGGCAAAGAAAAGAGGGGTTGGCACCTCTCCAAGCCGAGTGCACTACTTATAGAGGAGGAAAGGAACTTCAAAATGCGTTGTGGGGGGGGGTGGGTTCTCAGGGCATAGGAGGTCGAAAGTACGACTAGGATGCCACTCTAGATTAGCGGCCCATCTGATTCTTTGATGTTGACGACCATTTCTAGTCCTAGGAAAGAACATTCAAGCAAGTGAACCGCTCATGTTCCTGCCCATTTAGGAGGCTCCGAAGGGATGCGATTCAGTATCCGATCATGGAGGCACCTACCTATTCCCCCCCAACGGACGAACGCGTTCACTCTCATACGGGATTACGGCATGCTAATGAGAAGCCTGACAAGAATCTCTGGGGGGAGACCTCAGAAAGCCCGCAATAATGACCAACTACCGGCAACATTTAAATCAGGAAGGGAGGATCAACCTGACAAAAAAATACGAACGCGTCGGACCAAAGGGGGCGCCCTGCATCTGCAGTGGAACGTTTTCGGGACCTCAAACATTCAGGAACCTTTCAGCATCGGGAAGAGTCCGAGGCTGCGAAAAGGGGAGGGAGGCATGGACGGGAAATTCATCCTCGGCAACGGACAGTATGGGGCGCGCGTTTCAGGCTGGGTCACTGGAGCTGACCGATTGCGAGGGAAATCAAACAAAAAAAAGTAAACATTGAATCAAAATTACGTCGGCACCCCAGGAAGAGTCCAGGACCCTCAAGATTTTGTCAACCCGAAGCGTTAGAAACAGTCCTCCCTCTCGAGGAGAAAAAAAAGAAAAAAAAAGGGGGAAAAAAAAGAAACAACGCGCGACGGGGAGCAAGGGTGGAAAGGCCAGACGGTCCGCGCTTGATAAAGCGCCACGTCACTCTTCCTTCCGAGGAACATCTGTAAAGAAGGGGGACGAGAAGTAGGCCTCCTAAATAAATCGCCTGGACAGCCGGCTGGTAAAACTGCTGTCTTTCAGGACATCGAGAGCAGCTGGCGCTTTTTCGCCTAGATTCCGATAGGGGCTTAGAGAAGAAGGAACCACAAAGGTAAATCTTCACAGAGAACCTGCTGCAAAAAGCATGGTGGTGGGAAGGGGGGGGGGGCCTTGAGGCCCGGAAGAACCCTTCGAAGGACGAACGTATGCGTCGACGTCACACGCCGGGCCAGATCCCTTCGGGGAGAAGAGTGGCGGGACTAGGGGCTACGGAATTAGTGCAAGGAGGGATCTCGCAAAAAACAAAAAAAAAAAGGAGGAAATAGATAGATGCTGCCACTGAGAGAAGGCATCTGAATCACTGGACTAACAAAAGAGCAATTCGGTCTGAAAGAAAAGGGAAAACTGGGAATTTAGACTCCTCCGAGAGTACCAAAAAACCTGTCAGGAGTACGGTAATTCCCCATGCCATACCGGGGGGGGGCAAAACACCTCGATGCTTCCGGGGCGGGAAAAGGAATCAAAGACTCTGGCCGTTGGTTGTCGTCCTGTTTCGTCGTCGACGGCGACTCAAGCGTAGAGGCAGTTCTGGGGACCAGATGGCGCGCCCAAGAGGCGGGCCGAAGAAGGACGCGACTCGACTCAAACCTCCATCGGAGTAGGAGTCTGGAGCTGTAAAGTCCGCGGGGAGGACTGGCCTGAAGGGGGGAAGGAGGGCCCCTCCAGCAATGGGGGGGGAATCGGGCGACAACGCTCCTGACCCTTCGGGGCGCCAAGGCAACCGCGTAACCGGGATACAGAGGTGGGGGCGATGAGTCTACTTTGTCCGCGCTCGTAGAGGGGAATGGGGGGAGGGGTGGGGGGGGGGGGGGGGGGGGGAAGGGGGGGGGGCAAAGGGCATAAAAATGGTCGTATATAGAGGTGTGAGCCGACGGTCGACTACGTCAGAGAGGGGAACTTGGCTAAAAAAGAAGACTTGCGGTAGAAAGACCAAAAAAAGCGTCCAGAGAAGAGGGCGACCACCGGTGTTACGTCTGTAGAGGGGGGCGTCAGAAAAATTGGCGCAGCGGAAGAAAGAGGTGGATTAAAGGCTATGAAAAGGGGGGTACGACAGATACGATGGGAGGCCACTCCTTGGCTGCTCAGGCGCACCGGATGTCAAGAAAATCTAAACTCTATGGTGTGTTGAGTCCGGAATCAGTTCATTTCGGCCATGCCAAGGAAAGTTGTTAAGGATGCCGGGAAAAATTCCGTCGGCGTGACCGAAAGAGGGGTTCAGCTATGATGCTCATTCTCTGGGGTCGGGAAATGAGAAGGGACTCTCACAAACGTCAGAGGCTGGGGAATCTCGGTGCGTCGCGGACATCATCGGGGAGGGCGCGGACAATGCCGCCGCAGAACAAAGGGGCGTCCTTCGGTGGGCACTGAGGGTGGAAGAATTCGGAAGAAGATGCCACGTGGGGAAAAAATAAGGGACACAACCATCCTGGGCAAGGCGGGAGATCGCTTTACACGTCAGCCAGAGGACTTGCCTCCGGAAGTCGATTAAGAAGGGACAGCGTTTCTCAGTCAACTGCAACTTCTTTGGGTGTCGCACTCATAAAACTTTCAAAGAATGCCGCCAGAACCATCCGAGAGCGTCCAAAAAAACGGGTCATCTAAGAAAGGAACACAAGGGGATCCATTGGGGTAAAAATTTGGTCCGTGAGAAGGATTCAGGACGGACACACAAGCCTGCAGGAAAAAGACTTGGGACCGGGGGGAAAAGTGAGGAATTATGCCTGCAAGAAAGTGAAACCGCAACCGCATCAACCTCTGTTCTGAGGGTTGGGGAACTTGAGATATCCTACATGCAGTAGCAAGCTGCCAAAAAGCGCGCCTGCGGGAAGTTGAGGAGGGTCGGGGCTTGTCTGAGAAAAGAACCAGCGCTAACCAGGACTCGACCAGGGGGGAGTTGAGCCTTAAATCCCGACCGGTGTGCGAAACACTTCGGTACCTGGGGTCGGGGCGTTCTCTCCTCAACAGAACGGAGGAAAAAAAGACCTCATGAAAAAAAAAAGAACGCATGGTTTGCGCGATCCCAGGTTTGGGACCTTAAGCCACCTGGTGCACCGTAGCGATTTTCGAGTTGAGATGTCGAGGGGGGAAGAGCCCTGGCCTCGCCGGGGAAGCGTATCTTTTTGGAAGGGGGGAAGCGGGCGCGGCGTCGTATCACGCCCGCTAACCACCACCGGGGCTAGAAAGAGTTGCCTTCTAAGATGTCCAGGACGGTTCCGAGTAAACAGGGGGGGGAGGAATCATGAAAAAGTTCCTTCAGGGGAGGGGGGTGGGTCCGCGGATCACGAAAAGCAATGTCCACTTCGTGACTAAGGGACGGGTTGTAATTAGGACTTGAGTGGGGACTAGTGTTGGATGTGCGGAGAACTCGATTCGAGGGTGGGCACCTCAGAACCGAGATTGGGCTCTGGTAGATCCACAGAAGATCATTGGCCGGCGGTCCGGGCGGTAATCCTCCAGGGCTACTGGGGCAAAGTATCTTACAGTTTTTACTGGGGTTGGGACTTCTTGCTCCCAGGGAGGTAGGGCCGGTCAGGACTCGAAGCTTAGAGCATCCCACGAAGACACCCAAGTTCATTTTCTCCCTCGGAAAGGATGTGTTAGAGGAGCGGGAAGGACTTATATAAAAAAGCGGACATACGAACCCAGCGGACGCCACTCTTACGCTGGCACCGGGAGGAGCAAAAAAAAAAGTGCGGAAAAGTCCTAGGTCACGAAGAAAGTGGGGCCAAGCGGAAAATAAACTGGCATGAAGGGGCGAGGGGGTATGACCAGAAAAAAAAAGACTGCCACGTGAGGGAACCTCCCAGGTGAACCTGAGAAGGCTTCAAACACAGGAGAGACTTTTCTGGAAAGAGGACCGGAGAAAAAAGCCGGGACAGCGGTACTTTCTGCCAAAGTGTTCTGCGCCCTAGCGAAAGAAGCCTCAAAAAGGTGTCTCAGATGGGGGAAGAACCACCGAGGGGGGGGGGGGGGGGCGTTTCTGGAGTGGACTCGACCAAGGAACATTAAGGTGCTGGGGTCCAAGTGGACGTTCTCGTCATACCATTAGTCGAGATCCAATCAAATCCAAGAGCAGAACCAGGAAAGCAGTCGGAAGAAGAGGGCCGTCGCCTCATTCCCTGGAAATGGGTCGATTGTCGGGTGTCAGGGGGAAAGGACGGTACGCTACGCAGTGGAGAATGGTCATCAGGAAGCTTCTTTCAATTCTTTAAACATCTGTGAGAAGGAGGACTCCGACTTCGCGACCCGGAAGAAAAAAAAACGAGGTGCGCTGGAGTGTGTATCAGCGCTTTGGGAAATTGGGCCGAATCGAAGAATCGCGGGGGCTCCGGTCGCGGGGCCCGACTTCAAAGTGCAGGATCGCCTGAGAACATCAAGAAGGGAAAAAAGAAATACAACCCCCACCCGGGCAATAGAGAGTGATCCCTGAGAGGGATAGATAGAGTGGGGTGGGGGGCACAAGCGCTTTGACTTTTCGTCACACCTCCGGGGGGGGCTGAACGGACTCCTTTCATATTCTGAGGGGAAAAAACGAAACCGGACCGGGGAAGAGTCGCGTGGTAAAATGTTCCGGAAAACATTCGAATATGCACCGGAGAAGATCAGTCTAGACAACGGAGAGGAGTAAACTATATATTGGAGACACTTACTTGCCGCAGATATAGAAGCCGGGGGGGAAGGACAGCCGGGAAACGGTGCTATCTGGGTCACTCGAACGTGGGGAATTGCCGCCTCCGAACCCAGATACAGAGATGGGTCCTAGGGGTGCGAGGGGAACAGTAGGGACAAAGACGAAACCTTGGCCACAACGCTCATCTTCGCGAGGTCGAATGATGAAAAGTTGTATTGGCAAGTGGGGTTGTTCGTTCTACGGTATTTTTGCTCCCGCTAGTGTCTCATCGTCAGACAAGCGCCCTCGTCGATCGCCTCGTTCTTTAAGCGCCGATAAATCCTCGGGGAAACACAAGAACCTAATCGAAGGGGACCTTTCTTAATACAGGACGGGATGGCGAAAGAAGGCACGAGAGCTGACGTTGCCGAGGGGATCAACGGGACTGGGGAACTTTCCCCCCACAGAACCCCGAAATTACAAAAAACCAACCAAAAACCGCGGTGAAGGTGAGGGTGAGGGGGTGAGAGGGGTGGGAGGTGGCGGGGCGGGGGGGGGGGCATAAGGAGGGGGGGTGTGGGGAGGGAAGAGTGGAGGGTGGAGGGGGAAAGTGGGGAGAGGGGCGAGAGCGGGGGGGGAAAGGGGGGCAGAGGAAGAAGCGAGGGCATGGGTAGGAGAAAGAAGGAAAGGGGGCGGGCTTGGAAAGAAGAGGAGGGGTGGAAAGGGGGAGAGGGGCGGGGAAAAAGGGGGGGAAGAGGGATATGAGCGAGGAGGGGGGGGGGGGATGGGGGAGCAGGAGGGGGGAGGAGGGGGGAAGGTCGAGGGGAAGGAGGTGTCTAATGGGAAAGTGGGGGAGAGAGGGGGGAGGGAGGCGGTATGGGAAATTAGGGGAGAGAGGTAAAAGAGGGATAGGGGGTAAGGGATGCGAGGTGGAGTGGGGAAGATAGAGGGAGGGAAAGAGAGTGGGTTGAGGGAGGAAGAAGGAGGAGCGGAGATTTCGGGAAGCCACAGTACCGAACTTCTAGGTTACGGCGGAGAGGGGGGTTGTGGAGGGCCTCCTGGGGGCGTTCGGGTGATGGACGGATAGGTAACAGTAGGTTAGTGCAGGGGGGGGGGGGTATGATGAGGGCGGGGGAATGGAGGGGGGGGGAGAGAAGGGGGGGAAAGGGTACCTGGTGGGAGTTGGGGGGCTCGAGTGGGGGAACAAACTCCTTGGTTTGAGGAAGCGATTTCCGGTGGGGCGCGTCAGGGGGGTACTGGGGTCGCCCGGGAGGTCTTGGGAGTCGAGTGAGGGACCTTGATCAGGGGGGGTGGATGCAGAGGAGGAGAGAGAAGGAGGGGTGAGTGCATGAAGATTGGACTTGGATTGGAGAGAGAGAGGCGGGAGAGTCTTACTGACTTGGGGGTGAGGGGTGGGGGGTATGGCAAAGAACGGGTCCGGTCGAATCCAGACCGGCAGAAGGGGAATGAACGGGAGGCGGGGGGTTGCTTTGGTGTGGGGAGGAACAGACCACGTGGGCGGGGCAGGTGGAGGAGATGGAAAGAGGGAGTCCTCAGACCTAGTATGTGGCATAAAAGACGAAACGACCAGGGGGGTTCGCTAGCCGTGCACGGCAAACTCGGACGTGCCGCGAGTCGATACTCCTGGTGCCGTGGATAAAAGGTGCTTGAGGGGTAGGCATGCCGGAGGATAAGGGCTTTTGCTCCCTTGCGCACCCGTGGGCGCAGTGGAAGCACAACTATACCACGCCTGCCTCCTCATGTTCTGCCCCCGTGACAGACCGAGAGATATCGGCCGTTAAGTTTGTAGGGCGGGGGAGTCAGGAAAGTAAGGTTAGGGGGCAGGAGGCGTCCCGAAGGTAAAGCTTGGTTCTGAAGGTGCGCGGCGCGGTCGCAAAAAAGCAGAAGAGACGCGCGTCGGGGGTGAATCCGGTGCTCGAAACATCGGAAGTCGCGAGAAAAAAAAAAAGTAACGCATTCCAGCAGGGGCCTCTGGCTGGGGGTGGCAGGGATGGTGTCATGAAAAAAGGTGAACTCATGGTCGTACAACGTACCAAGCGGAAGAGCAGAGGTGATGGAAAGTCGCCAGTGGGGGGGAAGGAACATTGATGCGCGTCACAACCTGTCGGTCATCTAGAAAAGTTCAGGACATTACTTCGTTGTCGCCCTACTAATGAATGATTTAAAAGGTCCGACCTCACTCACTAATTCCTGTTACAATGGCCATCAGGAAAGGGTTTGCATTGTGGCCGTGAACGAACGGGAGTGACATAACACCAGGCAGTAGTGTAACTTGGACGACCATTCTTTTGGGAAGGCAATCGTCAAATAAAACCCCGTGCCGGGATCACGCCGGATCAAGAAAATCGGAAGGAGAAAAACAAAGTTGGGAAGTGACCGATGCTTAGGAAGCCGCAGTCGGAAGTTCCAACAAAATCTGCAAAGTCTGACAAAATCGTGGAAATTTGGCTAAGAATTAGAAAAACGCGACCTAGAAATCTACTCAGTGTATTTTAGAGTCCTTCACAGTGGGGTGTCGCGAACACATCTGGGTCTGGTTGAGATCAAAAAAACAAAAGGAAAAGATGTATCGCCAAAAGTGAGAAAAAAAAAAGAAAAAAGGAAAAAAAGACGAAAAAAAAAAAAAAAAAAATAAAAAAAAAACACAAAAAACAGATAAAAAAGAGAACCCCGTCGCTCTGCAAGGGTTCGAGGGTCGGTTACGTCGAATACAATGGGGGGGGTAGAAGGAAACAGGAAGAGTAGGACCTAAACAAATCTAGAATTGCCGAGGCGCTGTGGTGGACGAGCGCTCTCGGTAAGACTCGGGGACGAGACACAGCGAGACGAAAGGTGCGGCCGGAGTCTGAAAAAAAGGTGCGTCTGCCCTTCCGCCGAAAACTACCGGGCGTGGGGTTTGGAGAGGGACTACCTTGCACCGTTCCGGGGTAGTTTGGATTTGAGGAGCAGTTCATGGAGACGTGCGGGGAAGGGATAAATTGGGGGGGTTGGAAGGTGCCTCTATGATAACTTTGCTGTGATACTGCGGCTTTTTCGCGGAGGGGCCTTCGGACGTCGAAGATTTGCGAGGACGTATGACTGGTCTCGAATGTGCGCATAAAAAGAAAACACACTCTGAGGGTGATCAACTTCACAATGGTAGGAAGGGAGAGGGATCCTTATGACAAGGGCTGGCAGGCAATCTGGGGGGAAAAGGGGCTTTGTAGAATCAATAAATGAGACGTGGGGCAAACACGATCACCCCTTGGTGTAATGGACGGTTCTCTCTGAGCTTCTACGCAAAAACGGGCACATGAAGCGACATTCCCTGCTCTCGGGCCCACTAAGGGGGGAAATGCAGGGGAATGGCTTGCGGTCCGGAGGGGGGTACGATCGGAAAGATGCGTGGGAAAGCTCTGAATGGGAATACTATTCAATCCCACGCAGAGCGAAGAAGGCGTCTGGGCCCCAAGCAGATCAAGGAATTCGAGGGACCGCGGGGCATACCAGACAAACTGAATACATGCAGGAAATTGGGGCAGGACCTCCTAACAAAAAGGCCGATCGGATGCGGACCTCAGGGGTCGCCCTGAAGTGCTGTCGGCGTGGCCTTTCCAAAGTTCTGACGGTGCCACAAAGGCGCCTAGTGCAAGAACCTCGTCGTGCCGCGTGAGCGTGCTGCGCATTTGTGGGGGCTGGAAGAGCTGACGAACCAGTAGTAAAGTTATCGACGCGGATTTACTAACGTCTTCGGGCAGGGAGGAGGCACTCACCAATTGTGGGTCAAAGCCCCGTTCGTCGGGAAGTCGACTACCACGTCCTAGCTGCCGACCTCAGGAATGCACGGCCAGGGGCTGTAAAAAGAATTTCTGTACCTTACGAGATAGAAGAATTCAAGCGTATCTCGGGGGGAGCTTTTGGCACGGGGAAGGGTCCGGGGGGCGAAAAGAGTTGGATAAAAAGAAGTCCGCTTCATCATCGGGAGTTAAGACATAGTGAAAAGCGCGCGTACTCTAAATACTAGGGAGACTCATACTTAGAAAGTTTAGGGCATTTTTTCGAGCTCTCTGTCGCAGCGTAATGGCCCAAGTCGCCCGGCGCTGGGGCCTCCTCAGCTCGGTGCTCGCTTCTATAAAAATCAAGAACCAGAAGGAAAAAAACGGCCGGGGAGGGGTAACGGATCCTGCTCTTCCGGGGAATGATGGTCTGGTCACCGGGGGCGGGATGGGAACCGAACGCGACGCGTCAGCGCAAGTTGCGGGACGAAAAACCACTTCCTGGCGTTATCCGTCAAGTGGTTTGCATTTAGGGAGACTTCTCCCCTATGATGGCGGTTAAACTCTGAAAAAGAACCTTCAGGAGAAAATAGTTTTCACTATGACAGTCTACGAAAAGGAATAAGTACTAATCTGAGACACCTTGAGACCGAAATGGGAAAATCACGAACGTGTGAATTTCGACGCTCCAGGAAAGAGACGCGACTACGGTGGGAGCTTACGGGGGCCTCAAGACCCGGAAAAAGCCAATCAGAACTGGGGGGGGGCTAGCTGGGAATAACTATGGGAAGCTCTGGCTTGGTGTTGCCTACGACGTCGTATCGGAAAAGATAGAAAACAATCGCCCGGCGCCGCGATCGACTCGTAAAGTTGAAAACGGCGAAAAGCACAGAAAACCCATCAGGCTGGAAAAGTCGCTAGTAACTAATGGAAAAGATGAACTCTTAATTCCGCCAATCTGAGGATGGAACGGACCGACGCTTGTGCGTCACCCGGAACCTGATCCGTTCGAAATCAACGTTTGTTGCAGCCCCAGGCGAGGAGGTTACGGGGATTGGCTACTGAGTGCGGCCCCACAAGAGCGTGATTGGGGGTTCAATACGAAGGTTTTTGACTCAAAGAAAGGGATCTGAAATAGCCATGAAGATGTAGGTGATCTCGGGAATTCAAGAGACCTGAGAAAATGACAGGTCTAGCCATCCGGTGGCAGCTTGGGGTCCTGAGAGAGAGGTGTCGGTGTTTTTAAGGCGAAGGGGACGCGGGTACCGACTGTTCTTTTCACCTTCGTTAGGGAAAGCGGGGAAGCTCCGGCGATGGGGGAAACGCCTGAAGCGGGGAGAACATGGACAACTGGGGGCAGCAGACGGCCGCTAGGTTTAGAGGCGGGTAAGCGTATTCTCAAAGAAATTGTGGGACAGGATGAAGATCCGTCGGCGCGTGTGCTCATAATGCGCGCAGCCGTCGCAACTACTCAGGTTCGCAGGCCCATCCTTAGTGGGTCGTCGGGAGTCGAGATCACTTCCGAATGTGAAAAAGGAGGGCCCAAAAAACATGACCATTTGGGGACGCTTGTTACGTGTCGGATCCTCGGGGGCCGGCAAAGGAAACCATGGTAATTTGGAGGAGAGACGCCCACGGCCGGAAACGAGCGAGCTCGTGGGGGGAGCCAAATCGGATTTGGAGGCGGGACCAATAAGAGGAGTTCAGAGCGCCTAGGTCAGAAGAGGATCATCGCGGAGTAATTTAAATAGGTTTCGCAACACTAGGAAAACGTGTCTCTGCCTCGTCCGCAATACTTCGTCAGGTCTCACCAAGTGAGGGTACAGAACAATCGGGAACCTTGTCCATTGGTGGCTGAAGGGCGTCCAGTACGGTACACACAGGGAAAGTGAAGTTAAGGCTTGGCACCTCAAAATGGGAAGTTGGGTGGGTAGCAGGGCCGGTGGGCCTTTGGAACTCCTTCCAAAAATCTGCGAGTGCTCTGAGGGGCAAAAACTGTCGAGACGACGGCGAGAAAGGCACAGAATCGCCCAAGCTGCAAAGAGCGTTGGAAAAGGTAAAAACGAAAGTCAACTTCACCTGAATCGACCATTGTAGGGCTGAAAGCCGTCACACCGACACTGTGAAGACTCGGAGTGCCAAACATAGGAGGGACCGGGTCTGTGGATTCCAACAAAACGGAGGAGATAATAGAGATTTTAACTAATTAAACAGACCACTTCCGTTGGGGGAAAACGAGAAGGCACAGGGGATTGTGAAGTAAAAAGTGATGGGGGGGGTTCCAGATGGGGTTCGAGATTGGGGATTTGACTAGGACCACCGGAGAGAATAGAAACAGCTGGGGGTGTGGCAAAGGCTCTGGGGGCGTAAGGCCGTGACGAAACACACCGCGCCGGGACGAGGTTGCGGTCCGGCGGGCTCCGAACACAATCGCAATGAATCAGACCCAGCCCAGCAATTCCTTCCGGGGGTGTCCTCCAAGGAAGGACTTCTGAAAAATAAGGAGGGGCCTGGGGGACCGGTTTGGCCAGTCGACTTCGACGAACGCGTATGGCGGCACGGCAGGTGCGCAGAAGTCGGGAAAAAAAGTAGGGACGCTGATCTGAGCGACTACAAGGGGGGGCCCGCGGTCCTGCCGGCGAGGCCCGGCAAAGCTTGTTCGCTTGTTAAAACCTCTAGCAGAGGAAACTCGGTTCTCGGGGTAGCGTGCAATGCCTACACTTAGGGCCATTTCAGTCCGAAGGGGGACGGAAAGTCACTTTCCAACTAATGCACCCCCTTCAGTTTCGTTTGTCTGATCTAGGCAATTTTAGGGTAGATCGAGTCCGGTATGGTGTAGCCTACTTCACTAACTATTGCAAAAGTCGACGAAGTGCTGGCACCTCTATCGGAAGAGAGAGCGAGAAAAAGTCACCGTCAAGACTGGCCCGCAGGGGGAAAAACTCAAGGCTGGCATACATTCAGAAAGAATGAGGAGGGGAGAATAGACTTGAAGTCTGATGTTGCTTTCCCAATTGAGCGGGGCTGCAGGCGGGCGCCGCATGATCTTCGGATGGGCATCCTACCTGAGAACGTCAATAAAGAAAAGAAGCGAAGAAAACTTACCTTTCTGGGAGTTTTCTTAGCGGAAGAAACTGCTGAGATAACTCGGCAACGGTGGCTCTATAGGGGGAGGGGGGACGAAGTACTTGCTTAAAAGGTAATCGATCACTAAAACGGAAAGAGGTTTCAAAAAAAAGACAGTTAGAAAGTCGCTTAGGGAAGAGACAAAAGCAAGAAAGCGCTACCTGGTTCTGGCCCAGGGAAAGAAGAAACGCAAAGAGTAGACTCATCGAATGCGCAATTCCTGTTTCTCAAGGGGACGGCAGAACGGGGCGGAGGAAGGGATCGCCAGGGGAGCGACACGTCAGTGATAAATTCAGGGCGACATAGTATGCAGTACGGGGGTGTTTCCTGGGGAATAAAAATATTGAGGAGTGAGTTAAAAAGGTGTATCAGCTCAGGCATGGAACCTGGACCTCATATGGTCGATCGCCGTGCGTCTCTTTTTGCCCTACTTACAAAGAAAAATTGGCAAATGGGTCGTCCGTCGAGAACAGAAGGGAACCAAAGGACCTCGGCACGGAGAAAGTCTCAGCGAGAAAGCGCTGGTTTTTTGCAACGGTCTGGGGAGATTTCTGTCTTCAAGGAGCACCTACTAAAAAAAACTCGGCGAGCTCAGGGTCTTATTCGTCTAATAGAAAAAAAACGACACCAAAGAGAAAGACTACCGTGCGTCGGGGACAGGGGCGCAGGGGGTCTGACCAGTAGGTGGGCTTCTTTCAGCGATGGAAGATGGATTTTGGAATGGCGTTGGCGCATCTCTGCCCCCAGCAACCTGGACGGATAAGATTTTTACTGACAAGAAGAAGCTACCTTCTCACGTGCGACCACGGCTATCAATTCGAGACTTTGAAATGGGGTTGGAAAGTCGCGGCCAGAGCCGGCGACGAGCGAGTGGCTGGGGACGAAGGTCAAAGGAAAGGGCAGTGCCCAGCCATCAGGGGACTGCTCTGCGAAGAGAAAAAGGGTGGATCGCTGGTTCGTCGCTGTTGTCAGCGATCGAGGGGAGAGAATCGGGAAACAAGTTCACGGCGTCGACTCGATGCGAAAATGCGCCGCCGGCGAAGAAGAATCGAGGGAAAAGCCACATCGGCTCCGAAGTGAGCGAAGGGCGAAGTAGACGAGGAGGGGAAAACCTAGTCGACCTAGCCCCAAAAAGGGTGGAAGGGAGAGCGAGCAAAAAATAGGGCCGGACCCGTCTGGATTCAAAAACGCGCAAGCTCCCCAAAAGAAACACTACGTCTCGTTGGGGCTCCGATATTAGTCTGAGTGAGGACTTAGCGCTCTTGAAACACCAGGAGGGACATATTAGATGGGGGGGGGGGCGCAGAAAGGGGGTCTTGACGACGCAGAGGCCGAAGACAAAAACAGATGCAGGGAGCGCTTATGCAATCAGCCCGCGAGCGACCAGAACCCGTCGAGCAGGGGAACGAGATGACTTAGTAGACGAGGAACAAGAGGAAGCAAAAGGAACCGACGAAGGTGTTGACGAGGCTGAGCGGGAAGTTCAGAAAGAAAGCTGCGGCCAAGTCCGCATCTGGGGGTCAGAGAATTTGGATGACCGCATCCTAATGCGACAGAGGGGTTGGGAGTCTAGGGGTAATCGCAGTTTCGACAGAGAAATGGGGGTTGGGGGTTCGGGCCGGGCGGGAACCGATTGTGCTAGCTATGTCGCGGGGGCGCCCGCGGGTGCGAAGACGTTCGAGGGGGAGGGGGTTGGGGTAAAGAGGCAAGCTCTCTATCAGATTCGCCGAGAACGCAGAGGAAGGGAAGCAGGTAAAATAAGGAGCCGTGAGGCACGTTCGGAGCCTCGTGCAAGGTCAGGCCGATGGCATGGCGCTCCGGGGGGAAGACAGAAACAGCCGTGGCGGGCTAAGAGGGGGGAGGGAGTCAAGTGGCCAAAGGCCAAAAGCCGACGTAGGGAGGCGAGGGATCTCTGCCAAGAAAACGTGTGCGCCTCGATCAGCGCGGAGAGGCGGGGCAACACGGATGAAGCTTTCAGGACCGAATCGTCCAGGGAAAACGGCTGCATCGTGAAATCGCCAAAGAAAGTAAAAGAAACACAGGTCGACAAAGCACGCAGAAATTGGGGGTACTACGGAGACCACCGAGTGACGTACAAAGAAAAGGTAAAGGATTGGGACTAAAACTGCGCGGGTGGGAGGTAAGCTCCACGGCACTTGGAGGGAGAGCCTCGAAAAGCCACGCACCGAGCTGTGAGATCTGGTTCTTTAATCCTTTACGGCTGGTCTTTCTCACTGGACCCGGGGGGGATCGAAACCACGCCCGCCGAGAAACAAGGGAGGGTTGGGTGGGCAGTCTTAACTCGAAATCTTCAAAGGAGCAGCGAGACGCATTGGATTGCATCCGTCAAAAAAATCCCCGAATGTGAGCGCAGATCGGGCCGGGGATAAGGGGTTCGTAGGGCAG
>Ga0179593_1623717_pt1 | contig 14289 bp, 11 predicted proteins | sample CZODoug2_1_08_16_FD_185931 | JGI IMG/M metagenome (GOLD analysis project Ga0179593, IMG submission 185931) | Vadose zone soil fungal communities from Angelo Coast Range Reserve, California, USA - CZODoug2_1_08_16fungal (PacBio error correction) | ecosystem: Environmental > Terrestrial > Soil >...
TCTCGGACAATAATGCAAGCGTCAAGGCCAAAAAGAGGAAGTACCTAGACTAGGAAAAGAGTTGCACCGGGACAGGCGCACGAACCTGCGCCTCTCACAACGGAGGGGTAAGAATCAAGGGCCTTACCGAATCATCTCATCGAAGAGTATAAAAAGAGTGTGTGTAACGCATATACTGGAAAATATCTTTTGGGAAGTGCGAGGGCATCAAGGGGCCTTACCTCAGGAGTCTGGAACGACGTATTAACGAGCCTCGACCACGGGACTCAGCAGGGCCGGAATGCAAAGAGCGAAAGGTGAGAGGAATTGCTTTTAGAGAAACTCCGTTGTACAGGAATGCAAACGCAGAGGAGCTTCGGGTGTCATGTGGGGCCGAGGGGGGGGGCCAGTACAACAGTGATCTCATTTAGTGAGGTCATCAGGATATCGGAGGGGGAAAAAAAGGGGGGTGTGAATTGGAACGGCGCGAGAGCGATTCATTCAGCCCACAAAGGGTGCTGTGCTTGGGGGGGATCTGGAAAATGAGGGTACATAAGGGGCGGGAGGATTGCTAGATTTGGGGAATCTTAGATGCGTAACGTCATGGCAAAGAGAGCGGGGAAAGGGCAGGCAAATGCCTTAGAACGCAACAGAGACAAAAAAAAATGAAACCTACGGCAGAGTTGCTCGAGGATTGGAAGGCCCTCCCAGAAGCGGACGCCATCTCTTCCAGGCCAGACTCCATAAGGTGCATTGAAATCTTAAAAAAAGGAAGGGGGGGGGGTCCTGTCCCGTACACCAAGGGGACCCGGCACACCTAATCCCGACCACACAATTACAAGGGACCGAGTGTTTAGCAAGTTCTGAAATTTAGAACCGAAAGTGGGGAAACGAATAAAATTCTTAAAATAAAGGAGCCGTGAGCCCGATTGAACAGTCGGGGTGAAAGGAAGGGCTGAGGGGTGTGGGGAATTTGGGGGGGGGGGGTAAGCTCTTGGGATCTGCTCAAGAAACAAGGGCCATAACAGGGTGGGGCCGGAGAAATTGGACTTGTTACGGGCTCGTTCAGAACTGCGGTGAATAACCCTCTTACGAGTCGGAATGAAGTGACAAAGGAATCCCTTCATTCGCCATGTTTTTGTCAGAGGGAAAAGAAAAAAGAGATAGCGGGTCAAGAATCCACCTATCTTATCTGAAGCAAGGGGGGGGAAATGTGAAGAGAACTAAGAGGAAAGGTAATTACCATAAGTCTTGAAAACCGGGAAGGGGATGTCGGGGGCCAGGGGCAAAGGAAGTTATGGCCTGATTAGGGGGGGTAATCTAAATTCTTACTCTCATGGGACTTACGAAAAGCCAAAGTGTCAAGCATACGGAGGGGGGGGGGACAGAGAAGCTGTGATACGCACCAAGAAACGCAAGGAAGGAGGGTTCAAGAGGAGAAAAGGCTTCATTGTGGGACAGACCGTCAGCTGGGGAGCTTTGGCATGGAAGGACCTAAGGCTAAAAAAAGAGGGTTGCATCATTCCTCATACTATCATGCTGAAATTCGGGACAGAGGACACACATCCCAGGTGGTCCAAGCTGGAAAGGGCGCAAAACGGAACATTGAAGGACAAGAAAAAAGTGTAGGGGGGGGGGGCTTAAGAGACGCAAAGATCTACCGATGAAGGCTGATTCAGGGAAGGTTGTGGGGCATGCAAGGTGGCTGGTCAACGTGCGTGAAATCTGACTAGGTGGTTTGCAGAGGGGGCGAAAAAGCAAATGCGAGCACGCAAAAATAGTGCTAACTTGTGAAGGCACGAGAGGGGAACTAAAGCCTACACCAATGTAGATTTGGTACAAATAATCTAGGAGGGCCACCAAAGGTGTTACCTGGGACACGAGTGCTGTAGTACCCCGAGATGTGAGAAAAGGAAAGAACTAGCCTCCCTTCACATGAAAGATGACGCTTTGCACAAACAAAGACGGTACACAACGACACAGCTCCAAGGTCAAAGACGCGTGGGGGCGACGCGGACAAAAAGCATGGGGCACTACTCCAGTGTTTGGAAGACACGTACCACCGGAAGCCGTTCACCTAAAATTTACAGTGCTTCAAAAAAAATAATGAAACCAGGAAGGTGTGGTTCCGCAGAGGAAGTCCGAAACTAAAAAAAGCGCGAGTATTTTTTAACACGCATTGTCGCCAAAAACGACCGAGATCGGTAACGCCGGTTAAGCCCTAGGTCCTGGACCTTCATATCGACTCAACAGAGGATGAAGAGAGAAAGGTTCGGAACGATACGAGGGGAGAAGGAAGAGGAAATGTGACGATGCGGCGTGATGGGGCCTGGGGGGGAAGCAGTTGCGGGGGTTAAAAAAGACTCCAGCTGGTATGTGCGTGTGATTGGCTTATGTGAGAGAATAGAGCGGATGTCAAATGTCCGGAGACTTGGGGGAGTTCGCACGGAAGGACATGGTGCGAAAGCTAATGGGAGCAAGAGAGGACTGGAAGAACCGGAAGGCCGAACGCATGGGCTGGAGGGGGAAAAGAGGGCTTAAAAAATACCTGGAAGGGTGCGATTTGGTAGGGACAAGGGGGACCTTGGGTACGGGCAACAAATTTTTTGTGAACACGAAAGTGGAAGCAGGTAAAGTGGTGTCTAGGGAAAATCAGTGGTGTGAGACGTACGGGCAATGGGGGGCCCATTGGGGGAGGGGGAGGACAATCGAATCTAAAACGGGGTGGGGGGGGGGGGGGTACTAAGTCTAATATTGGTGTAAAGCGGCTTTGCTCAGGGTCTGGGAACGGCCAGGGGTTCGGGGCAGGCCCTTTGACAATCAAACGCGCAAATCAAACAAATCGAAAAGATTTCACGCCGTATGAAGCAAAAAGACAAAAGAGAGCCCACGGTTCCAAAGTCTCAGGGGGAAAGGGGGGAGATTGAAGGAAAGCAAAGCTAGGGGGGTTGGTTTCGCTAAGCGGCTATACATACTCATCCCGTGTCTCTAAGGAAAATCAAAAAGAGGGGGGGGCAAAGCTCAAATCCATTAGGTTAAGGAAATTGGCAAGGATCTTCGCAAGGGGACTTCACTAGCCCCTGTTTTTGTTACCACGCTGAGCCGTTGCCTTCAATGACAAAGCTGGAAGGGGGCAGGGGACGAAGAATTCACCTTTATCTCTAAACAAAATCTGAAAAAACCCTGTCGTGTTTGGAGTCGTGAGACACCAGAAAAAACCAAACTCCACAAGCAACAATTGACATTGAGAAGCACAATAGGGGGGGGGGGGGATCGACAGCATGAATCTGATCTCAGAAAAAAATATGGGGAAATCCGCCACATCTATGAGTCACCACAAGGGGGGAAAAGGAACGCTACGTTCAACGAGGCCTATTGGGAATTCCGAAAAAACATTTTAGTAAGTGTAAAAATGGCTCGATCGGGGGTGCTCACCTCGGTTTTGGAAAGGGGAAAATAGGACACACCCTTGTTTTAATGGGATTGGTTCACCTCAAGTAATTCGTGAACGTTGAAATCAGTCTTAGAAGACCAGATGCTAAGTCACGACTGACACACAACAAGCCTGTGAAGTTCTCATTCTGGAAGGGGTAGACAAAGAAACCCTAAATTCCGCCACAGCGAGAAATGGGGAAAATCAAAAGTAATGCAAAAAAGCGAATCAGAAAAAGAGGATAGGGAGGAGAAGCATAAGGGGGCCCAAGAGGTGCTGTTCTGTAACATGTCTGGAAACTAAAAAAGGGCAAGTTAGAGCTGATGATTTGGGGGGGGGGACCGGGGGGTGGCAGGTAAGAGCCAATTTGTTAAGACTTGACCTTCCGGAATGATGTGTAGATGAAGCAATTGCAGGGGAGCGGGGAGCGTATACTAACGTGAGAGAAAAATCATAGAACAGCAGTTTTGGACACCAAAGAGTATGAATTATTTTCAATATTCCTTGAATTATGGTGAAAGGGGTATGGACGTTAGTATATCAGAGGGCGATCCGAATGTGGAATAATAAATAAACAAAGATCATCACCACAAGAGGTCCTCGTGACATTAAAAAGATGGAGAAAGATCCAACCCTTCAACTCACCAACTGAGAAAAAAAAAAATCAGGGGAAACGCAGTTCATGAGTATTCGAAATAGCCTCTGAACACAAACCATCAAAAAAAGGAGAAGAGGGTGCGTAAAAATGATCACCACAGAGGCAGAGTCTGGATAAAAATTACAACTAACGGTCCTCCAATAAAGACGGTATTGAAGGGAAGTTAGAAATGTCATTATCAGAGTCCACAGTTCGGAAGCAAGCAGGGTAAGTCTCCGTGTCATGATCTTGGTTGTGGGGAACTCGGGCGTCCGCCATAACGCGGTTATAAAAAAAGTTCCCGGCAAAAAGGAGGGCAGAGTGTACGGTTATTCCCGTAGCAAGGAAGGTTTTGGCAAAGGGACCTAGTGAATGGACGCACGCTCGGACGACGTATATGAACCTATGAAGAAAGAGGCATGGGAATGCCCGTCGGACTATTTCTAACGGAAGAGGGGGAGTGATGGGGATCCCGCACGATGGACTCGAGAGGGGAGTTTGGGGTTTCTCCGGCAACTAAGCTTAAATTCTCGGGGAGGACAACGCTTGAAAGCTCAAAAAAAAAGGAGGATTAAGGAATAGAGATATAAGAGCATTACCTCGCGGTTCTCGGCATCAAAAAATAAGGGCTAAATTTCTGAGACCCGAGGGCAAAAAAATCGTGGGCTACCTCTACTTAAGAACGCAGAAACAACATCTCTCGAAAGAGGGACAAGGAATGCTCAAAAAGGCCGCCGATCCTCAAAGAAGTTGAGGGATCCGTGACGAGAGTTGACAAGCCAAACAGGTGCAAAAAAAAAGTCCTTGCACGGGCCTCCATGCCGAAGAAAGACCGGGGAGCGCTTTGAAGCGTCAGAGATCCAAACATCGAGGAAAGGACGTGAGTAAAATAGCTCGACGAGGGGACAGATTAGGGGGTAGGAAAAACACGCTTAAATCACGTTTTAGGATACATTATGTCATTCTTTGGATCGAGGGGTTCCATAGAGCAGTGATCTTGGAGAGCACATGCTCTCGCTTGGATTAAAAGCTGAGAATATGGCCCGTATTCTAAAAGGAGCGATCACTCCTGGTTGGGTCAGAACAAAATGGAGATTGGGGAAGGGGAATTGCAGCTAGTCATCAATTGCTGAAGGGGGGGTGGGGGGTGGACCGAGGGGAAGCTCTTAGATGGAGGGTACCATGAGAAGACAAGACATGGCCCACGAAAGGAAGCTACGAACACTTCAAGACCAACTACTCAGCGACCCACTAGAACGCTGGGTTGCTTGACTATCGCGGCTGGTCAATGGGGAAAAATAAGGATGAACGAGAACTCCCGTAGGCCGTTTAAGTCATGACTGGCATACCATATTTTCAGGAATAGCAGCCCATTGAACCTTCCCCCAAAAACTAAACATATTACAAGGGGAATTGGGTAGCTTGGGAAAAAGAAAAACCCAGGGGCACTCTGAATACCGTAACTTTCAAGGAGTACATCATTTAAGATCCCGAGGGGTGAAGCGGGAAAGGGGGTAAAACAAGGATGTCGTTTAGGGGCTGCGAATTTTTGAGGGGTTGGAAGGGGGATCGTACTTATCGGCGGGAAACGCGCAGTTTTTTCAGGAAAAAAAGGGTTCGTTTGGGGGCTCTCTTCGCAATGAGCGGGGGAGCTAAAACCTTGGTTCACTAATCCATCAAGACAAAAAAGTGGGCAGCAAAACCCGGACGGGGGAACGGAGAAAAGTAAGCTTGAAGGAAGGTTGGGTACACGCTGAAAATCGGGAAAAAAAAATAATAAAGAGTGCAGGGCCGAAAATAGAGTAAGCCTTGGTGAACTTGCAAACCCCATTCATCCGTCAGCCTGAGTGGGGGAATAAGGGGGCGCCATATAGTAACTCATTCATATCTTGGGAAATTGGCCGAAAAGAAAGTGGTACGAAATGGATCGCACTCCAGCCAGGGGGGGTCAGGGAAAAGTAGCGCTCGGTCAGACATAGAGGGGCCCGGGGGAAGGGGGGAACTCGGCAGCTCGCGCGGTCATTTGTGCGTAAGCTTTCGAAATCTTGTACCATCGGGGAATCAAGTGAGCTCCTGGTACCCTATCGTCCTGAAACCCCATGGGGGGGACAAGGTAACAATCATTGTGGGCCGGCTCTGCCCTTCAAAGGTACAGAGAGGTCACGGACGGCAAACAATTATACTCCTTTTGGGAGAAGAAGGAGCCCGCTGCCATCTAGCGGCCGCCAGAAAAGTGGTGAGGGGGTGGTTAGTGAAGGTTGGCCTTGACTCCATACGGATTAACGTAAGGGGTTTGGAATGCAAAGAGTCAAGTCTCAGGGCAACGAAGGGTGAAAGAAAAGTGGTAGGAAACGGCATCCATCAAAACAGAAGATCCAATACTCCTACAACCAAATGAGAAAGGGGCTAGGAGAGGTATACTGTATTGGCGAAATAAGGGTGCCTAGACGTAGCCGTACAACCAATTACAGGGATAGGGTCGTACCACAATGACCGAGCCAGTCGTGGACACAAAAAATTCCGGCTGCAGAAGGTCCGTAACGCACGCAAAGGTATATTTGTTGCAACCACAACTTTGGTTGCTTCTGAAAAACCAGCGCACGGCGGGCTGATAGAGGACTGTGTCACATGGGGGCATTGCGAAAATAATCTAGCATTGGGAATTAGGGCCACGAGAAACCATAAGCCACAACGCCCGGACAGTGGGGGGAACTTCAGCAAGAAGAAGTGATAACGGCGGGTGGCGAGGAAGAAACTAAAAAGAGCTGGGAGTTTTCGCAAAAAACTCTACTACAACTTTCGAAAAACACAACCACGCAGAAAGGCCTGGGATTACTGACCCTCGGGGTCTTAGTAAGAATCAAGAAACACAAATAGGAAGGAAAAAGGTAGTATTCGGTAATAAGACGGATAAGTGACCCGGCGGCGTATATGGGGGGAAAGGGAAGATAGGGGTTTTTCGAAAAGAAGAAATCGTGGGGGAGTTTCTGTGAGGGAGCTGACGTCGACGTCGGAGAAGAACAAGGTAAATCTTTGCGTGTGCGGGTATTTATGTTTCAAAAGGAAGAAAAAAAAAACAAAAAAAGGGGGGGAAAACTTTGGAATTCGGGCTGACCTTCGGATTACCCTGAAAAGTAAAGGGGAATATCGGAAGCTCAAAAAAGACTCAGTGCGCGCTGGAGATGTTAGAAAGGAGGGGTGGAAAATCCTAACTTGAGATGGGGGAGAAGAGGGACAGTGTCTTAGGTTTCAATCGGAAAATTGGGTGTTCAAAAGGGGGGGGACACAAATTGGGCAAAGGAAAGGAGAGGGGTGTGTAGTACAGTCAGGGGTTGGGGGGAGTATGAGAAAATCGGATACAGTATTTGGGAGCAAACACTAATATGGGATTAGTAGGTGGGTGAAGGGGTGGGGCGAAGTTGGCATGGTGTGTTCCGGCGCCCTGGCCTGGAAAAACGCAGCAAAAGAAGGTCGTACTAAGTTTTGCCGAACGTAGGAAACAAGAATGGCGCAGCCTTGGAGCGTCTGGGGGAAGATACAGTAGGGGCTAACAGTTGTCATCTATTTCGAGCGGAGAGACGGGGGTGGGCATCGGAGTGACAAAGGCAGCAAAAAAAAAAGTGGAGTGAAGCTGGACCCACAATTGTATGGTGTCACTGTTAAAATAAAAAAGGGGTCAGAGGATAGGAGGGGGCAAAAGGGCTTATGAGCCCTATGGGGGAAAAAAGGCAAGAACCAGCGTTCAGGTCGTCATGAAACCTCAAGCTGAGGTTAGCAAGGGGGGGAGGTAGGTCAGATTCTCCGCGCTACAAGACTCAGTCAACAGGAAGAGGTCGTCTGTTCTGTATTATTGGACAAATCTTCGTAATCCACAAGCAGGACGGGAGGGGAAAAGGAAGGGGGGGCAAGCTAGTCGATCAAGCACAGAGATGGTAGTCCATCTATAGGAAAAGGAAAAGGATGATCAGATCAACCCGAAAAAGGGGGAACCCCAAGTCCTATGTTGATGGCAGAAGTCAGTGTCCAACGGTTAGTATGCATCGCGGTTCAGAGTTGACGTGTCTAGGGAGCTGGAGGGGAGAATGGAGTGTTTTGGCGGGAACAGATCGCGTAGCACTGGCAGGATGAGTGGCCCATAAAGAGGGTGGAAGCGGGGATCTGACTCGATGGAAATTTCGCCGAGTGAAACCCCGAGAAGGAAAACTGTACGGAACAAACCAAGTAAGCACGATCGGGTGGATAAATTGAGAGTTAGCACACCGACCCTAAGGGCCCTAAACGGCATCGTCTCGGGCAACGGCGTATCCGCAGGTCCGGGATCATATCATTATCTTTTTTGACCGCTAATTAGGGGAGGGGGGTGGAGAGGTGTGGAAAACGTTGAAACTTTCAAAAAACTTCGCAAAGTAAGACTTGGAAAGGGAGGATTTGGGAGTGGGGGGGGTTGGGGGGACGTGATGGACTGTAAATATTTTGAAAAGGGTGTACGGCCGGTATATTATCTGTGATAGAACTGAGTCCGGGGCGCCGGGCGTACCTCGTGGGGGGGGGGGGAATGGGAGAAAAGACACCTTGACAGAAGTCAGGGTAAAATAGAGAAGGAAATTTCGTGCGTGGTTCCGAAGGAGGGGCGGGGGGGGAAAGGATTGAAAATATATCCCTGAGACTATAAAACACTAAGATAACTACAGATCAGCACCAAACGACCTCTAAAAAAAATCAAAATGGGGGTTACAAAAGAAATGGAAGATAATCCAAATAAAGTCACTAGTGTTGGTCTGGATGGGAAAGAAGAATTTAAGACTCAGGCCGGGAAAGGGAAAGAATTCTCAAGGTAGGTAGAATTTTACATCATGAGAATACTAAGAGAGGGTCAAAGTAAATTAAAAACACCAAAAAAAGGGACGAAAAGAAGACGGATGTGACGAACAACTGAGTTCCTGATAATCAAACACTTTCGAAAGAACGGGGGGGGGAGGCATAGAAGCAGGGGTTGTGCGCGGCTAGCGTGGAAACCAATGAGCGTGCCTGCCCCCTCAGGAAAGCGGTGGGGAAAAATGGTCGAAGTGTGGCAACAGATTTTTACCGGGGCCTGTGTCGAGAAGAAGAACGTATCGAGGGTAGAAGGCATAGCTTTCGGGGAAAGCCGCTTGAAAGATTGTGATTATCGAAGAGGGAGGAAGGCCGGGTACCGGCGCAACATCAGGAAGTACTCCGAATGTGGGGGTTGCTCAAGCCTCTCCTCTAACCCTGCTCAAAGCCGGAGACACACACCCCTGCTTTCAGGCTCTCATAGAAAGCCAAGAAACAAGTTAGGAAAACTATAGATTCAGTTAGTCAGGGGACAAAGTCCCCAGGCTTCGGAACTCTGCACGATCTAAATAAGGAAAACAAACGAGCCTACCGTCTCACGCAGTAACTCGATGCAGAAGGGGGAAAAAGAAGGAAAATTAGATACCCCTCCACCTCTCAAAGGAATTCGAAAACTTGGAAATCGCATCGTCTACCGATGCATCCTAAACTAGGCAAGGGGACAGGTTGACAAAAACAAGGTCAAGGGAAAGACTACAAAAGAAAAAGACAGAGAGGGCGGCGGAACTCTTGAGAGCCACGGCGGGCCGGGGGGACCCTAAAAAAAGGGAACCGGACTTTACGGGAATCTACGAGGAAATAAGGGATGTGAGATTGAAAAACTCCGTTGTGAGACTTAGGGTGATACATTGTGGTTTTCCATCTTGGAGCGGGCCATCGAGCTATGATTCTATCATTGATAGTTGGGATCGGAGACAGACGGGCAAGGTACCGCGCGGAGTAAAACAAAAAAAATAACAAAGAACAAATCAATACATAAAACAAGCAGGGGGTCCAATATTTGATTTTCTTTAGGACACGTAAGATTGCGGTATTAGGGTCTCTTTGTGGGTGCTGCTCTTGGTAGATCGGTAAAGGTCAGGAGAAGGGAAAACGGGGGCTAGACTGAACAGAAAAGAAGGAGGCACAGCCACGAAGCATCGGATTGTTCACGCAGGGTTGATGGACAGACGAGGTTCGCACGAGAACTAAAGAATTATCAAAAAGCGAAACACGGCAAGGCCGGGGACTTATAAACTAGTCGAACGGGGAAGACAATAAGAACAAATTTTAAAGGAAAAGTACACGAACCTCAAAACAAACTCAATGAACATCCTGAGGTGCCTTTTAAGGTGACCGGGCATTTTGGCCCTACAAAGGGTGATCTCGTACTATTCTCTCAGGTCAACAATTAAGTTTTATATCTTATTAAATGTTTCAAGGGGAGAAACAGGGGTGGGACGCTCACACCTGATGAGTTTAGTGGAAACCTAAGGGGGGAGGGAACGTGGTGATAGGAAAAAAAGGATACAAATCGAGAACGGCGCGGTTATTTTGTGCCGATAACTGGAAAAGGAGGAAATCATGTCCATCATAGAGAGAAGTTCAATAGTAACTCCAGAGGGTTTCAATCAGACGGGAGTCCCACAGGGTCTATCTTATAGAACCCTAGGAATACCACCGATCGTGAGATTAATCACCCCGGGAAAAAAGGGTAAGGTCACCTATTATAAGGTCGGGGGATGGGTTAAGGGTATCATAAAACCAAATACAAAGCCTTACAGGGAATTCACCCTCAAGAGGGGGGGGCAGGACCATATGTCAGGATCGAAGGGGGGGATCAGATGTAACCAAAATTCTGTCTTTCATCAGAAGTGAGGGAATACGAGGGAGACTCAATCAATACACCTCGAAATAAAAAGGGGCTCAGGCCCATAGAGAACCCTGTTCCTGGGGGAATGAAAGGGAAAACTTTGGTTGAAAGGAAGGAATCTTTTCGGGAGGGAGGGAAAAAAAAAAGTGTCATCCCCTATCCGGCCTGACATCAGTAATAAAGAACAATTTGGGAGAAAAGGCAGCAAAACCTTTCAACAGTCATGAGAAAAAACACACAAAATAGCCACGTTTTTTGCTGTCGAAAGAGAAAAACATCAGCGCCAGCAAGGTTCAAGGCGGTGGCAGTGTCGTCGTTGGCACAGAAACTTAAAGGTGATTTGAGTCAGTTGCGCCCGATGAAGCACGAAAGGAGACTGGAACGACATCCATTCAAGAAAGATCCAACTACGCCTACACAATATTATATTACAATGTACCGTATGCTTACCTAGGGAATAAAAAAACAAAAAGAACTGTCCCAAAAACACACCATTGAAACATTCCAACTAGAACGGTACAGGAAAAAAAAAGGGGGGGAATAAAAAAGACCAATGTCCGTGCAACCGGGGATCGAGCCCAACCGCCGTCACCAAACTCGCTAACCATCAGGTTGGGGTTTCAACGGCCTTTGGGTTACCACCAGAAAAAAAGGCAAAGCTTCCGGATTCCCGTAGTTTACTTGGCAGAGTAATAAGAAAGGAGAGGAAAATGGGAACTTCCGAGAATCCAAAAGCCCGGACCATTGTTTGTCCTGCGCCGAATGGCAGACATCCTCCCCCCCACCTCCTGTCAGGGCCTAAAAGGAATCAACACATTCTCCAGGCCCCCACATATACGGCCGGGGTCCAACGGGTCGAGACACAGAGTTATTAGAATAACTATGATCTCAAAAAAAAAGCGGGAGATAGGTCGGAACAGACTAGGGACTTAAAATAAGAAAGAGGGAACGATGGAGGGAGTAGGGTTGGGTCTCGGGCAAGGGGGAAGGGGGGTGCAAGGAAAAAAATCAGAGGGGCTGGGGGTCACTTGCGTATTATCAGAAAGCTACGGAAAACAAAAAAGGCCGGGGATGTGGGGGGGGGGAGGGTTCAGGATATACTGACAATTTCTTGGGGGACCTGGTATTTGTGGAAAGTAGAAGCCGGAAGCCCAGCTAGGGTGGGGGGACGGAACAAGCGCGGGGGTTAAAAATCCCGTTGGATAGGAGTTGGGGGGAAACAAGGTGGACGGGGGCAAGCGGAACGGGGTGTTGGTGCATGACAGGCGTGGTCAGTCAATTGGGGGAAGCTATGGTGAAAGTCAAAAGGGGGAGGGACAGTCCTAGCACCATTTTTGCATTATCGGGGAGGAGGTAAGGGACCCGACGATTGGTTAGGGGGGGTCTGGGCGGGGAGAAAAGGGCCGGCTCTATGAAGTTTGGATGCGGCGCATTGGGATCAGGGAAACGAGAAAGAAAAGGCACGTCAAAGAATTTCACGTGGGAGGGAACAGAGAAGTGCACCCTCACCGTTGCCCAAAGAATCTGGGCTAGGGGAAGGGGGTCAATTGAGATCTATTTGAATAAAGGGAGAACCTTGTGGGGGGGTTCTGCGTTCCTTGACCGGCTAGGAAAGATCCCGTTGGGGGGAGAAAAGTTAAAAAAACAGGGATGGTGTCCGACTGTTACTCCTCCTAAGCTGGTAGGGTGCCAAGAGATAAAAATGGTGGACAAAAAGAACCAGAGTCGGATGAACATACCGAAGGGACCGAGCTGACGGTGCATTTAGCACTTGCCATGATAAGCGTCTCACCGGAAAGGCTGGGTGAGGGCCCAGCTTCGGTTAGGCACTCTACAAGCAACTGAAGGAGAAAGAAAAAGAAGCTTACACAGGCTATGCGATAAATCCAGGCACAGATGATGGTCAGTGCAATATGAGTCAGAAACTTCACACGCAGGTGGTCACAACACTACATTCTGAGTGGAATTAATAAAAAAGGGTAAGAGAAAGTGAAAAAATGGGCTCAGGGGAGGGGTCAGGAAAAGAGAATATCATAGTTCGGTTTTTGCGGAGGCAACGGTTCAGGGTTGGCAGGGGGATTAGCCAGAATAGTCGATGAACTCGGTAATCGTCTCGTTGAGCAACAGGCAGTCACACAACCGCACAAACAACTCGCACTGTAAAAAAATCTGGGGGATCGAAAAGAGAAACCAAAAATCGAATCGAAAAATAAGACGTCAAACGTGGCGTATGAACAGGCAGGAAGGACTTAAAGAGATGTTGATAATCTGAGGGATTTAAGGTTCCCCCGGCGGATGTTCTCATTGAAGTAAGAATGGCAGGAGTGTCGAGGGAGGGGGACGGGGTGGGGGGGGGGGAACGAGGTAAGGGCTGGGGAGGGCCAAAGAGGGGGTGGGGCAAGGTTTACAATAAAAACCGAAGGCAAAGGTGGATAATTCCGCCTTGAACGCGCGGTCTAATCAGATATGGGGAGGTTGTGGGGGGGGGAAAGGAACAACGGGAAAGAAACGTCGGCCTGGTGAGGAAGATTCCGATTTGTGGGAGTGTCAGGGGGAGGGAAAAGGGAGCATACCGGGCGTCTTAGCATCCTAGGCATGATGAAAGATCAAAAAAAGCGGGGTCTAAAGTAACGCAATAGATAATACGCAAGACAGCACCGCCAGAAAAAAAAATGCAAGGAGTCGTACGGCGGGATTGAAAGGAAAAAAAAAATCAGAGGGTGGAGGGAAAAACTGCAGAAGGACGAAAATGTCTATGAGGGAAGAGTCCGATACTGAAAGATGCCGAGCAAACGATCTCTACTGGCCACTGCTAGTCGATCAAGACTGAACGGAAATAGAGCAAGAAATTTGGAAAAGAAGAAGGGCTCATCGGGTCAGAAGACTCAAAACCAGAGGACTCTGATCCCTGAGGGAAAATCCTCGGAGCGGGCGCTCTGTGAAGGGCCAGCCTTTTAGTTCTAAACGGCCCGGGTCTTTTAAAAAGGACAATGGGGGAAAGGGGGACCATGCAGTGCCGTTGGGATAACTCTCGCCGAACGTAGATACGGTAGAATTCTGCTGACGGAAATGCCCTGGCTTGACTAAAAAGGTGGGTTGGCCGCGGAATCCCGTCGTGCCATCGAGGTACCGATAGGAGCGGGGGCAAAGAAAGGCATGCGTTCCACAGGAGGTGGAGCGATCCAGCGGCCTTAAAGAGCAACAAAAAAGGGGGGGAAGAAAAAGAAAAAACTAATGCGCAGAGGGTGTACCCGCGAAGATGAAAAAAGGATGAAGGCTCACCAACTCTGCTAATACGCGAGAGAGGGCATTATCCGCGCCAAGAAAAGACCCCGAAACCGAGACATCGGCAAGGAACTTGCATTCTCCCTGACTGCGAATAGAGTAATAAAAAATGATCAAACTGATTCGATATTTCACACAAACTTCTGATCGGGGGGCCACACCTTCCGTTATACGGGATCCGAAACTCCTATAGGAGGAAAGCAGTAAACCCAGGAAAAGCTCCGAAAAAAA
>Ga0179593_1431813_pt1 | contig 14288 bp, 16 predicted proteins | sample CZODoug2_1_08_16_FD_185931 | JGI IMG/M metagenome (GOLD analysis project Ga0179593, IMG submission 185931) | Vadose zone soil fungal communities from Angelo Coast Range Reserve, California, USA - CZODoug2_1_08_16fungal (PacBio error correction) | ecosystem: Environmental > Terrestrial > Soil >...
CCGAACAGGACTCAAAAAATTGGCCGTCCCCCAGCGTGTTTACCGGGTCCGAACTAAATTCCCGTGGCGTGACCCAAAAGGGACAGGACCAGGGACGGGCAGCACAGGGAGCGCTGGTCACGACCGAGAACATCGTGCAGACGGCCGATGACCAAGGAACCGTCCGACAGCCGCAAGCTGACCGCCTCAAACCGACTGCGGGCAGTCACGCGCGGGGATCAGCGGGAAACAGGTCGAGCACCGAACTGTTCTCAAAAAGGAATGCGGAATGCTCGACCGAAAGAGGGCGTGTACCGGACATCATCGGCGCAAGGAGCGATCCGCGGGGGGGCCGGCGGGACGACGTGAAGGGGGAGATTACGGGTCGGCTAAAATCGGCCTGGCAGGAAACGCACCGACCGCACCTTAACGGTGCGCCACCCATCCATCCTGGCGGGGCAACGTCGCCACTGCTGTCACTCAAATATGGAAACGGGGGTGATCTCCAAAAAGAAGAACTCAATTCGAAACGTAAGGGTGCGAGGCGACCACGACCCCGTCCAAAAGGGCCCGCGGAGACTGATCATCGCTAGAAGGCGAAAAAAGAAACCTAGACAGGGAGCGGGAAGTGCGGGACGACCCACGGGAAAGAGCGAGTGTAATCACTGCCCGGGGGCAACCCATCAGACCAAATTGCCCCGGACTAAGAGCAAAGACACTAAGGAGTGCAATGGGGAAACGACATATATATGTGAAAGGCGGAAAACCAGACGACCATCCCAGGCGCATAAAAAGTACCTCAAAAGGTCGGCGGAAAGAACCACCGGGGGAAAAACATCGGTGAAAGAGACAATCTCCGGTGCAGGGGTCTGGCAGAAGGGTCAGGGGGGGGTCTACAACTGGCTGGAGCCACAATACGAACTTTATGAAACAAAAGAAGTCCACAGCGACGGGCTGACACGGTAACGGTGACGCTTAAATTGTGTCTCCGCGGGACAAAGCTGGTATCGAGCGGTCTCACGGGCGAGGAGATTGAAAAAAGCGTGGAATAGGGTACCGAGCCATCGTGACACCGAGACTCGCGCCTCGTCCGCCAGCGCCGTGAAGCGGGATTCATCGAAGGTAACGCGACGGATGGCCGATCCTCTTGCCAGAAGCTGGTCAGATTTTGCACAGATGACCGACGCGGGGAAACCCGGAAAAAACCCGAAGGAAAATTCAGCCACCGTCGGGAAAACTAGGTCCACTGGGGAAGGTAAGAGGGAAAACGAGTGAAAACCGCGAAACAAGGGTACAGGGTATGTGACAGCGGGTATTGAGGGCAGACCTTCGCACTGCAACGGAGCCAACGCAGAAAAAACAGGGCTCCCGAGTTCAAGACTAGACCAACTGTGGCGTAGGTCCACGGTGTGGTGCCTATGCAGGATGGGGGTTCAAAAGAACAATAAATGAAGACCGGGACTTGGCGTCAGGCAGCGCTCGTCCATAAGGATAGGGAACTAGACGCCCCTGCCCTCCTGCCGTCTTGCCTCGGCATCTCTTCGGATGCTGGTTAAAGTACGGTTAAACAAGGCGACATCTAGCAGCGGCCGCCGAAAACCGTCTCTTGGATGCAGACTTTAGTGTGCCGCCGCAGAGTGAAAACCGGAAGGGGCTCATGTTGTCCCTCCAAAGAAGGTTCGTAAAAGAGCGTATTCTGACACCATCGCGATGGGGGAAAAAGGAGTCTTTCGGCCGGAAGTGTGATCGCAGAGAGAGGCGGGGAACGACGTTATGCGAAGAGAGAATCAAAAAAGTCTACTTGAGACCCGGATTCCCAGACAAGCAACAAATTGAACTCGCCTGCTTCACAAAAACACAAAACCTCAAGGGCAAGGTCGTCTAGCGCCGTCTAAAGCCGTAAAGGGACAGTGGGGGGGGGGGGTGGGGTGGGGGGGGGGGGGGGGGGGAGTGTTCGATCGCAGAATAAAACCATGTCGGAAAAGGGAAGTACCCTGGAAAACGGAGGTTTAGGCAGCCAGTCAAAACGGTAATTCTTTAAAACACAGAGCGAGGAAAAGCACAACTATCTACCAAAACGTAGGCCAGTAAGTGGGAACAACCCTGAAGTGGCACATCGTCATAAAGAAACACGGCACTGGGATGGGGCAAACTCGGGGCTCTACAAAAGGCAAGTCTGGCACGGGGACATCCCTGTCGGGAGGACAACAGGAGAAAAACGCCTCGAATCGCAAGCAAAATGCTCCGAAAACACCGCGAAAATCGAAGCACCACGAGGTGAACGAGGGGAGGGGGAGTGACAAAAAGCAGTTAAACAACACCCGGGTAGAAAGGTGCACGAGAAAAAAGATGAAGTCGGGTGGGGGGGACTCTCACCCGCAATCTCATGGCAGCGCTAACAAACACAAAAAAAGAGGAGGAAAATGAGGGATACCGGGAGCGGGGAAGCGGGGTGATGGTGCCAACAGACGCGGGGACAAAGTTATCGGGCCGGGGGCGCAACACGCTGGGGGTCGACGGGGGGTTGTCCCAGCGACTAAGCACGGGCCTAGGGGGGGGCGGCCGAGTAATAGACGTGAAACGCGGAGCAGGAAAAGGCGAACGAAGAGGAAACGGGGTCAATTTGCACGCGACAAGTACAACCGGCCAAACTGACGCGAGCTGGAGCCAAAAGCAAGTGAAAAGGGGGGCGCTAGTCTGACGATGGGGGAAAACTGACGGTTCGTGGCCTTACGGAAGGGAAGGGGGTATTGATAGGGTAGGTACCAGAGAAAATGACCGGGAAAGGGCACAAGAAACCTTAGAGTGGAGAAGAAGGGGCGAGGATCGTGCGCTCGAAACGGTGGAAAGGGGTACGGCGGGAGCGGGGAGCTCTCGAAGAAGGAACAAGGAAAGAGGGAATGGGTGAGCGTCGGGCCAGGACCTGGTGGAAGGTCTAAACCTGCCGTCCATGCCGGTCTGGAAATCACCTTCGTACGTCTCTATCGGCGAAAAAAAGGTCAAGAACCTCCCGAAAGACCGCGGGAAATCTCGATGGTGTTCAAACTCGACCGCCACGACGGGGCGGAAAAAAGACGTCTAGATAGTCACAACGAAAAGGCGGAGATCAAAAGTGTACGGCGCCTCGGGAAGAGATGCTCGGAACTGGAGGCGTACCAAGAAAGACCGACGCGCGGAGCGAAAAGCGTAAGCTCTGGGTAAAGAAAAGGGCTAGAGACGCGGCAGCCGCGTGCCGAATGAAGACTAGGACAGGGGACTCAAAGAGAGCTGGGGATGCGGAAACGCTTACCAGGAACGAAGGAACGTGCTGCACCAAAGTGTAAACCAGCACTACCGTTTCGAGGCTATGAAAAACAGGGAACCAGGTATGAGGTTCTTTCAGCAAAGGAAGGCAGGTCAACGCTGTTCTTCCGTTGAAAAATGTGACGTCAGAGGGTTCATCGGGAGCCCGCAGAACTTCGCCGAGGACAGAAAGTTCTCGACAGACGAGCCTGACGTCAGCCGTAAAGACGCATTGGAAAACGAAGTCGGGCAGAAGCCGGCAAAACCCTTGGGACCAGTATTAAGTTCATCCTAAAGCGACCAGGAGAGGGAGAGCGAAGGGATCTACGTTGGGGGATCTACTGAAGACGTCCGGGTTGAAAGCCTCAAACGGGAAACCCGGATAACACGAGAATCTTCACATCGACTCGAAGAGCAGGAAATAGCACCAATCTGCCAACTCTTATACAAAAGGGGGGGGGGGGGGGGGAGACACCTTACGTCTTTGAAGGTAGAAGGGAGCTGTGGAAGGCGAGGGGTAATCCCGTTTCACTAAGTAAGAACCGGAGCGCCCGCTCCAATCTTCGAAAAGAAATCTTTGGGCATCAACCCTCCAAAAGGGGAGAGTCGAGGCGTACAAACGCGGCTCAAACAATAGAGGGTGAACGAACGGAAAAAATAGGTTGTCATTGGGTCTGATCACAGATCGCTGGGAGGGACTGGGGTAAATCCCAGCGTAACAAATCTGGTGCCAGCAGGAAAGTGCACTCCGTTAGAAGGAGGAAGACGAATAAAGAAAGGCAAGGTCCGCAGTGGGATAAGGCGTTGCCTCAGGAAGGGAAGGGGTCGAAACAAATCGTAATGAAAAAGGGTCCGCGCCAAGGGCGCTAGCAGAGTAAGGTCAGCGTTTTTCTCAAGTCTACGAGAAAAGGAGGCAGCGGACCGGGCGGGGAGCGGTTGAGCCGAGGGCAACCACCTTTCAGGGTTATAGACAGGGTCAAGAGTTGTGGCAGACCGTGTTAAAAGAGGGGGGAAAAAAAAAGCATTTCGAAGGATTGGCAGCCACCTGGACTGGGATGGGCTGGCGAAACGTGTTCGGTGGAAGTTGAAACGAGTCACTTAGAGACGAAAAACAAATGAGGGAAGGAAGTCAGGCTAAACACGCTCGCGGACGAGGACAGCATATAGGAGCAGATGATGACCGGTAAACCCAAGCCCGTTTCAGGGGGAAGGCCGTCCAAAAGAATGGAGAAAAGCGTGGAGAGACCGGGGAGCTGATCAGAACAAAACACGGCGAGGGCGCTTCAGGTGAAGCGGCACAACCGCGGATAGAAAATCGGGGGGAAGATCACAAAAAAGAAGTCGACCAAAGGGGAAGGGAAAAAAGAAAGCAAGTCGTCGTCACAATCTTATCCGAGTTGAATAACCAGAAAAAAGGGCACGGGAGCCGGGACTCAGGTGCGGGAGCTCGACAACAAAAGGGAAAAAAGAGGACCGCACTAGCACTACCGTCTAAATTGGGCCCAAGTCCCCGGCGTGTAAACGCTGTGGGCCTCGGCTTCCCGTGAGGTTCTCGAAGATGAAACCTGACAAGGAGTTACACGGCAACCCTGTCCTCGATGGGACGACCGGCAGGAACTGGGACTGAGCCCAAGAGAACAATATTCCATAGAGGCCGCATCTTTCCTAAAAGACGAACAAAGCTCTCCGCAGGATAAGAGTGGACCAAAGGGGAGAACGCTATGTCTAATGTAGGGAATTCTTCCAGAACCGACCGAGGGATGAACCATAAAAAACTAAAGTTTCTTTCCGAGGGCGCTAGTCACGCGGGGACGCCGGGCTTGAAGGAAGGGTCGAAAATGGAAGTGTAGATACGACGAGCTGAAAGGATGAACAGAAGAAGACGGACCACTTACCAAGCAAAAGAAAATCCATGAAAGAGGGGCTGCCGTAGCCGTAATCAAAAAGATGGAAAAGGGAGGGTCCCACACTGATTAACTGCGAAATCTAATGGTGGGAAGAGTCTACCAAGACAACGATTCCTTAGTCAAGCATAAAAAACGGGATAAGTCTAAAGAGAACTCTCGGGATGCAAAAGAGGAACGAAAAAAGGAGTTTGTAACCAAGAAACGAAAAGAAAAAAGAGAAGGTACCGCTTTGTGAGAAGAGATATTCTCCGAGGGACTATAAAAAAGAAGTTAGGAAAATATATATGGCGGTTTGAGTAAAGTGCGAGAGAGACACTAGAAGAGAACAAGGAAAGAGCGGTCGCTAACCGAAACGAGGTGGGGGGAACCCGGAACCTCGCCGTGAAGGGGGGTCAGGGAACGGGGAATGGTCGAAAGGGAAAGGGAGCGGCTCGCCTGGGGACGACGTAAAAAGAAACCTCGCCGTCACGGAAGGCCGACAGACAAGATCAAGTGTAGTCTTCGGTAGGGTCGGCGGAACGGGGCCGGGGCTATGGTGATCGAGGAAATGAAGACCGGGCGCGTTCGGAAGAAAGCGGGGGACTCGGGGGGAAGGGACCTAAAATCGAGAAGCGTGAAAAAAACCGCGTCATGAGAGCGTCGACTCAGAGTAAAGGATCACGAGGAACAGAGGTCCGACATACTGTCAAGGAAATTGGTGCCGAGTGAACGAAAGGCAAGCAGCTGTACAACCAGAAAAGGAAGGCGGAAAAAGCGTCGGCGCACGGTAAAAGGAATTTCCTGGAGGAGAAAAACCAAATGAGAACCTTCGACTGAAAAGGGTAACGGTGCTTCCAGCGGGGTCTGAAGGGGGTAGACCCTGATGGAATGACGGCGCCAAAAAGAAAAAGGGGAACCCTTGGTCTTAATCGAGGGGAGGTACGTACGTTGTTTTGACGAAGAAGGGAGGCACTTGGTCCGCCTCCCGCAGACAAGCTCAACTGGAGGTAAGGTGGTCAAGCGACTCGGCCATGGGAAGAGCAGGGATCGCTGACGATCTCCCGAAACATGTACAGAACGCGGAAGAAGGACACTAAAACTTAGGGGGCCGGTAAGGCCGCAAGGCAAAAATTCATAGAAGCGGCAGAAACCAGGCGATGGAATCAACGAACTGGGAGGAAAAGATGAAAAAGAAGGCAGGGGGGGAACGCCAGTCAGAGGGAAAGAGCGTAGGATGGAAAACCAGAAAGCGGTGAAGCAGGTCTGGTAGACCGGTCGGACGGGAGAGAGATGGCCAAAGGGGAGTAATACAAAAAGCAAAAGAGAATGGAACAAAAAGGGGCGGTCGACTTCCCACAAGGGAAGAAAAGAAGAAAAAATGAAAGAGCATTCTTCACCTCAGGTTCAGGTCGGTCGAATTGACGCTCAAGACTTAAAAAATTCAAGTCTAACGGCGAGAAGAAAATTAGGGAGAACCTCCCTGTGCGGACCAAAGGTAGGAAAAGTCCTAACCTTTTCATTGAAGCAGGGGAAGACAAAAGGAATCCAAAAAAGTAGGGGCCAGTCAGTGTTAAAGAAACGTCATGGCAAAAGCGTCAGAATAGGCCGCCACTTCAAGGGGATGGTGAAGGGCTAAAAAACAATCACAAAAAAGAGGTTAACGAGTTGACAGGCCAATTGAAAAAAGAACGGGAAGACTCACGCCCTCGCCTGGGAGAAAGAGCGACGGGAACACGCGAAAAGTGAAGAGGAAGCACCACGAGTACGGACGAGGTAAGAAAAGGAGGAAACCTCGTTTGCACCGCAAAGGGGTGAGAAAGGAAAACCCGAGATCGCCGTCCTTGGTGGGGGCACCTAAAAAGAGGGGACAGATAAAAGGGAATAGATAGCAAACAACGGGTGAAGAGTGCCTGAGTCTGCCAAATTGGGGTTCCAACCAGGGAAGCGAGGTTCGGTGCAAGGAAACACACCTGAGGGAAGGGTTAACGGGGTCATCAGAATCATAGAGGAGAAACGTTTCCGAAAGTGAGGAAAAGGAATGCTCAGAGGGGTTAGCAGGCCTCCGTTAGAAATGCTGCGGAACCTTAACGGTAAGGGTTCATCGCACAGGACCTCAAACGACAAACTTAAGAGGATAGGGGGAGAAAACAGAAAGGGAACGTTGGCGGGCTCAGTGGCTGACGCCGGAGTACAAAGGACGGGACCGATACGTACGGGTAGGGGGGGAGGGAAAAAAGGAAGAAAGAAACTGACGTTATGGAAAAGAAAGAGGCTGGTCCACTCCGAATGAACGTAAAGAAGAGAGGCCACGTGGAGAAGGTGAAGGAGAAAAAAAAGCGCTCGACTACAGGAAAATGAGTTGTGAAGAAGGCAGTAGGGTGCTGAGGACTTCGGCTGGAGCAAGCGTCCTCGCCCGGGATGGAGGAATCACCAGAGAAGGCGACCGGAGAACGAAAGGAAAAAAAACCGCGACATGCGCGTGGGCCAAGGGACCGAAGAAAGGTGTCTGACAACCGGCCTTCAGGGGAAAAAAAGGACCAATGCCCAGGCGGAGAAGCCCGGGTCGGCACGGCCGAAGAGGAGGGGGGATCCGTACTGCAAAGAAAGACGGAAGGATGTCCGGCGCAAACTCTCAGGGGCAATGGAGGGCGAAAAAATCCACCAAGCCGCGTTGGGACGAACGGTCCCAACAGGAAAAAAAAGATGAACGGGTCAAATGCGGCGGAGCGGGGAAAAGCTGCAAAGGGAGAGGGGAGAGGCACACCAATGGTAAAACCAGGTCGAGGAAGTGACCAAAAAGGGACAGAGGAGGGAGAGAGAAGGGCAGGGGCAAGAGGTCTACACCCGCAGAGGGAAGGAGACGCCCCTGTCCAAAAATTTTCTGAAGAAGGTGGGGAACAATTGTACAAAAATGACTACCGAGGCGGACCTGAACGGAAAGCGGTGCCGCCGTAACGGAAGTAAAGAGGAAGGTAAGAGTCAAAAGGTCATCTCACAACATGACCATTATTTAGAAAGGTCAAAAAAAATAAACTGAAAGAAGAAGGCAGGGGGGAGAAAAGAGGTGCCGCGGAAGACCGGAATTCACCGGAAAAGAAAACCGGGGAGATCATAAATGAGGAACGGCCGTAAGGAGACAAAAAGAAAAAGAGAGGGCCACGAAGGAAAGAAGAAACAACCGTTAAAAGGGGGGGGGCGCTGTCGGACGGCAATGTGGAAAGGACTAGTGTGTGAAAACCCCTTCACGAAACGCAAAGGAAAAAAAAGAGACGCTCAGAATGAAAAAAAAAAAAATAGAGAAAAGGCTCGGGAAACGAACCAAAAAGTCGGAGGGGGGCACGAATTCCTCCCCCCTAAAAGGCGGAAGGAAAAGGTGGGAATGTCTGAGCACATGGTGGAAAGGAGTAAGGGGGAAGACCATCGACAACCTTAGGGCACGGAGTGAAGAACGTGGTCAATCTAAAGCGGCAAGGTCGAGGGTCTGATGAAGGAAATTGTAGGAGACACAGGATATCCTGCACGGGTAAGAGCACGTGTCCTGCGCGCCGCCAAAAAAGCATGCTCGAGGACTGGAAGATCGAGACCGGGAGGCCTGCGCACAACCAGGAAGGGTCAGAAAGAATGTCCTCAGGGGGGGCGCCCGAAGGGTGACAAAGGAGAAAAGCTTCCCTCCCATGTGACTGGTTCTGGCGCAAAAAGTGGGAATTTTTGGAGTGGTAGACCAGGCCGTAGGACGTCTTAAGGACTTCAACCGGCAAAAGGTAGACAACCCCTCACCCAAAAAAAGAGGGCAAAACTGAGGAGGCTCGGAAAGAAACGAAAATTCCTTTCATCGGTCGTGAAGCATGGACGCCTCCAAGGGGAACAGGACTCTACCGGGGAAAACAGAGAAACGCGGAGAAAAGAGGCCGTTAGGCGAACGAAAAAAGGCGAAGGGAATATGTTCCTCATGCCGAGCCGAGGGGAACGATGCGTCCGTGCCAAAGCAGTCAGGTGCGACTGACCAACCCTACGTCGGAGACGAAGGGGAAGGAAGAGGGGGAGGGACAAGATGAGGTTTCACCAAAAAAAAAAAAAAGGGGAGAGAAGTGAAGCCGTTATGCTCTGAGGTAAAAAAAAAACAAAAAAGGAGAGAGAACCAAGAGCACTACCGGCTACGAGAGCCGCCCAGGGGGGAGAAAAGACGGGGGGGAGAAAACCAGAGGATGAACAGGCGTTACTCAAAGACCGGGCAGTCAGGAAAACGTTAAAGAAAAGTCCTCGCTAGAAAAAAGAAAATCGTGCTCTGAAACCTATTACCATGAGGCGAAAAAGGGACGAGAATTAAACAACGTCAGGGGCAAAAAGGGGGAAAGGTTGAGCACTCTCTGTGAACTGGAGGGAAAAGAGCCAAAGAACATCTCGGGGAGAGTGGAACCGTCGAGATTCTAAACATTGATGAAATAGGCGCTGAAAGCGGAACAAGGGAGGGCCTGAACACTGTTCCGGGCGCGGAAAAGGGCGGATTAAGTAAGACGCGGGAAATGGCTTAAAGAGGCACCGAACATTACCACGGTGGGCTCAGCAAATCCAAGAAAAAGGGCAGGAAAAGCCGTCAGAAGGATGCAAAAGGGGGAAAGGGGTGATCGAAAAAAACGGAAAATTAAAAGGAACTGGTGGTGCGAGGCTCCGGTCCCCGCCCGAAAAACGAGGCAAGAAGAAATCCTCGTAAAGGCGAACAACGCAAAACTCGAAGAGCGCCGCGGCGGCGCAGAAAGGGGCAGGAAAATGGTGGGAGATCACCGGACCAAAGGAACGCCGGAAACTAAACGCGACCGGTGCAAAACCGCTCGTTGATAAACGAGGAGAGAAAAACGGGGGAGTGCAATGGCCTGCAGGGAAAGAAGAAAGGTGGACGCGGGGGAGAAAACAGTAAAAAAGATCCACTATTTGACCAAAAAAAACTCGCGGGAAGAGCCTGCCAAGAGGGTGGAGACAGCGGGGGTCCTCGAACATCAAACGGGGCCGGGGTAGAAGAAGGGAGACGGGTAGGAAAAAGGGACAGCCGGGATTCTGCCGCCGAAAGGAAAAGGGGAAGGACAGCGGCAAACAAGCAGAATGCCTCCCTCATAGTCAGGTTGAGTCTGGTCGTAGAGGATAAGGCGTGAAAGTCAATGGGAGAGGGGGGGGGAATATACCTTCTTGAAGACTGTGCTGGAGAGGGTAAGATCGGGAGTGGTCTTTCCTGAGCCAATGACAAACCCGGGCCGTGACGGAGATAATAGCCAATGCTTCGGGAAGGGGGAGGGAATAGGAAAGGGGAAGAAGAAGGGGGGACCTGGGATAGAGGAAGAATAATGGTCCAAGGTCCCTTTTTTCCGATATGACCAAGATGGCACGGAAATTTTACCACAAGAGAAAATGCGGCCACCGTAGACGCGGGCCTTGACCGCCGATTAAGTGAGGAAGGCGAAAAGATAAAAAAAGGTAGACGAAAATGGGAAAAAAGGGAAAGTAGAAGCAGCTTCTTTTTCAAAAGGAGAGCTGAAGTCTCTAGACCTGGACAAAGAGGGTGTAGATTCAGGGACGAACAAGTTTTGTGGGAAAAACTAGTGGGCAGAGTTTTAAAAAAAAAAGAGGCATGTACCACGCAATACGGCGGTGGGGGGACAGCGTCTCGGACGGAAAAGAGGAGGGTCCGATGAGACGATAGCCATTCCCATTCCAAAGCAGAAAAAAAAAGGAAGGCCGGACAGATTCTTTGCTGAAAGGCCAGGAAGTCTCAATTCGCCCAGAACGAAAACGAATGTGATAAAGATGGGCGTGGGGCGAGAGGAAGCAAGAGAAAGTTTCCCACCCGTCATGAGAAAAAAGACGAGGAGTTGACTTGAGAGTGTAATCGGCGAAAAAAGCAGGAAGGTGACGACCTCGGCGTAAAACAGCCGGGGGGAACTAAAAAAGGAGGAATGGAACCTCAGGGGGAAAGGGAAGGAAAAAAGTAAGTCCGCTACACCGAGAGAAGAAGGAAAGGATCAATTTGGCAGACGCCTTGAGATAAACGCAAGGGTGAAGACGATAAGGAAAAGACAAGAAAGAAAGTCCGAAAATGCAAGGTGAGAAGAAAGGAGAAAAGGATCTTTAAAGAAGTGTCCAGCAACCAAAAAGAACGGGGAAGAAGCAGTCGTGTGAACAACCGGAAGTGGCAAATCGTCAAAGAAGAAGAACGGAAGTTAGGGGGAAGGAGAAAGAACGCAAGGACCGTTCCTTTTAGAGGACCGGTCAGCGAAAGGAACTGGAAGCAGAGAAGACGTCCTAAAGCACGTGGCCCTAACCCCCAGCCACTGAATCGGGGGAAGACGGGGTAGCGGGCGGGGGAAGATGGAAAAAAAGGTACCGACCAAAGCCAGGGGGGGGAGAACGGTTCACGTATCCCTCACCAGGGGGAAGGAAGGGGGAAAATCACCAGCGGAAGCCAAGGTCATCGACAGAGAAAAACAACAAAACGTAGAAAAAAAGAAAATATGGAAGGCTGTCCGGCGGGGATTGCCAAACGACGGAAGGGGCGGGGGAGCGTGACACAACGTTCTCACACCTTTCAGGGTCGGAGGGGGTAAAGATTTGGAAATGTTCACCGGCGGCATCCCTTTTCAGCGGGTTTCTTCCTGCATGGTCGAGGCGGGGTGAATCGGTCCTCTGGGGCCAGGAAGGAAAAAGAAAGGAAACACCGGGTTTCTGGGGAAGTAACATGAAATAAAGGGAAAAGGGAACAGGAATGGACTCCCCGGCACATCACATTTACACGTTGGCTTCCTCTGACGAGTTTCCAATGAGGGTAGGGAACACATGGGAAGAATACATAACCTGTGGTTTGAGAGGGATGGGGGAAGCAAGGGTGAGTGTTTGGGTAAAAAGATAAACGTTAGAAGGAGAAGAAAAGACTATGCATGATGGAGGGAATGGCCGGACGCTAGACCTGGAATGTTGAAGGAGGGAGGCGGCAAAAAGAGCAGACTCCCTGAACCTAGGGGTGAAGGGGGCCGGTTATGGTTCGTCGGCAAGACAAAAAGGAGGAAGTCGACCAAACAAAGGGAGATCACGGAGGGACAATCGGGGATCAGGGTCAGAAAAAGTCATCAACGAAGGAAGGAGAAAAACGCAAAACATGCTAGAAGGTTTTCCGGAAAAGTAAAAAAAGGAAGTGCCACAGGGACTTCGGCTGGGAATGCGGCCAAAAAGGCGGAGAATCAGCCGGGAGGAGGGGACCAGCTCTATAGGAACTCGGAAGGGGAGACCGTACATGGAAACTCAAGAAACGCTCAGGCCTGCGGCAAGACTTGCCAATGGGCCGGGGGATCTTCCTCATCCCGCCGGGAAAGCAGGTGACGAGCCTCTGTAACAAGACGCCAAAGGAGGCTCTGTCATGAGGGGCGGAATAACTCAGGAGCTCGGACAAAAACCACCGTGCAACGCAACTCAAGGGTGAGAAGAGTGAAACGAGGTGCCAGGGAACTGAAGCTGAGCGAGTGCATCAGAAAAAGAGGGGGGGAAAAAAAAAGCAAAAAGAGCGACAGAACCGTTCAACTGGGTTCGGCTACGCTGCATCAAGGGACGCCAAAGAATGCGCAGCAGAAAAGGAAGCGAAAAGAGGGGGAACGAAGTGAAGCAGGGTGAAATCTGACGACTTTTCGGAGGAGGCATATCCGCAACGGAAGGGACCATTTTTAGACGCGAGAAAGAAGCCGGAGGAATGAGGGGACAGCCCCTTGTCAACGCAGGGCGAAAGAATCAGGGGACGGCAAGGCTTTTTACACTATGCCTCGCAAGGAAAATCCACGAGATCGAACTATCGACTCCCGCCGGGGGACTATCAACGAATCGTAACATCGCCGTAGAAACGAAAAGAAAAAAGTTACGCATGAGGCGAAAATTGAGAGGGGGGGAAGAAGGGGACCGGAAGTCCGCCCCTGACGAAAGCTCCATCTGGACAGTACGACCGAACGGAGTCCAAACTGAAAAAATTCTCAAACGAGAGGCCACCACGAGTTATCCCAAAAGGAGGGGACAGGAGAAAAATGGGTTCAATGTTGAAGGAAATAGTGGGCACTGGGGGGGAAGACACAAAAGGATAGTCCGCAAAGGTGCACTCCCGTGATCAATCGGTGATAAGAAGAAGATAGAACGAACTGACCAAGTGTTGACAAAGCGTTACCTTTCCACAACCGGGCCTTGGGGCAGGTGGACGAAAAAGCGCGGGAAGCCTGGGAGAGACCCGCGCCTCCGGAGGAAAGTTAGCCTGGATACGAGGAAAGGAGAGCCTCGGGCGGACAAGGGGGCTGGGGGTGGGTGGGGGGGGGGGGTGGGTGTGGAGGGGGGGTTTTTGGGGGGGGGGGGGGTGGGGGTGTTGGGGGGGGGGGGTGTGGGGTTGGGGGGGGGGGGGGGGGGGGGGGGGGGGGGTTGGGTTTGGTGGTGGTTTGGTTTGGGGCGTTTTGGGGGGGGGTGTTTTTGGGGGTGGGGGGGGGTTGGTGGGTTTGTTGGGGGTTTTGGCCGTTAGGCAACAGGACACCCGGTCATCAGAAATAGTAATTTATCAATTTGTTCTATGAACCGGGGGCAAATATGGGTGTGCAGAAGTTCTACGGGGATGCACCCAATTGTGTTATTGGGAGACACGACCATGTCTCACCAAAAAAAAAAAAAAAAAACCAAAAATCACACCAAACAATCAACAACACCCTTGTAAGGGCGGGGTTCGGTGAAATTAATCACAAGGTATCCAAACAAGCTCCAAGCAAGTGAAAAGAACGCGACCCAGCAGAGACGCGCACGAGCACGCAATCACTTCAGGAACAAGGTGACAAGGTTACAAGCACCACCAGGGTACCGTTTCCGCCGGACCTCCCTCCATAATTCTCAGGGGGAAGATTAACGCGAGGAGGAGAAGAGTCGGGAGGGAGGAAGGATGGACGAGCAGAAGTTGTCCCCAAACGAAACCTGTCACAACCGTCAAAAGTTGACCTATCACAAAGAAGAGGTGTCGTGAACCCAAGGAGAAAGAGTGCGGAAAACAAAAATGGACGAGATAACCGAGCTGGAAGAAAAAAATAAGGGGGAACAAGCGGGGAGACCAGCGTCTTAAAGAACCCCTGTCTCAAGCACGGTAGG
>Ga0179593_1466842_pt1 | contig 14288 bp, 17 predicted proteins | sample CZODoug2_1_08_16_FD_185931 | JGI IMG/M metagenome (GOLD analysis project Ga0179593, IMG submission 185931) | Vadose zone soil fungal communities from Angelo Coast Range Reserve, California, USA - CZODoug2_1_08_16fungal (PacBio error correction) | ecosystem: Environmental > Terrestrial > Soil >...
CATAATAGGATGAGGGAGTCGGTCTGCTGTCATCCCGGTCATCAAAAAAGCGGAGGGACTAGAAATAAGCGAACGGAATCTGTCCGAAGCGCTCCGTCCAGACCCTCAACGAAGGGATTACGTCAGCCGACAAATCCGTCTAGACAAACCGCCTTAATCATAATGAAAGCAAGAGAAAAGACGAAGAGAAGACGCTCCTTAGGCAAAAACTATGGGTTGACCAGTTTCAAAGACGGATCGAAGGGGGGACCGTACGGGGTCAGAAACTCGCTAGGGGAACGGTGGGAACAAGTCAAATCCTTCCCATCCAGATGGAAGGACTTGAATCACCGCTCAACGAGATCGCGACAGCATAGCCTATGAGGAAGAAGGAGAAAAAACTGAGGCTGGCGCAAAAGGGGGGAAACGGCCGGACAATCGAACAGGAGCTTCAAGGGGGGGAAAAATATTAATTCCTAGGGGAAAAAGGGGGGAAAGAAGAGCTCAGGAGGAAAACCTGAAGAAGGAGGAGGATATGAAACGTCATACCAAACAGGATGGTAGGACCTGTGAAAATTGGGTTGAGAGACCGCGCACCGTAGCAAGGGTCGCCAAGGGACGTTTTAACGAGGACAAAACTGGGAGGAACGTAGGTCGGAGGAGAAGGACGCCAGCAAGCGGTTCGAAACATATGACCTCTCAAGGAAAAGGAGGACGGCCACATCGAGGGGCATCTCTACGTCCTGGTGAAAAAAAAAGGGGGGGGGGGTCTAACTCAAAGAGGGTAACCGGATCAAAGATTTTCCAGACCTCCACTAGCCGTGGCAGGAATGAAGAATGAAGGACCATAAAAAAAAAGAGGAGCAGAGGAGGAATCAGTCCGTCGACAAAAAAGGAAAGTAAACTTCAGTGCGGGGAAGGCGCATGGGTAACAGAGGGAAGAAATCTTCAACGGAAACTTTGACCAAAAAGTGAGGAAAAGATCCGAGTCGTCCACAGCCGAGCAGGGGGCTGGGGCCTACCGGAAAAAATATTGAAAAAAAGAAAGGGACGGACTGTCCCCAGGGGAGGAAAAGGCAGGAAAAAAGCTTCCAGAGGTCGGTTTTAAGGATACCTACACGCAAAATTAAGGGGGAGGGAAGGCGTACAAGTTAAATCATCGGAAAAAAACAAAAGGGGGGATCGCGCCGGTAATGCCGAGAGAAGATTTTAGAAGACACTTCGAAAGTGCATCGAACGGAAAAACGGGATCTCGTAAAGAAGAACGACACGGAAAACGACTCATCAGGGAAAAAAAGGAAAATAGACCGGGCACTCATTTGGCAGACCGATCTTGCTCTAGTTTCAAAGAAAAAAGCGGGACCAAACAGGGGCAAAAGAAAGAGGAGGGAGGTGATGGTGGAGCGCGGCAGAGTGAGGGGGTGGGGGATCAAGTCCGGACTTGAAAGGCGACTGAATGAAGGAGCTGATGAAAAGGTTTCCTCATAGGACAAAGTAGGCGCGGAATCGGAGGAGAGGAAGAGGGGGAGGGGAAGTCCGCCGAATGAGAATGTCCCTTCCAATCCCTGATGCTGGCGCCGAAAAGGCTTCCAGGAAGACGAAAAAAAACATCCAGACGAAAATCTCTTCGATGTACAGATAGAATTTTTTGAGAAAAAAACTAGGAGTCGGGGCTCTTGAAACAGAGATGGAGAGGGCCGGGGGGGGGGAGGGGAATCAGAGAGCGGTAACGGGTCAATATGTTTAGGAGAAGCCGGGGAGCAGAGACCGGAAAAACCTTACCTCGCCAACTTCGCCTTCGGCAGAGGAGAATTTTAAAATCGGGAAGAGAGAGACGCGAAAGCCGGGAGGGAGACTTTAAAGAGAAAAAAACGGGAAAGTAAAGAGATAAAGAAAAACGGAACTCTCCAATCCACCTCGTTAGGAACGGGACCGAGGTAGAATTCCTAGTGGAAAAAGGGTGGCCGATGTAGGGGGAAAGAGAGGAACTCTAAGATCCCAAAAAAGAGGGACGAAAAACTCATCCTTATCCTATAAACATACCAAACGAAAAACCGGAAGCGACTACTCTTGCACGCGCTACGAGCGAAATTGACTCTGGGGCCTTCCAAATTCTCTCTGTCGCAGGAAAGAAAGAAAGATAAACTTGATGGGTCAGGGAGCGACGAACTATTGGATGAGGAAGGGGATCAGTTTAAATGAAGAAGTTTGGTTGGCATTAGTTCCGGGGATAAAAAAGATCAGATCGAAGTAGGGGAGAAAGGGGGGGAGATCTGAAACAAAAAAAAGAGAAGGGGGGAGACTTGTTATAGAAAAGAAGCGATCATTAATCTGTATGGAAAAAAACGCTTCCTCAAACCATCAACAAAATCTCAGGGCGTGTTGCCAGGGGGGGAACAAGGGGAAGGACCAGAGCCGTATGAACCTGCCTTTCCGAGGGTTATCTCAGGATTGGGTCAGCGGTGCCGTCCTCCTGAAAAACCTCAGTGGGAATCGAGATGGGAATCCAGGGGAAGTTCCTTAAATTCGAGGAAGGTGGTGAAAAGGGAAGGAACCCAAAAGTAGAGCCGTCATTAAAAAGGCGATCCCGTAGACGGAATGGCCGAACGGTGGCCGGCAGACTCTAAAAATGGGGGAGGGGGGCCTCTGAAAAAGACGCTTGAAAAATAAGAAGAGGAGGAGTCCGGCTCAGTTTGATCCTTGTTAAAAAAAAAAAGTGGGTAGAGACGAGGGGGGGGATACGGGAGAAGAGTAGTTTTATAGAAAAACTCGGATCTCGGGAACTGATAACTAATCAAAAGGGGGGGGGAAAGGGCAATTGTTATACGGGCTGTCAGGATGGGATGCAGTCAAGTAGGAAGAAAAAGGAAACCCTAATCCATTGGGGAAATGCGAAATAATGAATAAGCTGCTTCAGAAGGAGGAGATGGATGCGCTGGGTTAACAAAGGAGGGAAAATGCCGTGCAAAAAGGACTCGTGTGAAGGCCTGGTAAAACGTACCATTAATAGGAAGAGAACCTATTTTGAGGGTAGAGTGACGCAGCCGCGAGAAGACCCCCTCTATTTTGGAAAACATCCCGGGGACTCCGGGGGGAGAGGGGAGAAAGGGAAAAAAACCGCGCGTAAAAAGGTAGCCTAATAGAGGGGGTAAGGAGGAAGATGAACTTGAAACGGAGAAGCATCTGGGTCTTAAGTCGATTTTCAGACAAAATGGAGAGAACAAACAGAAAAGCGAAAAGGAGATGGGTACAGACTGATGGATTTGTCATAAGCTAGAGACATCAATCAGAATCAGAAAAAAGTGGGAAGGGTATAAAGGCGTGAACTTGCAGTCTTACAAAGATTAAGAGAGTGCAAGAGAGAATCTCCGCCAGACGGGCACCATGTTAAACAGGAGGGGAGTAACGCCAGGAAAACTGGAAGGAACATGTAGGGATGCTGTCTCGAAAGGCGGAAAATGGGGAGTGGGAAGACTGGTTGACGGGTTTCCCTTATAAATACTGAAGTTTTTTACGTGAAAAAGGGGGCCATAGCGAGGGAGAAAGAGAAGAAATTGAGAGGGTGCCGATAAGATGGTCTAAATGGGAACCCCCCGGAGTGACCGAAGGAAAGAGGCGAAATAAAGAGGGGTTTTGGAGGGAACAGGTCTGGGAATGCTTGAGCCTGGGGCGGTGGATGCGACGACGAAAGGCGGCGTCGGAAAAGAAAAGGCGGCGTAGGAGGAGGAAAATCGGGAAACCAAAAAGCAAGAAGAAATGAGTCTGATTAAAAAAGAAGACGATTCCTAAGCTCCGAGGATTACGAAGGAAAGCCTAATACGAAAGACGAAAGGGGGGGGGTAGGTATGAGATACTGAAAGCCAGAAGGAGGAAAGGCCGGGGTACGAAGACTATGCTAGAAGAAAGGAATTCCTAATGAATCTGTACTCGAGAATCCGTGGAGCGTGATCCTACTTACCTACTATGATAGGGCGACTCGATGATGACGGAGCTTGATACTATGGTTGATTAAGTATACTAAATGAAAAAAGAGAACTATGACCAGACAAAGGGGAGGTGAAAGAGGGGGCCTGTCGGGGAATACGAGAGATAAGGCATAAGGACTTCTCCACGATTCGTTTACTACCCAAAAACCTGGACCACTTGAGAAGAGAAAGGAACCAGCGAGGGGAGGCTGCGATAGGGTATTACTCGGAATTCAGAAAGTCTAAAAGGCTACCTAGGTTGTAGCCGAGCTAGAAGAAAAGGAGAAAGAGGGGCGACACAATCAAGGAGGGAGAATCCCAGCAAGGGAAAAAGAATTCTGACATTACGGGATGAAGGACACAAGAAGGAGAAGTCTGGGCTTTCAGAGGACAAAAAGACTTTTTAGAAATAATGCCCGGGCGAGGGGGGGGGGGTCACAGTTAACCAAGGAGAGGGACTTTAATCAGACAGTAACGACTAAGAAGTCTTGAAAGAAGGCTCACCAGGTCGATCCCTCCTAGAAGTTCGACGAAGCAAGTACAGGAAGGGAAACCAGGGGCAGAAGGAGCCCCACAAGAAGCGGATCACTCCTGTCGCCTGGAATCCGGCAAACTGAAGTGATGGCCCGATGATGAGAACTGCAAGCGTGAACATTCTTCAAGTTCGCGAAAGGACAGGGGCGAAGAAGTTCTATTAACTCCTAAGAACAAGGAAAATCTGACGGGACGGTCGGCCAGGGAGAAGAAGAAATCAAAGCTTGCGGCGAAAAGGGAAGAGGAGAAGAGGCCGATGACGACTCAGTCTAAACAAAACTCAAGCAAAAAGACTAAGGGAGTTGTCCGCAAAGGGAACAAGACAGTTAGTACAGGCAGCTATATATCTTAGCAAAAAATCTTAGAGGGTAAAACCCGGTAAAAAAGAGGGGAAAGCCCGGATTCGGGACAAGTAAATATAAAATGACTGTTGGGCTACGACGAAGAGAAAAGAAAGAAACGCGTCGAAAAAAGCCAGGAAATGCTATCTACAAAAAAAAAAACAGGGGACAAGAGAAGAGATAGGGAAGGAAAAAAGCGTAATTTTTCTGACGTTGCGTGGGTAAGCGGGGAGACAGGACACAGTAAAGTCCGTAGCTTCTTGAAAGACGATCGCCGGTGGTAATAAATGGCACCGGGTATCCCTCTGAACCGAGCACCGGAAGAGGGAACTGAGGGGGGCAGGCACCTTGGCTTTAATCTGTAATAGCGGAAAAAACCGTTTCCATCTAGGCGTCGCTTTCAGGGAAAACGTTGAGGACGAAGTATTGGGACAAGGGAGGAGGTCGGAGCCTGGCAGGATTGGAGAAGCAAAATTTCCCGGGACGACTGAGAACTTACGTCGAAAGCAGTAGGCGTACGCAGTAATTCCTTACGGCTCCCTGACATCTGCTGAATTAGAAGGGGGAAGCCGGAAAGAAGAGCACGGACTCTATAACATGGTGCAAGGTATCTCTTTTGAAGTCGGAAAAGGCGATCGCCATCGTAGTTCAACTGGGAGAAAAGGACGTACTTGCAGGAGGTCGAAAAAGAAATGGGAGAGGGGGGGGACTTGGTGAGTGGAGGGCAGCAAAGACGAATCTGACCGAGAGGGATATGTCAAAGAAAAAAGTGGGATGGACCTTGACGGGCAGAAGAACATGAGGAAAATCGGGCAAGTATGCTCACATGGGGGGGGAAAGGAAGCAAAAAGAAGGAGCCGAGTATGGAAGCCGTCCCTGTAAGAAGAAGTGGACCTCAGCAGTTCAGCCAGGTCATTAGAGAAGATAGCTGTTGATCGACTACAAAAGAGGGGATCTTCGCGAATGATAAACGTAAGAACTAAAAATTAAATCTACTATGCGAAGGTTAGGAAGATGAGTTATTCGAAGGGTTCCAGGTTGACTGTTTTCGGGAAAAAATTCTAGGAGTGGGACCGGGGGGGGGGAATTCCTCCGCGCTGGTATCAGGAGTCAGAGAATTCATATCACCTAGGCTATACCGCAAAGTCGTCAGTCTCGTCAGACGGGAGAAAAAATCATCTTAGCAAGTCCCTGAGTCATCGGCCGTTCCGAAAGGGGAAGAGGACTCGTGGGAGGAGAGCTGGAAAAGAATTAGTAGGAGAGCAGATGAAAGAGCAGACGTCACGCGCGGGTCACCTCAGGGGGCATCGGGGAGGGGTAAACAGTCATCTCTTCTCAGCATCCGCGTCCTTTCAAGAATATGACTGAAAAAGGCTTAGTAGGAGTGAGCCTAGGACGGAGGAGGGGAAGAGGTTAAAACAAATAATTAGTCTGGAGGAGGTCCAAAATAGACCTTCATCCCCGAAGGGAAAAAGAAGGCGTCTCTAATCCAAGAAAATTCGTCTCACCGACGAAAAGGGGGAGAAGCAGTCCAGCAGAAGAGCGCATCTTCATACGGGTCACCGGCAAACTTGGTGTTCCCAGTGAAAAGCAAAAAACACAATGGCACCTAGTGTTGAAGAACTGACGAGGAGGGTGGCGCAAGGAAAAGAAAGCAGGGATTGGCCGGTCAAAACACGGAGCACCGGAGAATAACCCGGAGGATATCGAAAATAGCCGAAGGAGGGGCCGCTGCGCAAAATACGGAGTGAAGCAAAAGACAGGGAAAACTGGAAACCAGGCAGGAAGAAGGTCACGATCTTCAAATAAGCCAGGAATAGTTTAACTTCCAACTACTCTGCCAGACTCCAAGGAACTAGAGGAAGGAAGAATGAAACGGTAGTCAAGCAGGTCTGTTTCAATCAGGGGCGCGACTGTTGGTGGAGAGGGGGGAAAAGACTCTTCACAGGGCCGGAGTTCAGGAAAATTCGGTCATCGGGAAACGCATACACCAGGAACCTATTCTTAGGCAGTATCAACTTGAGAAACCGCGGTCGGAACATCTGCCGAAGGAAAAATCGGACGTCTAAAAGAAAGCGACGACGTCAGGGGAAAGGGGGGATACCAAAAGCCGGAAGAAATACGGTTTTTTCCCGCTCCACGAGGGAAAAGGGAAGCATGAACTATGCAGGTTGGGAAAAGGAGCATCAAGCGCGAAGATCCGAGAAGCAGGAGGAGGGAAAGGTTCTAAGCGGAAAAAGGGGGGGGAGCGGTAGCGGGAGGGGAGAGCACACTAACATCAGAAAGGGGCCTTGAAGGAAATCCGCCCGAGCTCCAGAAACAAAACCGAGCGGCTGGGCCCGAAAGGGAAGAAATAACTAGTTGGTCGTCCAAACACGGGAGGCTGGACCCCGATGAAAAGGTAAGGGACGCGACGCGGTATCCACAAATTCTTGGGAGTAGCCCATAACCATCACAAGGGGAGGAAGAATGCTTAAAAGTAGCAAGCGAAGAAAAAGAAAGGGAAAATCGGGGCAGTCCTACGGAGACAGAGTGGATAATCACTCTTCAAAAAACAAAAAAGAATCGACTGAGTGAAGTCAAACACTGCTCTCGTAAAGACTTCATCCAAAAGGAGAAAAGGTAAAACCTCGAAGAAGTCACAAGACAGAGAGAAGCAGAAGGGGAATAAAGGCAACTCTTGATCATATGTGAAACGAATAGGCGGAAAACGTTGGCATACGATAGGTTAAGGGGGGTGATGGTTGAGCCGAGCGGTGACTTTTTGACCGAAAAACATATTCACGGCGCTTTAATAGGGGAGGGGGGGGAGATACGTCGAAACAGCGAGGAAGACGTTTTGTTCCACGAGACACGTTATCAGTCTAGCTGATAGGGGGAACTGCGGCCGCCGACAAATTCAACGTGCAGAAAGGTTACTCACGGCGCCTCCGGAGGAGGGGACCCAATCAGGAAGCGACAGGCGGAACTCCATACTATAGATCGGCCAGCGAAGGTGGGGAGGACTCGAAAACTAAGAAGATCGCGCTGACCAAACGTAATAGTCTTCAGAGGGGGTCTTTATTCTAAAGAGCGAGGGGGGGGACTGGGGGATTGTGCAGGGGACGCCTTCGGTGATCGGCTAGATAGGAACAATACGAGACCAACCTTTCGCCTGTACGGAGCAGCCTAGAACTTTACCATGCACATGGTAAAGGCGAAACTAAAGGTCAGTGCGAGACGTTAGCGATAAGAACACAACAGGGGGGGAGGAGATAGTCGAGACCAGACAGAGAACGAAGACAAGAGGAATGAGATTGACGAGAGAGGATGCCGAGGAGAAACATTTGGGGCGAGGGGAAGGTGGGTCACGCTACTGACTGATAATGAGCCCCTCAAGGAGAAGAAACCATCCTGAAAAAAAAGGAAAGAAGACTAGAACATACTAAAGGAAGATTAAAAAAAGTGGTAAAAGCTCCGCTCCTAAGAGGGGGCAAAAAAGCCCCTAATCTCTGTCTAGAAAACGCGTCATCTCTGGATGTTAAAAACAAGGAGAAGTTTGCGGCGAAAAAAGAAGCGCAGGAGAAAGGAATAACTTTTTTTGTGGATATAAGCATACACCATAGCTCGAAGATCAGCAAAGGAGGGAAAAAGGGCGGTGTACGAGCGGGAAAACTATCATCGGGGGGAAAAAAGGAGAAGTCGAGCACAATAGTGAACTCGCCGATAGCTTCGGAGAAAACCAGGAGGGACTACAACCAGAAAGAAAGAAACTGTTGGAAAAAAAAAAAAGGGGATTGCCCCGGTTTGCAAACGGAGGGGGGGCGAAGGAAAAAGAAGAGCAAGAGGCCGGGAGGGAAAGGAGGGGAAGGGATGAGAGCAGAACGGTTGAAGAATCCTCAAGAATGTGATACGAGGGAGTCCTTACCCGTCGATGGAACGGGTGGAAAATAAAGAAAATCACCGTCGCGAGAGTACCGTTCGGAGATCCGCAGGACTAGAAGGGAAGGAAGTTTACGACGGCGCCCTAACATGGGCGTGTAGTTCGAAATTGAACCCATAAAACACGCTGGAACCTAAGGCCGATTCCGGCCTTTTAATAGCCGGGGAAATACTAAAAGTGTGGTAGACGAACTCGAGATTGAGGTAGGGTCACCAAAATCGCTGTAGTGAGAGAGAAAGAGGGATCTCTTAAAGTGCGGAAGCACGGGGCCACTTTCAAGTTTGAAAGAGTTCGTTCCTCTGCGCAAACATAGCGGGAAGCGCTCTTCCCAACGAAAGGGGGGGACCTATTCGAATCAAAAACGAAGGCGGTAGAGGATCGTCGAGTTGATGAACCTGGTGAACAAATTCCATCTGAAGGCAAGGAAAGAGGAAAAAAGAGGCGAAACGTACTTTATCAGCGATCGGGGCCGATCCAAACGCTTTGACGGGGAAAGTCAAGGAACTAGGAGAGAAAACCCTCCTATGCGTCACGAATGGTCCTTGTACTGGAATGGGAGAGACCGCAGGGCCGTCCGTTCTTCGGAAAGAAGAAAAATAGGGAGAAAAAAGGGGGGCGTTCCGCGGAAAAAAAGGGAAGAAAGCTCGGCGCCGGGGGAGGCGAAAGGGGGCTAGAACGAAAAAATTATCTCCAACAAGAGATAGAAAATACTCTTGGGAGGGAAAAAATTTTCATCATCTAAAGTTAAGTACGAAGTAACCCTTCAGTGGAGGCCTTGAAAGAATTAAAAAGGGGGGGGACTATGAACCATTATGAAGATCGTTCGAAGGGGTCAGGGGCACGCCGGCCCCAGTGGGAAAAAGGAGGTTGGCGGGACAGCAGGTTTCCAGAGGACTCCTTCAGCTATTACGTTCGAGACCTGTGGAGGGGACGTACTGGGAAAAAAAGAAGGAACGTTAAAATCCAGGAGGGGAAGTATTTGTACTTGCCACCGTTGGAAGAGGGGAGGGGAACCTCTAGAGGGCCATTGGCACGAAATGAAGGGGGAAACAAGCAGGTTTATAAAGAAGGAAACCTGCATGACTAGGGGGGTATGACGAATGAGACTGCTGGAGAATGAACGGAGGGAAATGACGACGAGACAAAGACGTTCGGCGGTTAGGAGACGAACTAAAACTGAGGACGATTCGAAGACGAAAAAAATCTTATTACGCATGAGACGGCCGACAGACGAACAGGCTCCTAATCGACGAACAAAAAAAACTAAAAAACTTGAAGAAAGAAGTTGCCGCCGAAAGAGCCTGAAGGGACGGCTACTACAACTCTTACGAAAAACGCTGTACGATAAGAGGACCGACGCAGAAAGGAAGAAAGAAGTATGAAGGGAACTGACGACGATACGGAGGCCGACTACTATTATGAAAGGAAAAAGATTTATTACTACTACTAAAGAATACGACTACACAATACATGGAAAATAACGAAAGAGGTGGACGAGTAGAATTACTGCCGCGTAACATAGCGGGGACTGAGGAAAAGGGGAAATCAAAAGAGGGGAGTCAGGTTGTAACGACACCGGAAAAATGGAACCAAGGGGGGAATACGAAAAAAGCAAAAAAGAGAAGGACTGAGGGAGTCGCCTCTGCGCTCCAACCCTCTGGTGGTGGGGGGAAGACTCTAGCCAAGGTATATCGAAAAGCGACTACCAGATACATACTCCAGGACGCCGGAGGACAAGGGAGCATTAGAAAGCGCGGGGGCAATAACAGAGGAGTCATCCTCGGGGGGGACGGTGGGAAGGAAAAGAACTGTTGATCCTCTTTCCAGAGGACTTAAGTATCTGAACGTCACGTGAAAAAAAACAAGTCGAAGGGAGCCAAGAGCGGCAAGAGAACGCGCCTCCATAAACAATCGAGAAGAAGATTCGTGTCGACTCCGCAGTACCATAACGGTGGGCGACCATGTGCAGAAGGAAGAAAGTACCCGGAAAAAAGGAAGCACGTCAGGATCTCAAAGGAACGAGGTCTGGAAAAAAACTCAAACGGCCGCCGAAGGTAATGAAGAGGAACAATGCTTCATTTCCATCAGATGAAGTGGAGGACGCGAATGACTGAGAAAGAATCTACGAAGCGGAGAAAGGGAAGGGACCGAACCGGCAAGAGGATCGCCAAATATGCACGTCTCCCTACATCTGGCCTAGAAAATATGGCAATCCCCCGGACGCCAGCGCCGACGCTAGGGGCAAGGGGTGCTCGAGTAAAAAGAGGGGACAAAAAAAAAATTTGAGTCCATCAGCAGGAAGGGAAATACGCCAGTTTCTCGGCGAAGAAAAGGGTGCCATAGAGACAACCGGCGCGGCAGGTCAAGAAGCCGTGAAGGCGTTCTGCGACGCCGGTAAAAGCCCAGAAGAGTAACAAGACAGCCAGGACATTCTAAAAGCGAAAAAAAAAAAAACAAATGGAGGGAGGATAAAGCATTCAAAGTGAGAAGGTAAAAAACTGGATGTCCGCGGCAGTCGACAAGAAGTCATAGCGTCTGGAAACTAAAATGCCGGTGTTTCATAAGGTGAAAAAGGTTTAGAACTCAAGAAACGGAGAGAATAATCGATCGAAATGGACTGGCAGGGCAGATTTGTACTGAGGAAGGGCCCGTGGGGGACATCTCTTCGGAAGGGGGGTTGGAGCAGAGGAAGGGCGGTCGCAAGAGAGCGTAGCCGGCCCGATGGGAAGAAAAAAACTGTCCGGAGAACGGGGCATACCCTTAACGTCCAGGAAAAAAGGATGATTCTTACAACGAAGGCTTCGCGTCTCAGACGAGCAGGTAACTGAAAAGGGTAGGGAAAGGGTAGTAAGCAACAAGTTGGCCGTTCTGAGTCCAGGCGAATTCTTGACATTCAGGGGAAGAGGGGATGAAAGGTTCGCAAGAACACCTGCTATTCTGAAGGGGGGCTTATGATACCTCATCTGAGAAGAAGGGGGGAATGATGTAAGGAAAAAAAAGGCTGACGGTGAAGACGGGCGATGACACTTCCGACGGGTAGTGACCGGAAGGAAGAGAAGGCCAGACGACATAAAGGGCAGAACGAAACCAGGTTTTCGAGGACCGAAGACGATGAAAACCACGGAAGCCTTTGGTCCAGGCAAGTTCAGGTAAGGAACCGACTGGGCGGAAAAGGAGGAAAAGGGGATCGGATTCTTGTATTAGAGAGTTCTAGTAATTTGGATAAAAGAGAAGAACACCCTAGGTCGAAGCGTACGACGCCCCTAAGTCTCGCTCGAGGACGAAGGGGCGGAACTCAGTCGGGAGTCAGAAAGGGCCAGTGCCGTTTCTCCCCGAAAGGACTCTGCTTTGGCTTGGGGGAGGAATAAACCGAGAGGGAATAGAAGCGGAGAAAGACGTCGAATCACCGAGTCGTAGTGGACATGTCATCGTCTTCGCGGGACATCGTCTCGGAAGGAATAAGCAAGAAATTCTTCTTCATCATCGGATAAACCGTAAGAGGACATCTCGGAGGAGGAGGAAATCAAGACCCACGAGTAGTAAGGAGGCTAGGCAAGCTGGAAAAGGCGAGTAAGCCTCGTCCTCGGGGACGAATCGGCCGTCAATCTAAGTGAGTGCAGCCTCAGAAGAGGAGTCGAAAGAAAAAAGAGTAGGGAGTAAAAAGCAGAAATCGGAGAGTCGGAGAGTAGCCATCAGCGTCGGATTCAGAGAACAAAAAGAAAGTATCCACCACACCAAAAAACCAAAAAAGAAAAAAAACGTCCATACCCCCGCCGTAGTCGGGAGAACCGAAAAGATCGTAGTCATGGCCGTCAACGAAAGGAAGTCCCAGCGAGTCGTCATCATAGAAAGAGACTTGACTTAAACGGGAAAAAAAAGTGGGTTCCCAGTTACAGGGGGACAGGGAATTATCGGAAACTGGTACCCTAGAGGCGTTAAAATCGCAGCTGGAAAGGGGGGCGAAGAAAAGCCTTAAAGCGGATTTCAAGGGTCACCGAAAGCACCGCCCAATAAAAAAGGAGGGGAGAGGGAAACATAGCGAGAGGTCCGAAGGAGGAAAAAAGGTGAAATCTGCAAGCAAATGAACAGGAAACGGAAAAAAAAGAGCTCGCATGACCATGTCATAGAAATCCTCGTTGAACGGGGCAAGAATCAAGGGAGTAAAAAGGAAAAAGGGGGTGAATGATATGAAAAAGGGATAACAACATTATGGGGCGAAAGAAGGGATTGCGATAAAAAAGGGGGGGGGGTTAACTAGAAAGAAATCTTGCCCCGACGCGATGTCGCCACGGGTACTTTGCTCGACCGCAAAAGGTACGCCCGAAGTGAGGGAGTCACCGGCGACGCCTCGGTCGACTCTGCAAACGAAAAGGAAAACGTCACACGCAATGGGGTCATCGGCATGACGAATGGAAAACATTCTATCCCCGGCAACTAGGGGAGGCCAGGGCAACTAGCTAAGCTCGATGAGTTTCCGCCCCTCGGTTGAAAGGAGAAAGAAGAAAAGGTTGAAAAACCATCCGAGAAAAACAGAGAGGTTCATTCTTCGAGAGAGAGTTCCGAAAAATGAGGAGGGAAGTAGTCGCGCAAAGGGTGGAGAATAAGAGGGCCTAACTTCTTTCACCATGCAGTAAAACAGGTAGCTATATCCTCGTCCGAGCTCACACTAAAAAAAATTCGGGTGCATACTCAATTCACCGATGGGGGCGTCTACCCCAAGGTAGTAGTTACCCTGATGAGGAGAAGGGAAAAATCTTCAGGAGGAAAAAGGGTGAAGAGAAACGAAAAAAAAGGAGATCGCCGAAGAGTACGGAATCGAGACGAGGATCGTCAGACCGGCAAGGAAACCGATCGACGAGGTTGCTCACCCGTCGCACACAGGGAGCTAAGGTGAGGACGGCACACAATCGAAAAAAAAAGAAAGAGTATAAAAAGAGAAAACGCAAACGAGGAAGATAAGGAGACTCACGCAATCTCAGGTCAAGCATGCAACGCTCTTGAGCTATTTGCCAGTAGGTAAGAAAGGCGGCAACCAAACCGGGCAACTATAATTTCTGGTCAGTGTTATTTGGGAGAAGCGTCGGAACGGGTGGACGACAAGTAAAAGGTATATTTTCATGTGCTCCGTACAACCTGGAGACGATGATCGGTTGTCCGTCAAACCGCGAAGGCAGACTTGAAAAATAAAAGGAAGGGCGGTTGTACTGCGGCCGAAGAAAAAGAAACTGCAATTTTTCCAGCCCAACCTGCTGCTGGCGCCGTCAAATAGCTGCCAAAAAGGGGGCTCACTCCAGACAATGAACTCGCGGAGAGGACAGCGTATAAAAGGGGGGCGGCGAGGAGAGGAGAGGAGAGGGACTCACTCTATCGAGAAAGGGCGGGTAGCCTCCTTGAATAATTTATAACTTGATGGGCACCGCCGATGATGTTTAGGCGATGAAAAAAAAAACCTAACAAAAAAACTTGTTTCGCCGAGGCAATGAGGGCTCCGGGTCAAATAGCTGAACTCTCGAGGTGAGCGCGCGCCGGAAAGGAGGAAAGGGAGAG